>Ga0194135_10000098_pt1 | contig 48381 bp, 26 predicted proteins | sample LitLau_LLRF_2013_FD_134024 | JGI IMG/M metagenome (GOLD analysis project Ga0194135, IMG submission 134024) | Freshwater sediment microbial communities in response to fracking from North America - Little Laurel Run_MetaG_LLRF_2013 (version 2) | ecosystem: Environmental > Aquatic > Freshwater >...
AGTAGTATGGACGTATGTGCAATCTGCAGCACCGATTCGACAGATCAACCTGTAAACGATGCTTTTATGGCTGCACAAAAAGGGAGCTGGAAGAGCCACGGGTCCTGCGTTGAGAAGAGTCTTAATCTGTATTAATCTGTATATGTGGTCACTAATCCTGCATTAATCAGATCATTTGTAATCCCTGAATTAATTATGCCTATATGATAGCTTTTATTCAGCCCCATTAAATTTCATACAACCTTATTACCCTCTCTTACCTCAACCTTAAACCTAAGATAATTTGAGGTATTAACATAATAAAAGCATCCGTTGCACAAGCAATTACATAATCCTTTGCAAATTATATTATTTAATTTGTCACTGCTATAGGACAGACATACAGACATATGACGAATAAACTTTTGCCTTGAACTTCAACTCCTTATTAAATTAAAGTCAAATCCAGTTAACAAGTGTATATATGCATGAAATTAGAAGCAAGGGCTGATTTTTTATTAAAATAATAAGCCGATAAGTATGTACATCAACAGGAGATGAATGACTCATGACTAGTAAGAACAGACACATTGGAAATCAGGAAACAGTTCTCCTACAAACGTTGCAGTAGGAGTTTGCTCGTCATAACAGTATCCACTGGCGTATTGATGATTATTCCTGCAATCACTGTTGCATCCAACGCTGCTCAAATTTGGACTGGATCCCTGGCAAAGGTCGGTCATAAAACGGGTTCGTATAACTTGTTTAAGAGCCAAATCGAGGACAGGATCTGTAAGTATAGAAAAGAGAAACTGTGAGGAGGTGAAGATTCCAACAACGAGAGTTTTTCAAACTATTGATAATTGTAGCAGTTTGGTTGAATATACTATGGTTTCACCTAGAATACTTCCAAGAAGTTGATTGCATTGAGCTGGATCAGAGACATCCTTGAAATCATAGCTGGTGGGTTTCACATCATTGCAAATAAAGACTTCACCATACTCTTGAGTTGTTCCTGGAACAGGGTTTGGAGAAGTTCCACACTTTCCACCGTAGGTTTTGTGCACATAGGTACAGTCAATGGAAGCAAGTCGGCAGACAAGTCTCTCTATGATCGGGTTACTTTGATTACACAAAAATGGAAAAGGTAAAGTTACGATTCCAGCGTTCAAAACGAGTTGACCAGGAATGTTTATTAAGGGAGTGTTAAGGGACTGGTTCCATCCTGGAGGCGCAACTGCCACACCGTCTGATATTACTGAAAAAAGTCAAGATGGAAGACATTTTTAGCAATTTATCATAGAATGATTCGGAGATAATTTTTAGGAATTTTGAATTCTCTTGCATTTCTGGAAACACCGGATTGTCGCATTGACGGCATCTTGAAGATCAGCAGGAATTACAGGGAATACGGCAGCATTTGCTCCGACTGAAGCGAGTGTCAGAAGGAAAGCTATCCTCAACATCTTGAATTACAAATTAATACAAATGACTGGAATCTTTGGAGAAGCTCGAAGTGATTGAGAATCAAAAGAAGTTTGAGCGAGTTCTGGTAAAAAATGACAGAAGTAACGGTAACGTTTCTTTCTTTTATACGAGAGCGTTGATGTATGGCGATAAATCCAAAACATTTGATGATATTTAAGAATCCAATGTTCATACACTTCATACATTATTTTTTGTTCCACACCATTTCTAGTTATGAAACTAGGGATTTTCATGACATTCAGTTGGATAACATGATGACCTTTTATTATCTAAGACCAAAAGCATCATTCATGATCTGGGAGTTACGATGCTGGATTATAGGAAAAATTCCCTAATCTGCGAACGTCACTCACAAGTCACAGGTCTAGATAACATTTGCAACAATTTCCTAATCACTATCACTAGCGAATAACGTGTTAGCTTTAACAACATAATTCAGTAGCTGTTTTATCAGATATAGTCTCTCTAAAAGACTAGCATGCGTAGTTGTGTTTAGCTTGTATCAAATAATTTATGATTACTTGATTGAACCCTGAACTCTCAATTCATGTAATGCTAAAATCAATACGGACATCTAAAAGCTTTCAACCATCAAGTTTCTAAAGACTTTTTGAATATATCTGGAGACGATTTTTTGCACCCTTTCGTATATTGAGGTGAAAACTACAAGGAAATGTATATATGTGTGAATGTTAACTCCCTCCGTGACATTCATTCGTTGTAATGAGTAAAAATCCTAAAAGAAGGATGTGTTAAAATCTGATAACAAACATGAGAAAAATTCACTTCCTCATTTCATACATCTACTGTAAATATAATAATGTAAACTTACCATTCATCAAGTCCTGATATAAATACAGGGTCGTAGTGTACATGCAGTGTCCTGTAAGATAATCCATGGTCCTGGGTCTTAAATTATCTTATAGGGCCCTGTACGTATATCATATGGATGATCTATGTAAAATGTTACGAACCATTCAATATTTGATGAAACAGTTTCTTAGCTCTTCATTGGTAATTGATTTTACTTCAATGATAAAGCTCTCGCGTTGTTCCCCTTTCAAAATATTAAGAAGATCTTTAAACAGTTCATAATAGCGAAATCTAAGATTCAAAATGTCCAAATACTAGTTCACTCATTGCATAAAACGTTCATCAAACATCAAAATATCAATCTTCAGTTTTATTTTCAAACTACTGAGCATTCAAGATTTACGCCAGTGGAGTTAACATTATGTAGAAGATAGCTCGCTTGCTCGACGTGAAAGCGGTGAAAGAAGGCGTAGAAAGTATGCGCGTTAAATGAGTCTTAAAAATTGAGTTCAGCAATCAATATATGCTTCAACGAGAGGTAGACACTTCAAATTCTGTAAAACCAGCATACACACGTTCTTTCGGAAAATATTGAATCATCATCATCAATCATATTAATATGTTAACGTTTACTGACACTACCGTTAATTACAAACAGAATGAAAGCAAACAATTTTTTACTATTCCTGTTTTCCATCCCTTTCCTCTATTTCGAGTCCAGTATCACGAATTTTTGAGTCCTAGTACAAGAAAGTGCGCAGGAAAATTCAAGCAACCGTAAGGGACGAAAAAACCATTTGTTTCATGCTGTAATAACTGTAGGAAATGAATTCATTACGAGCGATAGCCACGATAGCAATTCCTTTATTATTACTTTTGATAGGGGTGACACATATGAATTCCCACGTGACAATTCAATGCTAATTCTAAAGACTTCTTCTTCACTATTTCTTAATTAAACATCTATTTATGATTATCGTAAGGGACTACGAGGAGTTTTGTGTAGTCACATTCTAATAACGAATTCTCTGTGTGTAGCTCTTTTTGTGTCTGCAATTTCATATACTATGTTTGTTTGATACAATAGACTATATATCCTTTTTGCTCATAAAATTATTTCAAAAAGGGATATAATATATTTTATATTTGTAATTACAAATTCATCATCATATAAATCTGTTCCTATTGCACAGCATTCACTCGGAGTCTGGCACATCGTCATATTTATTCCAAAAATACAGCTGCAGTCACTCGGGTTCCACATTTCATATATAATTATTTCAATATTTCATGTGTTGACCAATTCCTCCCCACCTTTTTTTCATATACAATGCCTCTTCCACAAATACACAATTACTGACGACAAAAGTTGTATAACTCACAAGACCTTATACTTGAAAACTCTGAAACAACTACTTACGGAAACTATTAAAGTTAATGGAACGGAATTTAAAATTAATACACGTCAACAGAAACAACTTGTTTGTAACAACACAAGTTTTTAACCATACATAGCAAGTCTATATCTTGTACAAAGACTATGTAAACTACAGAAGTTAACAACCACAAATAGCACTAACGGTATTTCTAATGTAAATTTATAGAACACATAATAGTGATTCAACAAGGACGATTGTGTGGAAGAAATCATACATAATATGTGTTTCAAACGAGTTGTGTCTTGTTGTGTATATGTTTAAAAATAACAGTTCTTACTTTAATGATTTCAGCATTCAACCACATGAAGGGATCACAGAAATTTTTCTAGGAAATAAGAGTATATTATTTAGTTTTTATTTAATCCTTGAGACAAGACAAGAGACTTAATTTGCACAATCAAATGCAACAATTCTCGGATTATTTCTGCCTTCTTGAGAGGATATTTCTAATACATACGAAATATTATGGAGCAATCATTCATAATATAACAACGCTACGCATATTGCTCTTAATATTTAGATCAACTATTATATTATCTAATCTAGTTAAAACTACGGCCACACCAGAGTTACAGATGTTCTTTCCTCAGGACTAGAAATGAGCTTTTATTTGTCAAGTTGAATCTACGTACACACACGAATGTCCATTTCAAACTTCACGTAAAAATCAACCTTACTTCACATCGTATCATTAGCTTGTAAATGTGAATAATCTAGTAGCAGAAGAATAATACAATCAAAATGGAGTGGAACGGGATTTAAATGTTTGGAAACAAATCGTATAATAGCATACGCATAATTTGTGTTACTTGAAATAATTAATGAACTCATAAAATTATTTTCTAAACATATTTCTATCATCGAGTTTACAATAATAAAGGAATCATTTGAAACTATTAACGATTACAGTATTACAGATAACTGAATCAAAAATTCATAACATCGAAAAACTGTCATTCTTTCTTAAATGACTAACTTAATTAGCAAACAAACTTTATAGCAAGAGTGTCTGTGTGTGTAATAATTATGTCTTTTGAGTAGTACATTTAACTTTGACATTTAAGTTTAAAGCTATGAAGCTGTATTGAGAATGTTTTATCGCATTGTATATCTAAACTCATCTATATATTTGATCAACGGTTGTCATTCCTGAAGCGGAAAACGAGTTGTCGTTGATTGATAACTGTAAATGTTCGTGTGTTTATTGCAACTTGCGTGTGTGAGATTTTTGCGTAGAGTATGTACATGAATTTCAGACGTATTTTTGACTCAAGTGTAATGATATCTTGTGTTGTAATAATGGGAAAATAGTATCTTAAAATACTTCATCTTGTAAAACATATATATAACTTTCTTTGTTTTACATGTTCTAAGAAACTAGATGGGAAATGATTGTCCTTGAATTACCCTTACCGAATCCAATAGAATATGCAGAGAGTGATATTATTTAGTTAAGTATCTTTTTTCTTCCTCCATTTGTCTATACAACATATATAATTTGGCATAACAAACCACAACATTTATTCGCAGTGAGTTTAATCTGCTCTGGTTATCATTTGGCAAGGAAATTTCTATTACTCTGTGTCACGTAGTTTTGAAACTCGAGGTTTGGTGTACAACGTACAAGTGCCATTTTCTTGTCTAATAAATCTGAGCCCCACTCTCTGGATAGCTTGTCTGAGTATTTTGGAATCCGTCTAGAGAATTCCGCACAAGCGGCATGTATAGGTGCATGCATTATTATGCATGCACAAATAAATACGTAGTGCAGTAAATACGAATAAGAGTCTGCTGCACAGTCAGAACTTTCTTTTCTCTGGGATTGAGATCATTTGAGATGTACGTTTTTTGACTCTTCAATTTCTTCTTGACCATAATAAATGGCCTGACTATATTTCTATGTAACACTTATAAATATCTTTTTCCATACTATCATATTATATTATCATGTCCATCCCAGGCACAACACACAACACTTCCTCACATTCTTCCGGTCACACCACTAAAGTGTCAAAAATAGCTACCTAATCACGTTTGAACACTATGAAACGACGCTAATTGGGCATTCTTTCAGGTATGCTGACATTTTAGTTAATACACGAATGATGACAAGTTCGAAAATACTCAATACATGTGTACACACCCTTTCTAGACTTTCTACGAAGACAGTTACATATGGTTCGATTAATTATCATACTCCTGCTTGTACATCATCCCGTCCAGACTTCACTACTTTTCTTTTCTAATCTTTTTCTCGTCTCCACTTGGGGGTTTCTACTTTTCCAAGTAAAAGTTGTTGGATATTTTGATTAACTTGACCGTTTAGGAGAAATATCCACCATCAAGTTTCTTTTAAGTTTCCCAAGGAGCCCGTACAAGTTTCGGCACTTCCAGGCTGACTGGAAGAATCTGGTGGGCTCAAAGGCAATGACGAATCGTGCGACTGAACTCCTACTATTACTTCCTTTGGGAACTCTTTTGCAGCAACACTTCCCACCGAATTGCTTGAAGGTTGTAGTGTCGTTGACAGTGGACTAATTAGAGTTGCTCGAGGACTTGGCGGAGTTACTGGAGTGGATGATGCCGATGAGGATTTGGAGTTTTTCTTAGAATTTGTATTGTCAACTGATTCAGGTGGTCTGTGAGACTTCATGTGAGCACTGCGGCTTTTAACTTTACTGAAAATTCTGAAAAAAGATCAAACAAAGATTATTCCCGTAAGCTTCTCAAAAACGTAAAATGCCAACAGCTTTCTATTGCAGCCAACAGCTTGTATGCTTGTAAATGGTTTAATAGCTAGTGTAATTTTGCATGCCCACTCTTGTCAGTCACTTCTTATATTTTTCTATTGAGGACTGGAGGGGATCACAAACTGGGGGGAAAGAGCATATCGTGATCAAAGGGACAACCGACACAGATGTTCAGCCTTTTCGAAAGCATGGCTTTGCGTAACGTTCGAAATCGGAAAGATTTGCCAAACAAGACAAATAAACATCAAGGCCAATCTAAATTAGGCTTAAAGTCGAGTATAATAATTATAAAGGTGCACACAGGATAATTTAGCAACAGCTCTCTTTAGAGGGGTACAGGAACTAACACCCAATATATACGTCTTTAAAAATTACCTTAATTAGATTCACAGAGATTCGATTAACTAAAATAACTTGGCAGACAGACTTTTATAGAGTTTCATAGGAAGTAGTGTGAGTCTAAAAACTCTTAAATTTTTGATTGGAGTAGAAAGTAGAACTTTGTGTGTGTAATGGAACGGAGCAAATCAAAAGTCCAGAAAATCATTGCTACGAATAATAACAATAATAATTAGCAAATTACAATAAATTCTGAATCATATAACCTTATGCATTGAATTCCAAAATAAACGTTACGACAAAAGCCTTTCTTCAAACACTCGAATAATGTACATACTGCCATACGAACGACCTATTGAGTGTATAAGAAAACCACAGGACCATGATACTTACTTTCCACAAACTTTGCACGGGAACTCTTCATGTATTCCAACACTTTGGGATTGCTTAGCTGAAGTAGGAAGGGCTTTATTAGGTTTCGCCTGAATCAAACAAAGCACCAAGTAAGTATATACCACCCAATCCATATTAATATGAAGTGCAAATCTAAACTTACCGAAGCCTTGTCTTGTTTATTGTTGGTAATGGATAGAGAAGACGTTGTGGTAGGTTTGGGCATGAAATGCACCACTCCATCAATTTCTGTGAAATATCCATTGTTAGTGGCACTGCCATTCTTGCTATTAGCTGATCTGTTGAACGTGGAAGGTGGAGGTGGAATATTCTTGAGAAGTTCGATGGTAAAAGCAGCCTCTCGTTTCTTCCACACGGTTCTAACTCGGTCGTACTCTGAGGAACACACTTTCTTCCAGAGTTGGTAGAACATAACACATTCCTCTCTGGACTTGGACCCAATTTCTTTCGCCACTGCCGAAAAATCTTTTCCATGTCTTAGAAGTGATTCTTGAAATGAGGAGATTTCTCTTCGGGACCATTTCTCTCTCTCGGGGTATTTGTACCGTAGTAGATGAAGGGGTAGCTTCGGCTCAGGGTTCATCAGAAGTAACATTGCAGCCTGAATCGAAAAATAAAATATCCATCAAAAGTCAAACTACGAAATTGGATCAACTTATTTACACTCGAATGCATCAGGAAAGACCCAACAATGTACTCAAAAAATATAAAATTCTCATGACGCAAACCGAATAAGTCAAGGCTCTGAATAAAGTTACACCTCCAAAGTGTATAGAGAAAGACGCCGAAGTCTGTTGTACACAGAAAAGGAAACATTACAGCGTTTAAAACGCTTCGGAAAAATAGGAATCGTACGTCCATGATGAATAAATGTACTCTCTCACATGTCTCCATTTAGAATCGAACTTATTCACTTCCCCTTGTTCAAATCAATAGCTAGTATAGATATGAAAGCAACGGCTATATCATCTTCACATAATGCAAGATGTTTCACTCTTTCGAAGTAAACAATATTAAGCAGGCTTCGAGGATGTGAAAGTTCCTATTGAACTTTTCCCACAAGTATCATGCATGCATTTCTACATAAAAAGAAATAAATGCTATTTTACGGTGAACAATATAAAAACCACCACCACCACCAAACGCAGAAACAATAATTCTCATTACTCATTACTTTCTCCGACAAAGTGAAAGACTTATTGTTAGTAGGTCATGATCCTTGTGGTCACATATGGTACTTACATTGATATCTCCGTAACAAAGACTGAGAATGTGAAGGGCGTATTCCTTATTCCTACCTCCTCCAGGGATAGCGGAACAGCACGCAAACTCAAGGTACTTATCAACTGTAACAATCAAAAACAAAGTATAAGACACATACACTACAGACAAGGTAATAATAACATGTGTTCGTCGATGTCTATTATTTTATTTTATTAAGGATATTATGTACGTAAACATGCATTGAGAAGTTCACAGGGCTCACCCAACTTCCTTCTTTCATGAGAGTGTAAATTGTTATTCTTTGTGTGTAAAAGAGTGATTCTTCACACTTGAGTCCGTATGAATAGAAACACAAAAATGTGGGAGGGGAAAAATGTAACTTTTTTGCTTTGAAGGAAGTGGAGTATTGAAAGGAGTGCATGTTAGTAGAGTGAATGTATTTAAGAGAAAGCTCTCCAACGATATACTACTTCCCTACACACAAAAGAACGGTCCGCATGAAACATGTATGGAACAACTAAATAGAGGTGTGTGTGTCTGTGCAAGTTTGGAGAAAAGAAAGAGATTAAAGGTGGATGGGAGTGAAAAAGTGCAAAGAACTAATTACCCTCTTCAGTCGAGCACAAGTCCATAACCCGAGGGTTCCAGAGATTATCTTCGAACTCTTCTTTCTCGTGATAATTACTCATCACATTTTTCTTTTCCCTGAGGGGTGGTAAAATTGCTTGGAAATTGGCTCCCACATTGATCCTCGGAGTCTCCTTTTTGCTTTCATCTACATGGGAGAGTCGAGTGGAGAAAGTCCAATAAAGCCCTGGAGCAGAGCGCACAGGACTCAGAATTGGGTATGGGGTGAAGTGGGAAGAAGATGAGGAATTCGATGATGATGCTGTTTGTGGTCTCAGGTTAGAGGCGAAAGTGTTCCGCAACTGCTTTCTCTTTGGAGAAGAAAGTTTCATTACTTGAACTGCTGGAGAAGAAGAGACTTGCTGCTGCTGAACTCTGTATAAAGAGAGAACAAAAGTTCAATTAAAACGACGCATAAAAAATACACAAGCCTTTTCACGACGAATGTGTTATTAAGGTGTGTGTGTGTGTACGGCAGGCTAACCTATTGTGAGGACTTCTGAAAAGAAGGTCTTCTGCTGTTTCTCCCAAATCCATTCGTGATGGCTCATTAACTTTCAATTCTTTCAGGGATTGTACTGAATCCTCAATGCTTCCGCTAATATTACTTGTTGTTGCTGTGCTTCCTGTAGGTGAGGGTGTCGTGGGGACTCTTAATTCCACGAGAGTTCCTCCACTGCGATTTCTCCCTTTGGTGTTGCTTAGAGTAGGGTTTACCCCCACTGCCAGTCCGATATTACCTCCTTGGAGGAGATGGAAAGGCTTCATCCCATTTATGATAATTGGGCCAGAGGATGATGACGATGATGATGCTGGAGCATTAGAGCAAACGATTCCAGGAGGAAAGGATAATGCAGTAGCAGCAGCAGTAGACGTTGTAGGACCCCCTCCAGAAGACGAAGAAGAATTTGAACCCATTTGAACACCATTTGTAGTGAGAACCATCATCTCAGAGTGAGCAAGGACGGCGGATGTGTTGAAAGCAACGGTAGACATTCCAGGAGGATTGTTATTATTACTGCTGCTGCTGTTGCTCAACACGAACCCACTAGTTCCTCCAGCACCTCCATTTCTACAAGGAGTCGTGGCTACAATGACATTTGGACTCGTCCCAATAATCCCGTGAATTGGAACACCACCTTCAGTTTTGATCATATTGGTTGAAGTTGTTGGGATATTCGAACCATTCAGACCATTAGAACAAGTCGTTATCAAAGTGTTGTTGTTTAGCAGAACAAGCGAACTGCTGCTCGTGATGAGACTATGAAGATTATTACTGCTATTATTCGAGTTGTTTCCACTTTCGAATGGAAATAGACCGGAAGAACTTGCACCTCCTGATTGTTGTTGGCTATGCTGCTGCTGTTGTTGTTGTTGTTGGGACTGGGAAGGACCCGTTGGGAATGGAAAGAGAGGAGACTGGAGAGCAGTATGAGACTCCAGACTGGCTGGAGGAGTTGGATATATGAATGAAGGGGAATCTTGTTGCTGGAGACCTAAGGGGGAACCTGAAGAATTTCGACCATTTCCTCCAGGAGACGAATAAAACACAGCGTCCAGTGGTGGTCTAGATGGGGTAATGAAATCAAAATACGTCAGACAATCAGACACACACATTATGTGTTATTCCTCCAGCGAGGAACTCCGGCACGTTGTTCATAAAAAGGGGAAACGACTCCTTAAAAGAGACCCACATGTGTAACAAAAGACTTCTTTACTCTAACGAGTAATAATACACTCTCTCAGATGAAATAAAGTTAGGCTAACATTAGAGTGCCCGTTCCTTTCAGGTATGCGAGATAAAAATGGGTATAACGAGAGAGTTGTCTTACAATGAAGTAAACGAAGTTTGGCCGTCGATTCCTGGCTCCGTTTTGATGTTTACGGTGGAAATTATAGTAGAGGCTCCTGAAGATGGGGTTCTCCCAATACTTCCAGAAGAAGTTGAACTTTCAGATGAAGTGTTGTTGTTGTTGAACAAAGATTCGATCCGGGAAGTTTCCAATCCTCCTCCAACATTCGAAGAAGAAATAGTTGCACTTGAAGTCACCGGAGTACTCGTACCTGTCCAAGACCAGCAGTCAGGAGCTAACTGATCTGAACACGAATCTGATCCTGCCACACTGGATAGGATGGATTCTTCTATTCCTGAGAAAAATGAATCCGGACAAATGCTTGATACCTTTGGAAGAAAAAAATGTGACATATTATCAACAAAGTTTTTCAACAAATATCTTTTCGACAACTCTATCTCTCTTGTACGAAGCATCATGACACATCATCCAACCCAAAATCTAGATAAGCTCCTGTCATCATTCTCCATATTTCGCTTACTTTATTAAAAACTTCTTCTTCCATCAGAAGATAGTCAGTGTTATCTTCATACTCAAACGGAAAAGTCTGACTTGAATTGGAATCTGAAGAAGAGTTGGTTCCGAAATTTAAAGAATTGGTGCTCGTAGTGCTCGTGCATCGATTCAGAATGATATTATCTCCATTGCTTGAACAAGAAGCTCCCCCACTTTCAGAAAATCCAAGAATGGATTCAACATTGGAATTCGATAAGAGTCCACCAGGAGCGGAGGAAGACGAAGCAGCGTTCGAAGTTCGAACAAGCAATGTTGGCTGTTGGTGTGTAGAAGACGATGCTCCATTACTAATGTGGTTTACATTTCCAGTTACAACGACAACTGCATTCACTGGCTGAGACGCCGGTGAGCCTGCCGTTGGGGGAGATCCAGAAGAAATAGCTCCCCCAGAAGTTACTCCAGCATTTTTATTATCTCCAGAAGAAGAAGCCGAGGCTGCTGCAGCTGAGAAAAAGTAATTCCACGTTAAAAAGGAAAATTCCCTTAGAGGAAGATGATGAATAAGTGCAAGTCAATTGGACTCACTTACCTTGAGTGTTGTTGATGATTGTGTTCCGTCTTTGTATAATCTTCTCTTCAATCAGGGCTCGCACACTGACGCTTGCAGTTTGCAACGGAGTCCCATTAGATTCTTTCGATGAATGTTCTTTCTTCTTTCCATCAGTGTCCTGTGCAACCAACACAATATAAAACAACTTACTACTACACTTGCATCCTTAGAGGTCTCAAGAGGTAAGAGAGTGTCTCTCTGAACTTTTTAACTTTATCAGCAAAGACACACTCTTATGTGGAGAGAAAACTATCATGTCAGGCAGAGGTCCGATCCTTATACATTACTATAAACCTCCATTTTATAAGATCTTTCGCAGTAACGGACGGAGTGTATTTTCTTTCGTGTCCTTTATCCTCAGGAAGACGACACTAATAACGCTCCGCTTGACAATCTCAAAGTTTTATTGTTCCTTACCTTCTTGAAGTATCCACCGTGAAGCCTCATATGTCCGTTAAGAGCCGGAGTATTTTTAAACCTCCGATAGCAAATGGCACACTCGACAGGCTTGTCTTCATTTCCTGGTTTCCCCTCGTCTCCCGAGCCTTCTCCGCCTCCCCCAAGAATAGAAAGACTCCCACCAGCACTACTTCCTGAGGATCCCAACAATGATGACGTAGCTTCTCCAGAAGAACACAAGTTTTGATGGTGCTTGTTAGATTTCTTGGGGCTACTTTTACTCGGGCTCGAAGACTTGGGAGAGGAATTACTAGATTGTCCAGAAGTGGTAGAAGAAGAAGAGTTGTTGTTAGCGTTGGAAGTCGGAGAAGATGAAACACTGAGGGAACCACAACTGCTCGGAAGCTGTGGAGGAGGAAGTATCGCACTCTCCTCTTGGGTCTGCTGAATAATTTGATGAATGAGTTCCAGTTGTTCCTTCAAGGAGGACGGAGAACACGCTCCCGTCAAAATAGGACTCGGTGGACCTACTCCCACGACACAACTCCCGTCCAGGCAAGACGACGGCGACTCTTCACTTCCTCCGCTCTCGTCCAACCCGAACACACCTCCTGAACTTCCCTTTCCAATCTGAAATCATCATCAGAAACCCAATTATTATGAGGGATCCTCTAAAAATCCATCACACACACACACACCTCTACATACTTATTTACACTCTCAGGGAAGCTTGTGCATACGCATACAGTATATTATAGTGCATGTGTTTCACAAGTTTATAAATGCAAGGAGAGAGGACATAAAGCATGAAATCTCAATCAAAAGGCAAATGTTGTACAATGAAGACTCTGTCTGACGACTCTCAGAGCCTATAACTCACAACTACTTTTTAATGCTCCCCATCTGATCCACATTCATTAAATTATTAATGTCCCTTCTCGTGTGCGAGAGAGATCTTTGGCGATACGAACCAGAAATAATGATATGGAAGAAGACACACAACACATATAGAGGAGGCTTTGGCATCTTTCCCTACTTTTTGAATAATGACTGCGATACACTTGTCTCTGAAGTAAATAGCCTATTTCTTCTTAGAGAAAGATAACTCGACTTTCATAAAACCTTTCCGATCTCTCATCTCATTCCTATCCATCTCAATCCACCTACTACCAAACTATCTTTTTTCTATAGCTCCCTTCCTCATATTTAGCAAGAGACCAAGCTTCTTCATCCTCCGTCTACTATTCTGTTCCTTCTTCCAATAATATCACATCCTCACTCAAGAAAGTTATTGAAGACATTTTTATGAAAGAAATACTACTACACACTCCACTACTTTTATACTATGTCATAGTATTATACTACGTACAGTGTACGCGTTGTTGTATCTCCAACTATCTCTCAGTTTATTATTGGCCCAGACTCAAAAAGATGTTCCTCTTCCATACACGCATACACTATATGCACTATATATATATTTAATACACTTCACCTACGATAAGATGCCCGAGTGTGTGTGTGTGTGTGTGTGTAGCTTCATCATCACGTAAGATTAGAAAGACGGATAAAATAAAAGATAACATTACAACAACTTGATCTCACTCCGCAGTCCTCGAGGTCTGTGCGATGTCCTCTCATTCCACTATACTACCAACTACCTATCCCATCTCATTCAGATAAATCAACCTCCAGGCACCCCCCTACACTTATTTGCATTCAAGATGCTGATTATGTGTACTAGAACTACTAGAAGTCTCACCATCTTTGTCAAATTATGAATTCTCATATCAACCCACGCACACCACATAACTTAATTATGTATGTACGTACATTATTGTACATGCACAACTAGTAAATCGTGGATCCAAATGAAACCTACTTATTTTAACATCGGAACTTTTTGTACTCTCTGTTACATAATATCAGATCTACCGTATTCAATTCCAGCCAAAGAGTGGGAATACAGTAGATCGACTCTATACTAATCCCGTTACAAATGACGAACCTATAATGATAAATATAAGAAGGAAATGTATCCATATGCTTTGGCATATGCATTGCATTGTTTTACACTGTACTACTACACTTCGAACTCTCATCATCATCCATCCTCACTCTTTTCAAACTCTTCTTACAAGTACAGTTTATGAAGCACTAACTAAACGGATGACCTCAGTCTTCCTATATAGAACAACAAAATACATTATATATATATATGTATATATATAGTTCTTCCCTTCCTATCCTATCATAAACATAATCAAAGTCTTTCTTCAATTAACGCTGATGTAATGGGAGGTGCGTGCTAGGAACTCAGCCAAATTCAAATGCTCATGCAAAAGTCCTCCTTTCTTTCAAACTCCAAAACCAATTAGAGTTTTTATGAAGTGTTTAGTGCTACGATCTGTAGAGATGGGAAGTGCACTTCGTTTCTCACTACTTCCCAACCTGTCTAATCTCTTTTTCTCTCCCCACTCTCCTCTCTAATGCAAGTGAATAAATATGTATGTGTGCAACTTTCCATCTATATCTTTCATACGTACGAGTACGCAGAAACACGACTACTACACGGCATCTTCTCTAATATCATTGCTTTCACCACTTTCTCTCTCTCTCTTGAACGGATTTCATTTCATCTCCCCTTCGCGTTCATCACAAAGACTTCTTCTTTCTAAAATGATGCCAGCCAAACGAAAAGCCGTCTTTCCTGTGTGCAGTCAGTGGTTTCAACTAGTTTCAAGAGAGATGACAGATGGACGATGATAAAATATCCCTCAGAAACAAATAATAGTGAGAGACATTTTGGGAAATCGCTCTCATACCTCAGTTTCATTATTACTAGTTGGCCAGGAATTTGGTGATGATCCATTTCCTTGGTATGTATTATTAGTAGAACAAGATGAGGGAGAAGAAGCCCCCCCTCCTTCACTTGAGGAGATACAGGGAAAGTTATTATTATTATTATTATTAAGGTTCGGTGAAGTTGATGTCACCACCGCACTACACTCACTCACAACAACAACTGAGTTACTATTGTTATTAATACATGAACTGCTCACGCTGCTTTCACTTTGGCTTATGCAACTAACGACGGTCTCATTATTACTAAGACTGCAGTTAGAGTTATTGTTACTGACGGCAGCAGTCACGTAGTTACTCTCATTCACACTTAATCCTCGCTGAGTCAGTAGTTGGTGCAGTTGACTTCTAGGAGTCAAAAGATTTCCATGCGAGACAAGATGATGATGTGGGAGGTGGTGGCGGTGGTGGGGGTGGACAGAAGGATGGGAAATCAGGACTCCATTCATTACAACAGGTTGGTGAGGGCTTAATATTCGGACATCGGAAGTAGTTGCACCAGGAGCAGACAACAATTTGGTAGTTTTGGGTGGGAGAGGTGAGGAGGTGACAATGATATTGTTGTTATTCGAACTCACAAGAGAGTTATTGTTATTATTATTACTGAGGAGAATGTTAAGATTTGCGTCAGTCTGGAGATGATTATGTGAAAGTCGGGTAGTGGGGGATGATCGACTCAGGACAACCACTCGACCGTTGTTAGGTTTAGTATCATTCTTGTTGTTAATTAGGAGAGCAGTTTTAGGGTGTTCATTCCGAAATTCCAGTTTTAATCCACCTACTACTTGATCCATTTCTATCACATCCATGGGCCCATAACCACTTGGGTCGAGGAGAGAGCTGGAGTCTACGAGACTCACGAGGTCGGCTGTGTCAAGTAGATGATCGGCAGTGGATGAAGATGACGTTGTTGTTGAGACTCCTTCACTTCCATCGATTGAACTTTGGCACAGCACAGGGTTGCTGTTGTTGTTAATTGGACTGATTTTAATGCTACTGCTGTTGCTGCCTCCTGGAGAGATGTTGTTATTGTTATTCGATTTCTTGGAAACACTCGTAGGTTGGGGTGGAGGCGTTGGTGGGATTCCTCCTCCTCCAGGAGTAGCAGGAGCCACTGTAGGTGGAGGTGAATCTGGAGTTGGAGCAATCGTCATTGTAGCCAGGGCATCGTGGCCATGTCGACTTTCAATATGCCTCCGCAAAGATCTCGCATCACAATAAGACTTGCCACACCCTTTGGCTGAGCACTCGAAGGGCTTTTTGCTCCGATGAGTTAACATGTGGCCGTTGAGGTGGTCTTGTCGCTTGAAAGCTTTTCCACACACTGTACAAGAATGTTTACGTTCATCACTATGCGTCAGTTTGTGTTTAGTCAGAGCTGAAGCATTGCTGAATGTCTTTCCACAAATCTGTAACAAAAACACATTAACAAAGTCACTTCAATTGGAATTCCATGCATTTAAAACTTCTCCACAAGCAAATCGTATAGGGCAAATGTGAATGTTATTATTATATGGAGCGATATGGAACTAAAAGAGGCAAGTGGTTTCTAATGAGGATTTTAATCGCTCTACTCGCCATAATTTAGAACCATTCGAAGCATTTCAATTAGTTACTTTTCAGCCTGATCCTTCCTAATAAATAGGACTTCAATAGAACCAAATTTATTCCCGAACAAACCTGGTGATGACGATAATGGCCAGCCCCTTATTGTAAAAGTTTCCTTCTACTTTTGGTAAATAATTCAAGGGACACGGACGGAGATACTTTCCAAACTTCATCATCGCCGAATGTAAGTGTGTGCACACATCTACTCTAATAATCTATTCCCATAATACGACAAAATCAGTGAATCTGTAACCGGTTACAACAATCCCTGTTTATTATGACCGAGTAGAGTATGGTCCTCCTTTCAGCAACAAGCCAAAACACCCCGCCCCACCTTTTAATTTCAACGTGCCAATGGTCAAAGAAAGGGTCCGACAACAGATACAACAGTGGAGGGTACTACAGTATTTCTGTACTTACAAAATTGCACACATTGAAACGGGTACTTTTGGGGTCATCTCTAAATATTAAACAATAGACAAAAAATAACACCCCAAACGCCCCTGCTAACTTTTCTATTCAGTACTACTCCAGCCGTGATTTCGACTCTGATGGGGACTGCAAAACAAAGAGAGCAGACCACCCAGCTATGCTTAGATCAACTTAATAAAAGGTCAAACAATAATTTACCTATATATTATGCTTTATACCCACGGACTACAAGCAAGGTTTCTTTTATGTGGCCAGGTAATGAACATACACCAAATCGCAAACGCCGTAAGATTTTCAAAAAAACATTTGCGAATTATAGAATTTAATGTTTGGAACCAGCACGTAGGCACTCTTCCTCGGACGGGCTTTTTCAGCTTAATAAATATATGTGTATAACAGATGGAGAGATGTAGAGAGAGAGATCTTGGGCTTTGAGACTCTGCCACCGTACATACAATTTCCAAATGAGCCTGCTTGCTGTCTCATATACACACTACACACAAGGCTCGAAGTCTTCTTCGTAGATTCCAGCATAGTATACTGTGTGAGGTCCTCTCCAACAGACTTGGAAAGGTGAAAGTTTAGCATGTCAGCAGAATTAAGTTTGTCTGAAGAGATAGAACAGAGAAGTCATTCCAATTGTATTCTAAACTTTATTTTAATCAAATTAAACTCTCTAAAAGTTTACCCCTCTTCTTGTATATATATATGTGTGCGTCCTATGACATTGCCTTTACCTACTTAAGCTGATTTCAGCTGAGCTTTCATCATATTACACAACTCATAGCTACTTTTATGCAAGAAAAGACTTCAAGAGAAACTTATTCCGACGAAGGGTCTCACTTTCCTCTCTCTCTCTCTTCTCTCTATCTTTCTGTATACATATATACATGTAATATGGAGTACTTGAGTGGTATTAGTGTAAAATTTTCTACCACTTTTCTCTTTCTGAAAAACAAAAAGTTATGCTGAATTCTCTTATCCTCTGTGTGAGGCCTACTTCAAAAACAGAAGTGGCGAATTACAAGCCTTTCTTCTAGAGACGAATAAGATAGATACACTTGAGACAAACAAACAGCGAGGCGAGCACACACACCTTCAGAAAAGAAGATACAATCGCCTCTTACACTCTGAGACAGCCAACAAACACTTGTTCTCGAGCTATTTCAATTTCTTTGTCTCAGTTTTCCTGTCTCCTTTCATCCATCTAAACCACCACCACCAACGACTAACACAACGACGACGTGTTCCCTGAAGGCCTTTCTTCCTGGAATGCCATTTCTTTCTCCCTACGTATACACATCGTTTCAACCTACTTTACATATTCCCCATGCAATTCTCCGAAGTGAAAGAGGAGAAAGAAAGTGTTACAAGACATTAGCGATGCGATCATCCTACACACAATGGAGATGCAGCCTGGAATTCTATTCTGTACTCCTATCTCCACGTCCAGACACTTTTAAACCCAAAACTCTCGACGAAATTATACTTGGAATGGATTCGAAAGTAAAAAGACCTCCTACTACTACTTCCTCACTACAAGTCAATCCTTTCAGTCAAATCAAAACCTGTAACCACAGAAGTAGTAGCAGGAGCAATGGTGGTACGAGCAATCTCGTGTAAAACTAGTGATGAGATGACAGTGGAGAAAGCACACTGCATACATTCACAAGTCCCTTCCATCAAGGATATTGAATTGGAAAGGCCTTGACTTGACAATAAGGCTAGGACCCAACTCAATCTCAGCAGTGAATCGCAGTTTCCGAGACATCGAAGGAAGTCCTCTATATACTTTAAGTCAAACAGGAATCTAACGAACTGTCACTATTACTTCTACCAGTGCTATACCCCCAACCTTTATGCGTTTAGCCGAATTATAGACTAAATTAAATAAAAAATCCATCAGTTTAATTTGACTCTTGAATTAGAAACAGTATTTCTTCGACTTCCTTTTTAAGTTCAATTCATTTATTGGTACGTGCCACAGGCTGCTCACGATTTATTTCCTTCGGGTTCCTTCATCATCTCTACACTCTCTCTCGTCATATTCATTCCTACACTTTTCTACACACAGACTTGTGAACTTCTGACACTTCAAATGATCTTCCCTATAAGAACACAACCACCCGAGCATCAGGAGCGTGTGAGTCGATTAATCATAAGGATCTCTCCTTTCGACAGGAGACGTTATTATAATGGACACAATAATATAATTTTATAATGAAGCAGAAGGGAAAATCGGTCGACATTGGATGCATGTGTGTGTGTCTGTCGGCTGAGTGAAATGGGAAAATCAATAAGATTCAAATCGCATTATTCATCAAAACCTCCTTCACTTCATCTGATCATCCCTTCCTTTCCCATGTGAACTTTACTGTTTCCATCTGTGGCTCATTCCACTCTACATTAAAGTATGTCTCAAAAGTACTCTCTTCTGTCGTGTCTGTGCTCCTTTATAGTCATCCTAACTACTTCCTTTTAGAGCTACTTCAGAAGAAGATGATGACGATGACTTGTACGGTGCCACATGGATTCTCCCCTTCAAGAAGAATTTCCTCTCTTTCATTCGGCATATTTTCCATCCGAATATTATTATTAGATTATCAATGCACTGATTAATACATTCTTTGCCAATTTCTCTTGGGAGTCGTTTACTCTTGCACTAGCAGGAAGAATCCTCTTAATCTTTCCTTTATTTAATATGTGTAGATTCCCCATTGACATTGAATCTGTGGAAGGAGGAATCTTTTAATAAATTCTTGCTGCCTTCCACATCAACTTTGAGACACATGAAATATTCTCTTACTGTGGACATACTTATACGAAATTAAAATTCTTTTGCAATCCCATGAACCTCTCAGTACACATCTGAAGTCCCATACAACTCTCGTACGTCTCATAATAATGTATTGCTCAAATCTTTCATTCCTTCCATATATTCTCAGCGCAAGACTGCAAGATTAGGTCCTTTTAAAAAATCTAGAAAGATGTTCCAGTCTTCTCTATTTGAATGAATTATGAATTCTTCGTGGCATATCTGAGAGTTCGAGACTTCACAGCTACTAATGCATTCACAAAAACTAGTGAAACTCGGGGACTACCGTCTTTTTGCAATACCAAGCGGAAATTTGTACATTTCGAATGCTAAATGGTTTTCTAATTGAGGAAATGGAACATCAAGTTTTATAGGAAATTGGAAGAGCAGCATGAAAACGTACTCGGGAATATTATTCAGTCGTGAGTCAATATTTTTCTTTGCTTTACAAAATGTTTCGTGTCAGAAGGAGAGGAATAAGTCCCAGTTGTGTATATGAGAGTAAAAATAGGAAGGAAATGCAATTCCAACTTTCACCTCGAGTTGTAATCAAACGATGCTGCAGTGACACAAGCAGGTATACTGAATACAAACTTACCACACACCGCTGCGGTCCCTGTCTACTGGGAGATGTGTTCTTTGGTCGATGTTGCTTTTTGCTGCCATTATTCAAAAGGGACGCCGACGATCCACTTGCAAAAGCACCATCGCTTGTACAACTTTCTCCAGAAGAAGCATTCTGAGAGACTCCAGGGGAAGAAGAAGTTGCGGGACTTGCTACTGTAATAGTTGCAGATGGAGAGTTTGAAGAAGATGACTGGGAGCAGGTTGTAGTAACCATTGGACTGGGGCTGGAGGATGTGGAAGTCGTAACAATGGGAGACATTGTACTGCACGAAGAAGAAGAGCCACCACCTCTTCTAACAATTTGTGAAAGTGTCCCATTTCCTGTTGTTGTCGTTTCATCACTGGAAAACACACCTGGAATTATTTACAGAAAGGGTTTTAGGCGTACTTGTCGACTGCGGAACAGCATTTTAATTAAACTTTGAATGTACAACCTTTCTCCATTCCCCATCTCATTAGCTTATAGTAGTGCAAGGAAAATATGCAACTTCGCTTAAACTACCAATGAAAGAGAAAGGAGCCAATTAAGTTTCACCAAAAGTGACACTTGACACCTTTTACTTAAGGTCTCCTGTCTGCCAGTCCATTGACTGAGTTTGTCTTGCTAAACTTTCTCTGACTTTACCTTCTCGATACAAAACCACCCTAGCCACAGTACGCGCATTCCTAAACTGGCACATACTTTAGATGAAAACAATTTCATCAGAACTTCAGACATTCTGTAAGACACTCTATTTCTAACTTCCTTCTACTTCTTCGCATCCAAAACTTTCTTTTCTATAAAACTCTGAACAAAATATTGATAGCAGAAGTCAGCAGATATATAGTATAGCCGATCTATATCCTTAGAAAGAAAGGACACAGTGATCCCGTGAAAGGATGAAAGGAGGTATGTACATTTTATTGAAAACTAATCTGATAGGACCCAAGTGGGTCACAAATTCCGTAAATATTTGCCAACACTTTTACACTAGGAAATTGTACACTTTCTCTTCGCATGACGTTTGCAAACTAGCTACTTTTCACCTCCTACATATAAATGTGGGTTGGATGAAAATTTTATAAAACACAAGCCTACCTCGTTCATCCAGGAGGCTCAGAACCACTTTGTACTACAAAGAGTCTGTGGAGAGTCTAAAGAAATTCGTTCAAATTTTGTGCACTCGTTTTTTACTGAGAGCGAAGGAATTTTATATACAATCGACCGTAATTTGTATACGCTCCATTTCATTCCCATGATGACACCCATAGAGGCAAGCGAACTGGGATGGGAAAGTACCATTACTTCCATTTACACCTTAATACCTAAATTTCTTGAGGGAATGTGAAGTATCAACTACTTCTGTAGACGAACCTTTAGAAGAAGCATTATTACGGGCTATTCTTGGGGTCATCTATCATCCTTCCAATTACTTTTTACAACTGCTTTACACATAGAAATTTATTGCTCAACTTCCAACTCTACCCTTCTCTTTGCTGCAGTGAAATCACCATCGTAAGTCCCCTTTATATAGTCTGCTTGGTGCTGAGCTTGGGGAAAAAGTTTCAATTGAATTACTTCATCCTAACAGCAGCAGCAGCAGCAGCAGTAGGAAAGCAAGAACCACAAGACATGAAGTTTGAATATTAGCAACGTCCGTACCTACTTCAATAAACTTTGAAACTTCTCGAAAAATACCATCCCACTGTCCGTCTTAATAATCCCATTTAACTTCCTAACCTTGACTTTTGGCATCATAAACATCGGACCACCAAACGAAAACAACACACAGACTCACACTGATGAGAAAGTTACGCGTCCACTTATTATTTCACTATGGACGTTTGAACTAAATGACTTCCTCGTGCAGATTGTTCAAAATGAAGTTATTATTTTTTAGAGCCTTAGTAAGCAATATTCCCGAAGAAGGCAGAAGACATAGCCGCTCCTTCTATTACTATACACTACGTTAAGGTTTTCTGCACTACTCCTTTCACATCCTAAATCTGAAACCCTTGCTGACAATGCTACTTTCTCTTTCCCTAACTTTCTAAATCCGAGTTCTACTTTTCATCCTCTCTCCAGAACAAGTAAACAGTTTATGGAGCGAAGGGAATTCATAATTCATCTTTTTATGCCAAAACATACGCGTTCACTAGGTGGAAGTTTGCAGACGGCAGTACTTTTGTCTAAACGTGAACACAGTCATTGAATACACTGAATAAAAGGATTTTAACTACGCCCTAACATATCAACTTGGCTGTGGAATAGTTTTGAAACATTACAGGAATATTTTTTTTTCAAAAACCTAGTTCAGCCGTCCAATTCCTAACTGAAAAATGCAAACAAAATAGTTTCTCATGATTACTGATATCGCGTAGTTGATAAACAAGATCCCAAATCCCACAAGAAGTTTTTGATGCGTAATTCGAAATACTCGACAGAAGAATTCGGAGGAAACAGTCTCACAAAAATGTATCTGACGGACGATTTTGATGTAATTTCTCAAAGGGGAAAGATGATGCCAAGAAAAAGCTCTAAAGAGAAATTTTCTTTTCTCGTGGGATAGAGAAATAAAACTCGACAGCTAAGGGTTCAAAGAGTATATGTACGTTATATATATGCAGGATATTGAGGTTTTTCAAGAGTAGACTTCATTCTACTCTAATGAATTTGACCTGTGAACGGACATGAGATGCAAAATATCATCATGAATAAATTGATAATGAGCCATGGCTCGATTTACAATACTTGTTATGCACATGACCTGAAAGAATGAGAGAGCATGCAAAAAGTGGAAAGCAACTAGTTGGGATGCGACAACAACGAGAGCATTGTTCCCGTCTTGAATCACTTCATTCCATCTGATATCAATCCAACCAGTACATCTGACTTTTAATCTTACATGCATTGCATTATTTGCTTTGATACAAACAGGGACTCTACACACTGTACACTAGTGTACACTTCACAATTGAAGACACACAATAAAGAACAACTATCAACTATTAGAGATTCTCCATTATGAACATACTTTTGTTTAAAAGTGTATTTTGAAAACTACCCAAATCCATCTATCTGTCTTCTTCAATGTGACTGAAGGAAAAACAATGATGTCGCCGTCTCAATCTATGTATGTGAAGTAAAGTCAATCCTCCTTTTTCGACAAGAAATGGAGATGCATAGACCGGAGATTAGGCCTATAAATTCACAAGATTTTATTTACTTAATGTCTTGGTTCAACCGTCATTTCATCTACCACTCCATATCAGAGTATCCAAAATAGAACAAAAGAACAGAAGACACACACACACATTTTTACAATTTTGTTCCTTCCCACATCCTACACATAAGAATATATAACAGAGGTAGAAGGGAGAGATAGAGTGAAGCACGTAATCTCATCTTTCGCGAATAACAGACACAACTAGTATTACAACACATTCTTACATTTTTGGCACGCGGATAAGCCACACTTAAAGCAGACAATGTATGTGGCAATGGTGGTTGTTTTACTATCAGAATAATGGTGATAATAAAAGTATTTCTTTCAGTTAAAACACGCAGCCGTATAGAATCGCTCTCATTCACATATTGGTTCTGTGTGTATATAGTATATATATAGTAGGTAGGAGGACATTTGGGACGTTCAAAAAGAAAAGAAGCAAAAGGTGGATATCTTGAATATCTTTGTAGGTATAGATTGTAGTGCAGATCTACCGGAGGTTTCTCGTGTACACATTAAAATAAAGGAAAGTACAATGCATTTCTCGGTGCCAAAACACACATTCTTTGACTACACTCATCCAGATGTATATATGTTTCATGTACTCTTACATTGCGGTACATTATATAGTATCGGGTCTTTCAGTTCTTCCTTGTATTGGCAATCTCAATCGCATACCTTAATTTCACAGGCAAAAAACTTTTTTGGAAAATTTTGGCGTGAACGCACTCTGCGTCACCTTCTTTCGAACAAATAATGTGGTGGAACTCCAAAAGACCTAATTCCATTATTTTTCACTCGCACACCTTGTAAGAAGGCAATAGCAGGGCTTCTGCCAAAAATCAGAATGAATACAACCTTGACACCAAAATCTTTCTTCACAAACTATACTAATGTTAATACTAACTAACAACAAATCTTCATCTGGTGTATATCTAAACTACTTTCTTTATTTCACAACCTGACAAATATAGTGTTTTCGTTTATTAGTTCCCAATGTCCCTCTGTCTCTAATGTTTGTAAAGCTCGCATTATTTTGCTCACAGGAAAATGTATCAAGAGAGGATCAACATTTCACATTATGCGAGTCTGCACACTTATGTTATTTATCACACTGTGCTAATCATTGTTCTTACAGTACGTATGTGCATCTCAATCCTATATCCACTTCAGCGATAAACTTGGTAGCCTTGACTGAAGAAAGAAGTATATCAACCTGTCTTTTAGACATGAGACTGTGATTAAGACTTTACAATACATATATAAGAACCGGCCTATGAACGAAATCAGTAGAATAAACAAAAAGCTAATTCTGTCAGATTTACAACACATTTGACACGAACTGTCCTTCTCTTGACATGACACTCTCGTGCGATAGTTGTATCATTCTCACATGAAATCATCTTTACAGTGAAATCATTTCTTGCACTATAGGCGCAGTATCCAAAAAGACTACAATATATTATACAGCATCTTCATCATCATTCCTCCCCACTTTCAGATCTTCTCTCTGTCTCGTTAAAAACGCGTCTGCTTGTTCTTTCATATTTTTGATGTGACACACACGGCACAAATTCCTCTCTATCTCTCTCTCTCTCTCTCGTTTCCAGACTGACACACATGAAGAAGAAAATACAATCAGCTAAATTATACAGTCTCTTCTCACAAGTTGGAAACACATGGTATTTTCCATACACGTACACGCATACATACATTTACACCGAAAGAATGATGATTAAGTCATAAATTATTTATGGTTGGAGGAGTGAAGAGGAAGAAAGTTAATCAAGCCTTTGTCATTACGCTCGTCTTCTTTACTTCATTGCTGTGATAAATGTACCTCGTCAAATTGTTGACTGTGCTCCCAACCACACGTCGTCCTTGTCACAAGCGAGCCTTATAATTTCAAAAAATTTGTAGACCCTCTATAGATAACTGATTTCCTCCAAAGTATATTATATTCATCCATTCTGACATATATTATAGATTTTAACCTGCAAACAGGATGTCGTGGGTATGTACTTTGCCTTTACATACATAATATACAAAACTTAAGTTTCAGACATCACATCAGTGAATTCACTCTTTAGATTTGCACCCTTTTCCCTTATCCTCTGTAATCTACTTTCTCTGTTCCAGTTGTTCCACACACATATGCTTTCTTCAGGACTACAGAGCCTATATATACGATCGCAAACACGTACCCTGTCCATTCTCTAGTAGTCTTATAAGAATAAGATGAGAAATCTTCCAACAGTATTTTAACGTACACACGGTCATCTAAATACTTCCTGAGGGAGGAAGAAAGTATATTTTATAAGGGAGAGGGGATAACGCCGCTTTCTCCGAAACTTTTATGCTGGATACAGAATTCCCAGAATTGCATATTCAACGAAGCGAACAATACAACCGACCATGTGTGACACAACTTACATTTTTATACTTTGTATCAAATTCGTTTTGCATTTTTAGCACACAAAGCTAAGTCTGTGTGTGCAAGTGAGAGAGAGAGAGTACGAGTTGTATTCTATATCCTAGCTCGTTCTTTCTTCTTCTTGTTATTATATTTATATATACTAACTGAGGAAAAAAAGTGCACAAACTAATATACTTAATGGAAAGGAGCCCCTAGGCCAAGACTATGTACTCTATCGTGCGTACTTGCTTCATAAAGCTTGTGGTACAGCTTCATCTTCTTCACAGAAAATATCGATATTTCTTCACTTCAGTGTAAGTCCAAGGAGATACACACAAGCATACAATTACAATTTGCATTTGTACCCTTCCCCTCAGTTTTTCATCAAGATGAATGAATTCTGTCCTAGTTCCTGTTTCTTTCAGTCTTTCTCTGTTTTTTAAACCAAACGAAATGAATTTCTTTACGTGTTTCACATAATGGATTGGGAATGAACACAGACAGAAACAGAAAGAGTAGATCGAAAGACCCGGATCTTCTGTACCTTAAAGCAAATTTCATTTCCTCATTCATCTAGACCTCTCTTTCTCCGGTGTCCTTTCTACGTTCAGTATACACTTTCCCTCACCCTTTGCAACTACACACATACACACACAGGATCTAATCTCTTTCGTCTGTCTCTGACAAGACTTCAAATACACAAAAATTCACTCGTTTTCTCCCAACAATACCTCTCTCTCCTCTCTCTCCAGTGTCAGAAAAAATCACGAGGAATATCGGGCTCAAAATCTTTCTTATCATCATCATTGTCGTCCTCACTTTCCTTCGAGAGTACAAAGCACCTCATTTCATCATTTTTTGACACATTCAATTCTTCCTTTTTCCACCCTTATTCGATTCCTCGAATTTTTCTTTACTGCTCAGAACAAATTTCCTCCTCACATCTAGCTAGGAATAACCCATAGGACCGATGAGGGCCTATCAAACTGAAATGCTTATTAATTGATAACACAGTTTCTGATAAAGCTTAATAATAGTATTGTATCGGTCAACGCATAGATTTCAAAGTAGTGTTATCAGAGAGGTCACTCGCAGGTTTTAATTAACATTTCACGACGGTGTGTGAATTTGTTGCGCTGTGATTGTATGTGTACTTTTACTAAATAAACTACTACTAGCCGTGTTTCTGCAGTTCATTTTTTGTTAGTTTGTCTTAGAATTAGTGGAGTGTAGTTAGGGCACTGTGCAACATCACTGGAGTGGATTCGGAGAAAATAAGCAGAAACGGTTTCAACCCGTCTTTGATTTGACCACTCGGTAACAGCTTGTCTTCAGTTGTTCCGTCAGGCATTTTTTCAAGATACTTCATCAGGATACGCAATTTCCTACGGTGAATTTGTGTTTATCAATAACACATGCAAATATATCTTACCGAACACCTGTGTACATCGATCCTGTGTATAAGCATCCTGTGTAAACTATAATTTTTACCTTTTTACTTTTAAATGTCGCCGATTGCTGATCTGATGTCACTGATCTGTCTTACTGCTTTGTTCAGTGTTTGAAAGTATGAATAGCCACGCAAACTTTCTTACATTTATCAGTACCAGAGCCAAAAATTTCAAATTATACAGATACAGAAATATTGAATAAAGGAAAACACGCCGACTTATAGCGAGTTTACTTTTCGTTGAAAACTCGTACACGTTCTTTCGATAATTGTATACTGGTACAAGACTCTCAGACGAATTAAATAAACCCGTACAGCATAGAAAATCCTGCTTTAAAACAGCATGAATTCTATCCAGTGTTTCGTAGTGATGTGACTCAAGAATTGGGAACGCAGACTACCCACACTAAACACACACATATTACACCATATGAATTCACACATTCATATCATCACATCTGGCCTAGCCATATTCAACCAAAAACAAGTAATGATTACTTAGCACAATTTATGCGAAAAAAGGAAGAAAAATGTACCATTTTTGCAAAGTCACATCATCCAGCCATACATTTTTAGCTTTCGTATGAGTGAAGAAGTTAGTGTCGTGCCCTGTCATAAATCTTGAGAAAAAAGGGGATTAAGAAAAGAACGAACACGAGTTTCGTCATCGGCTAGCTATGCATTCTTATTTTGAGTCACTCCGCGTTCCTTCTTAATTCCTTCTTTTTTCCACATTTTGTTCACATCTTCTCAAGAGCGAAACCAGACGACTTTGCTTTCTTCAAATAAATCAGCAACTGCTTGAAGAAAGCAGACTCTCAAAACCATTCCCATTCAAGATAAGCAACCAAGGAACTACAGCATGAGCAGCACACAGCAGCACACATGTACACTGAATGTACACACAGAACACAGAGCACATGCACAGCCTCATTTATTCGCAGGTAAACTTAAATCCTCTTCAAGTAGCACTTACTCCGCAAAATTACTAAAAATGAATAGACAAGCCTAGAAAAGTTTGTCTTGAAAAAAACTTCTCAGCAAATAAATGCACACTCCCTACACAAAAGAAATGTAGTAGTGGTAGAAAAAGACCTTTCAAGGAGAAATTTATGAGATGGTTAGCCAAGAAAAAAATTCATTCCAGCTTTGACTTGGTGGAATACTTGGACACGTTATTCGGTTAGTTTCATGTTTCTTTTGCAATTATATCGCTCAAAAAAGTCTTCTCGAAAGGTCTTTGCTCTACATTTCCTATCAGTTGACTGACTTCGCTTTAAAAAGCTCTGGAAATTAAACAAAATCATTCAACCACTCTTTTTTCAATCATGTCTCCACAAGGGCTTCCGAACAAACTGCAGAATATGAAGGAAGTGAGTAGGAAGGAAGAAAACAAGGTGAATTGCAATGGAAAAAATCCTCAACAGCTCTAAAATTTCAGTTCATTTTTCTTTATATTCCTAATACGCAAATGAAAATTGGTACTGTTACGCAAGCGTTTTAATTTCGTAAGACAAGCGCTTACTTGCTTGCCTCCTTGGGCACTAGGAGAGATATGAAAATGGTAATAAACAAACGCGTGTATCAAAGAGATTCTTACTGTTAGATTTAGATTATTGTGAATGGATGTGGGTGGTTTGGTGAATTGGATTGATTGAATCAATAGTGGACAAAATTAAATTGAATTTTGAAATCAGGTTCAAATTCCGGTTCATGGCTTCAGAAACCGTATAAAATGTCGTGAAAGTAGACTTATGAGTGAAATAGTATATGCTCTCTTAACTCTGCTCCTTATTTCTTCATGCTAGAAAGTTGGACGCTGCTTGAGGATCATTATGATCTATTTACGCGAATTTCAGAATTTCCAAAATGCCCTAATACTTTTTCATTCATTGCATAAAAAGTTCATGAAATATTAAATATCATCGCATAGTTTTACCACCCCTTTGCTATATGCATCTTTCTTGGTTTATTTATACTCCAAAGCTGCCATTTATTACATACGTTTAACGTCACGGATTTCTCATGATCATCACTCCTACGCACACTTACTACAAGACAGACTTTGTATTTATACAAACGTCTTTTACATATATTGAATGGTTTTGTATGTAAAACTATTTGCGTAGCATGTAATTAGCAATGCTCTACTAGGGAGTCTCATGGAAATGTACAAAGTACAAACATAACCTACGACAAACTACATGCATGAAATGATACGTATATGCAAAGCTGATCAGTTGTAGCTGATAATGTTCTCTTCTTTGTGATGAATGACGTGACAAACTAAAGTTTCTCGTAGCACTAAGCACACATTTCTGTAAGGACTCCACCTATTTAAAATCTACATGAACTCTTAGTTGCTTGCTTGCTAGTATATGTTGGAGCGTAGATATATTCGCGAAATAAGCAATGGAAAGTATTTGCTTGTTCTTGTAAGGAGTTAAAACTCCATAAACAAAAGAAGAAGCATGGTGAGAAAAGAAAGACTGGCATTTCACTGACTGAAAGAATGAAGAATGAGGAAAGACAAGGAAGGAAGGCAGATGCTCTCCGTTCATAATAATCATACGCTCATCGAAGTTGCCAGACTTGAAGACTTTGGTAAGTAATAATACTTTCCTTCGCCTGCACACAAAGTAGACAGTCAGACTTTCCGAATTCTCCGTCAGAAGAAGTATGGTTATAACGCATGTGGCATTCACGTAAATAATCACCTACGGTCTGCTTGGACTTATTAGTTTGACATCTTTCATCATTTAGTACGCTAGACTGGAATACATTGCTTCTCATACACGTACACACTTCATTAAACATTCTTTCTACAAAAATGACCGACCTACATATTTCTTCCGCATACACAAACAACGTAGCTATATCAGTTACTTTATGCCCGCATCCGGATCAAACACGGATCAAGCGATTATTGTTGAATAAGGAGTAAGTAGGATATGATAGGAAACGTTCATGCAATTTCATAGAATCAGCAAATACTTCACAAGGCAAGTGAACCATCGTGAGGCAGTTGGATCTCAAGGCAGGTTCATCGTGGCATGTAAATCGCAGGCCGAGGTTGTGCACCCGACAAAATGCTAACTTTGTATAACTTTCCTGATTATTTAATAATAATCCCTTAGTTTTACCTGCCAGATAGGTCTATCAAAATTAAGCTTAATAGTTCAACAATTGAATTTTGGACACATTTTAGCATAACACTACACTAACAAGACTAACAGCTAGTACTAAAGTGTGTAAGTGGATAAAAAATATTATTCACAATCAGTAGACTACAACTACAAAGTTACAAGTGTGCATTATGGATTATCCAATCATTGTACTATGCATGTGACACCAGCTCAGTGAGTTGTCTTGATGGATTATTATACTAACTTGGACATTCGTGTGTGATGTCAGGTACAGGCAAGAAATCACAAGGACAAAAGGAGAAAGAGAGAAACGGCTCTGGATACTTTTTAACCAACCTTTTCAGAATATCTCTGGATGAAAAGTAGGGAATAAGTGTACTTTCGTAAAAGTTCTTTGATACTTTGGGACAACTATTCTCTTCTGACTAAGTTCCACACTCCTCTCCTCTCAGTCTGAAATACCGGAGAAGGAAACAGAGTTGCTTGTTGTGGGGCATTTTTTGCACTATACTGGCAAAATCGATCTTCAAAATGAGAAAAAGAAACTATATGGGACTGTCTGTGTATTCGGCCCATCATCTCATCTCAATTCAACATCAACCTCAATAACAAAGAATTGAAGCATACAATGGACCATATAGGGAAATACAATATTTATAATTTTATCAGCTCCAACTGCAGTCACTTCAATGATCTAACTAAATGAATCTGAGATAATAATTGATTCCATTGTTACTTTTTCAACAGGCATTTATATACATTGTACATTTGTTTGATTTCTCATAGGCATTATATAGAATTGAAAATACTATACAAAGTACTGAAATTGATCACTTGTGGACATTTTAAAGAACGATTTCAAAGCACCAATAGTATGCACCTTCTTCCAATTCCAAAAACGTCTCGATTTTAAAATTCTTCTGAGCATTTCCAATAGGCTTCAATACCTTTCAGGAAGAAAAACATCTTTTCCCTCTGCAAATACATTAGGTCATTTGTATAAGTCAAGCACACACATACTGGCTCAGTGAGCTGGCAACAAAATAATGCAGATTTTGCAGTGGTAGTACACAGTATACAAGCACAACCATGCACATTTTACCATACATATATAGTGGAATTTGTAACGAAGCTACCCGCATGCTGAAATAAATGAGAAACGAACTCGAATAAATCTCCTGGTTCTCATCAACTCTATTCTCATTAGGGATTTTAATCCTTATAATTACTACCTTTTCACTCTCTCGCCGCAACAAAACCATGATCGACTCATTGACCCAAATGGTTCCTCCAAGCTTTTCTTCAAACTTTAACAAACAAACTGAACAAACTACAACAATACTTAAGTATGCTTTCGTGAACTTTCACAGAGTTACACTCTCCATTTCACTAGAAAAGATCTATAAATCATGTAATATAACAATAATATCCCATCGAAAATAATACCGCATTCCCCTCAGAGTATATAAGTACTTTCTAATAGCACACTTATAACACGTAAACATATCACATCACAACTTCATCAATTTTAAACTGCCAGCTTTTGAACTTATAACTTCTTGTTAATCTATAATCCTTTTCTGCGAAAAATAGTCAGCTCTCTCCTTGAAAATAGTTCTCTAAATGCTAATGCTAAACATTCTTCAAAGTACAAGAGCTTCACATATACCGCATAAGCAGTTGAGCTTTTAGCCCAAGAAGGATACTATAGGTCCCAATAAGCTCCTCGCAGATGGGCCATAATAAATGTTTGTTAGTCAAAAGACAAATGCAAAGGCGTTTCAGTAAAGTTTAAAGCACTTTTTACCGTTATTTGACTCAAAACTTATTGAACTTTACGCTTTAGACCCGTCCCGTGTCTGTCTGTCTGTCTGTCTGTCTGTCTGATCTAAATATCTCCGAAACGACTTAAATTATCATCATGAAATTTTCCAGGGACTTCAAAAAAGCAATAGCGCAAAGAATTATGACTAATTGTAAGTTTTACAGTTATAAACGCTTTTCAAGATCCGGATGGGTCGTCAGTATGGATCAAAACTGATTTTTTGTCGCTTTTCAGGGTTTACTTCAAAATGAAGGGATATCGGCGGTAGGCGTGAAATCCAACTCATCACATAATACTGACAGGGCAGAAGCCACCAAGGAAAGCTGCCTTAAGTCAGTATTCTTGTGGCAATTAAATAATTCCGAATTTGCAAGAAACTGACAGAACAATATATTACATCATTAACGTCTAAAAAGGACACGACACAACAGAGTAAATGGACATAACTAGGAATATGATCATTGGATCACTGTGAAAGGTTATACTCGTATGAAAAGTACACTATTAGTAAGACGAGTATTGTGTAGTGTGCGGAGTGAGTTGATGGTTGGCAAGACCTTCTCGAGTCTGGTTTTCTCCTCGTCATAATTTCATCAGCTACTCTTCACTCGACATGATAATTAGGCTCAGAGTCTGAAAATCACGTTGCTCTATCCCATATAGTCAGTATCTCTCAGACCTCAAGCTCTCATCGTAATTGTAATTCAGGCAACCTTAGACTGCAAAAGCCGATGATAGTTTCTGCTCTTAAAATGACGTGACACATCATGTCACTTTATGATAAGGTTAATCTTCTCCTTCTTCATACTATATCGTTTTCTCCCTTCAACGTAAATCACACGTAGACAAATCCCACCCTTTCTTTTCTGCACAGACACATATATATCTCATCCTCGTATGACACGGCATGAATGACCTTAAGGTACAATTTGCTTTCTTGTCACACACACACTGGCACACAATATTTGCCCAAGTCGTTTCCGGTTCAACACAGAATTCACCAAGTCACGATGATGATATTCTGAAAGATAGTTTGAACCTATGCCAAGCGTTGTTTCTTCACTACATCTGCCTGTAATGGTAAACCAACTCACGATCTACATTCCCGACATAATAATCACACATATTTTCTTAACAAAGATCATAAGAAGAGATTCCTCAAACGATCATTTCCCTTTATACTTGCACTACATGTGCTGTCATTTTAAAATATCTCAAGTTAAGCGCACTAATTATCAGGTTTAAATAATGGAGGTTTAGGCTTTGAGCAGATCTAGAAGATTAAGCCATGGCACAATATCATGTCATTCGGTTATAATTAAGATATGAGAGGCGGGGGTTAGCATTCATTCGGCTCGCATCTAATTCGCATATAAAAATGTAAATGCTAAATAATATGCCTACCTTATATATTAATTTAATTTAATTGGAACTAGAATGGATTGGAATGAAGAAGAGGTACACAGTCAAACTACATTAAATATTATTTCAACAACTGCAAAAGAAGATTATGTGAGCACGGTCAGAACCATTAGGCAAGTACTCAAAAATCAAATTAGTAAATAGTGAAATACAATAAAGTCCATGCGTTTTATATGCTACTAGATTAATTCAACTTCTTTCGGAAACAAAAATGTAGAGAGAAACCTAGAATATTACTCTGTGGGATGTGCGCTGCTCTTTATATCTATGCCCATATAACATGGAGATCCTTTTCCATATCATTTACATCTTTCAAAATGACAGATACAACGAACAAGCTCGAGTATAATGTTCGAACCACACGCATGTGGCTTCCGGAATTAAATTGAATTCTAAATAAGGTTTCAGAGCTTCACTTGATAGTCCAACAGTGACTATTTGAAAATAGAGAGCCTGTATAATGTAATCTCTGGTTTCAAGTGTAAAATAACTTGAGCGTGCCTACTCAATAAATAAAGTTTATTGCTCCGTTACATATTTTGCGGTTCAAACAGTTTCCAGCCACATTAAGCTGTAAATTAATTTAGTACAAATCGGGTACCCACAACCCACACCAATACTCGATCTCGTACTTATACGAACTGTATTGAATCTTTCTTCGAACTACTTATTGTTCCTCGATCGCTGCTAGTGTGAGTCCATCGGTCGAACAATATACATTACTAAACTTCAATGTCCACATTATTGGAACACACGCAGTTTCCTCATTTAGCATCTCATCTTTTATTCCTTTCATTCTCCCTTTTAAAGAAAATCAATTTTGTTCGAGGCTGAAATAATATATAATTAAGTCCTTTCCCTTTTATCACACATACTGAGAAAGTCGAAAATGTAATCTGACCTGCACCTGACCTTCTGACTGGAAGTTTGCAAACTGTTATACACACCAGCCCTGTAATTAAAGACGAACTAACTAGCTCTCATGCCTTACTTTTACCTGTTTCTAATTCATTCATGACATGAATATGGACATATCGTTTTATTAATCTATAATTAAACCTCACGCATACTTTTTGTACTTCCGAGCATGTAATATGCAGACCTAGAGGCTTTCATAGCTGCTGTACAAGATATTTTGAAATTCTTTTTTCAGCTTAAAAGATTCACTACATTATACCGAACTCCGAACACACAGCTGTACAATTGATTTTAATTTGCGCCAGCAGAATATATTTTGTATTATTACCTTGAGCTTATATTTATCTAAAGTGTCAGTCTTTGTATGTTCATGATCAATGCAAACCTCCGTTTAATATTAACTTGAGATTTTCCAACCCCATCACTCTCCAGCTGCATACAGATGAGTATACAGAGAACAAAAGCAAAATAAAAGCTCTCCTGGTTGCATGAAAATGAACTCCCCCACACAGTCTATATGCACTCGAATAGCATCATACAAGTACGAAGAATAAAAGATAGCGTAAAATGATGATGAGTCTTATTCATATACGCAGTTCGTACTCCTATTTGATGAAACACTCCTAACGAAGCCCCAGAGGGATCTCCTCTCGTCTCTGAAGCTCCAGTGATACACAGTCCATTAAACAAAGAAACAGCGAATGATACTGATAATAATAGAGTTGAGCCGTGCTGTAATGTACGGAGATCTCATGTCCAGATAAACCCACACTAGCTGAAAGATTGTGTGCTTAGTTCGGGGAATAAATATCACCACTGCGGACTACACGAGATCCAGACTGGTGTAGAACAAACAAATAAATGCATTTAAGATGGACGTAGTAGTGAATGTTTCTTTCTTTCTAAAGAACGAAATAATGGGGAAGAGGTTTTTAATGGATATAATAATCGCTAGCGGCCGTTGTTTTGCAGTAAAAAATTATCGTACTGGTCTTATTCTTACCGGAGTCATTGCGACCGAGGGTGGGATGAATAGAAGTTGAGATCTCGTCTGTCCCATCTAGGGATGTGCCAAGTCCTTCGTCTAATAAGTTCGCTAAACTTTCTCGGGAAGAGCCGTGCTCACCTATACAAGAAACAACCACAATATATAGAATAAACACTTCCACTTTCGAAAAGACAATAGTATAACCGTCAGAACAACTTACTGCATGCAGTGTCAAAATGAGACAACAAAACAGAGTGTTTCAAGAGGCAGTACAAGAAACGGAGCTAAATGAACATCCTTTTCTAATCTCCTTCATTTCAAACTTAACTTTTAATTATTGCACGGTACAAAGGAACAACGCAGACACATCTATGAATTTGTCTGAATCATTAAACCCCACCCACTTTTACCATTTTATTTTAATTTACTACTTTATTCCATTTGGCTTAGATCCAAGCCGTCTTCAACGTAGGTACTCAACAAAACATTTAAGAAATTAATTTCAATAAGTAATACCGAGAGATCTCTGACTTGCCCATCATATCATTATCATTCTTAGTTAGGTTATATACTTTCTATCCTACTGTAGGCTCCTTCACGCATATTTTCCTTAACACTGTTTATCTATGTTAAGTAAGAGATTCAGGATAATCAGTTCCCTTTGCTATCCATAAAAATCTTTGTGCTTATAGTGTAGTTTCAAACTGGCTCACATCTCTAACGTTCACAAATGCTTTCTTTCTGAATTGCTCAATTACTTGCGACATCCCCAATAGTTCAATAATACAGCTTACGAGTTTGCATAGAACTATATCTCTTTGAAGAACCGATTTAAACTATAAAATATACGGGCATGTTCATGCTTGAGTTATGAGGTCAATGTTATTTTGTTGATTGTACTACATGAAGATAAAAACAACTCTCTTATAGCATCTTATATAGTATACTCTCAAATAGTAATTATTGGTCAAGTTAGCTAAAGATCTGTCTCAGACGTCAAATAACAATCCATTTTAGGTAAATTATAAAAAGACATGAATGAATACTGAATTGAACATATATACATATATGTAAGAGAATCCTCTTACAAATGGAGTTTTTGTTAACTCAATCATATCGATGATTAAGGTCAAATTTAGGATGATATTTGTATTCGACAAAATATTTTTGAACTGTCCTTACAAAAATTACTTAGCATTCTGATTATTCTATTGTGCCTGTTTTTTTTATTTGGTATACTTCCAAAGGAACTGATCAAAGTTTTAAATGAGCAACGCACTCCAGCTGCGTTTGCACTTACACAAATAAACGAGAAATGTTTTTACTTTTACTTCATCCTCTCTACGTTCCATGTGTGTCATAAACTCAATGTGACATAAAACATGTAAAGATATTAGTGCATGCCAGGAGCACCAGTTGTTTTCGTATGTTTCGTGTGTGTGTAGATGTATAGAATATGATAGGTGAGTTCAGTCCGAGATATGGAATGTGTCACGTTTATTGAACATAATCAAGACAAGCCTGCTTTTAGAAATGCTATATGGTTGCGTTGAGGCGAATTTCGGCTACTGGGTACATACTTAGGTAAAATTAGACTACCTATAAGTACACAGTTTTTCTTACATATTCTCACATCTGAACTAATCTGTATACTATACATATGCATACCACACACATAAACATTATTTACCTTCAAGAAGGAAGTCCATGACATTTCCTTGAGTGTGAAAAAATATCAGATCTTCAGTATTCTCGGATGACATCGTGTAGGACAGCACCTTACTACCTTCGGACTTCGTCAACCCAGCCAAAGAACTGATCTGATGGAGTGACATTGTATTCTGAAATAAGTAAGAAAACAAATGCATCTTAATTATAGTAATACTACTTTCATGGACTTTTTAACATAATGTTCCTTTATGGAGAAGCTAAATCGCGTTAGCATTTGAATGGATTTGAATTTATATCAATCTATATTCAAGAAATATTCCTTATTGTTGGCAATCAGACTTCTCATGTATCGGATTATAATCAAACGCCATGTAGGTATACTGCGGCGTGAGATATGAAGTCTGCATACAGCAGAGAGGTAAGAGAGAGTAACATAAACTTACTACACACAAGTAGTATAATAATTAGTTACGACAGCTTCATGTTTTCAAAGTCTCTTTTACCACTCCAGCAGTAGCAGTCGATTTTTCTTCACCTTTCCAGGCATTGCTAATTTACTCAGCAAGACAAAAAACGCTAACTACTGCATCATGCATCATATAATAAGCTGCTTTGGTAAATCTTCATCTTATTGTTAGTCTATCGAAAGACTTTTACAAGATGTCCGGAGCTTGATTACGCTCTCACCGCTTCTTTAGGCTATAAAGAGAATAGCAATTTATTTGGATAAATTGGAAGATAATGAGCAGTACGCAACATGCAATGAAAGTCTTAAGTGTACGTCGTTTATGAGATTTTAAAAGTGGGCGAGGCATTATACAACTTGTTTAGATGGATTTCAATAATACCAAGTCAATGAAGAGGCTCCTTTCACTATGTAACGCCAAAAATACTAACTAAAAGTTTATAGAAAAGATCCTATGAAACTACAGACTCGTTTCAATCTGTATTTGTGTGTTACAAGCCTTAGCTTATAGACTCTTTCTCTCTTGGGCTGTTGAAATATATGTGAGAGCGGTGAGACATTTTCCACTATGCAAGACACATGAAGTGGAAAAGTCTGGATAATGCTTATCCAAGGCCTAAAAATCGAAACTTAATCTCGGAGTATGTATTCTGTTCACTTCACGGGCAAGTGGATTTGTTTGGTCCTGTGAGCCACAAAAAAATACAGAGATGAGTCCCCTTATTGAGGAAGTCGTAGTATATATCAAGAAACAAGTTGAATGCACACAGCGTATACATATAGAGTATAGTAATAATAGTTTGTATGTATAGAAGTAAGATAGTGGATTCAGTATTTTAGTTCTATATCATTGCTTTTGTGTTGTCTCATCCTTCTCACCAATAAAAGTCATTATCATCATGGTTCATCTCTTTCTTTCTCTCTCGTCTCAAATTCAAACCACAACCAAGAAGAACACATTCAAATGCACAAGCCATCATCATTATAATTTTATTCTTGCATTCACATCTGCAATCAGTCAGTCATCCATCCATCGCAAGATTGAATTGAAATCACCGGAGAGTACAAGTCAACTTTAGTTCTGTAGGAATTATTTATGAAAACTGACTCGAGGAACGTTAGTTGATATATTCCCTTGTTGCTTATATAGATAGTTAACAACAACTCAACAGTAGACGAAAAGACAGCAAGTAGAAAGGAGTAAAAAGTGAAAAAGGATCCCCAAGGGGCTCTTTCATACACTGAACAAAAAGAGGCTTTTTTACCTTCTTTAGCTTTGGATTGCACGTGCGTGATTCATAATAAACACATCTGTTGACTCTTTCCTTTCACGAATAATGCTTGCCAAAGAGATTTATATATACCTCTACGTTTGGATATCAAGTGTGGGACAGTAAACTGTAATTTGCAAATAACCCATAGTATATATGCAATTGTGGCTAAGAAGCGATTGCAAGGACTTCTGGAACATGAAAGAACGGAAAGGATAATCCCCAGTCACATACGTACAACACATTACACATGAATATTTGAGTGAAATTATGTTATATGACAGGAGAAAAGTCAAGAAATCCATTAAATGTAGTAAAGAAAGAGAAAAGACTTAATTGAATTTCGTGTAAACAAGGAGTAAGAAGGCAATAACGCTAAATCAAAGAGACAGTTCGTACCACTATATCTGTGGTTCATACTCACAAACAGCCTCTTATTGCGTCCTCTTGAAATCATTTCACAAATGTTAACTGAATATTTATTTCTTTGCCAGCACTTTGAACAAATACGAATGTTTTCGAAACCCGAAAAACAACAATAAAATTTTCATAAGCATGAAATTCTATGAAAAGAAAGCTCTAAGTAATTTGAGCTGCACATTTTTTATTCTCGGTTGAAAATTTGTTTGATTCCCGAGAAGTTTGTAGGAGTAGATTATCAAAAAATGGGCCTAGAAGTCCCTCGGAGTACGAACTTATTGAATGAGGTGATAATAATAATATTATTTTTATTGCTCGTGCACATTTGCAGATTTGGAATCCAAACTGCCAATCAGTTCGGCTATTAATAAGGCTGAAAACGTGCAGTTCAACAGAAAAGATTATTATTTTTCTTTCATGCAGTCTTTCCACATGAAGCGCACAGCACCGCAGATTGGATAACAACGGTATACCGATTCAATTACTTAATATGCTATGAAGCTGTACAGTAGTGAATCAGTGAACTTTCCCTTGTTGAAATGAAAGTGAAGCCATGTCCAACTTATTTTTTTGTTAGAGTAAGTGAATGCAAGTCTGATATATGAACAGTACTAGAGCTGCCTTTTCAATGACGGTAAAAAGCACACCAGTTGCAGACATTGAGCTTCGATTAATTTTCAATACAATTCCAAGAATACAAATACATAAAGTGAGAAACATAAAGTAAAATTGAGTTAGCTTTAGCATGTAAGCTCTATATGGCCTTACGTCTTATAGTAGTAAAGAAAGAAGATATCAGTGAATTGGAATCCTTTCAACAGAAATTTATTACTTGTCCTGGAGTATAAGGTATTCCATAAATGACGCGCAGGAATCACCAGAAGATCAGTCTGTATTCAATACTGATTTTTGCATTACGCTGATAAGATATAGTGGAGTTACCTTTATATATATATATATCTTATATCTTATACATATATATCTTGTTTATCGAAGCGCTTGCCTGACACGAAAGGGATCAACAGGAGTTTTTGGTCAATCTATACGCAGTTTGGCCATAAAGGGTCTGTTTAAAATTGACATTTCAGGTAACTTATTAAATTCATTCAACGGACCTTGTGGGGCCGGCTTTCTATTTCTGACCATTAAATCTACTGGCAAGTGCCTTGTTAAGGAAATAATCTTATCATCATAGTACGAAAAGTATTGAATACAGACTAACTTTTATTCACTTCGATGATTCCTAGTTGCGTTATTTATGGAGCACCCTTTACATTGGAGTAAGTAGGGGCCAACCTCTTCGGTTCAAAGAATATCTCCGGGAGACTCCTCACATAATATGGCCAATCATTGCGTTGGAAAGATTTGTTGAAGCATAATATTATCCCCTCTCAAGCAGGGCTAGATAACTGATGAAGTGACAATTAAGCACCTCTATTTGCACTCACTCGCACCTCTAACAATAGTATCGAATGGTTTAAGAGTTGTAGATCTGACCATCCCGATCAACAGAGAAACTACATGACCTTTTATATTCTCTTATGTCACACTCGAGTTCGTCTAGAAGTCAACCGGTAGTTTACGGGGGTGTAAGCAATCTGAGTAAAAGTGTTTTTATTTTCTTTCAGTCGTGAAAAACTACCTTTCGCACGCTTCACTTCGATGAATTCAGAGTAAATGAATAGTTTCCACGTAAGATAATAAATAAGTTCAGCATAAGTGTAGACGGTAATGTAACATGGAGAATGAGGAGAGGATTACCAGTCCACCGGATCAGAAACAGTCGGGCGGCCGACAGTGGAAGTACGGGAGTTTTACGAAAACGGACCTTACTCTCTATTTGTACTCAAATAAGGCTCTCAGGGTCCAATTTTAAGGGAAGGACTCACTTATACATGCTGCCAATGCTCAGTTCAACAGTTTAAGTGGTGCGCTCGATAAGGGCTTGGGACAAGCTTGGACCTATCCTCTTTTTCTGTCTGATCCCAAGCCAGCTAAAGATTCCTTTACTTTCCTTCAAATGCAGAAAGCTGAAGGTCCAGTCTCAAACTCACGTCCCAGCACTTATCGAGCGCACGATTGAAGCGATTTATAGCTCAGTCCAAACTATAAGGATTGCATAGCCAGTTGTTAAAGTGAGTCCTTCCCTTCAAGTTGGACCCTTAAGAGCCCTGTGTATAAAGATGATCAGGACACCACTCCCATATTCCCATTGTGAGGTATGACACAGAAGCTTTTGTATGCTAATGATGAACAACTAGATGCGAGCTTGGAGTGTGCTTGTCTCTGGTTTAAAAGGGAAATGGGAGCAAACAAACAATACATTCGATTTTCATTTGATTACCTCACAAAGCCATAGTAAACTGACTAAAGTTTACATGATTCAATGGTGAAACAGACAAATGATAAGTCATAAACTTGCTCCGACTGGTCGAATGGAAAAGAGAGAGACGTCTCCGTTGTTGGCGCATATCGTGAATTAAATAATACCTAGTCAATGAATCATCCATCATTCCGACGAAGATGAACTTGAGCGATTCCCTTTCTCTCTAACTGGTCTCTCTCTCTCTTCAGTGATGTAAGCTTGCTTCTCCAAATAAACTCAACTTTTCTCTCCACTGATTCTGACTCTTGATGATGAAGATGATACTTTACTTACTTGCTTGGATTGAGAAGGAAGGAAAACAAGACTGACTGGCTGGTCTATAATGTTTACATTAATTTTGAAGGAGGTGAAAGGGTTACTCCCGATGGGATATGAATTGGCTCTTCTTCTATCTGTTTGCACACATTTTGTTTACTTACTCTTTCACTTATAAAGATACACATTTATTCATTTACATTGGAGGAAACGGTATAGTAGTGAGGTAATATCATCATCATCGTCAGTATGAGAATTTATTTACTCTCTCCTTCTGCAACTACACACCAGAAGAACATGTAACACAGCAAACCATCTCCCTCTCTCTCTCCATCTGCCCTATTTCCATCTCTAACATTAAACACAAGCTTACATGTTTCTCCTGACTCGCTTCTTCATCTCCCTCTTCGTCACATTAGAAATTCAAGACGTCAAAATATTTTCCAAACTGCTTGTTCCTTTATGTACAAAATCGGGTAAACTTTCACTTAGATGCCTATCCCCCGTGTACACCGCACAAATCTTTCTCATTAATACCCGCCAAACCATTATTTGCTTCAATCCTCATCCCAGGAAAGATGCCTAAAAGTTTCATGGAATTCCTTGTACTTGAATAACGCACAGTGTCAATTTAGTTTAGATGAGTGATTGAAAGATTGATGGCAAAAATTTGAAGCAAATTACCAGTAAACATGAATTGATACGAGCACAGCAATAACAAGTTTATAGGTGCATTCTTGGCGTGACCTGCTAGCTGTACTTGAAAGTGTATCTTGTGTTCCAATCCAGAGAAAGTTGAAAGAAAGTTCTTACCTTTCCAGAAACTATTATCGATCAAAGTACTAACGAGTCTAATCGGATTTCATTTACAATCCACACAAACAAATAATCGGTTCCTCTGTACTACTTGTGCCATCTCAAAATATAATATCCGATTATTGTTTGTACACTACAGACGACTTACTTATTATTGGAGAGCAAGGCCCACTTTTATAACAACCCAAACCCCATGCTTTCATACAAAGAAAGCATAATATTTCTTTGTACAAGTAAACCTTTGTACGTTTCCCTTTCTATTTTCTCTTTGAGTATCATGTTACAAAACTGTAAGCGGAATTATGTTCTTCAAGAACCTTATACAGCTAACAAACAACGGAGAATGGCCTCCCATTATATTCTCATATATACAGTAATGGGCAAATGCAAACACGCAAATAACCGAGTTATCTTTTTTCATCCGATCCTGCTTATTGTTAGTGTTATATTGTTCGTATTACTGTAGACATCATTCAACAATCTTTTAGCCTTTGGAATGAGTCAAAGTTTTTTTGTTTTGCATTGAACAGTCTAAACTTTTTAAGCAACTTTTGTTCCTTCAAACTTTTATCCAATCGTAAATAAGGAACCTGAAACTCTTCCTTATTCTTATTCTAACTTAACACAAACAACCTTTTCTGATTCTGGAAATTCGTATGAGGTAAAGGCCAAAGGAGAAACTAGAGTTTGAACTGGAACTGCATTAACGCTTTATTGTAATAAGAAAGCAACAGTCCAACAATTTCTGAAAGTTGATGTCACACTGCACTAAAACTTTACCTGCTCTCTCTCTCTCTCTGTTATTTGCTGACACAAGAGTGTTTTCTAAAAAGATAGAAAGCTTCGCGTATTATCTTTTCCCATTTGGGAATATACATCTGTCTGTGGTTTGGTTTGAGGAAAAGGATTAGAGCAGAGACGAAGAAGAACAATTTGGAATTTCTACCAGTAAGACGCATACTATACAACATACATGGAGCAACACAAACTACAAATCCGTTTGTATATTTTCACAGAAAGAGGTAACCTTAAGTGAGACTATATAAGTATAATACAATGGGATGTGGAATGTGGACAGAGAGAATGGAAAAGGGAGCACAGAAGAGAAAGAAAGGGTTGACAAATCTGCCTCAAAAAGTACGATGGGAAAGGTGATGATTTATTCATGCAGAAAGTGCAGGTTCGCGTTCTCCATTAGTCTTCAGTTCACTTCACATCCTCCTTCTCTTTCAATCCATCCTCTCATATCATCAGACTCGCGTATTAGCTAATCACACCACGGCTGTCTCACCATTTTTCTACTCTCTCCTTCAAGAACTGTTACCTAATTTTCTGCGTGAAAAACTACGTGTGTGTGTGGTATGCTATTCGCCATGTAGCAGCTTTCCCGCTAGACAAAATGATCGAGCTAGAATGCATGTCGACTTTCACGAATTACGTAAAACCGTCTTCACAAACTAAACATATATAAGAACTCCCTAGAGTCATTGGTTATAGTGTTATTTCAATTCACCGAGCAGCATATAGGAAGCTATAGCACATCTCTACACACACGGTATACTTTTCTCTGTGTCAAGTTTCAGAGATTGACAATGACACGAAGTAATTATTTTTCTTTGTGATTTAAAGCTCACTGAAAGAGCCACCACGTTTATTCTTATCTCCATTTCGTCACATGCAGTAGAGACAAGTGTAATAGCAGGGTATACGTAGATACTTGCATGTGTGGAAACGTTAAAATTAATCTAGTATTCATTTTATACTTTACCCGCATCTGCATTAATGGAATTGCCATGTCCGTCTTTCAAAAGTATGTACACGTCATGTGTGAGACATTTATATAAGGCCAGATTACTTACTTGTCCTTCCTTCTATCATCAAGCAGTACTGTTTATAAATGTATACACACACAGTCTTACGAGAGTGTGTTTTAAGAGTTTGCTATGGTGGAACACAGGAGAGTAATCGTCCCATACAGCCATTATGCATGACAACGATGAAAATAGTAGTAGGGGACTTAGTACACCTGACTTGTCATCTCATTACTCATGCATTAACCTGACTCACTGAGTAAGTACTCAACATGCAAATAAACCGATCTTCTTCTAACCAAGCTTACTGTGGAAGCACTCCCTTCTCTATATTTTCATTTGCAATAAAAACCCTCCCAACTTTCAAAGGTGGTGATGGTGTTCCATTCTTATTATTATTCCACCTTTAAAGTTCGTCAACTCGTTACAAACATACACGTTCAGTGTACTCTCACTCTCATAAGTTACTTAAAGGCACTTCGGTCAGAGTTGGTACTGATAATGATAAGGTCTAGCGAGCAATCCATTATATTTCGACGATGAAGAACCAGAATCTGAAAGAGGTAGATTCAAGCAAAGTCACGCATATGGCAAAGACATTAGGAGCTCTTACATTTCACGTATGCAAATATAGAGATGTTATGAATAAGCGTGTATATTTTCTAACTATCGTGTCCTTAGGAAGGAGAGAGAGAGGTTCGCCAAGCACTTGCCAAACAAAGCTCAAGATGATGATGAAGGCACACCGAAGAATGGTCTTTCCACAACAATCCATTTTCATCTCCAACCCTTCTTCTCCACAGAATGAACTGCAAATCCTATCCAAAATCCCATCTTCTACTTCGTGAGTTAGTGCCGTTTTGAAACAGGCATAATAATAATAACACTCTTGTCCTGTCTTCCCTCGGTAATAAAGATGCATATATACCCTGTCCACAGTGTGTTCCTATACTACTGCCTCACTCCAGAGGAGATGTAGTCAGTGGTGCATCTTAAGACAAAATCCACCTCCCTCTCTCTCTCTTTCTTCATGTATAAATGTGTGTGTTGTAGTCTGCTGGTGTGTGTACCTTCCTTCGTAATTTTTTCTCCTTAAACTCCTTCATCACTCTAAACTTCACGACTTGCTCAAGCTCTTTCTCTACGAAGGAATAGATTTAATATTTAAAGCCACTTTAGTTGTGGGGGAGGAAGGAAGTCTAACTCTCCTAAAGTGCATCGTGTTTTGGACGGGACACAAAAACTGTGTTAATTTCCATCACGTAAACTTTTTGTCAATAAAAGCCTTTCTTCTCTCTCTCTCTCTCTCCTTCGTCTACACTTCTACATTCTGTTTTTACAACTGTTAATCCCTCTCTTCTTTCGATTCTTCTCTATTGTTGTTCTCTCACTCACTCGCGAAGACGATCCCTTAAGGCTCTTTCTAACAATTGGGACAGAGAGAATGAGCTCAGCACTAAAGTAGCAGAAATGCGTATACGCATATAAATGCACTATACAGCAGAATAATATATATACGTAATACACTACGATCTCATACAGGGAGGGGTAGGTTGTTGCATAGGACAGCCATCCATCTATTGCACATTAGGGTTCCTTAGCTCTAATGGTCTTTTGTGTTATTACATGTCCCTCCGAATGATAAATCGACCCTTAAGGGGATTACATCACTACACTACACCTACTAGATAACCCTTCACGCGTACACAGCAACGCTTTCCAACAACCTGAGCCTTCGAACCTTATATGGACTTCTACTACGGACAAACAACAACGGGATTTACTCAATTACTCATGCACTCCTTCCAACAACACACACACTGTTCGCTGGAGCATTATTATTATTCTCGTGGAATATATTATCGAATATACCTTCTCTGGAATAAACAAAAAAGAAAGGAAAAATAAGACCCTTTTCATTACTCGTGCACACCGAATGCTAGCTGGACTTCTCAGGTTCTTCGTAGGCTATCGCCAGTCTGCCTAAAAATGATTCATTATTAATCCTTATCCACCCACGAACATTATCTTACTGAATCTGATTGTCTATTTCATTTTACAGAGACCCACCCTAACCTTATTCCTGGTCTTTCCCCACCACTACCGTCAGTCCCTTTCTCTGGTTCACAAACTCACTATCAGTTGTCAGTACAATAACCATCTCATATACTTTTGGGATCAATACAATAAAATATCAAGAACTACACACAAATACTAAATATAATGAAATTAATTTATTAAACATTCAGTACCTTAGGATGAATCTTGAACTTGCATGAATAAAAACTACAAATATTCGAATGCTACAAATGAAAAATGCACAAGAAATGAAAAATTCATTTGAACTGAAAACTTGTGTAGCGACTTGATACTTGCGATGAATTTGTTTTACCGTCTTATTTTGTCTCTCCTAAATAATATTATCGTCAAAACATTGAGGTACCTATATAACTCGTACTAGAGTGTGGACGTAAACTTATCGCTAAAAAATATACATTTCAGACTTATTACAAGGCAAGGAATAATAGGATCAGTAAAAGTTTGTTAGGCCGGCAGGAGCAGAGTATACACTGGCTGACTAACGACATAATATTATCCGTCTCTAAAGCTCTTCTGAAGAATTTGATAATCGTGAAGAAGTAACTCACAACTTCTCAGAAGACAGCACAAAGTTTAGAATAGCGCAAACGTAGGATAAATAAGAAGAGCTTTCTTCGCAAGAAACAAAACATCCGTACAGTAGCAACACAGAATCCATCCATTCTTTCTCTTTCTGTCCTCTAAGATTACTTGCTCACTATTAGTCAGTCCATTAAAACCTTTTACTACACACACAAACAAGTTCCTCTTTTACTTTCAACCCTTTAGTTAGTTCTGGGGCTAATAAGTAATGCAATTACAGATATGCATCAGAGTCAACTAAAGGGCAAAATGCAAAAATTCACAAAAATCTAGGAAATAGTTCTATACTGTATCTAGAAGAAAAGGCTACTTAAAATAAGAGACTATGTTTAAAATTGGCCAGATGGTCAAATAAAAACTCAAACTACTTTTCAAAAAAATTATAAATAAACAAATTGTACGCGATTTGAGAATTTTTACGCTCAAGACTTAAAGAAATAAAAGCCCTACACATTTCTAGAAAAAATAGTTGTGAACTTTATTCCTGATTCGTGATGACC
>Ga0194135_10000099_pt1 | contig 48269 bp, 43 predicted proteins | sample LitLau_LLRF_2013_FD_134024 | JGI IMG/M metagenome (GOLD analysis project Ga0194135, IMG submission 134024) | Freshwater sediment microbial communities in response to fracking from North America - Little Laurel Run_MetaG_LLRF_2013 (version 2) | ecosystem: Environmental > Aquatic > Freshwater >...
AATTAATTGTCTTAAATATTGTTCCATTATTTTGGCTTTTGAAATTTCAATATTAAAATTCCAAATCCTGCTGAAATTTTAATAACTATAAAAATTGGAGTTTGGAATTTAATATTTTTAGATTAAGGATTTGTAGACCAGATACTGCTGTTTTTTATAAACACGCGACGATTTAATTTCAATTGAGCAATTACTAATTCAGCAATATCCTCAGACTGCATTACTTTTTCGGGATTACCATCTGTAAGATTAAGATCTTTTGCCATATCTGTAGCTACCGTACTTGGTGTTAATGCCGTAACGCGAATATTATGTTTTCTCATTTCCTGCATTAAAGAATCTGTTAGTCCTAAAACAGCAAATTTTGAAGCACTGTAGGCACTCGTAAGGGCGTTTCCGTTTAATCCGGCTGTTGAAGAGATATTGATAATGTCACCGGTTTGTCTTTCGATCATATTTGGAATTATGGCACGGGTAGTATAATAGGTTCCCATTAAATTTACCTTGATGATATTTTCCCAGACATCTGGCTCTAATTCCAGAAATTTTCCGAAAGAAGCAATTCCTGCACTATTGATTAAGATATCGATGTTTTTAAAATCGGCCAAAGCTTTTTCTACTGCCGAATTTATGGAATTAATATCTGAAACATCTGCAGATAAAGCTAAAGATTTTACGCCTAAAGCAGCAGTTTCGGCAGCCAGCTGATCTACATCGGCCTGTGTTCTTGAAACTAAAATTACGTTTACACCTTCTTTGGCAAGCGCAATAGCAATTGCTTTTCCTATTCCTTTTCCTGCTCCTGTAATCAGGGCATTTTTATTTTTTAAGTCTTTCATGATTGTAATATTAGAAATGCAAAAAGCATTATTTTAGTAAAACAAAAATACTGCTTTTGCCTGCTAAAATGATGCTTTAAACTGTTTTCTTAATCTAAGTTTAACAACTTTTTTATTCTTTTAGAACCATATCGATGCACATTACTGCGGCAAGAATTAATTGTCGCAACGGACTGTCTTCTGCTACAGTTTCTTCTATCTGCAGTACATAATTGTCTGCACTAGTAAAAAACTCTTTGCCCATTCCTGCCCATTTTTTGTTTACCTGTGCAAGTTGTTTATTTTCATAAGTAAATTTAAAATCCCAGCCTGTCCATTTTCCCTGAAGCATTGCAACTGGTTTTTCATTTTTATCCAGAATTTCGAATTTGCCTCCAATAGAGAAAAGCTTTTGTTTGAAGGTTCCTACCAAACGATCTTTTTCGTCAAATACCTCAACTGTCGAACGAAGCCAGGCAATGCCACGTTTTACAGAAATTAATTTTTCGCCCGAAGCAGTTGTAATTTCAATGTTAAAAGGTGTCATTCTTTTATAATCTGTAAAACGCATCACTTTAGTAAAAAAGCCCAGATTGTTTTCTCTGCAATTCATTATAATCTGATTGTTTTCAGGATTATAAATGTCATAATTGTTAGAGGCTTTAAACATTCCGATATGTTCTTTTACAAGAAATAAATTCTGATTTAAAATGGAATTCATGAAATTAGTTTAATATTGAGTTATAAATATTTTGGCTGAATGCATTTTTGAATGCATTTTTAAGTGGATGCCAAATGTAAATTAATTTTTGTTAATAATCCAATTTTGCAGATTCAATCAGACGAATAAATTCAGCTTTATAACCTTCGGCATCATTTGAAGCGCCTTGTCTGGCCAGTTTCAAGATCGCATCAGAAGATTTATCTGCAATTAGTTTAGAATCCCTCAATTTCAATCCAAACCAGGCAACTGCTGTGCTAAATTTGAAATCATCAGAAGCATTTTCTAAAGCAACAGATTGGTTGTTTACGGTTTCTACCATTTCAATGCTTTTATTGCTATCTGGTTTTTTGTAACGGAATTTTATAGTAGCCAATTCATTATTGTAATTATTACTGTTTTCTTTGACTTTTGTATATTTTAAATCATCTGGCTGTTGACCGATATAATCGCTTTTAACTCCCGCCGGAATAATTTCATATAAAGCTGTAACGGTATGATTGCTTCCTAATTCGCCCGCATCTATAGCATCATTTTTAAAATCTTCAGGACGAAGTTTTCTGTTTTCATATCCAATTAATCGGTATGCCTGAATTTGCTGGGGATTAAATTCGATTTGTATTTTTACATCTTTGGCGATGGCAAACATCGAACCTTTAAACTCTTTTCCTAAAAAACGATTTGCTTCCTGAATATTATCGATATAGGCATAATTTCCGTTTCCTTTATCTGCTAATGTCTCCATTTTGCTGTCTTTATAATTTCCCATTCCATAACCCAGACAAGTCAGGAAAACCCCCGTTTTTCTTTTTTGTTCAATTAATTTTTCCATATCTGAGTCAGAAGTACTGCCTACATTAAAATCACCATCAGTAGCGAGAATTACTCTGTTATTTCCGTTTTTAATAAAATTTTCGGCAGCAATTTTATAAGCTAGTTCAATTCCGGCTCCTCCGGCTGTACTTCCTCCGGCATTTAATTTTTCTAAAGCGTCATGGATTGTTTTTTTATCGTTTCCGGAAGTAGGAGGAAGAACCAAACCGGCAGCTCCGGCATAAACCACAATCGCTACTTTGTCTTTTTCGCGCAATTCATTTACTAAAATTTTCAAAGATTGTTTGAGCAATGGTAATTTATTAATATCACTCATAGAACCAGAAACGTCGATTAAGAATACGAGATTAGAAGCTGGTAAATTTTCTGTTGGGATATTTTTTCCCTGCAAACCAATCTTAAGTATTTTATTTTTAGAATTCCACGGAGAATCGCTTAATTGGGTGTTAATAGAAAACGGATTCTCGTCTTTTGGTTGTGGATAAGTATATTTGAAAAAATTAACCATTTCTTCTACACGTACCGCATCTTTTGGAACTTGCTGACCATTGTTTAAAAAACGTCTGATATTTGTATAAGAAGCATTATCGACATCTATAGAAAATGTAGAAAGCGGTGCTGTTTTTGGACTTTCGAAAGCATTTTCTACCAAAGTATTATAATCTTCCTGGTCTGGATCAACAGGCTGAATAGGATTTGCATTTTTCAGGATTGCATTAAGTTCTTTCTCTGTAAGGTTTTTATAGATTCCGTTTTTGGTGTCAATAATAACAACACCGTTTAAGGCTTTGTTTCCATAAATTGAAGCAGCTGTTGAGTCCTTTAAAACTTTTACTTCCTGAATGTCATTTGGATTAATTTTGGCAAATTGTTTTGCTTTTACCGGAATTCCGTCAATTATATACAAAGGTTCATTTTTAGAAGAAATAGATTCAGCTCCTCGAATGTTTATATTTTGATTTGTAGCAGATAGAATGTAGTTTGCAGAAACCGGTACAGCAACAATGCCTCTTTGAACTGCTTTGCTGGGTTTAACCTGTCTTTTTCTCTCGGTCCTGCTATAATTATTACTTTCACTTTCTGATGTACCATAAGCAACAACGACAACTTCATTTAAAGTTTGATTTTCAGCATACATTTGTATATTAATTATGTTTGAATTTTCTACTTTTTGTCTTTGAGTTTTGTATCCAATAAAACTAAAAACCAAAAGATCTCCTTTTTGAGCCTTAATGCTGTATTGACCATCAAAGTTCGTTAGAGTATTTGCTTTTGATGTTTGGTTGTAAATAGTTGCACCCGGAATTGCTAGTCTCGCTTCGTCTGTAACCGTTCCGGTAATTATTTTTTCCTGTGCCATTGATACGAAACATATAAGCATAGAAAGAGCTAATGAAATAAGTTTTACGTTTTTCATGATATTGAATTTTAAATTTAAAAAAAATGTTTTTCAGCTATTTTTTAGGAGCCGGTTTTCCTGTTTTAGTAGTAATGATTACAACGCCTTTTTTGCCTTTCTCGCCATATTTTGAAGTAGCTTCTAAATCCTGAAGAACCGTAATCGTTTTAATTTCCTGTTTGTTTAAAGGAGCGTAAGGACTTGTTGGGTTGGCGCCAAATAAATCGTTTTCAGAGTAATAAATACCATCAATTATATACAATGGAGCGTCGAGGACAACTAAAGAATCTAAATTATCTGGTTGTAAATTAGGTAGTTCTGCCTGCATCATTTTATCTCTTTTATCATCATTGCTATGAGAAATTGGGGTGCCATTTAAAACAATTAAAGGCGCACTTTTTTTAGCCATTGGAGCATGTTGATCTGCATAAGCAACTTTCGCCGATTCTCTTCCGGTTTGGTATGAGCCGTAATTTTGAAGAGCTTTATCTTTTAAAATGCCGCTTTCTTCTTCTGTAGCATAAGCAGGCTGTACTGACACAGGAGCAGCAATTTCGGCAGGAGGAACTGAAAGGGCTTGTGCCGGAATAACAGAATCTTTTGCCTGGTTTAACGCTATATTTTGCTGTTGCTGGATTTGTCTGTTTAAAATTTTGACAGCTTCAGTTTTTGAAACAATTGGTATTTCTGAAGAAACAACAGAATTATTTTTTTCAATTTCAGGATTCAGAATGTTTTCTTTAGAATTTTCATTCACCACAACTTTAGGATCTGAAGTTATTTTGTCTGATTTTAGAAACTGTGATCCTATCGAAATTAATAATAAAAGGGATGCAGCAATGGCAATTTTTTTCCATAATGAAATCGCTTTTTTATCTTCTTTTTTATCGAGTTTCTCTTCAACACGGGACCAGACTTTATCCATTCCCGGAAAATCTTTAGATTCCGAATTGTATGCGGCTTGTTTAAATTTATTGAATATTTTATCTTGATTGTCCATGACTATTTTGCTTTTTGGTAATACAGTTTATTTACTAAATCCTTTAGCTTGGTTTTAGCGGCGTTCAATTGCGATTTTGATGTGCCTTCAGAAACGTTAAGCATTTCGGCTATTTCTTTGTGTGCAAAACCTTCGATAACAAAAAGGTTAAAAACAGTTTTACAGCCTTCCGGAATATGGTTGAGTAAATTGAGTAAATCTTCTTCTTCTAATGAATTGATTTCATCTGTAAAAGGTTGTGAAAGCAATTTGACATCATCAAGATACATATTAAAATTGGTATTTTTCTTGATGGTTGCCAAACAATGATTGACTGTTATTTTGCGTGCCCAGGCCTCAAAAGCCAAAACTTCTTTGAGCTGTTCGAGTTTTGTAAATATGGTATAGAAAGCGTCAGCCATAGCTTCTTCAATTTCTTCTTCCTTCTTTAAGTAGCGTTTGCAAACACGATACAGCTTTGGAGCCATATAATCATAAACCTGACGCTGAGCATCACGGTTCATTTTTTTGCAGTTAGAAATTAGCGTTTCGTTTATCACAATTGTTGTCTTTATACTAAAGAGAGTTAAAAAGAAAAAAAGGTTGGGACGAGGATGATTTTTTTTAAGGTTTAACGTTACAAAGGTTCAAAGGCTCAGAGGTTTTATTTTAGAGATATATTGTAGTGCATTTAATTGAAATGTCAGAATACTTAATCCAGTAATTATTTGTGAGACTTTGCGAAACTCTTGTGATATGATTTCAATACAGGGTTTTACAAAGTCTCACAAAGTTTTACATAACAGGTAAAGTCAATTTGAAAATTTTAGTTTCTAAAACTTCAGTATCATTATCCTCACAAAGTAAAAATTCAATTTTGTTGTTTTCTTTTTTATAAAAAGTCAAACCTTCGAACTTATTGGTTGAGGTTATTTTTTGAGTGAAATCGATTTTCATGGTTTTAAGGTCGATTCTGCCAATGAAACTTCCCAGGATTTCACCATCGTCGTAGGTTGATTTAGTATCTTCGGCGGTCGAAAGGAAATAGATTTTGTCTTCGACCAAAATAGCATCGGTAAAACTGGAACGGACGCCTTTTATTTTTGGAAGTTTATAATTGGTGGCCACCAAAGCAAATTCTTCGCCCAGATTTTTGGCATGAATGGTAAAAATGGTGTTTTTGTTTGAAACTCCGTTTCCGCGATTGAACAAATACCAGTTTTCGCCATCGAAAATAGAACCTTCTAGATTAAAATCTTCTGGTTTTATTTCGCCAAAACTTTGCATTAAGCCATACAAATCGACTAAATTATTTTTTTGTAAAACGGTTTTAGATTTAAGATCAAACGCAATCATTTTGTTTCGGTTTTCGGTAGAACCAGAACCAAAAACGTATAAAGTATCATTATGATTTGTCAGGGATTCAAAATCGGGTTTTAGGTTTTTGGGAATATTTTGCGTTGGATTGTCAATTAAAGCATGCTGGTTTAATTGCTGATTCTGCATGTTGTATTCGTATAAAAATCCGCTGTTATCGCCAATGATATAAAGTGAATTGTTATTGAGGAATAATCCTGATGCTGATCCGATTCCGATGATTTGAAATAATATTTCTAAGGTGAATTTTTCCATGAATGTTGTTTTGAATAATAATGCCCAGCCCTGATAGCAATGAAAATGCTTTGAAAAGAAGTTGTATTTTTTCCTGACAGAACAAAGCGACCAGCGGAAGCTCTTGTTGTGTCCTGGAAAAAAACAATTTATTGAAAAAGTATTGCAATGAATAGCAGGAATATGCTTCGTAAAATTAGTATATTTACTATTATAAAAATTCAGAAATTATGAAATCTATTGATCCGAATGATTTTAAAGTTACAGATAAAATCAAATTATCAAAGCTTCCGACTCTATTAGGTGTAAAAGCTGATGATGACGAAAAAGAAGAAAAACTGGATAAAGTACAGGCAAAATTGAGCAATTTGCAGGATGTGATGTATGCTCATAATAAATATGCTGTTTTGATTTGTCTGCAAGGCATGGATACTTCGGGTAAAGACAGTCTGATTAAGGAGGTTTTTAAGGAATTTAATCCGCGTGGAGTAGTGGTGCATAGTTTTAAAACTCCCAATTCGAGCGAGCTAGAGCATGATTATTTGTGGAGACATTATATTGCTTTGCCGGAAAAAGGAAAGTTTGCGATTTTTAACCGTACTCATTATGAAAATGTTTTGGTAACACGCGTACATCCTGAATTTATTTTGGCAGAGAATTTACCGGGAATTAATTCGGTTGAAGATATTACACCAAAATTTTGGGAAAAAAGAATTAAACAAATCAATAATTTTGAAAGTCATATTGCCGAAAACGGAACGATTGTAATGAAGTTCTTTCTGCATTTAAGTAAAGAAGAACAACGTAAGCGTTTATTACGCCGTCTGGAAGAGGGAAAACACAACTGGAAATTTTCGCCAAACGATTTAAAAGAACGCGGGTACTGGGAGCAATATCAGGAATATTATGAAGACGCCATCAATAAAACGTCGACAGAACATGCGCCCTGGTATGTTATTCCTGCAGATGATAAAGAAATGGCACGCTATATTGTGGCAAAAATTATCTGGGAAGAGATGCAAAAACATACTGATATTAAAGTACCGGAACTTGATGATAAAATAAAAGCCAATTTTGAGGCTTATAAAGAGCAGTTAACAAAAGAGTCTTAAAATAAGGCTCTTTTTTTGTTTTAATGTTACTGTAAGTTTATGAGTATTTTGTATTACTAATTTAATGTTAATTTTTCTTGAATAATTTTGTATTTGCGTCACATCTCTTGTTTTTTTGATAATATCAAAGTGATTTTAAGTTAAAGAGTAGGGATTTACTTTGTAAAAAAAATAAAACCAATTTTTAGCTTATGAAACGAATTATTTTACCCCTAATTATGTTAGGTTCGTTGATTACCTCTTGTAATAACGATTCAAAAGATGAAACAGAACCAACAAGTGTGGTATTAAAAGATCAATCTGTAACGCCAAGTTTAATTAAAGCGCAGACAGGTTTTGAGAGTTTAAAAATCTATTCTCTTTTTAGTTCAGATGATGTTTTTGCGGATAGTCCGAAATTTGTTTTTGGAGGTTCTGCTGATGGTTCTGGTTTATTAAAAAATACAGACGGAACTTTTACTTTTTTAGTAAACAACGAAGACAATTTTGCGGTTTCAAGAATTACACTTGACAAAACATTTAAGCCTACAAAAGGAGAGTATTTACTAAACTCCAGCGGAGGAACCTGGAGATTGTGTGGTGCTACAATGGCAACACAGGCAGAACACGGTTTTGGACCGGTTTATTTAACTTGTGGAGAATCTGGCGAGGAATCGCGTACTCATGCATTAGATCCTTACGGAAGCGCAGGAACAGCATCAGTATCTAAAGAGCTGTCTGGTTTTGGTCGCTTAAGTGCTGAAAATGCTTTGCCATTACGCGCTACTGCTTACAAAGGAAAAACAGTTGTTGTAATTGGTGATGACGATTCTGGAACTTACGGAGGTCAGGTATTTATGTATGTATCGAATACTGTGGGTGATTTAACCGGAGGTTCTTTGTATATGCTAAAAAGAAACGACGATAACCAAAGAGAAAAAGATATGGAAGTTAGTAAAACATATCCGGTTTCTTTTGTAAAAATCAATAATCATACTACTTTGACAGGTGCTCAAATCAATGCATCTGTAAATACTTTGAAAGCCATTAAGTTTGGTCGTGTAGAAGATTTAGATTACCGTAAAGGTGGTGATGCTGCTGATCGCGAATTGTATTTTAACGTAACAGGACAAGATATTACGGGAACAAATGCAGATGCTTCAAGAACGAAATACGGAAGAGTATACAGATTAAACCTTGATGCTGCTGATCCGTTAAAAGGTACGCTTGAAGTGATTCTTGACGGAGATAACCGTTCGGGAATTGCTGGTAAATTCCAGAATCCGGATAACATTTGTGTAACTAAAAACTATGTTTACGTTCAGGAAGATGCGAACGGATATGGTGATGAAACGCACGATGCTTATATCTACCAATACAATATTGCAACAAAAGATTTAAAAGTTGTTCTGGAATTAGATCACCGTCGTACTCAGGCTGATGCTGCAAAATACAATGTAGGCAAATTATCAAAATTTGGTGATTGGGAATATGGTGCTTTGATCGATGTATCTGATCAGGTTGGTATTGCAGATACTTTTATGCTAAGTATACAGCCACATACCTGGACTGGAGAAAAATATAAAGGTGTTGATGGCGGAACAAACCGTCCAAACGAACAACAAGCAAGTCAAATCGTAGTTATTAAAGGTTTGGCGAGATAAATCTTTAAGTGATCACAAAACAGTTATCCACTATTTCAATTTGAGGTAGTGGTTTCTGTTTTTCTAAATATTCCTCTTTTTAATTGTAACCAGATCATGAAAAAAATATATTGTTTGTTGTTACTGCTGGCATTGGTTGCCTGTGAGAAAAAAAGCAAACATCAGGAAATAAATGAATTGTTTCAGGCAGATATTACTTTGTTAATTGAAAAAGTAGCCAAACTAAAATATTCTGTACAATCAGATTCTGCCGAAGCCCAAATTCAGCGACAATTTCTTGAAGCACACCAGGTTTATAAAAAGGTCGAAATGATCAGTGAGTATTATTCGCCCGCAGTTTCAAAATCGATCAACGGACCTGCTATACCTGAATTTGAAGAAAATGACAATATGACGATTCAGCCCGAAGGATTTCAGGTTATCGAAGAATTGGTTTTTCCGAAATATGATAAAAAAAATAAAAAAGAACTCCTTCAGGAATTAGGCGTTTTATCGGCAAATTTAATTCGGTTAGAAAAAGTTTCGAGTTCGAATGAACTAACTGATGCGCATGTTTTTGATGCCATGAGATTAGAGGTTTATAGAATTATTACGCTGGGAATTACAGGTTTTGATTCTCCGGTTGTTCTGAATTCAATTCCTGAAGCATTGGTGTCATTAGAAACTATCGAAAAATATTATCGTGTTTATCTCGAAAATAAATCGGTTTCAAATTCGAAAGAAACACTTCAGATTCTGGAAAAAGGAAAAAAGTATTTAAAATCGAATACCCATTTTGATGCTTTTGATCGTGCCTATTTTATCAAAGAAATTTTGAATCCCTTGAGTAAAGGACTTTTTAAAGCACAAGCTGAACTAGGAATTCCGTTAATGAAAGAACAGCGAGGTTTAAAAGTTACCGCAAAAACATTATTTGATCAGGATGCTTTTGATCCTGAGGCATTCTCCGGTTTTCCTGATTATCAAACAACACCTGAAAAAATAGCTTTAGGAAAAAAATTATTCAATGATCCCGTTTTATCCGGAAATAATACGCGTTCCTGTGCTTCTTGCCATCATGCTGAAAAAGCTTTTACTGATGGATTGGAAAGAGCCGTTGCATTAGACGGAAAATCGATGATTCAGCGCAACACACCAACATTGACTAATATTGCTTTTCAGCGTGTATTTTTTGCAGATTCCCGAGTAAGTTATCTTGAAGATCAGGCCATCGCAGTTATTAAAAATGAAAACGAAATGCACGGATCTCTGGAGAAATCGGCTTTGGCCATTCAGAAAAATGATGACTATGTAAAAGAGTTCAAAAAAGCATTTCCGAAAGGTGAAATAAACGAATTTGAGATCAAAAATGCTCTGGCATCCTATATTCGCTCGTTAAGTAATTATGATGCTAAGTTTGATCGTTATATGCAGAACAAAACCGCATTTACCGCTGATGAAAAAGCGGGATTTAATTTGTTTGTTGGAAAAGCCAAATGTGCAACCTGCCATTTTATTCCGCTTACCAACGGAACTGTTCCGCCAAATTTTGACCGATCTGAAAGTGAGATTTTAGGAACTCCTAATAAAAATAAAAAACTCGACGGAGATTTGGGAAGGTTTGTTATAACACAAGCCGCTATTCATAAAAACTCTTTTAAAACACCAACCATCAGAAACATAACATTAACAGCGCCTTATATGCATAATGGGGTTTATAAATCGCTGGAAGAGGTAATTGATTTTTATGATCAGGGCGGAGGATTAGGTTTAGGATTCGATGTCCCGAACCAAACTTTACCCGAAGACAAACTAAATTTATCTGATAAAGAGAAAAAACAGTTGATTGCTTTTATGAAAACGCTAACGGATGGTAAGTATTTAGAGAAAAAAAAATAGAGAAAAAAAGAAAGAGGTTCGTCACGAATGTCACGAATTAGCACGAATTTTAAATCAGCTGATTTTAGCATATCGTTTTGCGAACCTTGCCTCTATCAAAAGGTAACAACTTTGCGAACTTTGCGGTTAAATATTTTCGATACAAATTAAAAATTCGGTACTAAAAACCGTAACACAATTCCGTTGGTCAAAACAACAATGTAGTTCATCAAACTAATTTTAATAGCGTTTGAGGTTTGTGCTCCTTTGCATCAAATTAATAAAAACTATTATCATGAACATGTACAAATTACTATTGTTGCTTACCGTTTTCTTACTTGGATTAATTACTTCTAAAATAAATGCTCAGTCTGCATTTCCAATTCATGTTGGGATAAAAGGCGGATCTAATTATTCAGATTTACCGGTTTCGGACGGTTTTAATTCAAAATATGCTGCGGGCTATTTTGGTGGTGTTATGGCGCGATTTGATTATAAAAGATTCTATATTCAAAATGAAATCCTGTATAGCGAGAAGTCTTCAGAAATTGAAAAAACAACTATAGCCGGAGCTAAAAATGCAAAATGGAGAAGCATCGAAATGCCTTTGGTTATTGGTTATAAAGTAGTTGACCTTGCCGCTCTCAATGTTCGGGTTTTTGGAGGTGGAGTTTACTCGTATATCTTAGATGAAAATTTCTCGTCGCTGAACCAGTTAAAAAATGCCTATACTAAATTTGATAAATTTAATATTGGGTATCAGGTTGGAGCAGGAGTTGAGGTCTGGAAATTTACGATTGACTTAACTTATCAGGGCGGATTAAATAATGTGAGTAAAGATTTTAAATCTAAACCCAATTCGTTTAATGTTGGTGTAGGCTATTTTTTCTTATAACATTCCTTTTTATCGTTTTTCCCTATATACAGCAAAGAATCTTTTTTGGTTCTTTGCTGTTCCTTTAGAAAATATAGGGGTAATTTTGAATATAAATTTTCATATAAAATATTTTAGATGATTACAATCAATAAAAATAGGCACTGGATATTTTTGGTCTTTTTTTGGTGCTTATTAGGGATCACGATCTGGGGGCAGATGATAGAAGATTACAATTTTTTGTCGGCTACTGTTCAGGCTTTTTTAGTTTTGTTTTGTTCTGCCATTTTAGCTCATTTTCTAAGTGATGTCATATTGCCCAAAGCACTGCGAAAAAATAAAATGAACTGGTTTGCCGTACAAAGTGTTATCGTGGTACTGCTTTTGTCATTTTGTCTGGCATTGATTTATACTTTTTTTTCAGATACAATTTCAAGAAGCAGGGTATTTCCTGATGAAGCAAATCTAAACAATTTTCAGTTTTTATGGGCGCGATTTTGCGGCAGTATCCCGGCGGCGATTTTAATTAACGGTACCGCCTGCGGACTTCGGTTTTATCAGGAACATAATGTGATCGAAAAAAATCATGCACAATTACAGCAGGTACATTTAGAAGCACAAATAAAAATCCTGCAAGATCAGATTAATCCGCATTTGATGTTTAATGTCCTCAATCATATTCATATTCTAATGCAAAGCGATGTAAAGCTGGCTTCGGTTTTACTGGTTCAGTTTTCGGATATTTTAAGATATCAATTGTACGAATGCAATAAAGAATATGTGCCATTACATCTTGAAATAAAATATCTGAAAGATTTAATTGCTGTTGAAGAAACCCGTTGGGGAAATGAACTCGAAGTAAAAAGCAAATGGAATATTGAAGACGGACAACTTCAGATTGTACCGTTGCTTTTGGTTCCGTTGATCGAAAATGCCTTTAAACATGTTTCCCGACTTCCCAATCAAAAAGGATATGTGCATTTATCGTGCGAACAATCAAACAGCCAATTGTATTTTAAGATAGAAAATTCACATACAGAGCAATACAAAATCCCATCTAAAAGTCAGGGATTAGGACTTGAAAACGTAAAAAAAAGACTGGCAATTCAGTATCCTGAAAAGTACCAATTAAGTATAAATAAAACCGATTCTGATTTTACGGTTATAGTGGTTTTAGATTTAAAATGATTTTTTTGCCACGAATTCCACAAATCAGCTCGAATTTTTAATTTGCAAAATCCTAATATAATAGCTCTGTAATCTTTGCCGCTATTTATAGCCTCAATATATAAACTTTGCGAACTTTGCGGTTAATTTTTTTGCCAAAGATTAGAACGGTTTTGTAAAGCAATAAACAATAAATCTGCAAAATCTGCGTGAAACCTTTTTAACTGTACACAAAACGAGAAACAAAACCTTAAAAATATGAACATAAAATGCCTCGTTATAGATGATGAGCCTATCGCAAGAAACGGAATTGTAGATTTTGTTTCTAAAATTGATTTTCTGGAAGTTATGGGAACTTGTGCTTCGGCATTAGAAGCGACTTCTTACCTTCAGGAAAAACAGGTTGATTTATTGTTTTTGGATATCAATATGCCGTATCTCTCCGGATTAGAATTTCTGGAATCTTTAGATAATCCGCCCTTGGTTATTTTTACCACAGCCTATTCTGAACATGCTTTAGACGGATACCGCTTACAGGTAGTCGATTATTTGCTAAAACCTATTACGTTTCAAAGATTTTATCAGGCTTGTTTAAAAGCAAAACAATGGCATCAAATGATTCAGTCTCCAAAACAAAATCAATTAGATCCACATTTATATGTCCGTCAGGAAGAAGGATTTCAGAAAATTTCCTGGATAGATATTTTATATATAGAAGGAATGCAAAATTATGCTAAACTTCATTTTAAGGATAAAGTGATAGTGATTCATCAAACTATGATTTCACTTGAAGAAACACTTCCGACAGAAATTTTCTTCAGAATTCATAAATCCTTTCTGGTAAATATTACCCATATCGATTCTGTTTCCGGCGGACGATTATTTGTAAAAGGACAAGAACTACCTATTTCAAGAACACGCCGTGAAGCGTTATTGAAAGAGGTAGTCTATAAAAATTTATTAAGCAGATAGCTCTAGAATTTCCATTTTAGAGCTATTGCTCCATAAAAAGTTGTCGTAAATCTTGGATCTGCCATCTCTTTTTCTTTAAAAATATCTTTGATTTTTCGATTAGTAGTCGAGAAACTGCGAAGCAGAGTAGTTCCGGCAGTAGGTTCTAATGTCCAGTGTTCGCCAAACTTAAGTTGAGGTCTTAAACCCGCAATAATTTGCTGATAACCTAACAACATCGATTTGTTTCTTACTTTGGTTTCTGCCGTCATACCGCTTAATTCTACAACTGCCTTTAAGTCAAAAGTATCAGACATCCGGTAACCTAATTCTAAACCTTCAGGAAAAGTAACCTTAAAATGTAAAGCTCCTTTGGATTCCCAATTAAAGTAAATTCCCGGAAGTACCATTGGAACACCAAAACTATTCGTTAAAACAGGTCCTAAACCTAAAGCCAGATTAGGATTGAATTGCTTGATAAAAAGAACTCCACCCTGAATCAAGACATCATCTTTATTAATTTCGACCATATCTGTGTAAACGCCAACAGAAGCCATGACTAATAAAGACCAGGACGAAGAAATGGAACGCAAATGTTTAATACCAATTTGCGCATTTAGAAGTTCATTAGGAAATCCGCCTTGAAAATCTAAGGGAAGAGACTCAATTTCATAATTTTTATTTTCCATTCTGGCATAACTTCCATTCAGAAAAACAGACCATAGTCTCGGATGATTGTATTGGTCCATTTCTAAAGAAAGCGGAACTTCAAAAGCAATTTGAGCTCTCTTGAAATTGCTTTCGGCGTTAGTTTTGGTACTGTCCATTGGTCGGACATATTTAGAAAAAGGGACATAATCGACTTTGAGTTCACCTGAAATTCCGGATTGAGATCTGGCAGTAATAGTAACCAGTAAAAAAAGAAAAAGCTGTGGGAGATAAAGATTTTTTTTGCTCATGATTTAATTAATTTTTCTGCGAATTACCGCGTTCTAAATCAATCTTAAAAAATCATTTGACTAATGGTACTTCTGTTTTGACCAATGGTACAAAATAACAAAACCCGACAATTTCTAAAAGTCTGCTGGGTTTGTTATATCAAGGATTTATGATTTTATAAAAACAGAAATAGCATGTAGTATGCTTAAGTGTATGTTTTTTTATGAATTAAAAACAATTAATTATAAGTTTTTTCTTATATTTGAAGCGAAATTATAAGCACTGTAAAACTAAATATATGAATACAAGCACATTTGAATTTGGAATAAAAAACGATTTAAAATCTTCAGAATATACGAATCTATTTGGAGATCCATTTTGGGGAGAGGCAGGAAGTTTAAAAGCAAGAATTCTATATTTGCAATTAAGTGAAAAAGAAAAAGCTCTGATGCTTAAAGCAAATTATATAAAAATGATTGAAAAAGCGAGAGAGCGAAATTTTTATATGGCGGCTGATTGTTTACAATGGTGGCTTGATGGCACAGGTTCTACAAAAAATATCGATTTTCATTGGCTTAGAAATAACAATGAGGTTATTGTTGCCGAGGGTATAAATATTGAACGTTTTGAGGACAGACTTAATCTTAAAAATTACGATAAAATATTAACAAAAGAAGGAGATTATAAAGAGTACACAAATGAGTTACAACACCAATTTACCGGAGGTATTTTTAGAGAATTGTACTATATGTCTGGTACAAGTACAATAACTTCAAAAGCGAACTTTAGAATTACTCGAGTAAAAGATGATCTTGTTTTATCAGGCTCAATAATCCATAAATGGTGGGATAGATATGACTGGCATAAGGGAGCAAATGTCTATATTCCTAGTTTTGGCTATGTCAAAGACTCAGATGCTTTATTAGTAGAGAAATATTGCGGTGCAAAGCCATTTGAAATGAGAGGAGAATGGCAACAAAACTTTAATAAAGCGTTTAAAATTGGATTTTTGGGAAATATAAATTTTAAATTAAAGTAAATAGTGAAAAAGAAAATATGGATAGCCGTAGCCAGTGTGGCTCTTTTGTTTTTAGTTTATTATTATTGGCAAAACAGATATGTTAAACTCTACCCTGTAGTTCCTAATGAAATTTTACAAAGACCTATGTTTTTCTCTGAAATTTTTCACAATCAGCTATTTAAATTTGCTGACCCTAACGAAGTACCTAAGTATTATTATAAAAATATTAAGTACGTTTTAGATAGAGAATGTCAAGAATATATTGTGAAAAACGGAGAGATTTATATTAAGTACAAATATATGCACGATATGGAGCTTATTTGGAATTATACAACCAAAACAAGTAATTTAGAATGGTTTAAATCACAAAGAGAAATGGATAGTATTAATGGAGATATAGAAAAACAAAAAGAATTAGATTGTATTATTAAAAAACTTAGTTTTAAATAATTTATTTAGTTTTTATAAAAAAACAAAACCCGACAGACTATGCGTTCTGTCGGGCTCATACCAAAAACAAAAAAATAAAATAAACCCTCTTTTTCTATAAGTCAAAACCATAAGCTAAACGTAAAGCCACCTGATTGGTTTTGAATTTGTTGTAGTCCTCATAGCGGACACTAATGTCAATGTATTTGTTGGCGTATCCAATTCCCGGCGCCCATAAAAAAGTAGTGTCGTCGTAGCCGTTTGTAACAGCAAAACCAGCACCTACTTCACCTAAAACATAAAATTGATCTTCCCAGATAAAAGCTTTAAAACCTGCTTTTGCCGGAATAAAACCAAGATCTTTTACATCAACTCCATTTTGATTTTTCATAAACAAGTTTGTAAAACCTGTAGTTAACGTCAACGATGTTTTCTTTGTCAAATCATATTGCAAACGAACATCTCCACCAAGCGACCATCTGTAATCATTGTCAGTTGGTATTCCACCATTCAGACCAAAGCCTAATCTAAAACCCTGATCATAATTTTTTACTTCACTGTCTTGAGCGAAAGTTGTATTGGCGTATAAAAAAGCGAAAGCAGCTAGGCATATCATTTGTAATTTTCTCATGACAATCTTTTTGAATTATTAATAATGTAAAAGTAAAAGAGAGGTCTTTGGCGCTTGTTATATAATTTTTGAAAATTGTTATATAATATTAGGTTTAGCCAAAAAATGACTTAATGTTTGCTTATGTTTTTAATAATATCAAAGAATCCAAAGCTTCTGATTATCTTTGCCGACTAAAAAGAATAACAGTGAATTTAAAGCAGTACACCAAAGAGTTTTCATATAATTTAAGATTAGCCTATCCTATTATATTAGGAATGGTTGGACATACCTTAATTGGTATTGTAGATAATATAATGGTAGGGAAATTAGGAAGTACTGAGCTGGCAGCAGTTTCATTAGGAAACAGTATGATTTTTATCGCAATGTCGTTAGGAATAGGTTTCTCTACAGCCATTACGCCAATTGTAGCCGAAGGTGATGCCGAGAAAAACGATTCGAAAATTCGTTCTGCCTTTCATCACGGATTATTTTTGTGTATTATTCTGGGTTTAATGCTTTTTGGTATTATTGTTTTGGCAAAGCCGATAATGGAATTACTAAAACAGCCAGCCGATGTAATTAAACTCGCAAAACCCTATTTAGACTGGGTTGCTTTCTCGCTGATTCCGTTAATCATGTATCAGGGATATAAACAATTTGCAGACGGAATGTCGATGACAAAATATTCGATGTATGCCATGATCATGGCCAATGTATTGCATGTGGGAATTAATTATGTCCTGATATACGGAATCTGGATTTTTCCAAAAATGGGAATTATCGGCGCAGCACTTGGAACCGTAATTTCAAGAATATTTCTGGTTATGTTCATGCACATTATGCTGTCAAGAAGAAATGATTTAAAACGTTTTTTCAAAAACTTCAGTTTCGACGAGATCAAAAAAGAAACCATAAAAAAGATTATAAGTATAGGATTTCCATCGGCTATGCAAATGCTTTTTGAAGTAGTATTGTTTACCGCTTCAATCTGGCTTTGCGGAAATATTGGTAAAACCAGTCAGGCAGCCAATCAAATTGCCCTGAGTCTGGCTTCGCTTACTTTTATGTTTGCCATGGGATTAAGTGTAACTTCGATGATTCGCGTAAGCAACCAAAGAGGTTTGCAGGATTATAAAAACTTAATTATTGTAGCCCGTTCTATCTTTTTATTAGCCATTATCATCGAAACAGTTTTTGCAATTTTGTTTGTGGCTTTCCATAATTTTCTGCCACATATCTTCCTGAATATGGAAAATAATGGACAAATTCTGGACAATAGCGAAGTAATCAGCATTGCATCAAAATTGCTTTTAATAGCTGCCGTTTTCCAAATTTCTGACGGAATTCAGGTAGTTGTTCTTGGAGCTTTACGCGGACTGCAGGATGTAAAAGTGCCTATGTATATTACATTTGTTGCTTATTGGGTAATTGGTTTTCCAATCTCTTATTATTTAGCCGAATATACTGAATTAAAGGCACAAGGAGTTTGGATCGGACTTTTGGCCGGATTAACTTCGGCGGCATTATTGCTGTATATACGCTTTCATTTCCTAACCAAAAAATTAATCAATAATTCATTTTCAAATAGTTAAATTTGAACAAAAAAAAGTCTGCTACAGATTAAAAAGATTCTTACAGATTATTAAAAAATCATTTTAATCTTTGACAAAAAAATAAATATAAAAATAAATAACATGGAATTACCTAAATTTTTACTCGGAGACAATACTGACTTCCCGGATGATATTTTTATCATTCACCTTGATTATCCAAGATTTATCATCAACTTAAAAGATGATGAGGTTGAATTTATGGAAGAAGCCGAAGATCTTGATGAAGCAGAACTAAATGCCGAAATGGAAGGTTTAATTGTTTTGGCTAACGAATTTTACGATCGTGAAATTAATCGTTACGAAGAGTAGTTATTTTAAGTTTTTCACGTTCTAAATTTTTCAAATGAAGAAATTAAGTTTTTTAAAACCCATTTTTAATTTTATAGCAATTGGATTGCTAATTACTACTTTAAGCCGAATCTTTTTGTTTTTTCTTTTTAGAGAAAGAGTAGTAGAAACACCAAATTTCTGGAATATATTTCCAATCGGACTTCGAATGGATTTAATATTATTGTGTTATTTGTCTTTCTTACCGGCAGTTTTAATTACTTTTTTGCCAAATAAATGGCTAAAGTTTACCAATAATTTTTTGGTCATTTATAGTTTTCTGTTCCTGTTCCTGATTCTTTTCGTAGAATTGGCAACACCGGATTTTGTAAAACAATACGATACACGTCCTAATAAAATTTTTCTGGATTATTTAATTTATCCTAAAGAAGTGGTAGGAATGCTTTTAAAAAGTTATCTGACCTCAATCATTGTGACCTTTTTAATTTTAGGAGTGGTTTTGTATTTTGCCCTTAAAAAAGGAAAAAAATATTTTCATACAACAAGTGCCGAATACAAATTCAAATTAATACTTTTTCCACTAGTAGCATTTTTATTATTTTTTGGAGCACGTTCAAGTCTTACTTCAAAACGTCCAATCAATGGCAGTAATGCTGTTTTTTCAACAGATCAACTAACCAATACTTTAGGGTTAAATTCATTTTATACTGTAGCATTCGCTGCGTATTCGATTAAGAATGAAGGAAACACAAAAATGTATGGCAAAATGGATGAAGCCGAAGCAATCGCCCGTGTTAAAAAATACATGATTGCCGGACCAAATGATTTTACCGATGCCGAAATTCCGTTTCTGCATGTACAACAGCCAGATACACTTTTGAAGAAACCTTATAATTTGGTGATTTTTCTGCAGGAAAGTTTAGGAGCTGAATATGTTGGAATTTTAGGCGGAAAACCATTAACGCCTGAATTTGATAAATTATCAAAAGAAGGTTTGTTGTTTACCAATTTGTATTGTACCGGAACAAGAAGCGTTCGCGGAATAGAAGCGGTCGTGACCGGATTTTTGCCCTCTCCTTCAGAAAGTGTGGTAAAATTGGGAAACTCACAACAAGGATTCTTTACACTTGCCGATGCATTAAAACAAAAAGGCTATGAAACCAGTTTTATTTATGGAGGAATGGCAAATTTTGATAATATGGCTTCGTTTTTTAACGGAAACGGATTTCAGGATATTGTAGATCAGGAAGATTTTGATTCAGATGGAAACAAATATGCATTTAAAGGAACCTGGGGCTATTCTGATGAAGATTTGGTAACTAAAGCCAATAATTATTTTAAAGCAAAAGGCAATAAACCTTTCTTCTCATTAATGTTCTCAACTTCTAATCACGAACCTTTTGAATATCCTGCAGGAAGAATTAAACCTTATGATGCAAAACCGGCAACAGTAAATAATGCCATGAAATATGCCGATTTTTCGATTGGAAAATTCTTCGAAATGGCGAAAAAAGAGCCTTATTTTAAAAATACCATTTTCATCGTAATTGCGGATCATAACACGAGAACTTACGGAAAGAATTTAGTGCCAATTAATAAATTCCATATTCCGGCTTTAATAATGGGACCAGGAGTTCCAAAAGGAGTTTCGTACAGTAAACTGGCAAGTCAGATTGATATTCCGCCAACGTTGTTAAGTTACTTAGGACTTCCGTTTGAAACCCCAATGGTAGGAAGAAATCTAAATAAATTAGATCCAAAAACACAAGGAAGATCGATCATGCAGTTTAATGACATAAATGCTTTTAGAGTTGAAAATCAGGTTGTAATTATGCAGCCAAACTTGAAACCGCTGCAATTCGAAATCAAAAATGACACAACATTAATTCCTGTTAAATTAAATGAAGAATTAGCAAAAGATGCTTTGGCGCATGTAATTACAGCAGGAAATTTATATAAAGAGAATAAGTATAAGTTGAGGAAGAAATAGATTCAGAGCTGCAAAGAAACAAAGGTTCAAAGAAACGGGGTAAATAAAAACTTTGTCACTTTGAACCTTTATTAAAATACAATCCCAATAACTTCTGAGCAGCTGCAAAAGGTGATATTTCATCGTTTTGCACTGCTTTTTTGTTTTGTTCTAATTGTGAAACAATTTCAGGCTGATTGTAAAAGTTTAGTTTGAGTTGTTCATTAATTGTTTCCATCATCCAGAAATGATTTTGATCTTTTCTGTTTTCATTAAAATAACCAGAAATTTTGGTTTGTTCCAGATAAGCAGAAATCGTTTCCCAAATTTCTGAAATTCCATCTTTTGTAATGGCACTGCAAGTCGTAACTTTTGGCTGCCAGTTTGATTTTTTTGGAGGAAATAAATGCAAAGCCCTGTTAAATTCCAATTTCGCCTGATTGGCTTTTTTGATATTATCACCATCCGCTTTGTTGATGACAATTGCATCTGCCATTTCCATAATACCGCGTTTAATGCCCTGAAGTTCATCTCCGGCACCAGATATTTTGAGTAATAAAAAAAAGTCAACCATACTGTGAACTGCAGTTTCACTCTGGCCAACACCAACCGTTTCGATAATAATAGTATCAAAACCTGCCGCTTCGCATAAAATAATCGATTCGCGTGTTTTGCGGGCAACTCCGCCCAAAGTATCTCCTGAAGCACTAGGTCTGATAAAAGCATTTTCATCTTTTACCAATTCTTCCATACGCGTTTTGTCGCCCAGAATACTTCCGTGCGAAAGCGAACTGCTTGGGTCAACAGCCAAAACAGCAACTTTCTTATCTAAATGCGTTAAAAAACTTCCAAAAGCTTCAATAAAAGTACTTTTTCCAACACCCGGAACCCCCGTAATTCCTATTCGGATTGATTTATTAGCATACGGTAAACAGCCATTAATGACATCATTGGCTTTTGTAACATGTTCGGGATTTGTGCTTTCGACTAAAGTAATCGCACGACTTAAAGCCGTTCTGTTTCCGTTTAAAATTCCACCAATCAGCTCATCAGCAGAAGGTTGTTGCCTTCTGTTCTTTTTAATTTGATTGATAGCCGAAACATTGGTGATTTCGGGAGGCGAAATTCCGGCTTTTTCTTGTAAACTGCTGGATTGTTTTTTTGAAGCTGACAAAATGTACTTTTTGATACCGTAAAAGTACAGAAAACAAAAACAGTTTCAAAAAGTAAGTTTGTCACGAATTAGACGAATTTTCGTGAATACTTCCTTTTGTTTTGTCATCCTGACGAAGGAAGGATCACACACGTGATTCCGGATAGAAAGTTGTCAATCTTTGGCAAGCTTCGAATGGGATCCTTCCTTCGTCAGGATGATAAACAGTACTTATTTTAAAAAAAATCGTGAAAAATTCGTTTAATTCGTGGCTGTAAAAATTAATAAGCCGCAGTAAAACGAACCTGATGGTGTTTTGGATTCTCGGCTTCGTCAGCAATTACAACAGCCAGATCTTCTACAGATAAAATACTTCTTTGTTCCTCATTAAAAACCGGATTGTCCAGACCTAAACGGTATTTTCCTGTTCTTCCGGTTGTAATACCCTGATGCATTTCGAAAGCCGGACTAAAAAAGGCCCAATCCAGTTCTTTTTCTTCTTTCAAAATATTTAAATAATCTCTAGCAGCAGTTGCGCCTGCGTAATATTCTTTTGGAAAATCAGGAGTATCCACCGCTTGTAGACCCGGAGCAACAAACAAACTTCCTGCACCGCCAATAGTGATAAAACGTTTAATACTAGATTTTTTTACTGCTTCCTGAATCGCTTTTGATCCTGCAATAAAATCGTCATAAATGTTTGGGTTTGTCCATCCTGAATTATAAGCATTAATAACAACATCGTTTCCTTTTAAAATTTCTGCCAATGCTTCTACATTAAAAATATCAGCACTTTTCCAGTTTACATTCGACGTGTTTTTTGGGGTTCTTGCAATAGCAGTAATGTCATGATTTCTGTTTGCTAATTCGTTTAAAATGGCTGAGCCAACAAATCCAGTTGCTCCAATAATTGCAATTTTCATAATATATAATTTTAATTAGTAATAAAAAACGTTACAGTTTTGTGTAAAAAAATAGTTTTAGAATTGATTAGAAAAATCTTCCAAAGAAATACCTTCTAATTGTAAACTAACTTTTTGATTCATATCAGTATATAAAGAACTTAGATTTTGATTGATTTTTTTGCCAACCGGACAGTCAGGATTGGGCTGGTTTTTTGCATACCCTAAATTAATCGATTCAAAAGTCATTTCAAATATTTCTTTTAATGTAATTTTCGAAGGGTCAACAGCCAATTTTGTACCGCCATTTTTGCCTTCTTTACTTTCTACAATATGATTGGCTTTTAGATTGGCAATTTCTTTTCGAACCAAAACAGGATTCAAATTAATGCTTCCTGCAATATACTCAGATGATAAATAATCATTTGGGAATTTTGTCAGCAAAGTCAAAATGTGAATCGTTATGGCGAACTTACCTGAAATCATACTGTAATAAAATATATTACAAATGTAGTTAGGATGGAGAGAATAAAAAAAGATTTTAACTAAAAATTAATTTTTTCACCAAAATAGGAGAGAAGCTTTAAAATAAAACAATTTAAAAACGCACTTATTTTTTATAAGTACTAGATTTGTATTTGATTAGTAACACTTTCAATTTAGTACGATGAAATTTAAATTAGCATTTATTTTTTTCTATAGTTGGTCAGCTTTTGTGTATGCACAAAATCATGCACAATATGCAGATTCAATTCGCGTATCAAGCGGTATTCCTGAATTGAGTTATGCTGTAATTACAGGAGATAAAACCTTAGAAATTAATGTCTCTGGATTGCATTCGATTTATTTAACAGATCCAGCCAGTTTAAACGATCGTTTTCATATTGGTTCAAATACAAAAGCAATGACAGCTTTTATGATAGCCAGATATGTAGAAAAAGGAAAACTAAAGTGGAGTACTAAATTCTTTGATCTTTTTCCGGATTTAAAGAAAATTTCAAGACCGGAATATTACAATATAACGCTTGAAAAACTATTATCTCATCAAGCTTTGATTCAGCCTTTTCAGGGGGAAAATGATCCCGCAGTTCCCAATTTTACAGGGACACATCAGGAAAAAAGAAACCAGTTTGGAAAATTTGTATTAACACTAGACCCTGCCAAACCAGACTCAGAACATCAGTATGTGTATTCGAATGCAGGTTATACACTTGCGACTATGATGCTTGAAAAGGTGACCGGAAAAAGCTGGGAAAAATTGATTGATAAAGTTTTTAATAAAGATTTGAAACTCGATGTACAGTTGTCTTGGCCTGAAAATTTAAAGGCAAAAGATACTTGGGGACATTCTTTCGAAAATAATAAACTGAGTCCTGTTCCTTCAAATACAGATTATCATTTGGATTTTACAGAACCTGCAGGCGATATTAATATCAAATTGACAGATTATATCAAATTTATTCAGCTTAATATTAAGGGACTTCAGGGAAAAGACAATTATCTAAAAGCAAGTACTTATACTTTTATCCATAAAGGAATCGAAGGGTATTCGTTAGGATGGTTTAACAGTTACGAAAACAATCAGGATTTTTCGACGCATTCCGGCACTGCGGGAACGTATTATACCATTGCCTCTATCGATCGAAAAAACTACATTGGATATATCATTTTTACAAATTCTTTTAACGAAGCTACTGTAAACGGAGTGAGAGTATTAATGAGAAAATTAAAGAAAGATTACGGAAAGTAAAATTTATAATCCTTTGAATTCTGCATTTAATAATATCTTATTTTTTATGCTTTTAGCGCCATGAACAATTTTATCCTTATATTTTTCTTTCTTGCACTGGGTTTGATCCTGCAGCATATAAAGCAATTTCCTGTGCATATCTATAAGGTTTTCAATAAGATAGTGATTTATGTTTGTCTTCCGGCGATCACTTTATATCATATTCCGAAAATAAAATGGAGTAATGAATTGCTGTTTCCCATACTAGCGGGGTGGATTGCTTTTTTACTGGCTTTTGTTTTTTTTCATTTTTTAGGACGCCGATTAGGCTGGTCAAATAAACTTATTGGGTGTTTGATTTTAACTGCCGGATTAAGCAATTCTTCTTTTCTGGGATATCCTATTATTGAAGCTTTATTTGGAAAAAAAGGTTTAGAAACGGCTATTCTGGTGGATCAGCCCGGAACTTTTGTCGTAGTTTCGACTTTGGGGGTCTTTGTTGCTGCTTTTTATTCAAAAGGAAGCCCTGACGGGTTTAACATCTTCAAAAAAATAATCTTTTTTCCGCCCTTTATTACTTTTGTTCTAGCCTGTTTACTAAATGTTTTTCGATACGATTTAGAGATCAATGTTCAATCGGTTTTGCTGAAAGTTGGTAGTTTGGTTACACCATTGGCTTTGCTTTCAGTAGGATTGCAGCTTACTTTTGACAGAAGAAGCCAGCATTGGAAATTTCTGTGGCTTGGTCTTTTCTTCCGTCTTATTCTAACGCCTTTTATTATTTTGGTTTTATATGTTTTTATTTTTAAACAACATTCGGAGCCTATTAAAATAACCATTATGGAAACGGCTATGGCGCCCATGATTACCGGTGCAATCTTAGCTTCAACTTATGGCTTAAAGCCAAAGTTAAGCAGTATGATGATTGGTTTTGGAATCCCGATTTCGTTTGTAACCCTGGCCATCTGGTATTTTGTGGTGAGTTTAATTTGAGTTTAAAACAGTAGTTCGATAGAAAATATAGAATTTTAACTTATTTTTAAAAAATCCATGTTTTCCTTATGTCTTTTTTGACTAATTTTAGATGAACTAAAAAATGTATTATTATGTCAACATTAAGATTAGGAGATATTGCTCCAGATTTTCATGCAGAAACAACCGAAGGACCAATCCAGTTTCATGAATGGTTAGGAGATTCCTGGGGAGTTTTATTTTCGCATCCTGCAGATTTTACCCCTGTTTGTACCACTGAATTAGGAACTGTTGCGAATTATGTTCCGGAATTTAAAAAAAGAAATACAAAAGTAATTGCTTTGAGTGTTGACGGTCTGGAGTCTCACAAAGAGTGGATAAAAGACATTAACGAAACCCAAAATACAACCGTTAATTTTCCGATAATTGCTGACGAGGATAAAAAAATTGCAACCTTATACGATATGTTGCATCCAAACGCCAGCGAGAAATTTACCGTTCGTTCTGTTTTTGTAATTGGTCCGGATAAAAAGATAAAACTAACTTTAACTTATCCTGCTTCAACCGGAAGAAATTTTGAAGAGTTACTTCGTGTTATCGATAGTTTGCAATTAACGGCCAATTATAGTGTAGCAACTCCGGCAAACTGGAAAGACGGAGAAGATGTAGTAATTACGCCTGCTGTTCCGGATAGCGAAATCCCGGCGAAATTCCCAAAAGGGTATACACCAATCAAACCTTATTTGAGAATGACTCCACAGCCTAATAAATAAGATTCTAAGTGACTAAGTTTCTAAGATCCTAAGAGTGTTTGACTCTTAAAAAATCTTAGAAACTTAGCACCTTAGTTACTAAATACTTTTTCAGGCTTTTTTTATCAGCTCGTTCATTCGTTTTTTATCGCCAACTACCCAGATAATATCATTTTTTTCCAGGATCAGATGACTCTCCGGATTTAAAATACGATTACCGTTTCGTTCAATTCCTACAACAAGTCCGCCTGTTTTTTCTCTAAACTGACCTATTCTTTTTTGTACAAAATCTTCATTAGAAATTTCTAATTGTCGCAATACAATTTCAGATTCATCTATGTTTTTTGCAGCTTCAACTTCATTTTGTAAATAATTGGTAAACTGCGTAATTTGCTCATCGGTACCAATAACACAAATTTCGTCGCCGGGAAACAAACGCTCATTTTTGGATGGAATCGAGATCGTAATTTCACCACGTCTTATAAACGCAATATTGATTCCCATATTCTCTCTAATTCGCAATTCCTCCAATGTTTTGCCTGCCAGATTAGATTCTTTTCCAATATCAAAAATAGACATGTGGCCGTCCCAGGGCATTAAATTAGCATATCTTCGGTCGATTTTTTTGTTTTCACGATCGTTTAGATTCTTTAAAAAATGATTTTCGATTTTGTGATATTGTTCGTTTAATTTTTTAGGGAATAATTGATAAACCCCAATCGCAATTATTAAGGCAACAAAAGCCACTAAAGGCGAGAAGAAAATATTCAGTAAAAAACCAACAAAAAATAATCCAAGGCTCATTCTAATCAAAATAAGCATTAAAATCGCACCGCGGTATTTTCGTTCTTCCCATAATTCATCCACTTCTGCCACTTTTACACGTCGCAATGAAAGTGCCCATAAAAAAGGAGCAATGATAATCAACGTAATAAGAGCAGCCAAAGTATTTCCAAAACGGGTATCGGCAACCAAAGGCGCTACAAATTTTGCAGATAATAAAATAATGGCGGTAATAATGATAGTATGCAAAATGATTTGAGTGATCGAAGCACGAAGCACAATTTGCCAGGTACTGACAGATTTTATCGCTTGTGCATTTACACTATAACGGTTGATGTTTTTAATCCATTTTTTGGGTAGTTTTTGTTCTAAATACCCTGAAAACGGATCGGAGTATTTAATTAAAAACGGAGTTGTAAATGTAGTAATGGCTGATACGGCAACAATTATAGGATATAAAAAATCGCTGGTTACTTTAAGTGTCATTCCGAGAGTTGCAATAATAAACGAGAACTCACCAATTTGTGCCAGACTCATTCCTGTTTGAACAGATTGTTTTAAAGGCTGTCCGGATAACAATGCTCCGATAGAAGAACTAAAAGCTTTTCCAAAAATAGTTAAAAGTGTAATAAGAGCAACCGGCAAGGCATAAGTTATCAAAGTTTCCGGATTGATTAACATTCCAACAGAAACGAAGAAAACAGCACCAAACAAATCTTTTACAGGCTGAATCAAATGTTCTATTTTTTCAGCCTGAGTCGTTTCGGCAATAATAGATCCCATGATAAAAGCACCAAGAGCAGGCGAGAATCCTACATGTGCGGCAAACATCACCATCATTAAACAAAGTGCCAGAGAAATAATCAATAACATTTCATCTGTCAACAAATGTTTTGCTTTTTTAAGGATTGTTGGAATAATGAAAATACCGCCCAAAAACCATATAATTAGAAAAAATATTAATTTTAAAACCGATTGTAATAAAGCCCCGCCCGAAACCTGATCACTAACAGCAATAGTCGATAGCAAAACCAGCATTAAAATAGCAACAATATCTTCAACAATTAAGGCACCAAATACAATACTGGCAAACTTTTTTCCTTTAACCCCCAGTTCATCAAAGGCACGAATAATAATAGTCGTTGACGATATCGAAAGTGTTGCACCAAGAAAAATACTGTCCATTTTAGCCCATCCCATCCATTGTCCAACACAATAACCAATCAGAGTCATGAAAAGTATTTGAGTGATGGCGGTGATAGAAGATGTTCCGCCCACTTTCATAAGTTTTTTAAAACTAAATTCGAGTCCTAAGCTAAACAATAAAAATATTACCCCAATTTCGGCCCACACTTCAACACTTTTCATATCTGTAATTGAAGGGAAAAAGTCAAAATGGTTTCCGGCTAAAAATCCTGCAATCAAATAGCCTAAAACAAGAGGTTGTTTTAGTTTCTTAAATAATAACACAGCAATTCCTGCCGTCATCAGGATTAAACCTAAGTCGCTAATAAGAGGTTGTAAGTGGTGTGTAGTTTCTGCAGCGGCGTTTAAGGCAATCATAAGGTGGTATTTTTTGTTCAGGAGCTTAATCCAGCTTTCCATTTCAAGCTTTTACTCAAAAAACATATTTTTTAATGCCGTTTCAGGAGCTTCCTCTGGTCGCTCTGTCCCGGCAAAAAAATATAGTTTTTTTCGCAAAAGGCTTTTCATTGCAATCTGGGCTAATTTCCTAACAAGATTTGTGAATAAAAAAAGCTATCGATAAAGATAGCTTTTTTTGATAAAATATTTTGAGTTTTCTTTAAATTCCCACGTAATTAGCAGGAGTTATAGCCATTAATTCGGATCTAATTTCATCAGAAACCTCCAAAGTCGCAATAAAATTATGAATTGCTTTTTTGTCGATAGCTTCGTTTGTTCTCGTTAAACCTTTTAAAGCTTCATACGGATTAGGATATGCCTCACGGCGTAAAATAGTCTGTATAGCCTCGGCAACCACAGCCCAGTTTTTCTCTAAATCTTCTGCAAATTTACCTTCGTTTAAAAGTAATTTATTCAAACCTTTCAGAGAGGCCTCAAAAGCAATAATAGTATGTCCCATTGGTACACCAATATTACGTAAAACAGTACTATCCGTTAAATCGCGCTGTAATCTTGAAACCGGTAATTTAGCCGATAAATGTTCAAAAATAGCATTTGCGATTCCTAAATTTCCCTCAGAGTTTTCAAAATCAATCGGGTTTACTTTATGCGGCATTGCCGAAGATCCAATTTCTCCTGCTTTGATTTTTTGTTTAAAATAATCCATCGAAACATACGTCCAGATATCGCGATCTAAATCGATAACAATAGTGTTGATTCTTTTTAAAGCATCAAAAAATGCGGCAAAATGATCGTAATGTTCAATTTGAGTGGTTGGAAATGAATGGTGTAAACCTAAGTCTGTTTCAACAAATTTATTTCCAAATTGTTTCCAGTCGATTTGTGGATATGCTACATGATGTGCATTGTAGTTTCCTGTTGCCCCGCCAAATTTAGCAGCAAACGGAATATTAAATAACAAACGCATTTGTTCTTCTAAACGCTCTACGAAAACCAGAATTTCTTTACCCAAACGAGTAGGAGACGCAGGCTGTCCATGCGTACGCGCCAACATTGGAATATCTTTCCACTCTACACTTAATTCTTTTAATTTAGAAATTAAAGCAATTAAAGAAGGCATATAAACCTGCTCGAACGCTTCTTTTGTAGAAAGCGGAATCGCAGTATTGTTAATATCCTGAGAAGTTAACCCGAAGTGAATAAACTCTTTGTACTGAGATAAACCTAATTTTTCAAAAGCATCTTTGATAAAGTATTCTACCGCTTTTACGTCGTGATTCGTTACTTTTTCTGTTTCTTTAATCCAAAGAGCATCTTCGGTCGAGAAATTTTTATAGATGTTACGTAAGCTGTCAAATAAATTTGAATCAACACCTTTAAGTTGTGGCAAAGGAATTTCGCACAAGGCAATAAAATATTCAACTTCAACTAATACACGGTATTTGATTAAAGCTTCTTCAGAGAAAAATGGTGCTAATGAAAGGGTTTTACTTCTATATCTTCCGTCAATTGGTGATATAGCATTCAGTTCGTTTAGAGTAGTCATTGTTATGTTGTTTTTTCGAAAGGCACAAATATAAACAGAATTTGCGGATTAAAAGTAATCAGAAAGCCAATTGTAAAGATAAAGTCAGCTAAAAATTAAAAAAAGGAACACAAATTTCACAAATTTTCAGGAAGGTGGTTTCTTTTAATTTTTGAGACTAAATATTGAAAAAAGGAGTCCGAAAAATTTAATTTTTAAGCCCATTTAATTCCTGAAATCTGTATTTAATTTTCGATTGTTTAAATTAATTTTAATCGGTCTCTTAATTCTGCAACACCTTCTGAGGCAACTTTTGCGATAACTTCGACTTTATTCTGAATATGCGGAATTGAAATTGGTTTCGGATCAATGTAAAAAACAGGAGTTGTACTGTAGGTATACGAAATCAGGCCTGCGGCTGGATATACCTGCAATGAAGTTCCAATTACGGCAAAATAATCAGCATCTTCAGTAATTTCGATGGCACGTTCTAAAGCCGGCACATCTTCTCCAAACCAAACAATATGAGGTCGCAACTGATATCCGTTTTTATCCAGATCACCGGTAAATAAATCTTCATGCCAATCGAGAATTAAATTTTTGTTTTGTGTGCTTCTTACTTTTAGTAATTCACCATGCAAATGAAGAATTTTTGTACTCCCGGCACGTTCATGTAAATTATCAACGTTTTGCGTAATAATATACACATCAAAATCCTGTTCTAATTCGGCTAAAATATAATGTCCTAAATTCGGTTTTACCTCTTTTAGCTGTTGACGTCTTTTATTGTAAAAATCCAAAACCAAATCCTGATTTTTGTGCCAGCCTTCGGGAGTGGCAACGTCCATTACATCATGACCTTCCCATAAACCATCACTGTCACGAAAAGTTTTAATTCCGCTTTCGGCACTAATTCCGGCGCCGGTTAATACTACAAGTTTCTTTTTCATTTTACTGCAATTAAAAGATAAAAATAGTGATTTAGAAATCCGGTTCTAAAAAAAAGTAAAACTTAATTGCGATTTAAATCGTTTTTAATCATCAATAAAACCGTAGTTATACTTATTGTTAAAGTCTTATAAATTTTTTAGTTTTAATGTGAAGTAAAATAAAATGACTTTGTAATGATTTTAATTCAGTTTACAGGATTATCAGGCTCAGGAAAAACGACTCTGGCCGAAAATGTCCGTTCTTTGTTAGTAGAAAATGGTTATAGAGCCGAAGTCGTTGACGGAGATGTTTATCGTGCAACTATTTGTAAGGATCTGGGATTTTCTAAAGAAGACCGGTGTGAGAATGTCCGACGGCTTTTTAAGGTTGGACAAAATTTTGTCGATTCGGATACTATAGTTTTAATGTCTGTGATAAATCCGTATGAAAATCTGAGAAACGAAATAAGAGAATATAAGTTTGTACGAACTGTATTTTTAGATTGTGCTCTTGATAATCTGATACAACGCGACCCAAAAGGACTTTACAAAAAAGCATTGCTTCCGGATGATGATTGTAATAAGATCAATAATTTTACAGGAATAAGCGATGTTTTCGAAACTCCTATCAATACTGATTTAATCCTGAAAACGGATTCTGAAACAGTTTCTTTTTCAACGAATAAATTATATCATTTTATAATAGACAATTTAACCCAAACTGTTTGATATAATCTGGTTTGCAAACTAACTTAATCTCTATATTGTATGAATCCTTCTTCCAGTAAACTTCCGGTTTCCTTTTCTGTCGATAAATTGCATAAAGATTTAGTGATATGCGAAAATGATTTATGGACACCACATTTTAATACAAATCGGTACGAAGGCAATTGGACCAGTATTTCTCTAAGGTCGCATTCTGGTTTAACGACTGATATTTTATCGTTTCCGGACAAAGAATACACAAATACCAATTTGCTTGACCGCTGCCATTATTTTAAGGAAATTATGGATTGGTTTCAATGCGATAAAGAAGCCGTAAGATTGCTCAGACTTGATCCTCAAAGCGAAATTAAAGAACATGTAGATAATGATACATCATACGAAGATGGTTTTTTTAGAATTCATGTACCCATTATAACAAACCCAGAGGTGTTTTTTTATGTAGATAAAAAACGGGTTCCTATGGAAATGGGAGAATGCTGGTATGCTAATTTTCAGCTTCCGCATAGTGTGGAAAACAGAAGTTACAAACCGCGTATTCACCTTACATTAGATTGTGTGAGAAATGAATGGTCTGATGAATTATTCAGTAAAATGGGGTTTGATATTCATCTAACAACCAAATGCAATAATTATACACATGAAGTAAAGCAGCAAATTATTGCTGAACTTTCTCTTAATCCATCTGAAACAAATACTAAAATTATTTCAGATTTATTAGCTCAATAAAATATACACAATGAAAAACAGCAATCATCCGCTTTTAAACTGGATTCCTTATAAACTAATTGAAAACGATCAGGAAGTTTATTTTGAATGGATTTATCTATCTGATAAAGAATACGCCGAACCGTTTTTTGATGAAACAATGGCAATTTGTAAAAGTCATTCATATAATTCAACTGGATTTAAAGTAGTAAGTACAGCAGAAAACCTGATAAATTGGTCTGCAGAATTAGAATCGGTCGAATTAAAATCGTTGGTTTTTCATGTGTCAAGATGTGGCTCGACAATGCTGAGTCAGTCTTTAGCGACTTCATCAGAAAATATAATGATTTCTGAAGCACCTGTTATTGATCAGATTTTAAGAAGCAAACTTTTTAATGAAGATCAAAAAAGTGCTCTTTTAAAATCGGTATTACAAATATTAGGTCAAAAGCGATTTCCGGAGCAAAAACATCTTATTATAAAACTCGATGCATGGCATATTTTTAAGGCTTCGTACTTAAGATCGATTTTTTCTGAAATTCCGTTTGCCCTTCTTTACAGAAACCCTACAGAAGTTTTAAAATCTCATCAAAAAATGGCAGGAATGCACATGATTCCCAATCTGCTGCCTGCAGATTTTTTTGGAATTTCCGGAGAAGAAATTAATCAAATAAGCTTTTGGCAATATGGTGCATTAGTACTAGAAAAGTATTTTCAGGGATTTATTGACTTTTATGATAAAGATCAAAATGTAGTAATTCTTAATTATAATGAAAGCATGAAACAGGTTATCGAAAGATTTTTGTCTTTTATTCATGCTGACTATTCCAATGATGAACAGGATAAAATGTATGATCGCCTGAAGAGCCATTCAAAAGATAAAAATGCCGTTTTTGCTGGTGATGTTTATAAAAATGAAGCTTTAGAAGTAGATTTTGCAAAGGTTAATGCACTACACGAAAAGTTAAATAATAAACGGATTGAATATATAGAAAGTTGAAAATAGGGATGATTTTTTTATTCTGTTTTATTTATGATGTATTTTTGCCTCAAAATAAAGTATTAAAATGATTGATTTAGATTACCTCGCTTTTCTTGAAAATATATTAACAGACAACCGTAAAGAAAAATTTCTAAAAGTATTAGAAAACCGCACGAAACATTTTACCATTGCAGTCGAAGATGTTTTTCAGATGCATAATACAAGTGCTGTAATGCGTAGTTGTGAGGTTTTTGGTATTCAGGAACTTAATATTATTGAGCAGCGTTTTGGAAAAAGAATAGATAAAGAAATTGCTTTGGGTGCCCAAAAATGGGTAGATATTAACCGATTTGATACTGTAGAGGGCTGCATTTCATCTTTGCGCGATAAAGGATATCAAATTATTGCAACGACACCGCATGAAAACGATTGTATGATTCAGGATTTTGATATTACAAAACCAAGTGCCTTATTTTTTGGAACCGAAAAAGACGGACTTTCACCTGAAATCCTTGAAAAAGCAGATGGATTCCTAAAAATACCAATGGTTGGTTTTACAGAAAGTTTAAATATTTCGGTTTCTGCTGCCATTATCATTCAAAACCTCACCAACAGATTACGAAATTCAGATATTAACTGGCATTTGTCAGAAGAAGAAATACTGGAGAAACGCCTCGTTTGGGCTAAAAATTCAATTAAAGATATTAAGCGAATCGAAGCGCGTTATTATCAGGAGAATCCGGGATAAGTACTAAGAGGCTAAGTTACCAGGTTGCTAAAAGCAGAACCTTAGTAACTTAGAGCCTCAGTACCTTTTTTTACTTCTTCAAAAACAAAATAAACCCTAAAACACTAACAATCAAAATGGTCAAAGCTGCCAGAACCATTGTTAGATCGCGAATGTTTTTTCCTGCCCAATCCATAAATAGAAATTTGTGGAGGATAGCAAACGAATAACCTTCAGCGATATCAGAGCTTTTGATTTTGGCTGCCAATCTTGAAGTCGCAGTTTCAATGAAATAAGTAGTTTTTTCAGGAGTGTCATACGTCAATTTTACAACAGGTAATCTCTTATTTACAAAGCCATATTCTCTGCTTTCAAAGTCGGTTAGAACCTTAGATTCTAACAGTTTTGCATTTTCTAATGAAGCTTCCGGTTCGTCTGAACTTTCTACCATTTCGCAACAAGCTGCTTTTGGAGCTCCATTTGTAAAATAATAGGCGAGAAACTCAGCATATTCAAGATCTATATTGGGAACAATTTTATTTGTCGAAGCATTAATATAAACTACTTCTGATTTTGTATCCTCTTTTTTATTCCATTTCGAATTAGAATCGGCTTTTGGTTTTTTGAATTTTTCTTTTTCCAATAACAGACAACGGAAATATGTAGTGTCGTTTAAAGTGACAATACTTGCGTTTTGAAAGCGACTCCAGTCTAAATTTAAAGTAGTATTGGCTAAAGGAATTTCTTTGGTTTTAAAAGTTGGTTCGTAAACCATTTGCGATAAAGTGTACGGAACCCATTTTGTAGTAGCGTGATAAGCACCGCTAAAAGCAAAAGTTAAAGTAAAAAGCGAAACCCAAATCCCGATTTGACGGTGGTATTTTCGAAGCCCTTTTTTGGGTTGTAAACTATCTGTTTTTTTGAATTGTTTCCATAATAAACCATAAATTAAGATTCCGCTCAGGGCAGAAAAACCAATGATCGATAGTAAGAAAATCATGGTAATAATCCGGATACTATTGTTTGAAATAGTGTCTACAAATGACCAATTATGAAAAGTATCGAAAAACCAAATAAACCATTGTCTTGAAGTAGGATTATAAGTTGCCAGTTTACCGGATGAAGTTTCGACATAAATTTCCATACTATCGGGGCGATCAAAACTCAATTTGTAAACTGGTAAATAGCGGTTTACATATTTGTATTGAGAGGTAAATTCAGTTACAACTTCGCTTTTTGTTACAGTATTTTTCTGATCATCCAAAAAATAACGTGAAAGCCATTCTGCATATTTTTGATCTCCATTTTCTAGTTTTTTTGCATTCAAAGTATCAAAATATAATAAATCACCAGAAATCGTTTTTACCTGATAATAAGTAACATTATTAAATGAAACGATTCTGAAATTCTTGAATTCATTAATATTGTTTCTGTGTAAAACTTCCTGAACTGAAAAATGCAATTGATTTTTATCAATAATTTGCTGCTCCAATTTATCATGCGCGATTTCAGGTTTAAAAAAATGCGCCATAAAAGGATGCATCAAGCCAGATAATGTCCAGAAAATTACGGGAATAATGGTAATCAAGCCAATTGTACGATGCCATTTGTACATGTGCTGCTTGATTTTCTTGACAATCTTAGAATCTTTCTTTTTAGACTTTTTCTCTTTTATTTCTTTCTTCATATTCGTGTTCTTATGATTTGTCTAATTGATGTTTTGCCACAGATTAAAATCATATTAAATCTTTTAATCTGTGGCCAAATATTATTTTTTTAATGAAAAATTATACTGAATTCCGAAAACAAAGGTTCTTGGCGCTGCTGCAGTATAAGTTGATTGAGCGTTTGTTGTATTGGCTCTTGTAACGTTGTAAGCGTACAGTTTGTCTGTTAAATTAAGTACGTTTCCATAGATTTCAATTCTTTTCCATTGGTAGCCAATTCGGGCATTGAAAATATTATAACCATCATATTTTACAGTATTAATCTGATCCTGATAATAACTTCCCACAAGTTGCCACTCAATAGAAGTTCTTAGATTTGGAAGCCAGTTTGGGTAATAACTTAACTCCGAATTTCCTGACCATTTTGGAGCTGATGGCATTTCTTTTCCGTTTAAGTCCTGAACCGGATCAGATGGCTTGTCTGAAAGTTTAAAATCAATATAGGTATGTTGCGCGTAAGTTCCGCCAAGACGAAAGCTGATTTGTTTTGAGGGTCTGTAAGTGGCTCCAAATTCAATTCCTTTATGGCGTGTCTCGCCAGCCGAACGATAATCTGTTGAATTATCAGCAAGTTTGATATTTAAAAGTTCGTTTTTCCCTTCCATATAATAGAAAGCATAATCAAAATTTAGTTTATTCTGAAGGAAAGAAAACCATCCGCCCACTTCGTAATTATTAAAAGTAGCAGGTTCTAAATTATAATAGAAATCAGCAGTAACGCCAGTTGTTCCTCCAGTTCCTGGTTTTGTTCTGAAAATAGAAGTAATTCCGGGAGGCGCAAAACCTTGCGAATAATTTCCATAAAAACCACCAAATTCAAATGGATTGTAATTTGCACCAGCTTTAAAAGTCATCTTGTCATAAACTTTACTTCCTGTAGATTTGTCTAAAGCATTGTTGTAATTGACTTTCATGTTGTCGTAACGAGTGCCAACAGTAACGACTAATTTTTCTATTGGATTAAAACTTACCTGTGCATAACCAGCCGTATTGAAAATATCAGCCGTATAATCTGCTAATTTAGAATCCGGATGTTCGGCAATAATTTCATAAGAATCTACAGTTTGTTTCCCAGCTTCTCCCGGATTTAAATTGGCTTTTAAATCAATTACATAAGCCCAATAGGTAACCGGAGAATAATCGTATAAGGCTCCGGCAACAATTTTAGTATTTAAGAAATCAAATTTTTGAGTATGTTGTCCGATAGCTCCGTAACTTTTAAAATTATTAGAATTTACTTCGCCTTTTGCTGTTGTTGGATTTACAGTTGGGCTCCATTTGATTCCGTACGAAGGATTTTGGCCTAATTTATTGTCACGTAAATAAGCGGTAATATAACTGCTTGAATTAGTGTTCCAGTCATGTTCTAAAGTTAAACGGGTTCTTAAAGCATCAGATTTTCTATAGGTAAAATCGGTAGTGCTTTTATAAGTTCTATTATTAAAGGCTTCCTCGTTTACACTTCCGCTCATATCAGAATAATATTTCCCATACATGGTATTGCTGATCAATCGGGTAGAAGGAGAGATGTTATAATCGATTCTTGCATTCAAGTTATCCTTGTTGTAATCAGAATAGGTCATCCAGCCATTTTTCTGTAAACTGGAAATTCCGGCAATATGAAAACCAACTTTTCCAATAGTTGCGCCTCCGGCTGCCTGAAATCTTCTGTAACCGTAATTATCGGCCTGAGCACCAAATTTAAATTCAGGGTCAACAGGTGGTTTTATTGAAATTAAATTAATAGTTCCGCCAACAGCTTCCGGGCCATATAAAGAAGAAACCGGCCCTTTTACCACTTCAATACTTTGCAAATTATATTGATTGATTTCCAGTAAAGCATTGTGATTAAAGATTCCCATTGGGCGAATCGGTAAACCATCTTCCAAATACAGATAATAGGCATTGGTGGTCATGGGCTGACGAATCGACATCATATGTTGTTCGTTTCCTAAATTGACCATTAAAACTCCGGGCGTTTTATTGATGATTTCGTAGACAGCAGTTGCTTTGGTTTCGTTGATTGTTTTTGCTGTTATTTTACTAATAGCCACAGGTGTTTCCTTGCGTAAAGTTGCAGTACGGTTGGCAGTTATAAAAACGTTTTCTAATTCTTGAGATTTTGTTGTGTCTTGCTTCACTTTATTTTGAGCAAAGACACATTGCCCTATGATAAGTAGGGTAAGGTATATTTTTTTCATTTTAAATTATATAAATTTTAAAAAGGAACATGTTTTTTTGCCTGACTTAAAGCCAGAAAAAAACGCTCTTCAATTTTGAAATTGAAAAGTGCAGCTAAAATTTATATAAAATAGGATGGAGGGTGGAAAGTACTGTTTGAAACCGAAATTGGTTTTTCATCAAAAGAAGCAAAAAGTTTTGCTGTAGATTCAATAGGAGTTACTAATTTAAAATTAGCAGTTGTAGTGTTTTGAATGTAAACAACTTCTGCTTTTTCTTTCAGATTGTTTTGCATTCTTTTTTCGTTGTCGGCGTATTTTTTTAAGCTTTTTTGAAGTTCACATCGGCCGTTACAAGAATTAAAAACCATTTTTCGCTGTACACAGATGGTTTTTGAAATTTCTTCCTGATTTAATTTGAATGAGGTATAAACAAAGAAACTGCCAAATGATGGCACTAAAAGCATGCAGGAAAGAAATAGAATTAAAATTCGCTTCAAAGCTCTGTTTGTTGTTTACGATGGCAAAAATACAGTTTATTCGTTTTAGAAAGAACAAATATTAGATTTTTTACAAAAAAAATCCCCAATTACAAAAGTAGTTGGGGATTGAAATGTATTAGTTTATAGATGTATTATTTAACAAGAACCCATGCGCCAGAAGCGATTAAAGTTTCTGCTTTTTTAAATTTCATTTCTTCAGTTTTACCTGTTGCAACTTCCTGAACTGTTACAGTATCATTACGGTTGATTTTTGGCATATCTCTCACAATTGTTTCAGTAACCTGACGTTGTTGTGTTTCTCCGGCTTCGCGGTTGATTTCTTCGCTGTTTGGAATTTCATCTTTGCTTAATTTGAAGTTCTCTTTTTGACGAACTTCTCTTGCTTCGTGAATTTCAGGAACATTTTGAGCTGGTAAATCACCTTTGAATAAGAATGAGATCACTTCTTTATTAACGTTGTCCAGCATTCCTCTAAACAAGTTGAAAGCTTCTAATTTGTAGATAAGCAATGGATCTTTTTGTTCGTGAACAGCCAATTGAACAGATTGTTTCAATTCGTCCATTTTACGTAAGTGTTTTTTCCATGCTTCATCAACAATTGAAAGTGTGATGTTTTTTTCAAAATCAGCAATTAATTGAGCACCTTCACTATCGTACGCTTTTTTCAAATCTGTAACCACGTTCAAAGTTTTGATTCCGTCAGTAAATGGTACTACGATACGCTCAAACTGATTGTTTGGCTCTTCGTAAACTCCTTTAATGATTGGGAAAGCTTCTCTTGCGCTACGTTCTGTTTTCTCAGTATAGAAAGCCAGGGTTTCTTTGTAAATTTTCCCCGTGATTTCGATATCTGTTAATTTTAGGAAATCAGCCTCAGATATTGGAGAAGTGATTGAGAAATAACGGATCAGATCAAACTCGAAATTTTTAAAATCATTTGTAGACTTGGTCTGGCTTACGATTAGTTCGCAGGTGTCATAAAGCATATTTGCGATATCCAGTTTCAAACGCTCACCAAATAAGGCGTGACGACGACGTTTGTATACTACTTCACGCTGAGAGTTCATAACGTCATCATATTCTAATAAACGTTTACGAACACCAAAGTTGTTTTCTTCTACTTTTTTCTGAGCACGCTCGATAGATTTAGTCATCATAGAATGCTGAATAACTTCACCTTCCTGTAATCCCATTCTGTCCATTACTTTGGCTACTCTTTCAGAACCAAATAAACGCATTAAGTTGTCTTCAAGAGAAACATAGAATTGAGAACTTCCCGGATCTCCCTGACGTCCTGCACGACCACGTAACTGTCTGTCGACACGACGTGAATCATGACGCTCAGTACCTACGATTGCTAAACCTCCGGCAGCTTTTACTTCTGGAGATAATTTAATATCGGTACCACGACCCGCCATGTTTGTTGCAATGGTTACAACTCCGGCTTTACCTGCTTCTTCAACGATTTGTGCTTCTTGCTTGTGCATTTTAGCATTCAATACGTTGTGAGTGATTCCTCTCATTTTAAGCATACGGCTTAATAATTCTGAAATTTCTACAGAGGTTGTTCCTATTAATACCGGTCTTCCGGCGTTTGATAATTCGGTAACGTCTTCAATAACAGCGTTGAATTTTTCGCGTGTTGTTTTGTAGATATAATCTTCTTTATCGTGTCTTGCAATCGGACGGTTGGTTGGAATTTCAACCACATCCAGTTTGTAAATCTGCCATAACTCACCAGCTTCTGTAACCGCTGTACCCGTCATACCGGCTAATTTGCTGTACATTCTGAAATAATTCTGTAATGTAACGGTTGCAAAAGTTTGAGTTGCGGCTTCAATTTTTACGTTTTCTTTCGCTTCAATCGCCTGGTGAAGACCGTCAGAATAACGACGACCATCCATGATACGGCCTGTTTGTTCATCGACAATCATAATTTTGTTGTCCATGATTACGTATTCTACGTCTTTTTCGAAAAGAGCGTATGCTTTTAAAAGCTGTGTAAGTGTGTGGATACGCTCGCTTTTTACTCCAAAATCCTGAAACAATCTTTCTTTTGCTTCTGCTTCAGCGTCTTTATCCAGTTTTTGTTTTTCGATAGCAGCGATTTCTGTTCCAATGTCCGGTAAAACAAAGAAATCAGAATCAGTATCTCCAGATAAGTATTTGATACCGTTATCTGTCAATTCTACCTGATTGTTTTTTTCTTCAATTACAAAGTATAAAGCTTCATCAACTTTATGCATTTCGCGATTGTTATCCTGCATGTATTGATTTTCGGTTTTTTGAAGTAATTGTTTGATTCCTTCTTCACTCAAAAATTTAATTAATGCCTTGTTTTTAGGTAAACTTCTGTAAGCTCTTAACAATAAGAACCCGCCTTCTTTAGTATTTCCTTCTTTGATTAATTTTTTAGCTTCAGCTAAGAAACCATTTGCCAGCTGACGTTGTTGTGCTACCAGATTTTCGATTTTTGGTTTCAGCTCATTAAATTCATGACGATCTCCCTGAGGAACCGGTCCTGAAATAATAAGTGGTGTTCTGGCATCATCAATTAATACAGAATCGACCTCATCGACAATCGCAAAATTGTGTTTTCTTTGTACTAAATCACTAGGTGAGTGCGCCATATTGTCTCTTAGATAATCAAAACCAAATTCGTTGTTGGTTCCGTAAGTGATATCGGCATCGTAAGCTTTTTTTCTGGCTTCAGTGCTTGGCTGATGATTGTCAATACAATCTACAGATAAACCGTGAAATTCGAACAATGGAGCTTTCCATGTGCTGTCACGTTTTGCTAAGTAGTCATTCACGGTTACTAAGTGCACTCCGTTTCCGGTTAAAGCGTTTAAGTAAAGCGGTAATGTTGCTACCAGAGTTTTACCTTCCCCTGTTTGCATTTCGGCAACTTTACCTTCATGTAAAACCATTCCTCCAATTAACTGAACATCATAGTGAATCATGTCCCAGGTAATATCTTTTCCGGCAGCATTCCATTTGTTTACCCAAACAGATTTTTCGCCATCAATAGTGATGTATGGTTTTGTTGCAGAAAACTCACGGTCTTTTGGAGTTGCAGTAACTTCGATATGAGAGTTTTCTTTGAAACGACGAGCGGTTTCTTTAACAACAGAAAAGGCTTCAGGAAGAATTTCCAGCAAAGTTTTTTCTGAAATATCGTATGCTTCTTTTTCAAGAGTATCGATAGCATCATAAAGATCTTCCCTTTTATCGATGTCTTCAATGTTTTCTACTTCGGCTTTAAGCGAAGCAATTTTAGCATCTTTATCAGCTCTGGCTTCTTTTATTCTTTCTTTAAAATATACGGTTCTGGCTCTTAGTTCGTCGTGAGACAAAGCCATTAAGCTGGTTTCGAATGTTTTAATTTTATTTAAATAGGGCTGTAAAGCTTTGACATCTTTCTGTGATTTATCACCTACAAAGACTTTAATAATACTGTTTATGAAACTCATGATTTATTGTATTTCTATTTTATGTAAATGTGTATTTGAACCAAAAAAAAAGCCTCGGTGATGAGACTTTTTCCTTTGGTTTATTTTTTAATATTCATCCTCATTCCAAAGATAATCTTCGTCTGTTGGATAATCAGGCCAAATTTCTTCCATTGATTCATATATCTCTCCTTCATCTTCGATTGACTGAAGGTTTTCTACTACTTCTAATGGAGCACCAGCTCTAATAGCGTAGTCAATAAGTTCGTCTTTGTTAGCAGGCCATGGCGCATCACTTAAATAAGATGCTAATTCTAATGTCCAATACATCTGTTATCTGTTTAGTTTGTGCAAAAATAAATTTTTTACTGAAAAAGACAAGTAAAATTTAATTTATTTTAATAAAATTTAAGAACGTCCTCTAAATTACAGATTTTAAATTGTTGATTTTAGATGAATGTAATCCTGAAAAATCTGAAATCTAAAATCTAAAATTTTTATTTTCTCGGAATCCACTTCACTTCATCCGCTTTTAAGTCTGAGGACAACTTCCGTGCCAAGACAAAAAGATAGTCAGAAAGTCGGTTTAAGTACATTATCGCTATTTCAGGAACGTGTTCATTATGACTTAAATGTACTGCCAAACGCTCTGCTCTACGGCAAATGCAACGTGCAATATGACAATGTGACACGGTTGAATGTCCCCCCGGTAAAACAAAATGAGTCATTTGCGGAAGGGTTTCTTCCATTTTATCAATTTCGTTTTCTAATAATTCGATGTCAGAATCGATTATTCCAAGATTTTTTAAACGAAGCTTGCCGTTTTTCAAAACTTCTTTTTCCTGTGGTGTTGCCAAAATAGCACCAACCGTAAAAAGACGATCCTGAATTTCGATTAAAATAGTTTTGTAATGTGAATCGATTTCCTGATCACGAATGAGTCCTATATACGAGTTGAGTTCATCGACAGTTCCGTAACTGTCTATTCGAATATGATCCTTAGGAACTCGTGTGCCTCCAAAAAGAGCCGTTGTTCCTTTATCGCCTGTTTTGGTATATACTTTCATTTTTTTTAGATACTAAGGTTCTGAGGTGCTAAGTTTTTCCTTTACGATTAACCGATTTGAAACCTAAAATTACTTGGTAGTGTCGCTTTCAATTAATCCATCACGTAAACGGATCACACGATGTGCATAAGCGGCAATATCTTCTTCGTGGGTTACCAGAATTACAGTATTTCCCTGTTCATGAATGTCGCCAAAAAGCTTCATGATTTCTACTGAGGTTTTACTGTCCAGGTTTCCGGTTGGTTCATCGGCAAGAATAATCGAAGGTTTGTTGACCAAAGCACGGGCAATTGCCACACGCTGGCGCTGTCCTCCTGAGAGCTGATTAGGCTGGTGATCCATTCTGTCTGCAAGATTTACTTGTTTTAAAACCTCAACAGCTCTTGCATGGCGATCTGACTTAGAATATCCTGCATAAATCATAGGCAGAGCTACATTGTCTAAAGCAGTAGTTCTGGGCAAAAGATTAAAAGTCTGAAATACAAATCCAATTTCTTTGTTTCGAATTCCTGCCAATTCATCATCTCTCATTTGGCTGACATCTTTTCCGTTTAAAACATATCGTCCCGAAGTTGGCGTGTCCAGACAGCCTAATAAATTCATTAAAGTTGATTTTCCGGATCCCGAAGGTCCCATTAAGGCAACGTATTCTCCTTTGTTGATTTCTAAATCAATTCCTTTTAAAACATAAACAATCTCGTTACCTAATACAAAATTTCGTTTAATGTCAGTTATTTTAATTAATGGATTTGCCATTTTTATTTACAATTTTGGATTTAAAAGTACAAAACACTTTTCAATAAACGATAAGTAGCGCTAAATTGATTTATGTTACAAAACAGACTGTTTTATATGAGTCTTTTTTGTCGACAAGATGTTTTCTTTTAATAAAAGAATCAGTATTGAAAATTCTGTTATATTATTTTTGGTAAATTTTATATAATTATCATTTATTTTTTATTTTTATTGAGTTATTTTTAATTTTAATTGTAAAAAAATATTAAATATTTAAAATTGTTTAAGATTTTAACTATATTTGTTATCTAATCTTTAATAAACAGAATTATGAAAAACATACAATTAATATCAGGAATTGCAATAATCGTATTAGGCTTTACATCGTGTAAAGATGAAAAACAGGAAAAAGCGAAGAAAACAATCGACTCTTATATAACCTACGTCGATTCTGTTAAAAATGTAAAAGCTGATGATTTGAAAGCAGACTGGAAAAGCGTTGAAGCTGAATATGACAGAAGAGCCGCAAATGCACAATTGGCACTTGCAGATCTTAAAAATAATGCTCTCGAAACGGAAAAGATAAATACAAGTAAAGTTAAGTACGAAGCGTTTAAAAATGAAATGACCACCGTTTTTGCCCCTCCGGCTCCAAGCCCACAACAACAATTAAGAAATTCCTTATTTGGTGAAGGAAAAATTGGCGAGGATATGAATTTTGATTGGGTAAACGCTAAAAATATTCACAGTGTATACCAACAATTTGTTCATACCGTAGAGAATAACAAAGATAAATATTCCCGTGAAGACTGGGATAAAATTAAAATCATGTATGAAGCGCTTGATAGCCGAAAAAATACAGTTGAAAAAGAAGGTCTTACATCCGAGGATAACAGAAAAATTGCCGGCTTAAAAATAAAATTTGCTCCAATGTATACACTTAACAGAATGGGAGCTAAATCTGAAGAAAATAAAGAAGCCAAAAAATAATTAAGTAAATTGAATTAGTATACAAAAGACAATCAGTAATGATTGTCTTTTTAGTTTTTAAAGGTGTTATAAATTACTCTTCAAAGTTTTTTAAATTCTGTAAAAAAAGTATCCAGATAGTATCCTTAAATCTGGTTTTGAAAAAGCCAAAATGACCAATATCTTTAACGCTAAAGTCATTTGCTTTTAAATGAATCCGGTTTACCCTTGCATTTTTAAATTTTGAGGCAATCCAGTCTACTGCAGACACTGGTGCATAAAAATCATGATCGATACTATAAGATATAATTTTGCATTTTATTTTGTGATAGCGTTCTTCTGCGTTTTTAATGCAATCAAAATGATAGTTGGGTTTTTTGCACCATTTTGCCCATTCTAAGGCCATTCCTTTTGGTAAATCTTCCATACGTGTTAAATGACTGGAAGGTAAATAATTGAAAATTTTAGTAAAAACTGGTATCATTACATGCCATAAAAGCTGCATTTTTATTCTTGCGATTCCTTTCCAATGAATCCAGCTTCCGGATTGTGAAGCAACCATAATAATCCCATCAAATAAGTTATTTGACGGAACTAAGCCAATAAGCTGACCACCAATACTGTGGGTGATGATGAATAATTTGCTGTTTGGATTTTTACTTTTGACATATCTAAGGACGGATTCAAAATCGTTTTCTGCCCAATTTGACGCAGTGGTATTAAATTTAGAAAGTGATCCGGATTGAGATTCGCCAATTCCACTATAATCAAACGTGAAAACAGAGTAGTGCTTTCCTGAAAGGAATTTTGCGAAATGGTTGTAATAGCTTTTTTTTACTCCGGTTGCAGAAGCAATAATGACACAATTAGGATTTGGGGTGTCTGAAATAAATTCAGTAACCGCTATTTGGTATTGTAAAGGCGTATTGATTTTTATTGCATTCATAAAATTTGAAATATTAACAAATGTAATAAAAATAGGATTTTATATTTTTTATGTTAAACCCGAATAACAAAGTGCTCTTTTTCCTGCTCGTATCTGAAAAATACAAATCCCCATTGAAAAGTATCAATAGTAACTTTTACTTTCGGATGGTTTTTTATTATTTCCCAGGCTTCTTCCATTTCTTCAGACCAATGTATATCATCAAAAATCCAGACAGAATCGTTGTTGATTGTGGGTAATAAAAGCCCGAAATAAGCTAAAGTGGCTTTTTTAGAATGATTACCGTCAAAGTATATTAGATTGTAGGTTGCAGATTGTAGATTTTCAGAGACTAAAAAGGATTCAAATTCTGAGATTACACTTTCAACGTTATTTAAATTGAATTTTTTCAATTCTAATTGACCTTGATTTCCTGTGCTTGGACAGCCTTCGAGCGTAATTACTTTGGCATTTGTATTGCCTAGTGCCATTGCAGAAGTAGCCAGACCTAATGAAGTTCCTATTTCTAAAATACAATCAGGTTTAAAATAATGAGTGACTCTAAACAACAATTCAGCACGTTTTGGAGAAATTCCTGCTGTTTTTGCAATCTTTGAGATTTGTCTTTTGTTTGATTTAAAAACTTTCGAACCGGCACCAAAATCGGTTACTTCGATAAAATCTTTATTTTTCAGAAGAGATTTTCTGTAATGCTTTAAAATCGAATATTCCGGCTTTGGTTTTTTGTCATAAAAACACTTCGTCAACAGATTAAAAACAAACGGAGAATGTACACCATGTTCGTTTTTGGAGTTCCAAAGAAATTTTAAATAGGATTGTATTTGAAATAGCATTCTTCTATGTTTGACTAATAATTCAGTTTTTTATTTATTTACTGAAATTAGTTTTATATCAAAAATAAGTACTGAACCTGCTGGAATTCCACTGTAAGTCTGACTCCCGTATCCTAAATGTGACGGAATTAATAAAATTCCGCTTCCTCCTGTTTTAAAATAAGGGATTCCTTCTGTCCAGCCTTTAATTACCTGATGTAATCCAAAGGAAATTCCTTGGGCATTACTTTGGTCAAAGACTTTTCCGTTCGAAAAGTAACCTTTGTAAGCAACAGTTACATTTGAAGTTGCTGTTGGTTGCACTCCGTTGCCAGATTCATTAATAACATAATATAATCCGGAATTGGTTCTTTGAGCTGTTAAATTGTTTTTTGCTATATAATCAATAATTTCTTTTTCGTTCTCGGCAGTATAATCAACCTCTACAGGTACTTCTGGTTCTTTTTCATTGCTAACACAAGATGTAAACAAAGTAAATACTAATAAGGCAGATAAAATGTGTTTCATGTGGTATTTATTTTTTTTGAGATTGTAAATATAAAAATATGATTTATGGTTTCAACAGTTTAAAAACGGAACGAAAAACTATACTTCAATTTTGGCCGAAAGCTCAAACCAGCGTTCTTCTTTTTGATTTATTTTATTAATGATATTTTGCAGTTCGTTTGCTTTTTTCTCAATATCGGTATCGGCTACTTTTCCGTCAGAGAATAATTGTTCGATTTTATTTTTTTCGATTTCTAAATCTTTAATCTCTCTTTCGATTTTCTGATATTCTTTTTGTTCGTTAAAAGTTAAGTTTCCGGTTGGGTTATTTTGTTTCCAGTCTTTTTTCTCCGCTTTATTTTCTTCTTTTTGAGCCACATCGGAACTGTCTTCATAAGCTCTGAAATCAGAATAGTTTCCTGGAAAATTTTCGATTTCGCCCTGTCCTCTAAACACAAATAAGTGATCGACAATTTTATCCATAAAATAACGGTCATGCGAAACGACTAATAAACATCCTGGATAATCCAAAAGAAAACTTTCGAGCACGTTTAATGTTACTATGTCTAAATCGTTTGTTGGCTCATCCAGAATTAAAAAGTTTGGGTTCTGAATTAAAACGGTACATAGATATAAGCGTTTTAATTCTCCTCCGCTTAATTTTTCGACATAATCGTATTGTTTTTTAGCATCAAAAAGAAAACGTTCTAACAATTGTGAAGCCGAAATAATCTTTCCTTTTGTAAGCGGAATATATTCACCGTATTCTTTGATAATATCAATTACACGCTGATTGGGTTTTGGGTTGATTCCGGATTGTGTATAATAGCCAATTTTAATCGTGTCACCTTTTACAACTCGGCCGCTATCTGGCGGAATTGTTCCGGTAAGTAAATTTAAAAAAGTCGATTTTCCGGTTCCGTTTTTACCAATAATCCCAATTCTCTCGCCACGCTGAAAATCAAAACTAAAATTATCCAGAATAACTTTTTCTTTAAATTTTTTAGAAAGTTTATGAAGCTCAATAATCTTGCTTCCCATTC
>Ga0194135_10000100_pt1 | contig 48199 bp, 32 predicted proteins | sample LitLau_LLRF_2013_FD_134024 | JGI IMG/M metagenome (GOLD analysis project Ga0194135, IMG submission 134024) | Freshwater sediment microbial communities in response to fracking from North America - Little Laurel Run_MetaG_LLRF_2013 (version 2) | ecosystem: Environmental > Aquatic > Freshwater >...
AGGAGGTACTTGAACAGATTGGTCTTCAAGACTTTCTTTCACTTCTGGGACTTTAGAATCGTCAAGTAATTTACGAATGTCTGCCTTTTCTTTGTTGGCAGAACCCTCGGCAGTTCCCAATCGACCTTGCGTGTCTGCAAGAGCCAAAAGACATCTTTCTTTTACAATGCCATCAATCGCTGGGTGTTCACTGACAGTGTTTCGGAATGAGTGGTAATGAATGAACAAGTTATTCAGTTCATCTAAAAGAATTTCCAATCTTCTCTGTCGTTCTTCAGGAGACAAGGTGGAATCCTCGAGCTGTTCTATTTCTCTTAGAATGGAAGTGACTCGGAAGTTTAAGAGTTGAACTATGTACACAATTTCTTCTGTTATCAGAACTGGATCTTCTCTTCCCAATTGATTCTCGAGTTTTTCCAAAGCTTTCTTAGTTTCGTCTGAAAGATCTGGTAAATTCCTGTCAGTCGTGAATGACTCCTGAGAGATGCTATTGAGTCTTTCGATGGCTGCATTAAGTCTATCCAAGTCGATTGGCTGTTCTTGAATTTGCTCTTCCTGATTTCCTGGTGTGATTGTCTCTTGGTGAAGCTCATGAGACTTCTTGATTTCTGTTGGTACTTCAGAGGTCTCCTGTGTTTCTTGGTGGGTTTGAGGTTTGAGTTTTTCGTCGATTGAAACAACTTCAAAGGATACCTCAAAGTCTACTGGTGGACTACTTAAAGTACTCAAGCCATCATCAAAACTTTGCTGTGGTGTTTGGATTTGTCCGGGAGAACTTTTAATAGATTCCAATTTCTTTACACCTTCCGTTGATCTTGTTGGAAGAACATCTGCATCAGCAGTCTTTAACTCAGGCAGCATGTCATCATCTGGTTTTTCTGATTTTAATTTCTTACTCTTTGTACTTTCAGAGATCGTAGCTTCTTTTTCCTCAGGTGTTAATTTCAACTCAACTACAGAAATAACTTCACCTGAAGCAGATGTATCTGCAGGGCGACGAGCTTCCACAGACCTTTCTTCTATATCCCTCACCATGTCTTGAGAATTTGAGACTTCAGTCTTCATCTTGTCAAGTCTTCCAACAACGGCTTGCTTAACATTATTATCAATTTCTGGATGTTCAGCTGCAATATTCCTCACAGAGTGGAGCATTAGAAGTGATTCATACAACATACTATCCAGTATCTCCCTTTCTTGTTGTTTTTCTTCAGGAGACAAATCACTTGCGTACAATTGGACCATTCGATAAATTATCGTCCGAATCGTTAGGGTCAAAGTCTCAATTAAGTATAAAAGTTCTTCAATTATCAGTCTCGTGTTTCCACTTCCCAAATTAGTTTCTAATCTCTTCAGTCCTTGACGTAAGTCATTGTGAAGACTACTGACATCTGCATCAGTATTTTCAGACGTCGCAGGCAGTTGAATCAAAGCACTTTCAGTTCCAATCAGTCGTTGAAGGTAAACTTCGTAAGTACCTGGGCTTAAAGACCTTTCAGGCAAACTTTCTTGTGTAGTTTCTTGGACGGATTCCGTAGGAGTTTCAACTGATCTCTGTTTAGTATATTGAGTAGGAATGGCTTGGCTTAAAATCTTATCTTCCGTCGATTTTACAGCTTCTTGAAGTTCTTGTGGAATGGAAATAGAATGGACAACATCCGGTATTGGAGTTGGAGGATGAGATTCCATTTCTGAAATGGTAACTCCTCCTGGAAAAGGCGAAGACGGAGGTACAGGAGAAATAGCTAGTTCAACTTTAGAATCAATCGTGTAATCTACCACCGGTCCACTTGTTAGTTCAGAAGTATGTTCATCCACTTCATCTGGTTCTTCTATAACTTCCTCAGTGACATGTTCCTTTCCATCGATAATTACAACTTTTCTTATAATCCTCCTCCGTTTTCTGATGACTCTTCTTGTGACATGTTTCGTAACTTGTCTCACACGTACCATAAGAGTCTCTCCTTCTTCAGGAATAACGGCTGAGGAGCTTTGAGTTGGTAAATAAATAGTCTGTACAGTATCTGGAGGAACCCCTGGGGGTAAATCGAAACGTGGAGGATTGTCAACTAATTCTGGAGTAATTGATCTTTCAGGTTCCCTTGCAATTTGAAGATGAGCATTTGACAAGTCTTCAATTCTTTCTGTGGATGGATCGAAGCTTGTCTCAGATGACCTGACTTGAAGAGATTGAGTCATTTCCTTTCTCTGATTGACCACAACTGTTCGTTGCATGTGAGCAAGATATCTTTGACCCTCTGCGTCTGTAGTAATGAAACTCATGGTTCCTTGGGGAGGGATAACAACTGTGGACTCATCCACTGTTCTCATAATGACGCCTTTGTTATCAAAAGTGCTACCTGAGGTTCCTGGCTCAGTAAACCTCTCAACGCTTTGTTCCCGGCTAGTGGTGGCTAAGATTTCTAAGTCTTTACCTGATTCCACACTCTCGTGACGAGAGAGTGGAGCTTGCGATCGACTTCCAGCATCCGTCGTTGTTGTCTCTTCCACAAAACTCACTTCAGGCTCAGATCTCTGCTCATCCATAGTTGAGATTGTGGTAACAACCGTTCCCTCAGATTGGGGAGTGTGCGTTTGGATTATCTCTTCTATTTGAACAGAAGGAATTTCCTCTTCTGCCGTAATGATTTGAACTGTCCAATTAAACGAGTCGTTAATTAAGATTACTCAAGAACTTATGTGGTAATGAACTTGAGGCCCATAAGCCAAGTAGTTTCTAAATTGTAAAGTACCTTGCTGCAATGGTTCTTCTTCTACTGGCACAATTGTGGTTTCCTCTTCCGCTTTACGCAAAGCTTCAAGTTGATTCTGAAATGTTCCAAATAAGATTTATTACTGAGAAAACAAGTTCATTGCATATTTTACGAGTACAAAAACTCATTCAAAACATATTTGCATAGTGACTTTTCATATATATTTGGTTATGGTTAGGCTGTTTGGCGATTTTTCATGTAGACAAACAACAACAAAACCCTCCTTCATAAAAGTCAAGAGACCAAAAACACTTAATAAATTTTGAGTTGGCATTCAAAACCTTAAATTCTTTTGAACCGATAGTATTACACACGCATGTCTTACGTAGGAGATATGTAACGCTGTGAACTATAAATAGACGTACGTCTACGTAGAAAAAAATCTCGTAATTGACACTAATGGTTTTAGGGGGAAGTATTTACGTATACGTGTCACGGAAAAAAGTAGCCGTGAACTACTTCATAGGTTGCATTCAGTGACGTCTTCATAGCGTGTTGCATACTCTTTGAAATTGTGATGTATTGATGAGATATATACCTATATAGAATCATATCAGAAAATGTAAAGATCTCGGAAACGACATATCCTTGAAGTTATTTATAGAATCGGAGATTAAAAGTTGTCTGAAACAGGGAAGACACCTAACCTCCTCTTACATTTCGAAATCATGAATGAGAGACACTTTAAAAGTTTCTTTTAGTATGCAAGGTCGTGAGAGGTTCATAAGAATGCCAACTCAAAATGTGTCGAAAAACGAACCGAAGACGATGCGAGTTATTTTTATTTGTTTTTATTTACAACTTGAGCATAAGACTGATAAATAAAATACATTAACACTTTCATCTTCTCAATACTCTGGGTTTTAGATTTCATGTAGGCAAGAGTGTGGACGCGTTAATTGATGGGAGAGAGATTAATTACACACAGAGTATTGGTGAGACAACCTCTAACTTAATTTTTATATATTAAAGACCAATTAATCTACAAGGTGTGACTAATATTTAGAAGGAAAGTCGACTAGAGTTCACACTACAATATTGTGCAAGCGAAGAATCCTGCTCATTGAAGCCTTTTACTTAGAGGTTGACTTATCTAGAATCAAGTTGACCATGATTAGTCATATCAAGAAGATTGAGCATCGCCACAACCCGACTACAACCAAAAGTCAATCTACCTTCGTTCTTCTTACTACGAAGCGATCTATTTACCTTCGCGTTCTTATTAAGTTTCTCTGTTTGAGTAGTGACGTGAAGGAGACGTGTGAGTACTTCTTTCAAATTGCTCTGAAGACTTTTGACATCTGGGTCTTCCGAAGGTAACCCTGAGATGATGTCCTTGAGAGACGCTCCAGCTCCTTCGAGGTCTTTTAATCCTCCGAGTAATTCCTGTTTGTCGGGGGACAGTTAATAAAGAAATATGGAGTTAGTTATGAATCGGAGGTGAATTTCCTATCTAAATAGACATCTTTTCATCTCGAGAACTTACCCAAGTTCTCTGTAAAGTATCTTCCAAGTTCGCACTACTTAAAGTTGAGAGAGTTTCTGAAGCTGTGTCAACCGCTTTTCCTAACACTTCCACATCCTCTTTGGCAGAATCCTAACACAACCAACCATATATTCATGTATAATACAACTTTCAACTCATGTTCCGTGTAAGTGTTAAAGCTAAAGACTCGCACAATCAATTAAACCATGGGACATGTTTCATTATATGTTTATGTTAACCACCAATCATGTTATTATTATTATGAAACAACAACACACACATTAGTGAAATGTTAAGCGATAATTATGATTCATGATACATGAATGACACTTCACAATCGTTATTATATGCTTAATTTATGCCTCATAAGTGTTAAGCCTTGTGACACGTCAATTTCAATTCAGTCCTGCGTAATACGTCAGCTAATGAAATGTTATTTTTTATATATGTCAGCGTAGGGAAAAATACAAGCCAAGGTACATTATTCTGTAGAAAGCTAACTCCAAAAACTGCACACACATATACACACCCACACGCGTTGTATTATCACAAATAATTTTGGTTTGTAAGTTGTACAAGACACAGAGTAGTGACACAACTAAGACACAAGAATTTAGTAAGCAGACATCTCATAATTTTGTTTCTGATGGGATCATCTTTTAAAGGGCACCTTGATTTTTCTCAGATAGTCTGCAGAAGAGCTAAGAGAAGTAGGAGCAGTTTTGGATTGTTGGGAGTCAGTTGATTTTGATGGAGGAATTTTAACGTTGCCAGCAGCAGGTACTTCTGAGCTGAGATGAGTACTCCAGTCCATCCAATTCAAAGCAGATCGTCCAGATTTCAATAGTTCAGTTATGGGACCTCCTTTTCCACCACTTCCACTTCCTCCGTCGTCACTTTTTGGAGGTTCTTTATTTTTAGGTTCCTTATTATTGCTATTTCCTCCAGTGGGACCTGATTGGTCTTTCTTACTCGTGTCCTTAGAAGATTCCTCGTTAGAAGCTCGTCGTCGTTTTTTCTCGTCTACTTCACGCCATGCGGTTTCAGCGTCGTTGTATACAGTCATAAGAGAAAGCAGTGATTGTTCTGCTTCATCTCGTAATTCAAGTCCTGGGGAAGGTTGACTAGCTACTACTGGAGATGTAGCAGAGGCAGAGGGTTTATTAGTCGTGGGACCTTTAGGTAATTTAGAGTCTGACTTCTTCTGTCCTGAAGTTGTGGTCGTTATTTTACTACTAATCGGTTCAGTTTCAGTGGCAAGTTCAGTTATGTTTTTAGTAAGTTCTTGAACTTTCTTCGTAAGTTGTTGAGCAGCTTCTGCTAATGTAGTAGGTTCCTTTTCCTTCGTGTCCAAGCGAGGGACATTCTCAGAACGAACTTTCTCCACCGGCTCATTCTTCTTACTTGGTTGTTTCTGGTTAACTGACTGATTAGACTTTACTTGAACCGATATATTCTCTCCTCTCTTTCGTTCTAACAAAGCCAGGTACAATTGATAAGCTGTCTCTGCTTCGTTATACTCTGGTAAATGTAATATATTAGAATCATCAATTGGGACAAACTGTAGGAGACTTTTATTCTGTTCTCGTTGTGCAATAGTAGGCTTACTTGTCTCTGGATTTTGTAACTTTTTTACTGAACCAACTTGGCTTTTAGGCTGTGGTGATTCTTGCCTAGTTTCTTCACCAAGTGTTGGTCTAATTTTTTCTTCCTCAACTTCCACAACTGATGTTGATAATGGCTGCTTGTTTTTCTGAACCGCAGCCGCATAAGAAAAGTACTTGGTTTCTGCTTCTTTACACTCAATTTGGTTGGATGCTACTGACGAAGGTGCAGTGGCGATGAGAAGTTGATTTTTCATTTCATTGCTTTCACTCTTGATTAATGGGACTGTTGCACGAGATCCCGAGGCCTTGTCACCTTCTTGTACTACACTTTTTCCTTCTTCTTCTGTAGTTGGAGTCTTCACTTCCCTCACACTGCTTACTGAAACAACTGTAGTGTCAGAAGCAAAAGAGAAATTAGATTCTTCAGAATATTGCCTTTCTGATGATGATTCCATTTCTGTGGGTTTATAATTACGTGATTGGTCGATTTCCATTGCAAGCACTGACTCCAAGTCTTTTGTCGTGCTTGTTAGTACGGGAATATCATCTTCCCCCAAATGTGTCCAGGACTCCGTTGAATCTCTCCTGGACTTTTCTGTTCCTGATGAAGACTCTTTAGCTGTAGTTGTAGTCGTAAGTACTTGTCCATCCGATGATGATGATGATGGTTCAATTGGCTCTAATGGAGGAAGATCCGAGTCATCATCGACAACTTCCTTCACTCTTGGTTTCCTTTTCTTTCCTTTGACCACTTGGAACTCGTCATCTCCCTCAGAGAGATGCTCACCTGGGGAATCTGATCTACCTGATGATGTTGTAGTATGTAATTCGTAGTCTCCCATAAGTGGAGACTGGGCTAAACCCACCTCACTACTACTTCCTTTGGTACTTGCAGGTTTCTTTTTCTTCTTTCTCTGCTTATTGACTGGCGTAGATTGGGAATTGTCATCTGATGTTAATCCCGGAGATTCTGATCTTACTGTGTCCTTCACTTCTTTATTATTACTTGAGTCCTTATTTGCTGACAAGTCTACAACTTCAGCTTGTTCTGCAAATCTCACTCGTCTTTCTTCATTTGAATCTTCAGAACTTCCTTTCTTCACGAGACTTTTACCTCCATTGCCACCGCCCCCACGACTTCGAGGCTTTTTATTCTTCCTTCCATCTGTCACACCTTTTGTGTCTACAGGAGAAGATTCTTTCTCTGAGCCGGATGCTGCTGCAACTGCAGCAGCCATTGCTTGTTGTTGTTGCATTAACTGTAGACTCAGGAGTTGTTGGCTTGCGACGAATTCATCCGATGGGGCAACACAAGTTAGGTCTACATCGTCATCAGATTGAAGCAACGTTGAGACTTCAGCTGGTTTTACAATAGGAGATTGTTTAGCTTTAGATTTAGATGCACTGACTGTTTCTGCAACTTTAGGAACAACAGCAGCTTGCGGTTTGGAAGCAGTTGATGGTACTGCTGGTTCATCTTCATCTTCAATTGGACAATAAATATCATCATTCATCCAAGTATCACCAAAATTGTCATCACACTTAAGTCCAAATGACGGCTTAGGTGCTTCAACGACAGATTCTTTCTTAGTGTTACTTTCGGTCGTAGATTTTGCTTCGTCTTTCACACCGTCAGTTGCACTGGGCTTAGGAGTTGAGGAGCTTTGAAGGGAATCATCAGGTACCTTCTTCTCAGGGTTAGGTTGTACACTCGCATCAAGCAATCCTGTTGAGAGTTCCTTTGGAATCTCTGCCGGTGCTCCTGTAGGAGGTACCACGGACACTTCAGGTTTAGAATCTCCTTCAGACTCAGATTTCTTCTTCTTCCTCTTTGTTTTCTTTTTAGTTGAAGAGTCGTCTGAAGGAGAGCTTTCTTTCGCAGACTCACTGACGGTGACAGAAGTGTTTGCAGATTCAGACGAAGCAGCAGCACTTTCAACTGTTCCTACGCTAGATACCAATGGAGTTTTGGATTCAACTAGCCTTTCAGGTTCCATAGGGAGACTTGTTTGTTTCTTTAGTTCCTTCGATGGCTTGTCTTTTCTCTTGGGGACTTCTGGGGGAGATTGAGAATCCCCTTCGGACTTTCCTTTTCTTCTACTTCCCTTTCGTTCTGGTATTGTAGGAGCAGCAACTGCGGGTTCATCTTTAGGTAAGACAGTTTCTGCAGCTGTAGCAATTGGTTGGGACGTTTGAAGTGCAGAAATCAGTACTGCTTCTTCATACGACTCACTAGATTGGAGGACGAATGCTGGTCTCTTGATATTTTTCTTGGCATCCCGTCGTCTCAAAGGTTTTACTGGTTTACCCGACTCATCTTCATCTTGAGCAGGAATCTCTTTTTCAGTTTCAGTCACCTGTGGCACTTTTACTGGTGCTGGAACAACTTCCTCAAAAGGTTTGGAAGGTTTCTGGTCCTCTTCATCGTCAAAGGTAGGTATTGAGTCATCATCCAAGAGACTCATCCAATCGTCCCCTCCAACTAAAGAAATCCCTGCCTTTTTATCCTCTACCTTTGGAGTTTCCTTTGCTTTTGAATCTGTTGATGACGTAGCCACAACTGCTTCAGATGAAGTTGGTACCGCTGATTTTAACTCAGAAGCTGTAGAAACTGTCTCAACAACCTCAGACTCAGATTTCTTTGACTTTCTCTTTGATTTCGGTGTTTGATTTGACTTTTGTGCTTCAACTGAGGCAATTTTTGTATCTTGAATTGCTCCTGCTTTCCCAGGCTGCACAGAAGTCTCTGATAAAGAAGCTACTTTAGTAGATTCCGAAGAACCGGATGCTAACTCAACACTTTCGGATTCCGATTTCCTCGAGTTCCTTTTAGCTTTTCCTTTATTACCCAATGTATCTGGAGGTGACACTTTCTCCGCAACAGATTCATCAGATCGGCTAGGCTGCTGTTGCTCAACTGGATGAGATTCAGGTGCTTTAGCTGTAATTTCCACAGTTTCAGACTCAGATTTCTTTGACTTTCTCTTTCCTTTGGATTTTCCAGGTTTGTCTGTAACCGCTGGAACTGAAACTTCTTTTTCTTCTGTCTTCTCAGGTTCAGCAAGTTTTTCTGGAATTTCTTCATCATCAAATGTTGGAATGTTGTCATCATCCAACAAGCTCATCCAATCATCTCCTCCACTCAGAGAAATTCCTGTAGCTTTTTTCCCTTCTGAAACATCAGATTTCACGGGCTCGGGCTCAGGTAGCTTCGCCTCTGTCTTTGATGATTCCACACTCGGTTGCGGTTGTGGTATTTGCACAGGTTCGTTTTCACATTCAGATTTCTTCGATTTCCTTCTGGGCTTTCCTTTAATTTGACTGTCGTCTTTTTCTGTATCTTTTGCAGGTACCTTAGGTGCTTCAGCTTTCGCTTCCTCTGACTCAGATTTCTTGGACTTTCTCTTATTCTTTCCTCCTTCTTTGTCCCCCTTTCCTGAGGGCTTAGACACTTCTTTTGTTTGGTCTGCCACAGGGCCAGGTGGTTTTGTAGGCTCCTGATCTTCTTCGTCGTCAAAAGTTGGAATATTATCATCATCAAGGATACTCATCCAATCATCGCCTCCAGATAATGAAACTCCTGCGGGTTTCTTAATCTCTTCTTTGATTTCTGGTTTTGTATCTTGTGTGGATTTTGTTTGGGGCTTAATTTCTTCTTCAGCCGGGACTGGAGCTGGAGCTGACACTGGCCCAGTCTCGATCGGTTTGACAGGAGTGTCTTTTTCGGATTCTGATTTGTTAGACTTTCTCCTTTGTTTCTTTGAATGCTGATCAGATTTCACTTGGTCTGATTTGGATGCAGATACGATTTCAATAGGGGCCTGTTTGGGTTTAGGAGTTTCAACTGGAGTCGTAATCTCGCTAGCTTTAAAAGCAACTGCAAGCACATCTTCAGATTCTGATTTCTTTGATTTCCTCCTTTGTTTCTGCTTAGTGGGTTGATCGGGTTTCGCAGGTTCATCTTTTAATGAAACAGTCTCCGCCTGGACTGCTTTAAGAGGAATAGTTTCCGTCTTTACAGTCTCCACAGGAGCTGAAACCAATTCATTATTAGACGAAAGTTGATCTTCAGATTCCGATTTCTTAGATTTCCTCCTGGTTCTCTTTGAATCAGGTTTACCTCTCTTGGGTAAGTTTTCAGTGGATTGGGCCACGACGGTTTCTGCCTTGGCTACTTCTTCCACAGGTTTATTCTCAGGAATAACTTTATTAGGCTGATCTTCACTTTCTGACTTGTTAGACTTCCTTCTTCCCTTCTTTGAAGATTGTTCTTGCTTAACCTGTTCTGGCTGAGCTTGCTGGACATTCTTACTAGTACTTTCCATGCTCGGTATTATTGGTTGTACAGGAGCAGTTACACTCACATCTGGGGCACTCTGAGACTGATCTTCAGATTCTGATTTATTTGACTTCCGTCGTGATTTCTTGTTTGATTGATTTGTAGAAGAACTAGAAGAATTGTTTTCTACATCTTCAATTGGCACAGGTACACGTGTAGGGGCAGATCCAACTGGTTTAGAATCTTCTGGACCTGTCACCTGCTTTGTTGTATCTTCTGATTCCGATTTTTTCGATTTCCGTCTTGTTTTTCCACTCTTCTCCTTTTGAGCCTCAACTGGACTCTGTTCCACAACTGGGACAGACGTAGGAGCGGCTGTGCCTTCATCGTCTTCATCAAAGACAGGAATATTATCATCATCCAAAATACTCATCCAATCATCTCCACCTGATAGGGAAACTCCGGTTGGTTTACTTTCTTCCTTCTTTTGTTCTTGAGCATCCGGAGTTTTTACTTTTACTTCCGGGGATTTAACTGGCTCACTCTCTGACTCAGATTTCTTGGATTTCCTCCTAGACTTTTCATTTTTCGTGGACTGCTCTGGAGTTTTGTCTTTGTCTCCAGAGACAATTTGAGCTTCAGCAGAAGGTTTAGTTGTAGGAACAGACTCCGGTTCAGATTCAGATTTTTTAGATTTCCTTTTAGTCTGCTTTCCTCCCTTCTCAGATTTTACTTGTGGCGAGACAACTGCTGCTGCTGCTGCAGACGATTGACTAAGAGTCTCTTCTGTAGTTTTTAATTCCTCCTCATCATCAAATGTAGGAATATTATCATCATCTAGTAAACTCATCCAATCATCTCCGCCCACAAGGGAAACTCCTGTGGATTTCTTTTCTTCCGGTTTAGATTCTGTCTGAGAGGTTTCCTTAGACTTGACATTTGAGACTTCCTCAGCTGGTTTTGAGACTGTTGGTTCAGAGGTAGAAATCGAAGTCGCATTTTCCCCCTCTGATTCAGATTTCTTTGACTTTCTCTTCGACTTTCCTGCTTTCTTATCTCCCTTAACTTCTTCAGATGCATTAGTTATTTGTCTATCACTCGTCTTTGAGGAACTTGTTGCATTCTCTTGTGGTTTATTTGGGGACTCTTTGGTTTCTATCTTCTCTACTGTGGACTTCTCCTTCTTATTCTCCTCAGGTTGTTTAGATTCGGCCACATCAGTTCGCCCTGCCTTGTCAGATTCAGGCTTATCCTCTGTCACAGATTTATCCTCACTCTCTGATTTATTGGATTTCCTGCCCTTCCGTTTTGGCTTCTTTTCATCTTTCTCTCCACCTTGAGACACGTCACTTTGAGCTACACTACCTTGAGTTTTCGTGGGAAGGATTTCCTCCTTATCCACCTCCTGTTTCTTTTCGCTCTTCTCCTGTTCAGACTGTTTGGGCTTTGATATTTCCGACAAGGAAGGTGCTCCGGAATCTGTAGCTTCTTTTTCAGACTCGGATGTCTTTTTTCCTTGCTTGTTCTTTCGCTTAGAAGGTTTAGGAGGCTCAGTAGTGTTTGTAGGAGGTAAAGAAGAAAAAGGAGTCTCTTCCTTCTTTTGAGCTTTCTCTTCTCCTGGTTTTTGAGTATCTAGCTTGGCATAAGTGTCCAACAAATCTTGAGACAAGGATGAAACATGTTCAACCACAATACTGTGGCTAGAATCATCTTTCTTGATTTTAGTTTTGATTTCTTCTTTGACTGGTTTCGTCTGGGGCTTTTCACTTGGCTTTGTATCTTTAGATGATGGCTTCTTATTAATGTCGTCTGATTTCGTAGGTTTTTTGACGTCAGCTGCTGTTGCACCGGATAACTCCGATTCATTTGTCACTTTGCCCTTATCGCCTTTTGCTTTTCTTTGGGATCTTGGCGATGGGACAGGAACAGATGGAGTCTCTGCCATTGGAGTTTCTAACTTTGTAGCCTTGTGACGTTGTTCTTCCATCTCAATTTCTCGTAATGCTTTTGCGATTTCATCCTCTGCTTTAGGTTTCTTTACTTTCTTCTTCTTTCTTTTTAGTTTAGAAGTATCTGAAGCTGTAGACATTTCGATGTCTTCGTCACTGCTCTTATCACCGGTATCACCGATGGCTTGATCTTTCGATTTAGAAACCAATTCTTCTTTATTCTTTCCTTCCTGAGGAAGCTCAACTGTCACTGGAGGTTTTGAGATAGACTTGTTGTCCACTGCTGAGGTTTCTTGGAGACTAACAATCTGCTCAACTTCAGAATCAACAAGTTCTCCATCACTTTTAGGCTTATTTGGAGTTGCAGGGCGTTTAATCTGCTTCTTTCTCTTTGGAGGTCTTGGTCTGTGGTCTGAAAGGGCTACAACAGGTTCTGGCTCAGGGATTTGAAATTCTATATCTTCCCAACCTTCTTCAGATTCTCCAGGAGGTTTGTTCTCGTTAGTTTTGCTCCTAGACCGACTTGCTCTGTGTTTATTCCTCTTCCTCAGTGAAGGACTTAAGAAAGAGTCTGTCTCCTTTTTCAATATCAACCCAGGTATTGTAGGATGGCGGAACAAAATGTCCGAGTCATCTTGCGCTTTCGTAGCCCTGCTTTCACTTTGAACAGCAGCTTGCTCAGCGGAGGACAAAGGCTCAACAGATTTGCTATCTTGAATAGGAAGAGATGGATCAAAAGATTCATCATCACAGGTCTTGACAGATATCTCAGGAGGAGTCGTTGCTATTGCTGCTGGTGGATCAAAAGGTAATTCTTCTACTTCTCCATCAGAACCATCCTTCATAACCGAGTCGTCATTATTCAAAGAGATCATTGAGGATGTTCCTTGTCCAAAGAAAACTTCTGCATACGAAGGACATCGTCCTTCAGATGTCCACATGGGACTTTCACTTCTCAGATTGCTACTTGACAAATGCTCTTTCTTTGAGGGAGGAAGTGTTGAGCTAGGTCTAGGTGGTGGTGGTTCCCTTAGACTGACAGTTTCATCATAAACATCCTTCCGTTTCCTTGCAGGACTCGCACTCGCTGGTCTTCCTGTGTCTAAGCTTTTATTAAAAGCTGATTGTCTTCCACTCGATCTACTAGGTCGTTTTTGATCACCCATCATTAACATAGGAGGTTTCCTCCGTGGTGGAGGTTTAGGTGCGGATGAGTGTCTATCGGTGACATCATGTTCAAACTTTCTCTCTTGGTATCTCTTGTAAGTCTGACTGGACAAGGGAATAGAACTTGGAGGAGGTGGAAGTGATGATTCATTTTGACTACTTATTTGGGAAGGGATCACAGCAGTGGGTTCTACTAAGTTTGTATTATTGTCTTTATTTGTAACTTCTTCAAGGACTTCTGCCCTTGCGCGACCAGACGATAATTGCACATAATTAGAAGCAGTCGACGATTCTTCTTCGTTTGGATTTGATGGTAAAGGACTCTGACGACCGAATGCAATATCCGCATAACTACTCCGGAGTGCTTGAGACATTGCAGACAAAGTCTGTCCTTCTGCTCCTGCTTTACTCTTACTACTCTCTACTTTACTTCGTGCTTCATCCATTTTTATCACAATATTCGGGTCAATTGTCTTGATCTTTGAATTAAGTAGTCTCACTCTTGAAATTAATTTTGAATCCTGTGGGAAATTGTGTTCTTGTAGAAGATTATATACATAAAATTTTTCCTTTGTCGCACAACTCTGTTCAAGTCAAGTTGGGAGCTTGCTGTTGCTCTAAAGTTTTACATGGAAAAGCATTGTTGCAGGTGACTGCGTGTTCTTGGAAACTTTCACTCATTTTCCTACATAGTCTGTGATAATGTCTTGTGTGTAGTCACTTTCTCATTTCTACTTCATATATATACTCAAGTCTGACAATGAGTCACTTGTCCATAATTCATGCAGGAAGAAGGGGAAGTCATTCTTATGGAACTTTCTCTTCCGGTGAAAGTAATCTGATTACCTTGCGAATGGGCTACGTACGTAAATAGTAGAACGAAGCACACTTGCTGTCTATATATATAAACTACTGTTAAAGCAACATGTATTTTCAGTGTGTATATGCGTGAGTGTGTGTATTTATATATTTACATAAAAGCAGTTTGGAGCAACTAATAATGATGATGAACAACACGTTTATTATAAGTCCAAATTGAGAGAAGTGATGCAGGCTGGAATGATAATAAGAATCTCCTATTTTACTGTTCTAAAGCGTTGTGGCTCGGAACACCGCTGAGCATCAGGAGCTTGATACGCTCGTTTCGAGATGTGATCTTGGACTGAATGACTTTAAGTTTTTCCTTCAAAGCCTGCTCTCGTCGAAAAACACATTCATAGCCAAAATTAGAGAAGCTTACAACTTACAAGTTTACCATCACCACCATCACCAGCATAAACTTTGCATTTTGCATTTAGCCCGAAAGACATTTACTACTAGAAGACCAGCAGCGTGTAAATGAGGCAGCAGCAGCAGCCCTACTGAACTATCTATTTTCGTTTACACCCGACATCCAATTCTTTCCCCTTGAAACACATTCAACATTTACAGATGCGATAATGATGATGAGCATACTTGCCAGGGTAAAAAATCTACTTCTACGACGGAAAAGAAAGAAGCATTTGTTTTCGTGTAGCTTTTAAAATTTAAAAGCCTTTTTACTATCTACTGTGTATGTATATTTGTAAATGTCATTATATATTTAAAGTAAATGTATATAGACTCTTGTGTGTACGTAAATAAGTATACACTGAGTCTACACGGAAAACTACTCTCTTAAAAGTTTGCTACTGATTTCAATTGTGTCTTTTTAACTTTGAGATTTTATCACGAAACAAACTGGAATATATACTCTAACACAAAGGAGTTTTGAAGTTGTGCATGGTGAATGACGAAGACAGAAAAGGTGTCAAAAAGTCAAGGTTTTCATCGTATGTTGTATAATATGTGTGTAGTCCATTCTTGGTCTGTACAAGTGAATGAGGAAACACCTTGATGAAACATATTACTTTAGGTGCACAGCCACTTGCACACATTTGCATCTTTTACTCTACGTTTAATGAACACAGCAGCAAACACCCTGGCTAGACTTTTTCTACAATTGGGTTATTAATATCATGTTTACTAAAGGAATTTCATCAAAATGCTTCCCAAATGAATAACAGGACATATATATAAAACGAAAGACGCAAACGGTTCATCTACTAAAAGTAGAGATCTAATATAGAACTAACACTAAACTAGATTCAAACGTTAACGGATTATTATGGAGGATGAGTTTTAGTAGTTCAATGAAAAAAACTAGTGTGTGTGTATGATTCTGAACTACATCTCTACTCAGTGAGAGTTTATGTACACGATGACATTCTTGGACTAGCTCCAAACCGAAATAACCCTCGGAGAAAGAAAGATGCTGGTTTGCCAGTGAAAGAGAGTATGTATGCAATAATAATATGGTTGCTAGTTTGCCAGTTTGGTGATATTTTATATATGCACGAGATGTGGAAGCGACAAAACTCGAGGTTATTCTTACCTTTTGTTCAGCAGCTGCCTTTTCTCTGTCATTGGGGAGGTAAGCGGGGCTGGAAATGTTACGAAGTTGTTGTTCTGAAGATCCCAACTGACTTCTTAGCTGTTGCACTTCCTAAAGTTTAAGAAGATTATCATAATAATCATCTGTTCATACAAGGATGAAATCATCGTTTTCCAACTTATATAATAAACCATATAGTCTCTCATAAATACACACACACTTATATACATTATAAAAGTATGCAGTAATAAAAACAGGTTTCATGTAAAACTTGTCTGATGCTTGCATACCTCCTGCAGCTTGTCTATTTCAGATACAGCAGACTCCAATGAAGCACACTGAGCTTTTACTTCAGTCTCAAACTCATCCAATACTTTTTGGAACTCCGATGACTCTTTAGCTACGTTTGGCTCTCCACTTATTCCTGGTGCTTTGAAGTGAACCTGCATCATGACATCATAAAACACACACGCTTTATTGTATATACACTTATTCAATTAGGTACATTATCTACATAATGTAATCATTCTCGACTCAATAAGACGTCCTTGCACATTTTGTTTACTTGCTATGAAGAAGCAACTCAAGATTGAATATGGAATACATCCAATTCAGCCAAAGGATTACATTATTAGTACAGAATGTACCAGTGTGAAAGATTTAAAGAATGAGATTTAAATGAGGAACACTACAATAGTAAAAGTACCTGAAGCTTTTCTACTGCAAGTCCTATCTTAGTTCGCTGCACTGCCACATCAGCCAAAATTTTGTCACGAGTCGCAAGTTGATCTCGCAATGGTTTTCTTTTTCCTGCAGGTTGTTCAAGAGATTGTTTCGATTTTTCTAACCAAGCTTGAGCTTCACGGAGCTTTCTCTCACATTGTTCCCATTCTTCTGTAGTCTCTTGTAACAAAGCGTTCTAGTGGAAACATGATTTATTATTACACAATACTGAATCACTAACAACGTATGACATCACTGAGGAACTAGCAATAGCTTACTCGTTCCAGTAACTGAGCTTCGAGATCAATTTTTAAATGTTCAGCTTCTTCGAACTTCTCACTGAGTGGACCTGTACTAGAAGCTTCAGCAACTTTGTCTATCTCCTGACCCATCTCACTCAACTGCTTGTTAACAGTCTTTAGAGTCTTTACTGCCAACTGTAGAACACATGTAGCAGTGTACAATTACACACATCTCCTCAGCTCCGATTTATTACTCACATCGAAGGAAAAAATTATCAAGACTTACGCCATAAACATTGAGCTTCTGTCGTGTTTCAGAGAGTGATGTGAGTTGTAAAGGTTCTTGTAAAAATGTTTTCTTTTCCTCACACCAACTCATGACTTGGGCGTAAAGTTGTAAAAATCTTTGCCACGAATCTAATGACTCCGCAATCTTTAGGAAAAGATGAGACATTAAATATTAGGTTACACATGTATACAACATTAGAAGAATAGAGATAGTGAGTCAGAGGTTACGTCATACTTTCAGTTTTCGTTCATCAATAGTCAGCTTCATTTGTTTCAGCTGAGTATCAACGGAATCCAAAGAGTTTTGTACATTTTCGCGTTCTTTCGCATCTGGTGACTTATCAATGATTATTGCTCCGCTTTTCTGGGCTTTTTCCATTTTGTCTAAGATGCTTGGAAGTTGCGCTTGGAGTGACTGTGGAGGTGTGTAATAAACAAAACGTTACGAAATCGTGATGACTTATTTTTAACTTTAGCATCAAAGATTGCACCAGATAAAATGTATATTGTGCACCTGTAAGTTTTCTTTGAGCAAGTGAGGTTCCTCTGCCCGATTTTGAAGTCTAGATTCTGCAGAAATTAACCATTCTTTGACGGCTTCCAAGTCACATTTGAATTCTTGGCGAGTGTTGCAAGCTTTCTTGACTTCCTGCTTTTTGTCTTCTAGATTAGACGCTACTTTTTCCACTTCAAGTTCAAGATTTGAAACCTAATTAAACAAGAGACAATAATACACGATAAATATACATCATCATCTTTTATATCGCAACAAAACAGAGAGAAACCTGAATACAAATGATTTTAATTCAACTTTCTATAGCTATCTTGTTGGAAAACAAATCTTACATTTTTCCCAATGGAAGTTGGAAGCACTTGTTTCAACGATGAAAACTTCTCTTTGAGCCTATTGTTAAACTCTCCTATAGCTTTTCCTGTGTCACTGATTTCATTTCCGAGTGTCTGAAAATGTTCAATGTTATATTATACAACAAGATCATGAAGCTAACCTAGTGAGCTTGCTACCTCTAATTTCTTGTTCATTGCGACAACTTCTGAGTCATATGGATTGATGGCAAAGATTTTGGAGTCCAAAGTTTGCAACTGTGTTGTAAATCCATCAATTTTCTGATCAATTTCTGCCAAAAACTGTCCTTGGTTGTTCAACCACTCCAATTTTTCTTCAAGAAGTTTCAAAATTCTGAAAAACATATCAGATGTCACACATACATCTCCTTTGGCTTACATCATTTAGCTGCAATAAAGTACGGATAATGAGGCTAATGTTACAATAAACTATTTGGCACGTTTCCAAACACAACTTCAACAAACAAACGCAGTGTCTTTGTCTCCTTTTAAAGTCTTCAGGATTTTGTGATTGTACCAAATATGTGTATAAGAAGAAACGTGGAACGAAAAATAAAGACTTATTTTCGTGGCACAGAATTGTCATGAAATGAGTACACGGAAATTTAACCTTAATCCCGATCGAGTCTTACAATGGAATGTTGAAAGATTAAATCAAGACATACGCTTTGTACTGAGTTGACAAATGTTCCAACTTGGACTTTAGAGTTGAATAGCACATATCAGATGTTGAGTTAAGATGCTGAAGAATGAAGTCAGCGTAGTGTAATAAATCAGTATGAGTTGGTCCAAGCTGCTTGGCTTCATCAAGAATAACGCTGATAGCATTCTTGGTCTCTTGTAACTGTTGTTGAGATCTGATGGATGGGTCTATTTGGGAGAAGTGTTCTTCGATTCCTGATAATCCTGACTCGAACGTCTGCCACAGGCTTTCACATTGCTAAAAAAGACACAATGTTATAAGAGATTCAATTAATCAGTTCATCTTTATTTACTTCAAAGGATATTTTAGGCTTACTTCCCACTGCATCACCAACTTGGCAATTGCGTCTTTCCTTCCGTCTAAATTGGCTAGACTTTCCATCCACTTTTGATTGATTGTTTTCATTTGGTTTTGAATCTTTTGTCTGTTTTCCGTGTTGGCTTCTCTTTCAACACTCCGAGCTCTTTCATTCAGGTTATCTACTTCTTGTTGTTGATTTTGAAGCCCTGAATAAGCAGCTTGTACATTACTTAAGTTATTGCGTAGGGCAGTAATACTTGTTGCAGGCTCTTCAGGGAGTTCTGCTTTGGTTACAACAGCTTGGACTATTCCAAGTAAATCGAGGTAGTTCTTCCACAAGTTGGCATTTTGTTCCAGCCTGGCTTGATGGCTCTTGGCACTGTTGAACACGTTCTGAACTCTCTCTATAAGATCTTCTTGCTCTTTGCTTAGGCTTTCTTGGTGAGGAGCAGCAAGGGAGGACCAAATTTTGTCCACCAGAGTCTTGACATTTTGAAGTTGAGCGAGAACAGACTTTTCATTTCCAAAGAATGTCTAAAATAAAAAACATCATGTACACTTTAGAAGTATTGTCACCGGAGTTGTCACATTATTTAAACCTAATTAGAGTGAAAATTACCTTGTGTTCATTAATAGTAGCTAAAATGTTTTCGAAGTCGAATCCTCCTTCGCTTACTGCTAACCGTTTTCTGGCATCTTGTACCCATGTATTTATCATTCCAATGGAGTCTTCGTATTGTTTCCTAAGAGTCTTGTTCTCATCCAAGTACTTCTGTCTTTCTTGTAAGTCTGCCGGAAGAGTTTTCAATAGCAGACGAGTCTCACTCAACTTCTCAACAAGTGTTGGAGGTAGCCCATCGTCGTGTTTAAGAGCTTCCTCAATTCCAGCAATCTGTTGAAGCTTGCTATTGATTTCTCCTGCCAACTCCTAAAATGCAGCGAAAGAATTTTAAAACACATACTACAAAGGAAAATTGATCTCATGATTGATTGAATGGATTTTGAATTAACCTCATGTCTTCTAATTTCTAGATCGACGCTCATAGAGCTGGTTTCCAACAACGGTCTCGATTTGATAACAGTTTCCTTGTCATGAAGCCAAGCGAATGCAGCATCAAGTTCAGCAGCGAATTTCTTGTGCTCAGCCAGTGTAAGTTCGTGTTCGGCTCGTTTACTCTCCACAGCTCGACGTAATCCTTGCAACTGTTGTTTAAGCGATTGCAATTGCTCTGTGATCGAATTTCGGTCACTAACGGTTCCTTCGTCGGCAATGCGGGATCCTTTATCCATTGCTGTGGCTAATTGAGCTTCGCATTCTTGGATCCTTGAAATGACATCCGTGTACCGCTTGATCTTCTCCTCTACTGTAACTCCAGACTTTTCAATCTCCTTCACTACCTCTGTATATTTGATAATGAAGTTTGTTATCTCCGTGACTAAAGCCATGAACTGCTGCTGCAGTAATAAAAGATGCCTGAGCCTTTGAATTTGAGCTTCTATGTGAGCAATTAAGTCATCTTGATCTTTCATCACAGCTTTCAAATCTCCCTTTCCTTTAAACGCAGGAAGATGAGTGGACTCCAACTTTCCTCTGTATACTTTGAGGTCATCAAGGAGTTTCTGTAAGTAGAAAATGAGTAAGAGAAAAGATTAATCCATGTCCTAAATCATTGCACGTAAATATACGTCAAACATCAAAGTGAAAAGAGGCAGTACCTCGTAATTTGCAAGAAGGCCTTGGGAATCTTCAATCGCACTTCCAACAGGTCTATTTAGATTGTTAACTTCTGCCTTTACGTCATTCAAGTATTTAACACTCTCGACAATGATATTCGAAACTTGTTGGAACTCCCGAATAGCAGCTTGAAGGTGAGTTAACTTGTCTCCAATGTTAGCTGAGAGTGTTCCAAGCTTTGTCGTCAATGAAGAAAGCTTGTCTGTAAGGATTTGTCTGTCCGGTTCATTGAGGGTTGGAACTAATGTCTTTCCTTTTTCTGTTACTTGCTGAATTTCTGGTGTTAGCTTCATGGCTTCTTCCTGAAGCTTATTGTACTGCGGAAAAATCAACACATGACAAATGAGTATTGCAGAAATTCAAAACTGCATCCTGAAAAATAGTAATACGCTTACCTTGGCGTATTGCTCTTCTAGAATTTCGATATTTGATGATCCTTTGACATCAGAAGCAACTGATGTTTCAGCTTCATTCAACCAAGTCTGACATTTCTGGAAATTCTCTTCGAAGTCTTTCCTCTGCCTCATTGCATCATTCAACTTATCCATAGAACTTTGCAAACTATTGCTGACAGACTGAACGTTAGAATCCAAACCTGCGAACACAAATTAATCAACGTGTAATGTACATCTTATCAAAATAAGAATTAATAATAATGAATATAATAATTAGTAAAACTAACCGTTCATAAGTTGCTGTAACTGCTGAATCTGATCAGAACTGCATTCCTTTTCAACTGCACTAGCTTCTCGTTTGATTTCCGTAAGGCTACCGTCTGTAAATTCTTTGAGCGAATTTTCTTGGGATTTCAAGGTATCTATTTTTCTCTGGACGTCTGACGACAAAAGTGGAATCGTCTTCAGCTCTGCAATTTCTCCAGCCATTCTATTCAAACGCGACTTGGCCCCGTCAACTTTTTCCATGAATCTTCTCCTTGATTGTAAACTGTCTGTAATCAGAACCATGTTCTTCTTGACATTTTCACAAGTTGTCTCATGCAATTTCAAAACTCCTGCAAGAGATGCTTCAGCCTCTACAATCTCAGCTTCTTCCAATTCTGGTTGAAGTGTTGTAAGCCTTCTATCCAGAGTATCAAGAATAGCTTGCTTTCCCTCAATTTCTTTCAGAGATGTTTTCATGCTTTGCAATTGATTTTCAATTGGAACCAATTCGAATCCTAATTTAATTTCAGCCAATTGTTGGCCTTTAGATTCAATGTCGTTTTTACAAGTCTCGAGATCTTTATTGAAATCATCGTAGCTCTTGATAGTTGTAGACAAAATTTGTTGCTTTCTTGAAATGCGCTTCTTCATTTCTCCAAATCTTCTGTCTAAGCTTTTAATTTGCTCTTCAACCATTTGACAATCCACATTGCTTATTGATGGCATTATTTCTCCGGCGGATTTCTTCACATCTTCCAGCTTCGAAGATCCAGCGTCGAATTCCTTGAGCATGTCGTTGAGATAGTCGCCTTTACGGGGTAACGTGAGCCCACCTCCTTTTTCTAACGGTTCCAGCTTATTCGACAATCCATCCAGCCAAGCTTGTGCATTGGACAGGTAAGTTCTGTAGTCGTTGATTTTAGCATGGACTCCAAGCCTGGAATCGATTACTTTTGCAACTTCTGAGTCCAGGCTTTGCAGTTTCTGCTCTAAGTCTGGTTGATATTTTGTCTTGACTAGACTAGCTTCTTGGTTTTCGATTTCAGCAAGCTGAAGAAGTTTATCGCCGACTCCCTATCAAAAAGTAATAGGTTATGGGATTAATGGAGATTTGCAATGAAATGCAGCCCTTTTATAATGGATAATTCGATGTTAACCTGTCGGATGTCTTGTAATTGGTTCATTTCCACTTGAGCGGTATCTGGTCGTAATTTTGCAGGACGGTTCTGAATTTCCTTGAGTTTAGCAAGGGAATCGTCTACCCACCGTACAATTGTGTCTTTGTTTCCACGTACCTCGTCCAACTCAACACTGGCAGAGGACAACTGAGCCATGTGAGTTTGTATCTAAAGCACAAAAATTATGTATTAACATAAGCGTTCACTTAATTGGCGTAAATTATTAGTTCACAAAGACAAAACAAACAACGAAGCTACGAAACACGACTATAATTTTTTCAAACTGAACTGGTGTTAGGCGTGTTGTTACCTTTGAACAAATTTGATCAATTTTACTCATAGTGGTAGTGGTTTCCGACTGCTCCAGTAAGATTTTGATGCGTCGTTTCTTCTCCTCTTCGTCCTCAGCTGGAGGTGCAGATGAGTGAAGAGTAGGGACTTGACGCTTAAAATAGCAAATTTCAAACCATGCAAGTAAAAACAACTCAAAAGTAGCGAATTCGAAAGTGTTAGGCATTACGAGACGTAAACGTGATAATTTAGCAAAAAATTACAATCACATGCTCAAAAAGAATCCAACAAACGTTTAGTCAATCTGACCATCGAATTACCTGATCAATGAGATCTTCGAGGCGACCACGAACGGCCAATTCTTTGTCTGGAATAGGCTGCAGAATGGCTTCTTGTGGGCTTGCTGGACGGGATAATGTGGCAGTGGCTGCTTCACATGCTTGAACGGCTAAACTGAGTCTGTTCTTCTCACTTTGGAGTCGGTTGTGGGCACTCTGTGTTTTAGAAACAAAATAATATTACAAATTTCTGATTTGAAGGAATACACATATATTGAGAATCTAAACAAAATACTAGAATTGACGTACTCGAATGTACTCCAATCGTTGTGAAGAAGCTTCGATATTTTCAATTGGAGATTCCAACGTTTCAAAGATTTCAGGTTCCCACTTGTCTAAATTCTGCATTATGCTTTCCAAGGTGTCTTCGTATTCTTGGAATTTAGCTAGAGATTCGATTAGACGTTTCTTAATTTGCAATCCAGTGTGAAGAAGTGATTCATAACTGTCTTGAACATTTTTCAATTGCTTTGAAATAGTGCTGTCTATCTGCGGAATAGTTGTAATGTATCTGTTGATTTGTGCTTGTCCTTTAGACTTGACATCGTCAAGTGTACTTTGGTATGCTTGAATTTCTTCCAGCAAACCTTCGTGAATTGCTACTTGTTCCAGAGTTTGCTCTCTATTGGTTATGTAAAGTGAATTGTGAGCCATAAGTTGGAATGAAGTTTGCAATAGCCATTTTTCTGTTTCTTGTAATGCAGTGTGGTAGTCTGAGTATTCACCGATCTCTTGTCCCAACTGCAGTAGCAGTGCTTTCACTTCGGCATCCAATTTTTTCCACCGTCCCTTTAATTTCTGGACATTTCCTTTCACTGCATCAGAGCCAGACCACATCGACAACTGGCTAGCTTCTCCTTCTAGATTATCTAACTCTGACTTTTGAGCAACAATGTCGGCGTGCATGTTTTTGTATCGTTCCAGTAGAGTCTTCATGTCTCCAAGTTCTGCTCTGGTTGAAGGTTTGTCCAATAAAGTCTCCTCAATTGAATCGCACCATCGATCAAATCGTTTGCAGCTGTCTCTGAAATCCTCCCACCGCTGGCAAACATCTTTGAGGTCTGACAAGGCATTCTTTACATCCATATTAAGCTTTTCACATCGAGATCTCAAAGTAGATAGATCAGATCGCATTGCATCTTGTTGTTCAGTAGGAATAACTCCAACAACTCTTGCAAACGATTCTTGGAGAACTGCGAGTAAATGTTGTCCTTCAGTCATGCGGGTGGATACGATTTGAACAGTTTCAAGTTTCTCTTTAGTCGCAGCTTCATCTCCAAAGCCACTGCAGTCTTGAAGAGTTCCTTCAGCTCGGTTGAGCCATTCTTCCAAATCCTGTTTCTCTTTCATGAATCCTGTGTGCTCAGACAAACTCTTCTGAACCTTGGCCAAGAGTGCCTAGTGAAATGTATAGCAGTTGATAAAAGCCGGCTTTAAATGCTCGTTTTAATTTAAAAATTGCGACGGTTACTCATACCTGTACTCCTGAAATAAGTGTAGAGTATTGAGACTGGAGTTGAACAGTCGTGTCCCTAACTGATGGTGCAGCACTGTATTCCATCAAGTTTTCACACTTATCACTAAGTTCTTCAAGTGGGAACTTCAGAGCAGTCGCATCGGCCAAAAGTTTCTAGTAATAATATAGTAACATGGATTTTACTTCAACCTCAATGAACTATTGGCTTCAAGGATAAGCATGTAAATAAAAAATCCAGCTTACCTTGACTCGTTCAAGATCCTCAGGAGTAGCTTTCTCAATCTCAATTGGTTCAGATTTCAATTTCAATTCGCAGCCAGACATCGCGAGCTTCGCACTTTCCACAGCCTTTTCGAAATCATTCCAAGAGTCCAAACACTTCTTCATTCCCTTCTGCTGTTCTTTATAAAGAGCGTTTAGGGCATCCAACTCAAATTGCAATTGATGACATTCCTGCTGAATAGAGTCCTTCCCATCTGGAGACGTTGCAACAGAAGCCCTCTGTCCCATTTCCTTCGTCTTCTTTACTAATGCATCTCCCGAGCTAAGGACATCAGCAAACCTACCAAGCTCACCGAGCTTAGTATCCACGAGTTTCTTTTCCCCATGGGAGTCCGAATACTGTTGAAGATCAACTCTAAGTTTCCTCAAGAAATCTGTAGTCTCATTAAATTGCTTCCAGTAGTCTTCATGTTCCCTCACAATTCCTTCAAGTCGCTTGATATGACCTTCCAAGTTAGACTTGATGTAATCATAACGAACAAAGGTTGGTGTGTAAGGATCTTTTGGCATATTCGGATCTTCATTCATCTTTGTCTCTAGTCTAGCCAACATGTCATACTGGGCCACGACTTCCTTCTCAATTACTTTCAACTTTTCCAAAGAGGCTCGTTTTTCACTAAGGTCTACATATTGATTTCCTTCACTGACGTTTATCTTGAGTTCAATTTCTTGCAACCAATCTTGGATTATCTTGTCCGCCTTTTCCAGCTCTTCCAGGAGAGTTGCTCGAGCTGTCAACTTCTGTCTGGTATCTTGGATATCTCCCATAAGCTTATCAAACTCTGTTTTGAGGAGTTCGGTGTCTTCATCAATCTTTGCAGCTCCACTTGGTTCAGTTGCCAGCATAACCTTTTCCTTGAGTTCCAAAGCATATCTCAATTTATTCTGACCCTGTTCGAGAGTTTGTTTAAGTCCCTTCACAGACTGTAACCTGCTGTTGACATCACTCAGATTATAATTGAGGTCCGAAATGTGAGCGAGTTTTTCTCGAGTTCGGTCGATCCAATCTTGACATTCTTGGTACAGAGCATTATGCTGTTGATGTTCTTGATAATGAAGTTCCAACCTTCGGATAACTTCTTTAGCCAGGGACAAAAGGGCACTGAATTTCGTGCTCATCTGAGTGACCGCATTGGAAACTCTCGTGTCCGCACATGTTTCCAACAAAAGTTGAGCTTTCAAGTTCAACTTGTCCAGTTCTTTTTGCCAGTCAAAAATCGTTTGAAGTTGACCTTGGAACTGCTCAAGCACATTTTTCTTCTCTGTCAAAGTATTTTGAAGTTGATTGAATGGCTTCACTTGTTCTTCTGTTTTGCTTATCCATTCCTCAGCTTCGCCATATTGATCTTCCCACTCTTTCCACCGAACTAGACCAACTTCCAAAAGCTGTTGGGTCTTGGTGAGAGATTCCCTGAATAAAAAAACATTCCCAATATTTTAAAATCATACTACAGGATATAATAATTATTCCAGCAACAATCTCCAATTTACTTTGAACTTGGAATTTTGAACTAAACAAATAACATAAATAACAAAAACCAAACACTCACGAAAAAGAATCATATTCTTCTTGCAAAACCGCCACTTCTTCTTCGATAAGCTCCCTATCCTCCCCATCAACGATAGCACAAGCTTGGCTGCCTTTGATAAGCGCAGCTTCCAACTTCGCTTGTCCCTCTGGAAGTTCCGACTGGAGTACTTTCAGCAAAGTTATCTTCCCAGACAAGGTCTCCTTATCACCAACAGGTTCTGCGAATTTTGCTAGACGCTCTTTCACTGCGCGCATCCAACTCATAAACTCAGCAGCAAGGTCAGCAAACGCCTGTACACAAAAAAAACAAAAATGATAAGCACACACGCACACACACGCTTATTAAAAGCCCTTTATACACAATGCTTAATATATTGTTTGCTTGTATTCTCTAAAGACACAAATCAAATCTACTCCACTAGAAAACTCCCAACTCACATTTCTCTCGCTTTCGGCCTCAAACCAAACTAACACTCAAAATTGCTCACTTTCCATTCTCTCGCGATTCAATTTGACAATTTTTTGCCCAAAAATGCCTTGCAAAACCCATTTTAATCAATTAACTAACTAACCCCCATTAAACTTCGACTCACCTGATGTTGCTCAACAATCTCCTTCTGCCTTGCATACATTTCCTGTGCTTGTTTCGTAAGACTTTGATACTTTGTACTTATCTCCGAAGCAGGGGACTCTTGCATTAGGTTCTCAGCTTTCGAAGTCACTGACTCAATCATTGGTTCCAATGATACAATATCTTGAACAATTGTATTTGTCGCCCTTAAAGTCGCCTTCCTGTCTCCAATCGAGGCTGAACTCATTCCAGGAGTTGGATGTCTCTTCCTCGTCGTTCCCTTTGGTTTTTGTTCCGCTACTTTTTGTAACTTTGCTTCTCTATCACTTATCCATTGCGATACTTGGGAGTACGACGAATTATAATCAGCCCATTGTAACAAGCTTGTCTCGAGAGATACTTTAGTACTAGCGATCTTCTTGATAACTCTATCCCATTCAGATTGGATTTCTTTAATTTGGTTATTAATCGTGTCTTTTCCATCCGACCGTGTGTTCCTTAGTGTTTTTTCGCCCCAACTTACAGTATTGTGAACAAGGTCTTGACCTTCTTCTTGTCTCTGGACTAGTTCTTGGATCTTTGCAAGTCCATTTTGAAGACGTTCTTTCCTACTAGTTTCTGAGGAGGATTGTGTACTCTCTTGGATTACTTTCCTAGCCATTTCCATCCATTCTTGAGTCTTTTCATAATTCCTCAAGAATTGTTGGTGTTGATCGAGATTAGCTTCAACTTTCTTTAGTACATCTTTACCCATGTTCATCTGAACTTGGTAACGGGAATTTAATTGCCTCAGTTGGTTTCCTACATAAGAGTCCAAGTGGGATGCCATAAGACCTTCAGCAGCTTCGTTGAACTTTTGAATTTGTTTATTTCCCGTTTCCAACTTTCCAATTACTTCGTGCATGTCTGCAACTTGTTTTTTCTTATCATCAATTGAACCAACGAGAGTTGTCTTTGCTGCTTTTATTAAGATTTCACATTGTTGTAGCCAATCGGAAAGACGTTCCTGTTCTTCTTTCCAATCTCGCAGTTTTAACATGGTTGCCTCAAGGCTGTCTTTTTGCTGTTGGATTTCCTTAAAGAGGTTTTCGAAACTGTCGTTCAGTCCTTTTATTTCTGAACGAATGAGATCTTTTCCAGCATCTGAGGAACTGGCCATCGCTACTTCTCCAGACTGTTGGAGTCTTTCCAGAAGAAGGCCTCCTTGAGGTTTCTTATTCATGAGACTTGTGAACATTGAACCTGCTGTTTCAACGTCGACTAGACGGTCACCAATAGATCGTTGTTTAAGTGAAGGAATCTTCTCTCGAGTTCTAGTGAGCCATCCCAAAAGTTCGTCACTAGTTTCTTTGTAGTTCTTGTGGTCTTTGAATTGTTCTTCCCTTTCAAGTTTAAGTCGTCTGATTTCTGTTCCGAGTGTATCAAACATTTTCAGAACTTCTTGAGCTTGACCTGCAGCTTGGCTTTGTTGTCCACTGGCCATCATTTCAGATGCTTTTGCTTTGAGACTGTCGACTTCTAATCTCTCGCAAACCATCTTTTCCTCTAGGTTTCTAATTGTGTCTAGTTGAGATCGTTTCTCTTGAATTGTAGTTTGGTAAGGAGTTACATCTTTCAATACTGATTCCATGTATTCTACTGTTTTCTTCAGTTGGTGGATTTGCTCCAAGAAACCAGCCCATTTGTGAATACTCTCGTCCAACTGATTTTTAGTGTCGACCATTTTAGCAGCCAAGGAGCTCCATTCGTCTTGCAGCTTCTGGAGAGAATCGTTGATCGCAGGATGACCCGTTGTAGCTGTGTTTGCTAAAATAGACTGGGCCATTTCAACTACTCCTTGAACTTTGGCGTAACCTTCATCCTTGTACATCAAAAGGTCCTGAAATACACAACATGTGATTTAAGTTTGAGACTTACTCGTAATTTGTATAAATCATTTACATATATATATATATTATATATTTACATGAACTGTTCCCAACTTAGTTTCCAAGTCCTTTTGGGAAGATGCACTGAGATCAGAACAATAGGCCAACTTTTCTTTAATTTCTGACAACCAACGAGAGCTGTCGTCAATTTGGGCATCAAAGTCTTGGTGAGATGACACGTAGGATGACCATTTGTTGGTCAGTTCCTGTAAAGCGTAAGTAATGAATTATTTCATCCCAGGGTAATGTGAGACTTGTTCAACGTAAATTACAAACCTTAATTTTGTGTGAGATCTGTTGATATTTAATAGTAAGGTCAGATGAAGAAGCTCCTGAATTGGACTTTGAAGTGACAACTTGTCTTTGCAAATTCAACGCAAGTTCAGAAATGGCATCGATTTCCAATTCCTTTGCTTTGATTTCTCCTTGAAGAGTTTTCAGTTCATTCAGCTGCTCAACTTTCGTTTCCAAAGTTGGTTTCAAGTCAACTGCATGAAGTTTCGTGTCCGTGTCTTTCAGCCAGTTCATACATTCTTCCTTCTTTTCTTCGAAATCATTCCACAAACGAAGTTTTTGGTTTAGTGAATCAATGCTGGAACTGCAATGAACAATATAGTTTACATGTTTGTGGATTCCTTTAAGTTTTACTTCATAAATATTGTCCCTTGAAAATCTTACTTGACGGCAGAGAGCAAAGCTTCCCATTCCTGTTGAGAAGTGTCAACTTGTGATCGGATGTTCATCTGTCCAGCTTCGATGGAGCCTGGAATAACTCTCTCGGCGATCGTTCGAATTTCTTCGATTCGATATGCCTCTTCTGGGAAACTGAGCTGTAGGTTCTGAAACAAGGCAACCAATACAATTAGTACGGAAGTGAAGATTTCACAGTCGACATAATTTTCAGTAGAGATTATGTACCTTAAGTTTTTCTAGATTAGCATGAAGATTAATTCTCTCTTGATTTTCATCGCTCCACATAATTACAGTACTGTGTGTTCCATCGATCCATTCGGTCGTGTCTTGAACAGCTTTGACATACTGTTGGTGGTTGCACACGATTCCTTCATATTGTTCAACGAATTCCTGAGCTTTCTGCAGCAACGCTTGGTGCTTCTCACTCAATGACTCGGCTAGTTTAACTGCATCTTCAGCTCCTTCCGGTAATTGAGATCCTTTGTCTCTTAACTCAATGACATCCTGTTGATGAGCTAGAATATCATGCAGCGTCGATCTGTATTTCTGCAATTGAGCTCGTTTCTCATCAAGAGTTGCTTTTAACTCAATTTCCCGTGGCATTTCCTTCTCCAAGTCTGCAAGCCAACTCTTCAACTTGTTCTTGCTTTCTTCAAAGCCTGACCACCGGGTGAGTTTTCCATTCATCTCCCGTTCAATGCAACCCAAGTCATCGTAGAAAGAATCGAATGCAGACTGAAGCTCTTGGATTTGAGCTCTGATAATTTCCCGTCCTTCATTTCCTGTTGTTGGATAAAGTTTTTCCCCAGACTCGATCACAGCATTGAGATTTGCTAAGTTGGCAGATCTGCTTGAAACAAGACCACGGACTGAGGCCAGTTTAGCTTCAACTTGATTCCTCGTTCCGGACACTTCTTTCAAGTCATTTGCTTGGTCTTTCATGTCACTCAACCACGAAAGGAACTTGTTGTGTTTGTCCCAATATACTTTATGGTCTGACAGAGCTTGTTCACACTTTTTAAGGATCTCCTGCAGGATCACATAAAAATTCAGTATTTTTAAGTCCCTGTCTCACTTCACCCCAAATCAATTTATTTCTGCTCTCACCTTAGCTGTCATTTGGACGGATTGGAATCGACTAGTGATCTGTTGAATGTTCGAAGCAATTCTAGTTTCCCCAGTGGCTTGCATAAGTTCACTGCTATCCACTCCCATCTTATCGAAAGACGCTTCATTTTCTTTCAAAATCTTGAGTAGGTTCTATAAAAACATATTGCTCAAAATTAGAACTCCACATATCTCTTTGATATTACTTCACAATACACACGCAACTTAACAAACAACAGCAACAGCAAATGAGCAACAATAATATTGTGACATTTTTGTTAATTACATATGATTAAGTACTCGGGGAATGCTTAATTGCTAATTACTTTTAGCACTTATTTTTGTTAGAATTATAGGAAACATTATGAGATATATTTAAAAAGCTTTGATACACTTTGAGGAAGCTTTTAAAAAAGTTCATCTGCTTTTTAGAGAGTTTTATACTTTATCTACACGCGTAAAAGGTGCATAGGTATATATGAAGTAATACAACTATAAAACGAAACATTCACATACTCAAGCTTATCTTATTTTACATATGAGGCACTGCATAGTTTACAAACTACCAGTTATATAAATGAGTAAAGGAACCGACGACGGATTACATAACATTGCATCAGCAACAAAAATCAGGAACAAATAATAATATTATAAAGTGCACTTGATGAGACACAGGACTAATTAGAAAGCCTTACTTGCTGTACGTTGCCAGCAAGATGGATAAAATCTTGCACCATTCTACCTCTGGAATCTACTACCTTTGAAAAATCCTGTGCAAAAAGGATCAACAATATTCCAAGTACAAAAATCAACACAAAAATTCAAAACCTTTTAATAGGCACGTCAAAATTCAATTAGGTGTACCGTATTTATATATACAAACTATCATGTAAACTGTATAGCTGTATATACTTTTGTATTTTACTGATACTTTACGCGTTGGCTGGGGATAAATGTTCAGTCTACTCTTTAACTAAAGACAATTTACTCAAAAATTCTTTTAAAAAGATATAAGAACCTGCTAAATTAAAGATATATTGCAGTGTATTCATTTCGTCAAAAGGGACCGCTTATAGGTAAAAGAGTACTTTGTAGTTTGCAGTCCATAAATATTCCTCTTGGAGTCCTCAAGACATTTACTGTGTATATGAAATGGTTAACGATTTCAGACTCTATTTCAAAGCATATTTGTAAAAAGTCACTTACACCACCCACACAGGAAGCTATTTCAAACTTTTGCGAACTTAAAAGGACACTCTTTTTACAATATATGGGAGTGAAGTGAAAGTGTGTGGATTTTAAATGAAAACTCTTTCACTTTCTTTCAATAAATCAAGAGGAATTTCAATTATAAAGTAAAATGTCAATGTTAATAATAATAATCTTTAGAAATGAGCGTTTTATTTAAGTCACCCCTTTTAGTCTTTTGCAAGTAAAATTGCTTTTCCAAACTTACCTGGTATTTTGTGTGTTGTTCTTCTTTTTCTTCCAAGGTATTGCAGTTTCCATAAGCCTTTAAGGTTCCTTCAGCTTCCCCAAGCCAGGCAAGAAGTCTTTCGAAACCATCTTCGTATTCATTCCATTGCTGCAATCGCTCTTGGAGCGTGTGGCGAACTTCTTCGATCCCAGATTTCAGCTTGTCGAAGTCGAATCTGAGAAAAACCAAACAATTTCGTTTTCCCCTTAGTCAGATAGAAATATTTTTAGAGATTCTGTCGGTTAGTTCTGTCTTTTCATGAAAAAATTGCTCGTACCTCAAATTCGTCTCATCTTTTTCCAGTGCTTCTTTCGTGATGGGAGGAACTTTCGTGCTCACTTTTTCCAAGAGAGATCCCAAAGTATCCATCAACGCTTGTCCTTCCCCAATTCCACTTTGGAGTTCTTCAACTCGTGCAAGTCTGCTTTGCAAAGCAGGTTTACCACCACTATAGTCTGTACATAGATTAAGTTGTTCCCACAAATTCTTCTGCCAGTCTTGTTCCTTCTTTATCATATCGTTCCATTGTTGCATAAGATCCAAAGTCTCTTCAATGTTTGTAATGGATACTAACATATTGTTGAGAAGAGCTTCGTATCTCCTATTGATATCATCAATTGTTCTTTTCACTTGTTCAGGATTTGGACCCAAGTTTCTCTGAACTAAAGCTTGAGCTTTCTCAATAACTCCTTCGACGATTCTCTTATGGGAAATGGCATCCTGGAGAGTCGACTTTAATTTCATCAACTTGGATTTCGTATCAGGGACTGATAACCAGTTGGGGTTTTCCACGGCAGCTGCTTTTTCCATGTTTGCAAGCCATACCAAAGTCTGCTGGAGATTATCTTGGTAGCTGGTCCATTGCTGAGACTCTGTATTTTGTTTCTTTTGCAGTTCAGTGATACTTTCATCAATCCTATCGAATCTTTCTCTGAGCTCCCTTAAGTTTTGTCTAATTTGTTCTCTGCCAGGAGCTGCTGTGTCAGGGTATAACTTTTCAGCAAGTTGCACTAGAACATTTATTTTGTGAAGGAGTTGTTCTTTTTCTCCAGCTAAAGTTTGTAGTTTGGCATTTCTTTGCTCCATATTTGGCTCATCAATTAGAACAGCAAAGTTATCTTCGAATTTCGAAAGCAAGTCATTGGCTTCTGAAAATTTGGCTTCGTAAGACTGATGGTCATCAACGATTCCTTGCCACTTATTGACAACTTCCTTACTAAGGACGTGAAGCAATTGATATCTATTGCTAATTTGCATAACCAAAGGTTTGATTCTCTCGGCATTGCTGGTCTGCAGTAAGAAATGAGATTGGTCAAGGAAATCGGTGACATTCTTCTCAAATTCCGTAACTGTTTGACGCTGTGAAGTGAAGTTCTTAAGAGAGTCTTCCTTCTCAGGTAGAGTACTTTGAAGTACTTGGGCTCTGAAAACTGATTCCTGTTCTCTGAACCACTTTGTATTCTTTTGAAGCCCAACTTCAAAGTCTTGCCACTTTTGAAGAACATGTTGAAGCTTTTGATCTCCAATATCCAAGTCTGCAATGTACTTGTCATAAGTTTCTCTCACAGAGCTGACCTCAGATTCAATAGCTTTGGTTCCAGCGTCAGAAGTACTTAGGCAAACTGTTCCAGCGAGTTCTTCAACTTTTTCTAAAAGCGTTGCTCCCTTATCAGAATACATTTTTAGGTTTTGGATTTCTTCAATTCGTTTTACAATATCGGTCTTTTCACCGCTAAGATCTTCAAGAGCAATCAACTTGTCTTTCTGTTGATTCATCCAATCAGTAAAGTCCCTCAGAGCTTCATTAAGTTTAGAATGTTCCTGAACGCATCCCTCCAGCTTCTCCAGCAAGTCTTTAGACTTAAGTTTAATATCATGGAACAACTGCTTAATAGACGTTATATAAATCTGCAGAGAACTGTCCTGAGTCATATCGACAAGCTGCTGAGCTTTCTCACAAACAGCTTCGACTAGAATTTGATGAGATGCGATTTCTTGATTGACAATTTTATGATTTTGCAACTGAGCCTTCTTTTCCTGAAGTGTGGCTTTGAGTTGAGTGTGAATTTGCATAGACTGCTCAATTCCCTTTAGCCATTTAGTCAATTCTTCTTGCGAAGTAGTGAAGTCTGCGAATTGGGAAAGACAAGCATCCAATTTCTGCCAAGACGATTGCATTTGTTCTCCAAGTGTTTCCCATCCATCCCTTACAGTTCGGGTTTGTTGTCTAATTATTTCTCTGCCATCAGGCGAAGTATGGGAATAAAGTTTCTCTCCAGACTCTACAAGACTTTCCATCTCAGGTGTCCTGGCATTCCGGGCATCCATTAGATTAGAAAGCTGTTGTCTTCTCTCTTGGAGAACACTCATGTCTCCAACAATCTCTCCTAAGTCTTTGCAATTCTTCTTTCCCGAGTCAATCCACTTGAGGAAAGCAGCATGGGCAATATTAAACGACTCATGGTCAGTGAGGAACATTTTATACCGATTGACCAGGTCTGACAACGGTTGGCCCAGTCCTTGATACCGGTTATTAATATGGGCAACTTGAGACTGCACTTCCACTTCTCCAGGAACTGCTTTCACACTTTCCACAAGTTTAGTAAACTCCGGTTCTTTCTGCTTAATCTCTCCTTGTAATTCTTGTAACTTTGTAAGATGGAATAATTTCGCTTCCACTGTCGACTTGAAGGAAGGATCTTTCACTTGGAATTCCTTTTGCTTCAGCCAAGCTGACAAATCATCAATACTCTTTTGGATAATTGATAACTTTCCATGTTCCTTTTCAATTTTGTCTTTAGTTGATTTGCATTGTTCCAAGAAGCTATGCCAATCATATTGCAAGGTCTCCAGATGTTGATTGAGTGGAGGATGTCCAGAGGGATGAGTCTGAGGCATCACCGTTTGAACTTGTTCAGCACATTTTTGAATCTGCAGGTCCCCTTCGCCTTTGTATTGCAGCAGTTGGTCTAAAGTAGCAATACGCGATTCGCTATCTGTCTTTTCAGTCAGAGGCTCTTCAATGATCACACTGACTTCTCCTTGCAGTCGCTTCAGCCATTCTTTAAAATTCTCTACAATAAAATCTAATTTTTCATGTTCTGTAACATAAGTCTCGGACTTATGAACTGCAATCTGAGCTTTGGCTTTCAACGATTCGTATTCCTTTCCTAGGGAATTCAACTTGGCCGACGCTTCTTCATCGGAAAACTCTTTCATTTTACTCTTAAGTGAGCTAATGACTTCTGCATGGGATGACATGTCTTGCAAAAGAGTTCTCCTTTGTTGAAGTGTACTTTTCTTATCTGGCAGATTTGACTGGAGTTCTTCCAAGTTATCAGCTTTTCTTTTGGCATCTACAAACCAGCCTTCAAGTTGAGTAACACTGTCGTCAAATGATGACCATTGCATTTGTAAAGCTTCAAGTTTCTTTGTCAGAGCGTTTCCAAGATCCAAATGAGATTCCCATTTGTTCCTGAGATCTCTCAAGTCTTGTCTCACTGCTTCTTTACTATCAGGTGTTACTCCAGGAACAATTGCTTCTCCAGAAGCTACCGCTTGATTCAATAAATCTAGTCCGGCTTGTGAGCTTAAGATTTCCTTTAGCTTTCCAAGTTTAGCTTGAGAAGTGAGAGCAGACTTGACTCCCTTAACATCTTCCAATGACTGGAGTTCCTTGTTTTGATCATCAATCCAAGCGTTTGCCTTGCTAAGGGCAGCGTCGTAAACGCGCTTGCTGTTTTCCAACTCTGATACTTTGTCTTTCAGAGTCAACGCAAACTTAGAAATCGCTTGCAGGCGGTTACTCAGCTGAGTTACAACTTGTGGAGACCTCGCCTCAGGAGAAATATTGATAATCTTTCCACTTAAGTCTTGCAATTTCTGCAACTTCGCTTCACACGACTTAATATCCTTTGCAAATGTCTCAGCTTCCTTAGCCTTATCAGGCAGCTCAGATAAGGAAATCTGACTCAGTGACTCTCCACGTACAACTCCTTCAAAGTCCTTAAGCCAAGCATTAATCTCATCAGACAAAGCTTCAAAAGACGCCCACAGGACTGAAAACTCATCAAACTGTTCCTTCATTCTGGCATGATTCCTTTCTACGATCATAAGATCATTTAAAATAGAATTCAAATGATCTCCATGTTCTTGAAGTTTCGTAAAAGTGGGAATATCTTGAAGAACACTGAACGCATCTTGTACAAGCGGAAGCTTTTCATGACTTTCACTAATTCCGTCATCAACATCAGTCAATGCAGATTTCTTCGCTTCCAGACTAAAGTTATCACTGATAGTCGCTGGATCGCACCATTTGATCTTCTCCACTAACGCATGGACTATTCTGGCTAGCGCGAGATACTTATCTTGGAAGTTCTTCTCTAGAACTGAAGTCAAAGCAGAGTTCACCATGTTCACTTGGTTTTCACATATTCCATGTCGTTTCTTTTGAGTTTTGAGATCATTAAGTAGTAGTCCATTATCCCATGAAGGATATTCTTCTTTCAAAGTCGTTAATTGTCCTTCAACAGCTTCAATTTGAGGTTTTAACTCGTTGCAATCGACTTTCGCTTGCTTCAAAGTATGTAAGCGTGCGAGGACATCAGAAGGAGTTCCACTACGGTCTTCGCATTTTGATATCTTTTCTTTCAACTTAACAAGATTTTCGGTATTTTGTTTCATAGCCGATTTCAAAGCGACTTCTTTATCTTCGAATGACCCCAAAGATTTCTCCAGGTCCTTAGAAAGCCTATCCAACTGTGAGAAACCTTCTTCAATACATTGAATAATCGAGTCTAAATTGGGAATAGACGATCCTACGTTCATCTTCTTTAATTGGCTAGCTTTGGATTGAACAGACATCTTCATATTGTACTTATCTCCCAGCTCATCTTTGTACTGACCCAGCTTCATTCTTGCCAAGTCACTATTACAAAGTCCATTTTGGGTTTCTTCCAACGACGAATAAGTATCACCCAACCATTTCATCAATTCGTCTTTTGAACCCTCTACAGTTCTCCATAAGAGAAGTTGAGTTTCTAGTTTTGGAATTTGTTCTAAGATATTTTTAACCAATTTATCATAAGAATTTCTCAATCCCACAGTTTCCTCATTAAGTCCAGTCGTATCAAATTGTGGTAGAGATTCAAGTGCTGCACAAAGTTGTTGATTAAGTGATGTGGAATTATCCACCACAGTTTTCTTCTTAGCCAAAACATCATTGCACTTTTTCAAGTGATCCAACAAAGATGTCACAGACATGGAATCACTTGGAACACCTTTCAAAGCACTACCAGACAAGTCATCAGCTTCTTTAATGATTCTCGCGACATTTTCCTTACTATCGTTGTATCTATTCCACAAATCAATTATATCCACGAGACTGGTCCACTTATCATTCATTTGTGATTGTAGCTTGTGATACTCCGTATCCACGAACTGAACCATAGTTTGGAATTCAGACGAATTACTCGGATCAGCTCGGATTAAATCATTTCCAAGCTTTTGAACATTAGCTTTCACACTTTCCATTTGTGCGTGTTTCTCAACAAGCCCTTGCAATTTGTCCTTAACTTTTTGGACTGCAGAAATCTCATTGCTCTCTGGTTTCAAAAGACTCAACTCTTCCTCAGTGTCTTTGTAATACTTCTTAAGCTCTGCATCAAGTGCCTTTAGCTTATCAACTTGTGATCCCATCTTTTCAGTTTCTTCAAGAACAGCAACACTCGATTTCTGAGCTCTGTTCAATTTATTCTTAATCTCCATCACGAGACTTTCAGCACTCAAAGGCATTGAATTCTTCGGATCGAGGACATTCAAACTACACTCCGTTCCATTATTATCCAACTCGATAGCTTTGGGAATCCATTCGTCACATTTTTCACTCAAGTTATCAATAGCTTGTTCAATCTCATGAATTTTGTTCTTCTTCAGTCCTGGAGTTTGCAATTGCTTCGTGCAATACTCCACAGCACTTGTTGCTTCAGATATCCACGCTGCTAATTGATTCCACGCACTCAAGGTTTCTTTGCATAGAGCGAGACTCTTCCCAACATTCTCGTAAGTGCTTGTTGTTTCATTCTTCAATTGGTAAATCTTGACATCTTCATCGATCTCTCTGAATTGAGACAACCTTTCCGCATGTTCTTGAATAGACACATGGATTTGTTGCAAAGCTGCATCCAATTTATTATAATACACATCAACTTGATCTTGAGCTGCTGAGAATTCATCCATCCATTGTTGGAAGTCAGCTAACTTGGCATCAAACTCTTGTCGAGCAATAATAGAATCCGAGAGGTAATTCATCTTTCCTCTAACTTCATTACCCAATCCCATCATCCTTGACTTAAGATTTCCTAAATTACTCGTAAGAATTGAGACTCCTTCAGGCGACACGTGTTGAGCAATTCCATCACATTCATTTGTAAGAGAAATAATCTTCGATTGATGTTCCGAAATCTCCTTGTTTAAGTTTTTCAATTGGGCCAATGCTGTTTCCAATTGAGCTACATTTAATGTCTTTCGATCCAAAGGTTTCTGAACCGCTTGTTCTGCAGCATTTAGCCAGTTGTCGAATTCCACATACAGTTTCTCATATTTATCCCAATTTTTAACAAGATTATCTGTCTTCTCTTTCGATTGAACGACAGCACTGTTAATTGTCGCCCATTTTGTCATTGTTACATCGACTTCATCTTGGGCAGCTGTCATTTTACCAATTTTCTCACTTCTTCTCGCAGCATCTGCTAGCTTGGCTTGTTGCATTTGGCATTCTCCAGAGAATTTTACAAGTTCTTGGGAAATCCTTTGTGCGTCTTGAATTGTCGTTGGTCTTCCCCAACCCATTGCTACTTTAACTTCAGCTTCTTCCAACCATGGATTCACTTGTTCTAAATCTGCTCGACATTCTTCCCAAGCTTGGACTGCTTGGACTGTTTGAGCACTTTGAACTTGAACTGTCTCGTGCAAACAAACAAGTTCTTCTTTGAGGGCATCTACTTGGTCCATTACTATTTGTCCTTCCACAGGTTGTCCATCCGGACCTTCTTCTGCCCTCAGAAGATCTTGAGCTTCTGATTCAAGTTGTTTGAGCATTTCCATTCGGTCTGCAATTTGGTCTTGGAGTTCTTTTGTCCTCTTAAGTCTTTCTTCAGGGCTCATGTCTGTACTCAAAAGTTGTTGGAGCATCTTTTGTGCACCTTTCATCCAAGACTTCATATCATCAATCTTTTCTGCGATTGTGTTCCATTTTTCATTATATTGTCCCAAGTTTTTGACTTTATCATCGAGCAAGTCCAACATAGACTTGAGACGTTCTTCAATCTCTTCAACTTCTTTTTCAAAGACTGGTTGCTTGTCTGGACCAGAAACTTCGCCCAAGCTTTGAGCTAGGTCTCTTAATCGTTTCAACATATTTTCTGTTGCTTCACGCAAGGCCGCACTCATGTCTTGTTTAGCTCGAAGATCTGCAGCAACTTGTTTGGGGTCGTGTTTGGGAACTATTTTCTTCAATTCTTCTTCAGCTTGACCAAGAAGTTGCATAATGTCGTCACGCTGACTTCGATATTCTAACCAAACTTTCTGAGTGCCTTTGAGTCTTCTTAGTTTCTCGTTTGCATGACCGTAAGTATCCGTCCAGGTACGTTCAAGTTGCTGAACTTGTTCTGGGATAAACTTGGTAGCGTGTTGGTCTTTCTGGAGATCTTTTCCTTTTTGGAGCAACGATACAATTGTCGTTCTTTGGCCTTCGAGTTGTCTGATCATGTTTTGTTGTTGACCTATTAAAGATTCAACTTCTTCTAGAGTTGTTGGCTGGATTTCATTCACTGCCATTTCGTCAAGTTTGTTAAGGGCTTTGCATATCTGTGAAAGATTTTCATTCAAGTTTTACTGATGATCTAAATTAAACTATAAATGGAGTTGAGAAATTTAAATACCTTTTGAGTATCAGTTCTGTAAGTGTAGCATCTTGAATGGACTTCAGTCTTAACCATTGTCATTTCAATTGTGGGAACCATGTTCTTGTATCTCGTGATAAGTTGTTCCAAAAGGTCTTGCTCACGGAGAGCTTCATCGTCAGCTCTTCTTGACACAAGAGAGTCTAACATTTGAACCAATTGTTTCATGTCTTCACGTCGCCTGTCAACGTCTCTGCAGATTTCCTGGAAATTCATTATCAAATTAGTTTCTTTTTATCTCTGTGTGCAAAATAAGGTTCCTAAACGCTTGAGCAAAGGAACTACTCAATTTAAATGGAATATTGTACAAAGAGTGAGTACTACTTGGTATAAAGATACTCGTTAGTATTAAGCTTTATAATAAGAAAGTAGACTTTCCTTAATCGACTTTTAAGAGTCATTCTTACCCTTAAATTCACTAGCTGCATGTCACAACAATTCATGCGTTCGTTTACAACCATGCACCTGAACTACTACGAGATATATACATATAAAGGACTTGTTTAAAAACTTCAAAGAACTTACGACGAATCTCGCTTTTTCAGCTTCAAATTGGGCGACATCGGAGTCTTCAATGAGAATATTTCTTAAGGCAGCATCAACTGAGTCCATCCATAAAACGACTTCTTCATATCTGGAACAAATAAAACAAAAATTAACACATTGGTCGAATATAATACGAGCAAAAATCCTTTGAGCTCCACACTCACTTTGCTTTGTAAGCATTCCACTGAACGGGAATCTCTTCCAACAAAACTCTCAGATTCTTCACCCTATCTTGAATCGTATTAGAAGCTGCTTTAGCCTGAGCCAATTGTTCTTTCAAGGTCTGGTCTTCAGGATGTTTCACAGTGTACCTCCCTTCCATTTGTGACAAATTCTCCAAACACCTTTGAGCTTCTTGAGGAACCTTTCCTTGTTCAAAGAAGCTAATATGTCTCGATAGAACAACTTGTGGATCCTCCTTCTTATTAAGTAATTGATGTTCCGTGCTAATCTCCCTATCCATTTCCTTCAGTAAAGAAGCCAGAGCATCTTCTTCCAGTCGGAACTCCAACTTTGTCAAATGAATTGGCGCAGCAGCCATAATCTTGTTCCACTTCCCTTGCCACTGTTCCACAGCTTTACTAATGTGCTCATATTCATCCGGAGACACCCATTGTTTCAAGTCATTACTCGCTTGGGTCATATGTCTCAACGGTCTGTCATTAATCTGATCAAAGTAATTCTTATGAGCTTCAACCGTTTGTTTAGATTCCAAATTCCTCTCTTGCAAAAGTTTCTCCGCAGTTCCCATCCAGTCACAAACAGTTTGCTTATTCTCTTCGTAATTCCTCCAGCACCTGATACACTCGTGGAGTTTCTGTTCCCAAATTTGTGCGTTGTTTTCCACGCGTTTGAAATGTTCAGACAAGTTTTGCATATTCTTAACAAGTCCTTCAACTTGCGACCTCTCTACAGGCGAAGCAGCTCGGACAATTCCACTGACTAATTTATTCTTGCTGTCTAACATTGTCTTGTAGTACAAAGTTCTTGCAAAGAATTGTCTGTGCTTCTCCAGTTGTTGCTGCAACGCTTGTGGACCTCCAGTAAAGACATAACTATTCATCATAACTTCCGCACTATTCAACCATTCAGCAATTTCCTGCTGACCAGCTTCCAATGACTCCTGCTGGGTCAGCAATTGGTGAACATAGGTTTGACGTTGTGGTAACTGAGCTCGAACACGCACAAGACATTCCTTTTCCTTTTTGATTGTCTTCATAAGTCGATCAACTTCTTCTCCCGAGAGTTCTGGGAGAAGTGATTGGAACTTTTTGCTAATTACTCTCCATTGCTCGTCCATATCATCAATTTCGAGCATAATCGATTGTAACTCTTTATTATAAGCTCGAGCAGCTTCGATATTAACTGGTTGTGGAGCTGCTAACAAGTCTTCAGCATTTCTCAACCATTTCTGAAGACCGGAAAGTGTTTCCAAGAAATCTTTCCTCATTCTTAACATCTGTCCAGTGTATTGGTACTGCTTCACGTGTTGGAAAAGACTTTCCCATTTTGTGGAAATTATTCCAAAGTTTTCTTTAAGGTCGTGCACTACAGAAGGATCGCAGGTTGCTGCGAGGAAGCTCACGGTATCATTGAGGAGTTGGTACTTTTCATGCCACACGTTGACATCCTTAAAGCATAGTATAATCAAATTAAGTTTCTTCTTTGCTTTCTACTATTACCTATAAGTTCCATACACACACAAATAAATTTCTCACCTGGAAGTATTCCATTTTCTCCTCTTCAGGTAAATGCAACATTGGAATCGATCGATCAATCCAATCATTCAGTTCAGGTGCGACACTGTCATATCGCCTCCAGTAAGCGATTACTTCCTCTAACATACTTTGCAGACATCGTAATTCCATACTGACACTTTTCCATCGCTCTCCAATTTCCCACAGGAAATGGTCTGCTATTCTTCCTTCCCTTTGATCTGCACAAAACAAATCACACACACACTTATAGGCAACTCATATTAAGTGAATAAACTTATTTTTATGTTTCATGAGAATATTATTATTACCAATTCCGCCTTCCCGTTTATACTCATCGATTACATGTTGCATGTCGATATACTATAAACCGAACAAATAACACATTGTTAACTCATATCTCATGAACATTTCAGATAATGAGTAAATGTCCTTCTCTTTCATTACCGCTCTGTCAAACTCCTGGAAAATCTTGTTTCGGTTGACAAAATTATTATACTGGTCTAATAATGTCTTGACATGGTCTTCCCGACCATATTTAACAGTCCATTGTTTCAGTCTATTTTCCACCAATACTATGAAGGCGACCAAACAGCACTGGAAACCAAAAGTACGTTTTAAGTTAAACAATCCTTAAGGTTAGTTTGAGTATGAGTTTCCCTAAAATCTCTCGTTCTAACCTTGTGTTCCAAAAATTTAAGCTTAATAGCTCGTCTGGAAGCCAACGAACCAACAGTGCTTAATCGTCTAGCCATTGAATCCAATTGTTCAGAAGGCACTTCATTTGCTGCGGAAGAATTAAGTGAGGCTGTGAACTCAGCTTGTACTTCTGGCAACTTTACGAAAAACGCCTGTGGAAGAAATTCCATTTCAGAAAATGTCACAAAACTTCAATAGAAACTTATTTAATCCTAAGAGCTTAAGTGAACCTTATGATCTTCTATTTTGGCATTAAGAACACGTGCGGCTTCGTCATCCATCACAGCAGGGACATCATCGCTACTGACTAGAAGTTCGGCCTTGGCGAGCCATTGGCCTATTCTTCCAAAAGGCTCTGGAAGTCGGGCGTCCAATCGCCACTGCCATTCCTTCAACTATACAACCAACAAACAACTCACTCAACTTCTTCCCAAACACAGAATATCGTGAGTAGAAAAACTTTTCTTACCTGAGACTCCAACTTTCTCCAGAGACTATTAAGGTGAGACCATGCTTCATCGGTAATGCCAACCATGCTTTGTGACTCAATTAAAGTTTTCAGTCTATGGTAAGGTTCGGATTTCAAGTCAAATTCATTCTGTAGGGCTACATAGTCACGGTAGTTCATTGGCAAAGCATTTGTTTGTTTCATGTGTTCCATGTATTGAGTCTTTTGCATAAGCCAAGTAAGTAGCTCGTCGTAAATCGCTTGAATCGCACTAAACGAGTCAGCTTGGAGCCGAGGCTCATTAGATTTATGAAGAAACTGAGCCACATAAGTCATAATTGATTTCTCGTCTGGACGGGGCACGTCAACGTCTTCAGGGTCAAGAAGTCTAGTCACTCCCAACTCTGATTCTGCTACTCGGAACGCTGTTTCAAGTCTCGTACGGTTGGACGCTTTACGGAGTCCTTCAATGTCTACAAGTCCTGGACGAATACTGTTCACTATAGCCAAAAATGCATTTCCGTCTCGCCAGCTGTTTCCAAAGTCGTTTACTGCAAGTCCGAATTTCCTGTGGGTGATCGATAAAATACCATTACAAAGCAATGTCATTAAGATCTCAAGTTCCCCCTGAAATTAAATTGCTTGTCCTTTCACTAACTTTGTCGTAAGTTCTTTCACCCAAGCCAACAAAGCTTTCCTTGCTCCGTCTCTCCAACGGTCTGAAGGAGTAGCTCGTCCATGCTTATTCGTACTAGGTGATTCTATCCTTGCTGATTCTGATCTCTCGACACCCTCCGTACCTGGTGTGGGAGTAGGTGCTCCAAATCGGTAACCCAGACTCGCCAACACTTTCGTATTCTCTTCAATCTAGTTTATAATCACAGGACAATTAATTTAGCGTTCTTAATTAAGGTAATTTTGCTCCGCACGTGTTTCATGCAAGTGTGTATATTGTCCATGCAAATAAATAATACCCAGACTGAAGTACCAGAGTAATACCAAGTACCGTTTTAACCGTTACCAATAACATGCACACGAACAATCCAGTTAGTAAATTACTTAATCAATTAACCTTCGTCTACTAATAAACCATTTCTCCAATTAAAGCACTACACTACACCAATTGAATGTAACAAGAACAATAAACGGAACATTAGAAGAAAGAGAATAACTGAAGTTGTGAGGAAGCAAGTGGAAACTATTATGTGAGTAGAGTGAAATTACTGCGGAAGAGACAGACAGTGAAAGCAATTGAGACTACGCGTCAATCTACTTTTATTAACATTAGGTTAATAGCATTAGTAGTTAAAACGTACCACTTTTGGGTCCCTACAACGAAGCTAGAGAGGTAAAGACAGAAAGATTAGTGAAAATGTTAAAACTTTCACACTTTATGACATTTCATGAGATTCCGGTATGGACTCAAATGGACTGGGATTAGTGGAAAGTTTAGATCACGATATTGTTTTTTCAATTGACAACATATTTTTAGAATCCTCAGACAGATTCAATTATAGTTGTAACTATACTCATTATCAGTCAGAATAAAATAAGTGTAAAAGTTACCTGAAAATATAGAATTATAGTCCACACCAATCCAAGAACGACTGCGGGTCTTCCATCAACAACATCTGAAGAGTTAATGTTGACTAACTTAATCTACAGAGACAACCAAAAGAATATTATTGGAAGATGTTACAAAATTCGAATCCACTGTGTACCAAATGGTTGAAACAATTTTTTACCTTCTTTCTTTGGAGAAATTCGAGAGCCGTATTGCAATTGCTGAGAAAGTGAGGTCTCCTTAAGTTTCTCCCTTTCTCAACAGGCTGAAAGAAGAAATCCAATTACACTCATCAAATAAAGAATATATATACAAGAACACGACCAGGTAAGGCTAAATCGTAAACTCTGTTACTTCTGTCATAACTATAGTTTGTCACACAATATTCTATAACTGCTTTCACTACTTAAATAGAACACGCGTACGCATACACACGTACGTCTTAAATGGAAAGATGACAGCAAAAGAATAAATAATGCAGGTGAAATGTGACACTAGTTTTTGGTAATCTTGTCCGATATATATGCGGACAGTGAGGAATAATAGAACACACAACATGAACCTTTGCATGTCAAAGGCTTCCTTTTTCTTCACTAATGAAAAGTCTGGAGACAAATCAGCGTGCGAGACAGTGATTTTTATCGACTTAAGGTTTAATGGGTTAAGACATGGATAGTATGGAGAAAGTGGAGGGGAAAGTCACCCAAAGTTAGAAATGAGGGAATTATTTACCAATTTTTCTCCCGATAGAACTTCCAGTAGTGCCAGAAGTCGAGTTCCATCCTTTAGGTCTTCGATAAGGTCCACAATGTGGAGAGGTGGGATGTGCTGGCAAATACAGAAAGTAAAAGTCATGTGAACTCATTATCATCATCATAGCAGTTGTGTGTATGAGCATAAATGCTTTCTATGATTTATTTCCTTTGACTTTCTCCAAGTCTCTTTCAATACTACACGCTAATACAGTTCTCTAGTCATTTATTGTTTATGCCTTCGTTGTATTATCCTCAACACATGAGTAATAACTATTTTATTGCTGCTCAAGCAAGTCGACCTGATACATTGTACGTGTCGATTAAGTCGTATTTGAGAACGAGCATATATATAGAACAGTAGTATTCAGGTACACAAGAATTCCCACTCGGCGATCTATAAGCAATAGAAATATATTTACTTTACTCATTCTCATCACTGTCGTCGTGAATGAACTATTCCTAGAATGAGCAAGGAAAGCTTTTCTGTGTAATTACGGTAATGGTTTGTCATCCAACTTCCATTTTGCACTAATTAATTACGTATTCGACCAATAATAAACTCAGTAAAATACAGTAGTAATTGCTCGGTATCTTATTGCCAGATCTAATGTTTACATTATATGCAATTTAATTCCCCCGACTCAAATCCACCGTGAGTGTGTGCGTCTAATAAATTCGGTATCTGTCTTTGCTACTAGCTAGACAAACGTCTGCATGATACATAATTGTATTTTCATAGACAGTAAAATTGCTGCGACCTTTAGATTGCTATAAGTTTAATCTCGAGTCTTGCATGAATTTATGCGTATGCCCAGAGTGGTTAACCTGTAAGGTTGGTACGACACGTGTGTGCCTTGTGAGTTCTGCTGCATAATTACAGGAAGACTAGCGAACCGTTTGACTACTAAAAGGTCACTCATCATCATGACATTCACATTCATTGATATTGTAGAAAACAATGGGTCGTCTATGAAATCACAGATAGGAGAGCTCCAGGGGTGAATTATGCATTTATGAGTTTTGATGCATGTGTAAATCTTCTCATGGAGCTATTTTTGTCATTCGGAAATACTAGCAGGTATCACGCATCGCCGGGTAGGCATGCTACACACTAAATACACTGGATTTGATAAAAGTCACACAAATCGGTGAGTTTTTCTCGTGGGATTCACAAGGAGTGATAACAATAGCAATAATAATCAAATACCAGTTGGAATATCATTCATATCAGACCACCTATAAACAACAATAATAATGTTCATAATAACCTACCTTGGCTAAATAAGAGTTGATCCAATTGACAAAAGTCTTCTTCTGTACTCTCTCTTGTTCATCTGCAACACGTGTAAACATTCTAATTAGCATTATTTACTAATTAACCCACAGCATAATTTTTGCAACCAAATAAGCCAAGTGTCTCGATTCACCCCACAATAATTAAATCAGCATGAAATAAGCACGTTAAAGCAATTAAAATAATGTTGCAATGCACCAACTGCCATAAAACAAATATCACTACATTCCTCATTAAAGTTTACTTCACAAAAACTGCCCAACCTTAGTCATTCTTTATTATAACCTAAAAGCGTCTTTCTTGAAAGCAGCAAAATCTTCATAAACAACTCTACGAAATCATCATAAGTGACAACCAAAAATCACATCGCCACCAGTCAAAAGGCTTTCATAACCTTATATATTCTTTATACCAACCATAAAAATATATTCATATGTAAATTCCTGCAGGTCAGCCTAAAACATTGCTTCTTTAATTGGATCAAAATAAAAGAACAAAGTCATTCGATTAGTCTTCATAAATCATAATTAGGTGTTACATTCTCCCTTACATCTTATATCACACACAACATATTACATCACCTTCTTTTCGTCTTTTTCTTCTTCCAGTTTTGTTAACATATCACGCAATAATATTTTCTTGTATCATCTATTTAATATGTGAAATGTGATCCCAACCAAACAATCACCCTTTACAAGAGAAGAATAAGTAGATCGTTCAAAAACAAAAGACCTTGGTGCATCCATCCTAATAATCTTGTGTATGGAGAAAAATAATTTACAATGCACACACAACCAATCCCTTCCTAAATGCCAGACATCATCGCACCACAGAACAGTAGAGACGCTACATACAATTATTTTCCCTGCAGCGAGTAATTGCCACTGTTCAGTGGTAGTAAATTGCAACTCATTTTTAACAACCTCTCTCTCATCAAAGTTCCAACCCAGAAATGACTCGGCATTCGCGAGTTCAACGGGACTTTTTACACACATTCACAGTCACATGCAGTCATAACACAAAAATGTAGGTTATAACCCATCCACACGGCTTTTTTTCCTTAGTTGTTTTCGTGGTTACCTTTTTCGCTTTTCTCTTCCTTCGTTTTGTTCCTTCTTTTTTGATTCTTAAAATTTTACCCTCTGTAGGTTTTAA
>Ga0194135_10000101_pt1 | contig 48140 bp, 50 predicted proteins | sample LitLau_LLRF_2013_FD_134024 | JGI IMG/M metagenome (GOLD analysis project Ga0194135, IMG submission 134024) | Freshwater sediment microbial communities in response to fracking from North America - Little Laurel Run_MetaG_LLRF_2013 (version 2) | ecosystem: Environmental > Aquatic > Freshwater >...
CTTCTACTGCGGCTTTACCCAGATCCTGTCCATGGGCTGCCGCAACAAGATGACCGGTGTCGCCGAGCAGTTCCAGTACATCCTGCGCGACGAATCCATGCACCTGAACTTCGGCATCGACGTGATCAACCAGATCAAGATCGAAAACCCGCACCTGTGGGATGCCGAGATGAAGGAAGAAGCCACCCAGATGATCCTCCAGGGCACCCAACTGGAAATCGAATACGCTCGCGACACCATGCCGCGCGGCGTGCTGGGCATGAACGCGGCGATGATGGAGGACTACCTCAAGTTCATCGCCAACCGTCGCCTGTCGCAGATCGGCCTGAAGGAAGAATACCCAGGCACCACCAACCCGTTCCCATGGATGAGCGAGATCATGGACTTGAAGAAAGAGAAGAACTTCTTCGAGACCCGCGTGATCGAATATCAAACTGGCGGTGCACTGAGCTGGGATTGATTCCCGGATCAATGCGGCAAACAAGAAGCCCTGACCTGTTCAGGGCTTTTTCATGGGCCGTGGAAACAGACAGCGCAGCGGGCTCGTTAAAATGCGTGCAGGCTGCAAGACCTGCCGTTATAAAGACCCCTCCCCCGCTTAAGGATCAAAGCGCCCATGAAATTCGATACCGCCTACTGCATCAGCCTCGACGACAAGTTGTCGATCTATGACGTGCGGGATCTGAATTTCGATGAAACCGTGGCTTTCGATTCCGCCCAGGAAAGCTTCCAGTGCCCCAACGATGACTGTCGCGCAGCGTTCGATGCCGCCAATCAGCTGGGCACCTTCAATGCCAAGAACGTCAATTACCTGCGCACCCCGCACTTCAAGAACCTGCCCGGCACGCTGCATATAGAAAGCTGCCCTTACCGGCTCGGCAAGGGTGCCGGCAGCCTCGAAGGCACATCAGCCGAGGATGAACGCGAGGAACACTTCCCTTCGGAACTGCTGCTGACCCGCCGCGAATACACGCGGCGACCCAGCAGCTCGACCGCGGCGACACAGACGCCCAGGGACAATCCGCCAGTGGCCTCGGCCCGCTCACAAAACCAGCGCGCCGAGGGCGACACCACTGCGGACAAGACCTGCGTCTTCGCCCACCCGGTGGAATGTTTCGTGTCGAATATCGACGACAAGGAACTGCTCAAGCGCATGCCGCTGAAAATCGGCGAGCACACCGCGTCCTACGCCTCGTTCTTCAAGAAGATCGAGTACCTGCTGGACAACAAGGGGCTGATCTACTGGGGCAAGATCAAGGAAATCAAGGACTACACCCAGAGCTTTCGCATCGATTTCGAGCAGAAGGTCTGGTTCAAGGCCGCGGACGAATCGAAGAAGAAGCCCTACTCGGTCAACGTCTACCTGAGCAAGAAGCTGATCGACAACTATCGCAAGCGCAAAGCCTTCCTCGAGGAGATCAAGAGCGCCATCGACAGCCAGCGCGAGTTGTACTGTTTCTTCTACGGTGTCACCCCGACACTCAAGCAAGTGCCAAGCAAGAAAAACCCCGAGGCGACCTTCGGGGTCTTCAGCGCCAATATCGAGAACCTCGACCACTTCCTGATTCGCGAAGCACCGGGGCTTCACGCACAGTAGTTTCAGACCCCGCCAGGTTCTGCCCGCAGCGATGCGTCTGTCACTTCAGGCACAGGCTGATCAGTACCAACAGCAGCAGGCCGATATACACCCGCGCATGCACCCGATCCGGGATACGGCCGATCCACGGCGTAGCCAGACGGATGCCCAGCAACGAGCCCAGGGACAATACCGAGAACGCCAGCAGATCCACATAGCCGATGAACCCGGGACCAAAATCGGATGGACTGAAGCGCGCCAAGGCCAGGTAGGTGGCGGTCCCGGCCAGGGCCACCGGGACGCTCAGGGGATTGGCCATGGAGGTGGCCTGGGTCATGCTCAGGCCGCACCGGCGTAACAGAGGTACAGTCATGACGCTGCCTCCCACCCCGAGAAAAGTCGCGATTACGCCTATTCCTACACCCCCCAATAGCGTTTCAGCGCCCCCCAGGCGACGAGCCTGAGCCTGGTTCACCTGCTCAAGAAAGCCGCGCCGCAGCAGGCAATCGGCAATGGTGATGCCCAGGTAGACAATGAAGGCATAACGAATCACCTCGCCGCTGACCCACATCGCCGCGGCCGCGCCGAACATTGCCCCCAGGGCGATGTAAGCGCCCAGGGGCCACAGGTAATGGCGGACCAGAGTGCCGGCCCGCTGATGCCGCCAGCTGGCCACCAGAGCATTGACGATCATCACGCAGGTCGAAGTGGCCACAGCGATATGCATGGCCGAATGCCCCGCCGCCGAGTCGGCGCCCTGGCTGCTCAACAGCATCCAGTACAACAGCGGCACCACCACAAAACCGCCGCCGAAGCCGAACAGCACTGCGCTGACGCCAGTCATGCAACCAAAAATTGCCAGCAGTAGATAGAACATCGAGCCGCATCCGTCTGGGAGAGAAGCTGCGGACAATAGAAGATCGAGCCCTGGCCGACTTCAGCAGGTCAGCCAATAATGTTTGCGTTTACGCCAGCCAGGAACCTCGTCGCATGCGCAATATCTCCATCGACTCACTGGACCAAACCCCGCGTCCGGTCGTGGCCATCGGCACCGACTATGCCGACGGCCAGCTCCTGCCGCGTCACAGTCATCGCCGGGCGCAACTGCTGTATGGCGCCACCGGAGTGATGCAGGTGGGCACCGCCCAGGGGAACTGGGTGGTGCCGCCGCAGCGGGCGGTGTGGATTCCACCAGGGGTAGAACATGAAGTACTGATGCTTGGGGTCAGCACTCGCAGCCTTTATATAGAACCTGGCGCCGCGCCCCTGGACAGCCACGACTGTCGGGTCGTCGGCATCTCGCCACTGCTGCGCCAACTGCTGCTGGAGGCCGTGGACATGCCCCTGGAATACGATCAGCACGGGCGTGACGGGTTGCTGGTCGGCCTGCTGCTGCACGAAATCCAGCGCTGCCCTCGCCTACCGCTGCACATTCCCTTGCCGGCCAATGGCCCACTGCTGGAATTGTGCCGGGCTTTTCTCGCTCACCCCAATGTCCATCAATCTCCCCAGCAGTGGGCTGAACGACTGCATATCAGCCTGCGCACCTTCAACCGCTGGTTTCGCCAAGAAACCGACATGAGCTTCGTGCAGTGGCGCCAACGGGCCTGCGTCATTCAGGCCCTGGCACGGTTGGCGAGCGCCGAACCGGTAACCCGGATTGCGCTGGACCTTGGCTATGACAGCCCCGGGGCGTTCTCCACCATGTTCCGCCGGGTACTGGGGCAATCCCCCAGCACCTACCTGAATCAGCAGGCTGCGTTGCCAGGTAAAACCTTGTGACCAAAGGCTCGGGGGTTGGCAGAAATTGAGTTTGATCAGTCAGCCAAACAACTGTACAAATAACCAGTATCAAGCCAACACACTGCCTAACCTCCCGGAGAAAACCATGGCCTCTGTAGCGATGAAAATAACCCTGGAACGTATCGCCCTTTACCAGTTCACTCCGCAGCACTGTGCCCAGGCCCGCGACATGCTGGGTTGGGACATGGACCGACTGTCCCGCGAGTCCAGCGTCTCGGTGCAAGCCATTCAGCGCTTTGAGGCCGGCTACGAGGTGCGTGATGTCACTCGGCTGGCCCTGGCGTTCTGCCTTGAAGCACAAGGCCTGGTGTTCTTCCCCGGCTTCACCCCTGGCCGCGGCATGAACATCCGCGGAGCAACCCCCAATCCGATGGAGCGCCCCGACTACGCCATGATCGAATGATCCACGGCCCTGGGCAGCTACCGACACCGCGCCGGCACTCGCCACCGAGTCCAAAGCAGATGAATCAGGAAACTGGCCACCCTCGTGGCCAGTCCTGGTTCACGCGGACTCGATGCCCATCGGCTCCGGAACGCCATCCACCTCCAGCCACCAGGCGGCGCCCCGCTGAGGTTGCGCCAGGCTGAAGGCTTCGCCCATCTGTGGCGTGGTGATGTGGATGCTGCGTTCCCAGGCCAGGGCCAGGATACGGTCGAAGGGTTCGTGCCAGGCATGCATGGCCAGGTCGAAGGTGCCGTTATGGATCGGCAGCAGCCAACGGCCACGCAGATCGATATGGGCCTGCAGGGTTTGCTCCGGCTGCATGTGCACGTGGGGCCATTCGACGTTGTAGGCCCCGGTTTCCATCAGCGTCAGGTCGAAGGGACCGTACTGCTGGCCAATGCGCTTGAAGCCGTCGAAGTAGCCCGTATCACCGCTGAAGAAGATCCGCGTCGGCCCATCGATCATCACCCAGGAGGCCCACAGGGTCCGGTTGCCGTCGAACAGGCCACGACCGGAAAAATGCTGCGACGGCGTGGCGACAAAACGGATGCCCTCGACGTCGCACCCCTGCCACCAATCCAACTGCCGGACCTTGGTCGCCGGTACGCCCCATTTGATCAGGGTGTCGCCTACGCCCAGCGGGGTCAGAAAGTGTCGGGTCTTGTCGGCCAGGGTCAGCACCGTCTGGTGGTCCAGGTGGTCGTAATGATCGTGGGACAGAATCACCGCCTCGATCTCCGGCAGCGCCTCCAGGCTGATGGGCGGTTGATGAAAGCGCTTCGGCCCGGCCCATTGCACCGGCGAGGCCCGCTCGGCAAACACCGGGTCGGTGATCCAGAACTTGTCGCGCATCTTCAGCAGCACAGTGGAGTGCCCCAGGCGAAACACGCTGTGATTGGGCGCTGCCAGCAATTGCTCAGGGGTCAACGGCTGTACCGGAATCGCCCCGGCCGGGCGGGTATTGCGCGGTTTGTGGAACAGCATGTTCCAGAAGATCTGCAGGGTTTTGCCGAAGCCGGCACGTCGCACCGGTGCATGGTTGCGAAAGGCGCCCTGCTCCTGACGAGAAGTTGGCTGACCAGAAGCGCGGATCAGGCTGGACGAGACATTGGCCATGATTGAAAGGACTCCGTGGAACGCGGCAAGGTTCCGAGGTGGCTCTACGGGACGATCTACTGGCCAAGGCACGCAAGCATCAGCCGCCAATCATCGTTCTGAAGGAGAACTACACTACACAGTGTAGTTTCTACATTGCAACAGGATTAAGACGAAGTAGACTGCCGATTGATTTAGCCGCCCACCCTGATCGAACCCAACTTATGACAGCTCCGAAGCGCCTCACCGACCTTAAACGCAATGCCATCATCCAGGCGGCGATCAGCGAATTCCGCGCCAGCGGCTTCGACATCACCAGCATGGACAAGATTGCCGCCACGGCCGGAGTATCCAAGCGCACGGTGTACAACCACTTTCCAAGCAAGGAAGAGTTGTTCGCCGAGATCCTGCACAAGCTCTGGGCCAGTATCAGCGCCCAAGCGGAAGTCGCCTACCGCCCCGACCGGCCCCTGCGCGAGCAACTGCAAACCCTGTTGCGGGCCAAGCTGCAACTGCTGGCCGACGACAACTTCCTGGACCTGGCCCGAGTGGCCATTGCTGCCGCCATCCATTCCCCGGAGCGGGCTCAGGACATGGTGGCGCGGCTCGGTGAACGGGAGGAAGGCCTGACCCTGTGGATCCGTAGCGCCCTGGCCGACGGTCGCCTCAAGCCGCTGGACCCGGAGTTCGCTGCCCAGCAGATGCACGGGCTGCTCAAGAGCTTCGCTTTCTGGCCGCAGATCACCCTGGGCCAACCGCCCCTGACAGCGGACATGCAGACCCGGGTCATCGAATCGGCACTGGACATGTTTCTCAGCCACTACCAGGCCTGATTGAGGTCGACCTAGCAGCATGCCCTGCCCCGGCCACCGTGAAATGGCTTCGAAGGACACTGATTATTCCTAGTGGAATAAATGACAATATTCACCAGACTGATCCGATAAACGGCAATGCCGCAAAAACACCACACGGTGTTTCAGTGCAAAATCTGGTGCAGGAATTTATGGAAAACCAACGCGGCAAAGGGCTGTCATTTGCCCGACGCATCTATTGGCCAAGGATCATCGGCCTGGGCATCGGTGGCATCAGTGTCCTCGCGGCACTCGCCCCCCTGGCGCTGCCCGACTGGATATGGGCCCTGCTGTTGTTCAACGGCCTGATCTGGCCCCACCTGGCCTATCAACTGTCCGCCCGTTCGGCGTTTCCCTACCGGGCAGAGCGGCGCAATCTGCTGTATGACTCGCTGCTCGGCGGTTTCTGGGCAGCGACCATGCAGTTCAACCCACTGCCGGCGGTAACCATCCTCTCGATGATGGCCATGAACAACGTGGCTGCTGGTGGCCTGCGCCTGTTCATTCGCGGCAGCCTGGCCCAGTGCACCGGGGTGCTGCTGTCCTGGGCCCTGTTCGGGGCCCACTTCACCGCAATTATCAGCCCGCTGCAGATCTACGCCTGCCTGCCCATGCTGACCCTCTATCCCCTGGCTGTAGGAATGGTCTGCTATCGCCTGGCGATCAAACTGTCCGAACACAAGCGCGCCCTGAGCGCCCTGAGTCGTACCGACAGCCTCACCGGCCTGCTCAACCACGGTTCCTGGAAGGACCTGCTGCACATCAAGTTCCACAAGTGCCGACAGCAGCAGATGCAAGCCTGCATCGCCCTGATCGACATCGACCACTTCAAGGCGATCAACGACACCTACGGCCACATCGTTGGCGATACCGTCCTGCGTCACTTGAGCAACGAACTGCGACGCAACCTGCGCCACGACGACCTCGCCGGCCGCTACGGTGGCGACGAGTTCTGCGTGATCCTGCCGCGCATGAGCCCGCAGCAGGCGCTCGATATCATGGAACGCCTGCGCCGGGTCTTCAGCCAGTACCGGCACCCGCAAGTAAGCGAACTGAATGTCAGCCTGAGTATTGGCCTGGCCGCATTCGACGCGGGTTTCGAGGATCCGGCCACCTGGCTCAATGCCGCGGACCAAGCCCTGTACCAGGCGAAAAAAACCGGACGCAACCGGATAGCCAGCAACGATGCCAACGGCTATGCGCCACAAACGCAATTGGCATAAAATCCAAAAAACTTATACAAAAAGGGAGTAAAAAATATTTTTGTACAAGTTTATTTGGATTTATCCAGGCAATTGCCATCATAATGCCGCCACTTCGCAGTAACGAGTGCCCTCAACCGCAACCGCCGCCACCGAAGCCAATCAATCCAACTAAATCGATTCGCAGCCGCTACGTCTCCCTTGACGCGGCCACCGACACGCGCACGAAACGTGACCCGTTGCATCGCTGCGAACGTATCTGTCAGTCATGGAACGCTGACATTGAGCAGATAATGCCGAGCGCCGGGGAGCATTCGGCGTACCGGCGCACTCAATAGGGATCGACGCAACGTTTCTCCCACAGAGCACCTGCCCACATGCTATTCAACCGCCACAACAAGACCATCGACTCCCTGAACCGCACCGTGGCCGAACAATCGAGCCTGCTGGAGGCCATCGAGCGCTCCATGGCGGTGATCGAGTTCGATCTGCAAGGCTGCGTATTGCGTGCCAACCAAAACTTCCTCAAGACCCTGGGCTATCGCGAAGACCAGGTAATCGGCCAGCCTCACCGCCTGTTCTGTACCCCTGAGTACGCCCGCAGCAGCGACTACCAGCAATGGTGGGCGCGCCTCAGAGAAGGTCAGTTCCAGTCCGGAACCTTTGAACGGATCGGCAGCGCCGGGCAGAGCCTGTGGCTGGAGGCCAGCTACAACCCGATCCGCGACGCCTCGGGCGCGGTGTACAAAGTGGTCAAGTACGCCCTGGATGTCACCGCCCGGATCCAGGAAGAGACTGAAGCACGCAACAAGCTGGATGCCATCGACCGGGCCATGGCAGTGATCGAATTCAACCTCGATGGCAGCATCATCAACGCCAACGCCAACTTTCTCAGCCGCATGGGCTACAGCCTGGCGCAGGTCCAGGGCAAGCATCACCGGATGTTCTGCAAGCCCGAACTGGTCAACAGCAGCGCCTACCAGGACTTCTGGAATCGCCTGAACAAGGGCGAATTCTTCAACGGCCGTTTCGAACGGATCGACAAGCACGGCCGCACGCTGTGGCTGGAAGCCAACTACAACCCGGTCTACGACGCCAGCGGACGCCTGTGCAAAGTGGTCAAGTACGCCGCCGACGTCACCCAGCAGGTGGAGAAACACGAGCAGGACGCCCACAGCGCGAGCCAGGCGTATCACATCTCGGTGCAGACCCGCAAAGTCGCCGAGCAAGGCACCGACGTGATCCAGCAGGCCGCCAGTGAAATGCGCCAGATCGCCCATAACATCGAGGACTCTTCAACCCTGATCGCCCGCCTGGGCGAACGTTCCGAGCAGATTACCGCCATCGTCAACACCATCCGCGGGATTGCCGACCAGACCAACCTGCTGGCCCTCAATGCCGCCATCGAGGCCGCTCGGGCCGGAGAACAGGGCCGCGGCTTTGCCGTGGTGGCCGATGAGGTTCGCCAGCTGGCGGCGCGCACCAGCGGCTCGACCGCGGAAATCGCCAGCATGATCGACATGATCCAGAACGAAACCCTGCAAGCCATCAAGAGCATGGACGGCACCCGGGAACGGGCGGCCAAGGGCGTGCAACTGGCGGATCAGGCCGGCACCGCGATCCTGCAGATTCGCGATGGCGCCAGTGACGCGGTGCAAGCGGTGAGCATGTTCGCCAACGAACGCGATGCGTTGTGAGGGCAGGTGTTCCCGGCGTCGATAATGACGTCGGGGCACAGCCTTGAAGACTATAGTGGCCTCACGTCCCAGAGCCTGGCGGAGGCCATCATGAGTTCCAGCGACACGCCGAAGAAAACCACCCCGGTCCCCGATCACCTGCGCTTTCACCGCGCCCACGCGCACCTGGCCCCCACCTTCGGCAACGATGCCTTCGCCTTGAAGGCCGAGGCCTTTGCCCGCTTCTTCGGCACCCCGACCTTTCTCGGGGCACAAACCCTGATCGTGGTGATCTGGATCGCCCTCAACCTCAGCGGCGTCACGCAGTTCGACGTCTACCCCTTCATCCTTCTGAACCTGGCCTTCAGCCTGCAGGCGGCCTATGCCGCGCCACTGATCCTGCTGGCCCAGACCCGCCAGGCCGCCCGCGACAAGGCCCAGTCCGACGCCGACGCCCAGCACCGCGAAGCCCTGGCCATCGCCAACAGCGAACGCCAGGCCCAGGCCGAGCAAACCACCGGGCAGTTGCTGGCACTGCTGGAGCAGAACACCCGCCTCACGGAAATGACCAAGCAACTGAGCGAACGCATCGAGAACCTCACCAGCGAGATGCACGCGCACTTTGTCCGCAAGGAGCCACCAGCGGCCTGAACTGTTCAGGGCCAGCGCAGATGACGCCCCAGCTCATCGAACAGCGTCACCACCGAGCGCAGGGCCCGACAGTCAGGGCGGGTCAGCAGCCACAAGGCGGTTGCATGCTCCAGGGGCTCGCCGAGGGCTTCCAGGTCACCACCGCCCAGGAGAAAGTCGGGCAAGGCCGCCACCCCCAGGCCGGCCCGCACCAGCTCGGTCGCCGCCAGCATGCTGTTGCAGCGATAACTGGGCTGCACACCGGGCCACTGCTGACGGCGCCAAACCACCGTGGGGTGGTCCGGCAGAAAGTCATCCGGGGCAATCCAGGCCACTCGTGCCAGATCGGAGCAATCGACCCGCTGCCGGTACGCCGGGCTGGTGCACACCCGATACGTCACCGCCCCCAGGCAGCGCCCCACCAGATGCTGCGCAGGCGTCGCGGTGAGGCGCACGGCGATGTCCGCATCGCGGCGGTTGAGGTTGGCGAAATCATTCGAGGTACACAGTTCGATGACCAGCGCCGGGTACTTGGGCATGAACTGCGCCAGGGCCGGCAGCAACAGGCCCTGCAACACCGAGTCGGTACAGGTCAGGCGCACCGTGCCGCTGATCACCTCGCCGCCCTGGGCCACACCGATCCGCGCCGCCTCCAGGGCCTGTTCCGCCTGTTCGGCCTGCCGCGCCAGGGCCTGGGCCAGGCTGGTGGGCAGGTAGCCGGCACGGCTCTTGTCGAACAGTTGCTGACCGAGCCCGGCTTCCAGGCGACGCACGGCACGAAACACCGTAGAAACATCCACCTTGAGCAGGGCCGCGGCACGGGCCAGGGAGCCGCCACGGGCCAGGGCCAGGACCAGCGACAGATCGGGGTATTCCAGCTGATAGTGCGCTGCTGCATTGATCACTTGGGTAAACGCCAATATTGATTGCGTGGACGCCAATCTATAGTGGCCTCAGGCAGTCGACAAGCCAGCCCCCTGACCGGAGAAGCCCATGCAAGCACCCGCCTCGCCACCCACCCTGCGCATCGCCCTGGTGGGGGATCACGACCCACAGATCACCGCGCACCAGGCCATTCCCCTGGCCCTGGCTCGGGCTGCAGCCGACGCCGCCATCACCCTCGACGTGCAATGGCTGGCCACTCCTGAGTTGACCGACGAACATCGGTTGCAAGGCTTCGACGCCATCTGGTGCGTGCCCGGCAGCCCGTACCTGAATATCCATGGCGCGCTGCTGGCGATCCGCGTGGCCCGGGAGCAACGGCGCCCCTTCCTCGGCACCTGCGGCGGCTTTCAGCATGCGGTCCTGGAATACGCGCGTAACGTGCTGGGCTGGGCCGATGCCGAACACGGCGAAATCGCCCCCGATGCCCAGCGCGCACTGCTCACCCCCTTGAGCTGCGCCCTGGTGGAGGCCCGGGAGGGCATCGAACTGCAAGACGGCAGTCGGATCGCCGAGGCCTATGGCACCCAACGCATCGAGGAAGGCTATCGCTGCCGCTACGGCGTCAATCCGGACTTTGCCGGGCCCCTGCTCGCTGGCGCCCTGCGCGCCAGCGGCCATGACCGCCTGGGGGACCTGCGCGCCGTGGAGCTCGACGATCATCCATTTTTCGTCGCCACCCTGTTCCAGCCCGAGCGCGCGGCTTTCAAGGGCCAGACGCCGCCCCTGGTCCGCGCCCTGCTCAATGCCTGCCTGGAGGCCCGAGGATGATCGGCCAGACACCCGCCCCGCCCTACTACGCGGTGATCTTCAGCTCCCAACGCGGCGCCGCGGACCCCGACTACGATCAGGCCGCCGAGCGCATGCTGCAACTGGCGCGTCGGCAACCGGGTTTTCTCGGGGTCGAATCGGCCCGGGGCGCGGACGGTTTCGGCATCACCTTGTCCTACTGGATCAGGGAGGCGGCCATCCTGGCGTGGAAGCACCACGCCGAACACAGCGCCATCCGCGAGCGCGGACGCAACGACTGGTACCAGTACGCTCATACCCGGGTCGGCAAGGTCGAACGGGCCTACGCTGTGCGCCCTCAAGCACAGGCCCGAACCGCGGTCCACAGCGGTCCAGGCCTGCCGCCGGATCAATCCTGAGCCGTCGGCAACAGGCTGCGCACGGCCTGGATTTCCGGCAGATCGCTACGGCGCATATAGACCCGTAGCGGTTCACTGATGTTGATCCGGTCGTCGATGTTCTGGTCCAGCAACAACTGGATCTGCTCGCGTTTCAGACTCATGGCCTGATCGGACACCGGCGCCCAGACAAATTCGCTGGCCGGCACTATGGCGTCGTCGGCCACATCCATGCCGAAGGAGTCTTCGCTGAAACGCACGATGTAACGCCCGGTCTTGCGATTGAAACCGACAAAACCCTTGAGCTGGTCGGCGGCCTGGCAGATGAGTTCAGAGGTGATGCTCATGGTAAACCTCACGGTAAGTCCCGCAGGACTGGGTGATCGATGGTCTACACGCGAGGCAAGGAAAGGACTGTGTTGAGGCTTCCCTCTGCTGGGGAAACTGCGCGCCCAAGAGTACTGCAAAGCGCCGGAAAAAACCCTGACTGATGCGCATGAGAAGGATTTATGTCGCCCGGGAGATAGCACAAGCGTCATTGTGTTGCTAAAAGATAGGACCTTGCCCCCGCCTCCACGAAAGGATTTCGAGCATGCCTGCGACCTTCACTCCTTGCGCCCTGATGTTGGGCCTGATGCTCGGTTGCGGCCTGGCCCAGGCCGCTGAACAGCCGGATCCGAATGCCCTGGCGGCGCGCCTGGGCATCCCCCAGCCAGCGGTGATCGCCCACCGTGGCGCCTCGTTCGATGCCCCCGAGTCCACGGCGGCGGCCTACCGCCTGGCCCGGGATCTGGGGGCGGACTATCTGGAGCTGGACCTGCAGCGCAGCAAGGACGGCGTGCTCTTCGCCCTGCACGACAACAACCTGCTACGCACCACCGACGTGGCGCAGAAATTCCCCGAGCGCAAGGACAGCCCGCCCAATGCCTTCACCCTGGCCGAGCTCAAGCGCCTCGACGCCGGCAGCTGGTTCAACCAGGCCCACCCGGATCGCGCCCGGCCGGGCTTTGCCGGCCTGAAGATCCTGACCCTGGACGAGATCATCGACATCGCCCAAGGCAGCGCGCAGCACAAACCCGGGCTGTACATCGAAACCAAGGAGCCGCAGCTGTTCCCCGGCATCGAGCACGAACTCAAGGAAAAGCTCCAGGATCGCGGCTGGCTGAGCCCAGCGGGCTCCAAGCTGGCCAAGAGCGAGCTGGCCGTGGGCCAGGGCCAAGGCAAGGTGGTGCTACAGACCTTCGACAAGCACAGCCTGCAACTGCTGCACAAGGAAATGCCCCAGGTGCCCAAGGTGCTGTTGCTGTGGGTCGGGGCCGGCAGCATCGAACCGGCGTCCAGCGTGACCTTCGCCGACAGCGGCGAAACCGACAAGGCGGCCTACTACGCCAAGCAGCAACCCAAGGACCCGGGCGAATTCAAGCGCTGGATCGACTACGCCAAGGCCCAGGGCGCCATTGGCACCGGTCCCTCCACGGCCCTGACAGCGGGCGGCGAGCAAAGCTACGCGGATCTGGTGCAACCCTGGATGAATCAGTACACCCACGATCAGGGCCTGCTGGTGCACGCCTACACCCTCGATGAACCAGTGGACTTCAAGAAAGCCATGGACGCCGGGGTCGACGGTATCTTCACCAACCGCAGCGCCGAGCTGCTCAAGTACTTCAAGCGTCCGGCTAACGCCAGCGTGCCCCAACTGCTGGAGGCCAGCGGTTACTGAATGTCGGTCTTGCACTGGAGCGGCGAGCTCTGGCTGGGGCGTGACTTCGGCCTGATTCAAGGCGCCATGGGGCGCACCGCGCCCCATGCCCACTACGCCCATCAGCTGATCATCGCCCCCGAGCAACCGGTGACGCTGGAGCTCGACGGCATGCCCCACAGCGGGCACTTCCTGGTGATCCAGGCCCTGCAGCGGCATGCCATTGTGCAGGCGCCCGACAACGCCTTCACGGTCTATGCCGAGCCGTTGTCGATTGCGGCCGCAGACCTGCTGGCCTGTGTCCACAACGTGCGTCCCTCGTTGCCCACGCTTGAGGCGGCGCTGCGCGCCTGCCCGCGCCAGCCCCTGGCCGACCGGCGTGTGGCGCGGGCCCTGCAGGCCCTGGATGCCGCGCTCACAGGCAGGGTGGTGGCGACGCAACTGGCGGCCCAGGCCCACGTCTCCCTGAGCCAGCTGGAGCGCCTGTTCGCCCGCGACGTCGGCTTGCCGGTGCGGCGCCTGGTGCTCTGGCGGCGTCTGCGCCTGGCCATGGCCCTGCTGCTCGACGGCCAGCCCGTGGCCCAGGCCGCCCATGGCGCCGGCTTTGCCGACAGCGCGCACTTCTCCCGCACCCTGAAAGCGCTGTTCGGAGTCACCGCCGGTCAGGCCCTGAAAACCCTCAGGCCTCGCCTGCTGGATTGACCGAGCGCCGCAACGCGGCAGGCACCTTGGGCTCGACCGCATAGCGCTGGACCTTGAACGGCTCCAGCAACTGCGGCCAATACGCCAGCGGGTAGTCGGGCCGACTGCCAATGCCCAGATCGCCCTGGCGCATCGAGTAGTCGTCGCGATAGAACCCGGTGCCCAACAGCCAGTCCCAGAGGTTGAAGAACAGCCCGAAATTCACATCGCCGGCGCGGCCATACTTCATATGGTGAAAGCGATGCACCGGAGCCCAGGCAAACACCCGCCGCAGCGGTCCCATGCGCATATCGACGTTGGAATGCTGCAACAGCAAGGCAATGCCGATGGCCAGGGCCAGCAGCTGCGCCACCGGCAGCGGAATGCCCAGCAGCACCAGCGGCAGCAACCCCGCCGAGGCCTCCAGCATCTGGTGCAGAGGGTGCTTGAGCAGACCGTTGAAACCGTACAGGCGCTGCACGCTGTGGTGCACCGCATGCAGGCGCCAGAGCCAGGCCCAGCGATGACTGGCGTAATGGGCCAGGCTGATCCCGCCATCGACGATCACTATCGCCAGCAGCAATTGCCCCCAGAGCGGCCAGTCCCGGGGCCACAGGCCATCGCAGCCCAGCCATGCCACCCACCCCGGCAAGGCCAGCAACCCCAGAGCATTCAGGCTTTCGTTGACCAGTGCGTGCAAGCCATCGCGCAACCGGTCGCCCTGAGAGCGGTTCCAGGCCGGCTCGTAAGGCAATGCCCATTCCGCCAGGAACGACACCAGCAGCGCCCCGGCGAACAGCACCAGCAAACCCAGCGCAGACGCCTGCCCGTCACCCATCCAATACACCCCGCCGGCGATGAATCCGCCCAGCATCAAGGGGCCATACAACCATGCCAGCATGCGTTTCATTCAAGGTGTCTCCTTAACAAGGGAGAAACCAGCTTGCCGGTGTCGCCCGGCCCCCGGCTTGAACAAACGACGCAAACACTGCGCTGAATTAAGGGTGAATTAAGTTGCACTGGCTAACCTGTGCCCATCGAAAGCCATCACGCCAAGGAATCAACACCATGAAACAGTTCTCTGCCCTGTTCGCCGCTGCCGCCCTGACCCTGACCGCCGGCCTGGCCCAGGCCGATGTCCGCCCGGACCTGATCCCGGGCCTGCTCAAGTCCGGCGCCATCATGGACCTGGAAAAACTCAACCAGGCCGCCCTGGCCCAGCACCCCGGCACCACCGCCGCCAGCATCACCGACACCGAGCTGGAGCAGACCGCCACCGGCGCCTACGTCTACCAGGTGGAACTGCGCGACAGCAAAGGCATCGAGTGGGACGTGGACCTCGACGCCAAGACCGGCCAGGTCCTGAGCAACAAGCAAGATCACTAACCCGCCATACGGCACAAGGCCGCGCCCCGTTTCGGGAGCGCGGCCTTGTGCCGTGGAGCATGAAAAAGCAATCAGGCCGTGGTGCTGAGCAGCGACCCCGAAGCACCGCTCTCCGACTCCTGCAACGCCTGCAGCAGGGCCGCCGTCGCGGTTTGCAGGGAGGCGCTGGTGGTGGCCACCTGAGCCTGGGCCGCCGCCACCGCCGCCGCCTTGGCGTCGGCACTGTCCTGGCTGTTCTGCGCCGCTTGCAGCTGCTGTTGCTGCTCCTGCAACTGCTTTTGCAGCTCCGCGATCTGCTTGCGCAGCTCCTTCACCGTATCGCTGCTGGAATCTTCGCTGCTGGTGCTGTCCCCGCCCGCCGCGGCACCGCCCGCAGCCGGCGCCTTGTCGGCAGCGCCGACGTCGGTGGCGCTGCCGGTAGTGGTGGCGCTGCTGTCGCTGGCGCTGGCGTCAATCCGGGTCTTGCTCGGGGTGACCGGGGTCTGGCTGATGGAAATCGACGTGATGCTGACCATGGCGTGCGTCCTGGTTCGGGAAAGATAACCGGTCATCGACACCGCCCCCCGCCACTTGAGAGTGATCGTGTATCGGCCTGGTAAGCCGGCCGATACAGGATGACCGGCGTCAGGCACTCAGACGCGAGGTGACCTCGTTCAACTGACCCGACAGACCATGCAGGTCACGGCTCGCCGCCTCGGTGCGCTGGACATTGTCGAGATTGGTACTGGCAATCGAAGTGATCTCGGTGAGGTTGCGCGAGATGTCCTCGGCCACCGAGGTCTGCTCCTCGGCGGCGGTGGCGATCTGCCGGTTCATGTCGCGGATTGCCTCCACGGCCTGGGTGATGCGTTCGAGCATGGCCCCGGCCTCGGTCACTTGCTGCACACTCTGCTCGCTGCGCGACTGGCCGCTCTCGATGGCCTGGGCCGCGTCCACCGCGCCGGTCTGCACGCTGTGGATGATCTGGTTGATCTCGATGATCGACGCCGCGGTGCGCTGCGCCAGGCTGCGCACTTCGTCGGCGACCACGGCGAATCCACGCCCGGCCTCACCGGCCCGGGCCGCTTCGATGGCGGCATTGAGCGCCAGCAGGTTGGTCTGCTCGGCAATCCCCTGGATCACTTCCAGCACCTTGCCGATACGCCCGCTGTCGGCTTCCAGGCGACGGATCACCGTCGCGGTGTTGGCGATCTCGCTGCGCATCTGGGTGATGCTGTGGATGGTGCTCTGCATCACCTGCTCGCCCTGCTGCGCCGACTGGTCGGCATCATCCGCGGCGCGCGCGGCGTCGGCGGCGTGGCGCGCCACTTCCTGGGCGGTGGCGGACATTTCGTTCATCGCCGTGGCCACCTGATCGGTGCGGCTGAACTGTTCGTTGGTGCCCTGGGACATCAGCGTGGCGATGGCATTAAGCTCGCCGCTGGAGCTGTCCAGGTCCGAGGCGCTGAGCTGCAGGCTGCTGAAGGTCTGGGCCAGGAAGTCGCGCAGGGTGTTGGCGGCGGCCGCCAGCTTGCCCAACTCGTCCTGACGCTCGCTGGCCACGCGCTCGGCGAACTGGCCACGACTGAGCTGGGCCACGTAGTCGATCAATTGGCGAATCGGCTGGACCAGGCTGCGGTTGACCAGCCACAGGCTGAGCAGGCCGATCAGCAGACCCGAGCCCAGCATCACCAGAATGCCCAGCCACACCGTGCGGTCGGCGGCGGCGCTGATGTCCCGCGACTGCTGCTCACCGTGCTTGCGCAATTGGGTTACCAACTCGCTCATCTGCTCGCTGGCGGCGCGGTCCACGCCCTTGACCGCGGCGTCCCCGGCACTCGGATCAGCACCACCGGCCACGAAGGCATCGCGGCCTTTCTGGTAGGCCGCACCCAACTGCCGGTGCTCATCCGCCAAGCGCTGTACCCGGCTCTTGAGGGCCGAATCCAGACCAGGAGTCTGGGCCAATTGGCCCAGGATGTTCTGCACATCCCGCTGACGATCTTCGAACTGCTGCCAGTACTTGTTCAGTTCCTGGGGCTGCTTGCCCCGCAGCAGCACGTTCTTCCATTCCTGCACCTGGCTCTTGAACTGCAGGTTGGCCTCGTCGATCAGCTGCGAACTGCGCAGCGGGCCGTCGATCAGCTCGCGGTAGCTCTGCACGCCACCGGACAGCAATTGAAAACACGCCAGGGCGATCAACAGCATCGCAATCAGGCTACCGCTCAGCAGGGCAAGAATTTGCGCTCTCAGGGATTTTTGCAAAAACATCGAGAAGATCTCATGACAGGGATAGAGCAGGCCCACCAAGGGCATGCGTAGGTCCGAACTTCCCTGTCAGGCACATTCAAAGCGGGTCGAATGCGTATTGCATGTGAGCGTGATCGGCATGCGCAATCCATTCTTGAGCGCTGCCGACCACCGGTATGGCGCCGCGGATTGTGCACGTTGAAACGTCACAAAACTGTCAAAAAGCCTTGCCATGATAGGGCCCAAGTGAACCTGTGAAATCCGCGCCAGGCACTGTCCCTCCTGCGAGACCCCATGAACCACAGCCTCGACCAGAGTCACCGCGATTCCGATCTGTTTGGCCTGCTCTACGGTTTCAGCTTTCGCCCCGGCGAACGCGGTCATGAACTGGATTCGGCCAAGGCCCTGCAAGCCCTGCAACACCCCCAGGACAGCGATGAATTCCTCTGGCTGCACCTGAACCTGGCCCACGCCGCCTGCGAGCGCTGGATGAAGGCACACCTGCAACTGCCCGAGGAGTTCTTCGAAGCCCTGCACGAAGGCTCGCGCTCGACCCGCATCGAACATGTCGACTCGGCCCTGCTGGCGGTGGTCAACGACGTGGTGTTCAACTTCAGCAGCATGGTGTCCTCGGACATCTCCACCCTGTGGGTCTGCGTGCGCAGCAACCTGATCATCAGCGCGCGCCTGCAACCCCTGCACTCGGTGGACAAGCTGCGCTCCTCGGTCAAGGCCGGCGAACGCTTTCGCTCGCCCCTGGAACTGCTGGTGCACCTGCTGCGCGACCAGGGCGAGGTGCTGACCCAGATCGTGCGCAAGACCAGCCTCAGCGTCGACCAGATCGAGGACCAGCTCCTGGCCGCCCGGGTTTCCAGCAACCGCGCCGAACTGGGGGCCATGCGCCGGGTGCTGGTGCGCCTGCAACGCCTGCTGGCCCTGGAGCCGGGCTCCCTGCTGCGCCTGCTCAACCGCCCGCCGCAGTGGCTGCAGAAGGAAGACGTCAAGGAACTGCGCAAATCCACCGAAGAGTTCGCCCTGATCATCAACGACCTCACGGCCCTCGGGGAGCGGATCAAACTGCTGCAGGAAGAGACCGCCGCCAACCTCAACGAACAGACCAACCGCACCCTGTTCACCCTGACGGTGGTCACGGTGCTGGCGCTGCCGATCAACATCATTGCCGGTTTTTTCGGCATGAACGTCGGCGGCATTCCGTTTTCCGGCGACCCGGAGGGTTTCTGGATCCTGGTGGCGCTGGTGGCCACCTTCACCCTGATCGCCGGGCGCTGGGCCTTCCGCAAACGCCAGGACTACTGAGCACGACGACGGCGCGGGCTGGATCGGATCAACGGAACGCCTCAATCGCGCAAACCATGATCTGAGGCAGTCTGTCTGTAACATTTGGCTACGATCATGGGCGACACTCCTCTTCCGCCACAGGATTGTCCGGCAATGGCCACCCCGTCACTGACTGCCGCGTCTCCCAGCCCCGACGTCAAACCGCAACTGGATAAGAAACCCAGCCCCTTCACCCTGGTGATCTTCTTCGCCGTGCTGGCCATGGGCTTGCTGTTCACCGCCTACAGCCTGGTGCACGACATGCACGAGCTGGGCACCACGGTCACCACCTGGACCCCGTTCCTGCTGCTGGGGGTGGCGCTGCTGATCGCCCTGGGCTTCGAGTTCGTCAACGGCTTCCACGACACCGCCAACGCCGTGGCCACGGTGATCTACACCCACTCCCTGCCGCCGCAGTTCGCGGTGGTCTGGTCCGGCCTGTTCAACTTCCTCGGGGTGCTGCTGTCCAGCGGCGCGGTGGCCTTCGGCATCATCGCCCTGCTGCCGGTGGAGCTGATCCTGCAAGTGGGCTCCTCCGCCGGCTTTGCGATGATCTTCGCCCTGCTGATCGCCGCCATCCTGTGGAACCTCGGTACCTGGTGGCTGGGGCTGCCGGCCTCCTCGTCCCACACCCTGATCGGCTCGATCATCGGCGTCGGCGTGGCCAACGCACTGATGCACGGCCGCGACGGCACCAGCGGGGTGGACTGGAGCCAGGCCACCAAGGTCGGCTACGCCCTGCTGTTCTCGCCACTGATCGGCTTCGTGTTTGCCGCCCTGCTGCTGTTGGCCCTGCGCCTGTTCGTCAAGAACCGCGCCCTGTACAAGGCGCCCAAGGGTGACGCGCCGCCACCGTGGTGGATTCGCGGCCTGCTGATCCTGACCTGCACCGGGGTGTCCTTCGCCCACGGCTCCAACGACGGCCAGAAAGGCATGGGCCTGATCATGCTGATCCTGGTGGGCACCCTGCCCATGGCCTATGCGCTGAACCGCACCATGCCCGCCGACCAGTCGCTGCAATTTGCCGCGGTGGCCGAAGTCACCCAGCAAGCCCTGATCAAGAGCGCCCCGCAACCGGCGCCAGCCGATCCTCGCGCGGTGCTCTCGGAGTACATGCGCAGCAAGCAAGCGACGCCGGAGCTGATCCCCGCCCTGGCCGCCCTGACCGGCGCCATCGGTGCCGAGGTCAAGGGCTACGGCTCGCTGGCCAAGGTGCCTGCCGAAGCCATGGGCAACGTGCGCAACGACATGTACCTGACCAGCGAAGCCATCCGCCTGATGGACAAGAACCAGGTCGGCCACTTCGACCAGGACACCCGGGACAAGCTGCAACTGTTCAAGCAACAGATCGACAACGCCACGCGCTTCATCCCGCTGTGGGTGAAGATCGCCGTGGCCATCGCCCTGGGCCTGGGCACCATGGTCGGCTGGAAGCGCATCGTGGTGACCGTCGGCGAGAAGATCGGCAAGACCCACCTGACCTACGCCCAAGGCGCCTCGGCGGAAACCGTGGCCATGCTGACCATCGGCGCGGCGGACATGTTCGGCCTGCCGGTATCGACCACCCACGTGCTGTCCTCGGGGGTGGCCGGGACCATGGTGGCCAATGGCGGCGGGTTGCAGATGCGCACCATCCGCAACCTGGCCATGGCCTGGGTCCTGACCCTGCCGGCGGCGATCCTGCTGTCCGGCAGCCTGTACTGGCTGTTCACTCAGCTGTTCTGATCAGCCAGCGCCTGCCCGGTCGCCCGCTCAGCCGGCGGCGGGCAGGCGGCTGTGCAAGCGACTGGCGAGCCCGGCCTGCAAGGCAAACGCCAGGACCCCGGTCAGCGGCGCCGAGAAACTCGCCAGGCCGCCCCCCGCCCCCATCAGCATCAGGCCCAGGGCCGTACCGCCGAACCAGGCCGTCAGCCCCACCGGGTTGAAGGCCGCCACGCGATCAATCGCCGCCACATCAGTACGCCCCAGCAGGATCTGCGCCAGGGCCACGCCGACCCAGGCCACCACGAAGATCCCCTGATAGGCCAGGGCCTTGAGCAGGTAGGCGAACACATCCGCCAGCATCAGGCCGTAGACGATGACTCCCACCGCCAGCGCCCACATCAGGTAGGAACCCCGCAGGCCGAAGCGGCCGAAGAATGCCTGCATGTTCAGGGTCGCCAAGTAATAGTTGGCGGTGTTGATCCGGGTTTGCGTGGCCCAGACGAACAACAGCCCCCAGAGCCCCATCAACTGCAGGATCGCCATCACCACCGAGACTTCATTGAGCGCGCCCTCATGGGGAATGCTGCTCACCAGGTAGATCCCCGCGGCGCCGTTGAGCAGAAAGGTCACCGCGTAGAACGGCATGCCGAAGTTCCAGCGACCGTGGTAGCCGGCGTCCTCGGGCTTGCCGAAACGCGCGTAGTCGAAGGTGAACAGCATCAGGATCCACACCCCCATGTAGGCCACGAAGCAATCCCACCAGCCGGTATTGCCGGGATTGGCCGGGCCGAAATCCAGCCATTGCGGCTGGTAGCCATAACGGCTGATGGACAGGCCCACGGCGAACAGCAAGCCCCCCAGGTACACCGGCAGCAGCACGCCGTTGAGCTTGTCCAGCCAGCGCTGCACGCTGCCCAGGATCAGCGGCACGCTGTACAGCACCACCAGCAAGGCCGCCAGCGGATACAGCAATTGCGGGTACAGGTGATGGAGCGCCACGGCGATCACCGAACCTTCGAACACCGCGTAGTAGATGGCCGTGGAGAAAAAGATCAGGGTCGCCAGGCAAGCCCCGGTGCTGCCGAACAGCAACCGCGAGAACAGCGCCACCGAGAGCCCGCTGCGCATGGCGAAGCGGCTGAGCACGCTGTTCACCAGGCCATAGCTGAGCACCGACAGGAGCATGCCGATCAAGGCATTGCGGGTGCCGTAGGACAAGGCCAGGGAGGCGCCGACGACGATGTAGAACATCGCGCTGCACACCGCCCACCAGGCCATGGTCAGGGACAGTCGGCCCATGCGGGCCTCGCTGGGAAGGGCCACATTGGCCGGGGTCTGCCCGGTTTGATTCGCTTGCGATAAAGCTGCCATATGCGTGAACTCCAGAACCGATCAAGGGTTGAAGCGCGGGCAGCCGTCACCGCACCGAAGTGCGGCGTTGGCCTACCGTTTGGCATGGCCCGCGCGATGCGGCGGGCAGAATCAGGAAGGAAACAGTTTGCTCAGACAGCTGAGCTTTTTCTTGTAGGAGCGCCGAGCCTCCAGCGCTTCTTCGAGGGTCACCGCGACAAAGCGGGCCTTCTGGTTGGGCTGCATCTGGCCGATCAGGTCGAGGTCGGCGCTGATCACCGTGCCGATCATGGCGTAGCCGCCACCGGACACCGCGTCCCGGTGCAGGACGATGGGTTCCAGCCCCGCCGGCACCTGGATCGAGCCAATCGGGTAGCAGCTGTCGACGATGTTCGATGGATCGGAACCGGCGCCGAACGGCTGCTCCCGGGGCTGGAAGCTCAAGGCGCTGCCCCCCTTGAAGCGATAGCCGATGCGGTCCGCCTCCGAACCCACGGTCCAGGGTTCGGCGAAGAAGCTGGCCTTGGCCGCCTCGCTCAGGCGTTCGTAGTACAGGCCCGGCACCACCCGCAGGGTGATTTCGCCGCCCAGGGATTGGCGCAGCGCCATGGGCAGGCTGGCACCGGGTCGGCCCTTGCCGCTGGCGACGCCCACCGGCAACTCATCCCCAACCGCCAGACGCCGGCCCTGGAAACCACCGAGGGCGCCCAGGGCATAGGTCGAACGACTGCCCAGCACCAGCGGCACATCGATGCCACCGGCCACCGCCAGGTAGGCCCGTGCCCCGGCCTTGGGAAAGTCAAAACGCAGCACTTGCCCGGCCTTGACCGCAAAGGCGGTGTCCAGGTGCATGTCCACGCCATCGAGCTTGGGGGTCATGTGGGCGCCGCAGACCGCCACCAGGGCGTCGGCGCTGAACGCAAGCTCCGGCCCAAGCAAGGTGCATTCCAGCCCGGCCGCGCCTGCCGGGTTGCCCACCAGCTGGTTGGCCGCGCTCAGGGCGTACTGGTCCAGGGCCCCGGACGGCGGAATCCCCAGGTGATAGAAACCTTCGCGCCCCAGATCCTGCACCGATGTGGCCAGGCCCGGTTTGATGACCTTGATCATGCCAGCACCTCCTGCAGCGATTTGGGATAGCCGACCGGGTCGGCGAGAAAGGCATCCAGGGAAAACTCCACCTCGCGGATGCGCAGATCGAAGCGCCCGGCCTCGACCTCGGCCACCGCCAGGTCATAGGCCTCACGGTCGATGGGCTTGAACTGCACGATATCCCCGGGCCGGAAGAACACCATGTGCTGCTTGAGGTAAGCCAACTGTTGCTGCGGGTCGTAGATCGGCGCCGGAGTAACGCCGAACATCTGGTAGCCGCCGGCGCCGCGTACCGAGTAGATGCAGCCGAAACAGCCGCCATGACCCAGGGTCAGTTTCGGCGTGTCGGTGCGTGGCCGCAGGTACTTGGGCACCTGCAATTGCCGTTCACGTTCGACCATCTGGAACATGAACGGCAGCCCGGCGACAAAGCCCACCATGGAGACGAACCAGGGCGCGCCGCTGTGGGCGGCGATGAACGCCTCGACGTCCGCCAGGCCGTTGATCCGCGCCGCGTACTCAAGATCGGTGGCGCTGGGGTCCTGGTGCCGGTCGCGAAAGCGCATCAGGGTTTCGTGGGTCCAGGGATCGTTGTAGAGCACCGGGATCTCGATGATCCGGGTGTGCAGGCTGCGCTCGGCCACCGCCCCGGCCTCGGCCTGCTGCACCGCCTCCAGCAGGGTGTGCGGAGCGATGCGGTCCGGGTCGAAGCGGATCTGGAACGAGGCGTTGGCCAGGCACACATCCAGCACCCCGTCCAATTCCAGGCGCTGCACGGCGCGGGTCACCGCCATGCCCTTGAAGAAGGCCTCCAGGGACATGCTGTCGCTGACTTCGGCGAACAGGTGCTCGTCGGCACCAAAGCTGTAGCGGATCGGCTGGCTCATGCGACACCTCCGGCGCGGCGCGCGGCCAGCCAGGTTTCCAGGGTTCCGGTGTGAAAATCGGCCTGCTGCAACCAGGGTTCGGCCAGCAGTTCACGGTGCAGCGACAAGGTACTGGCCATGCCGGTCAGGGTGGTCTGCTCCACGGCCAGCCTTGCCCGGGCCAGGGCCTCGTCGCGATCAACTCCGTGCACGATCAGCTTGGCCAGCAGCGAGTCGTAATACGGCGGCACAGCATAGCCCGGGTACAGGTGGCTATCGACCCGCACTCCCGGCCCTTGCGGCCAGATCAGTTGCTCGACCCGGCCCGGGCTGGGGAAGAAATCCCGCGCCGGGTCTTCGGCGTTCAGGCGCATCTGCAAGGCCGCGCCATTGAGCTGGATGTCGCTCTGGCGCAACCCCAGGGGCTCGCCCCCGGCAATGCGCAACATGGCCTGGACCAGATCGATGCCGGTGATCAGCTCGCTGATCGGGTGCTCCACCTGGATCCGCGTGTTCATCTCGATAAAGAAGAACTCGCCGGTGCTGTCGTCATACAGGTATTCCAGGGTGCCAGCGCCCTGGTAGCCCAGGGCTTGGGTCAGACGCACCGCGCTGCTGCACAACTGCTCGCGCTGCGCGGCGCTGAGCACCGGCGACGGCGCTTCTTCGAAGATTTTCTGCCGCCGCCGCTGCAACGAGCACTCGCGCTCGAACAGGTGCACCGCGTGCTGGCCATCGCCCAGTACCTGGACTTCGATATGCCGGGCACGGCCGATGAAACGCTCCAGGTACAGTGCACCATTACCAAAAGCCGTCTGGGCTTCGCGCTGCGCCCGAGGGAATTCCTCGGCCAATTGCGCCGCGTCCTGAGCCAGGCGGATCCCGCGCCCGCCGCCACCGGCACTGGCCTTGATCAGCAGCGGAAAGCCCACGCTTTCAGCGGCCTTGAGCGCGGCCTCCAAATCGAAGAGTTCACCTGGAGAACCCGGAACCACCGGCACCCCGGCCGCCTGTGCGGTGCGCCGGGCTTCAGCCTTGTCGCCCATGCGGCGAATGGTTTCGGCGCTGGGACCGACGAAGATCGCCCCGGCCTGGACCACCGCCTCGGCAAAACCGGCGTTCTCGGAAAGAAAGCCATAGCCCGGATGCACGGCATTGGCGCCGCTGCGTTGCAACGCACTCAGCAGGGCCTCGACATTCAGGTAGCTCTTGTCGGCCCGCGCCGGGCCGATGATCTGCACTTCATCGGCCAAACGTGCGGCCATGGAGTCGGCATCCGCCTCGCTGCACGCGGCAACCGTGGGAATGCCCAGGGCCTTGGCCGCGCGAAGGATGCGCACGGCAATCTCGCCACGGTTGGCCACCAGCAACTTGTTGATTGCTTGAGTCATGCCCCGGCCCTCACTCTTCGAGCGTCGCGACGACCTGACCCGGTTCCACCGGATCACCGTCTTCCACCAAAAAGGCGCTGACTTGGCCCGCGCTCCCGGCGGTCAGTTCGGAAAACTGCTTCATGACTTCGATCAGGCCGATCACGGTATCGGCGCTGATGCGGTCGCCGACCTCGACGAAAGGCGCCGACTCGGGAGTGGCCTTGCGATAGAAGGTGCCCGGCAAGGGGGTGATAACACTGTGTTCGGCCATGTCTGTTCCTTTTGGAATAGTTGTAGAAAGGCAGGCAAAAATTCAAAAACCGGATGAGGCCCGCGTCTGTGCGCGGTGCTTCGTGTCGATGCGCCTCAGCGCGGTGCGCGCACCTCGATGCCGGCCTGATCCAGCGCCGTGCGGGTGGCCTCCACCAGATCCAGGGCGCCCGGGGTGTCGCTGTGCAGGCAGATGGAATCGAATTCGATGCTCAGGTCCTCGCCTTCGACGGTGCGCACCAGGCCGCTCTGGCAGGCGCGCAGCACCTTGGCCGCCACTGAGGCCGGGTCCAGGGCGCGGACATTGCGGGTGAAGACGATGGAACCGCTGAGGTCGTAGTCGCGGTCGGCATAGAACTCGCGGATCACTGGCTGGCCCAGCTCCCGAGCCACCTGCCAGATCACCGAATTGGGCATGCAATACAGCAGCAGCTCGGGCTCCAGCTGGCGCAGGTTTTCCACCAGCAGCCGCGCCGCTTCCTGGTCCCGGGCCAAATGCATGTAGAGCGCGCCGTGGGGCTTGATGTGTTGCAGCTTCACGCCTTGTACCCGAGCCAGCTCGCGCAGGGCGCCGAGCTGATAGAGCATGTCGTCCACCAGTTCCTGGGCCGGGGCATTGATATGCCGGCGCCCGAAACCCACCAGATCGCGAAACCCCGGGTGCGCACCGATGGCCACGCCCCGGCGCTTGGCCTGCTCGATGGTACGGCGCATGGTGCTGGGGTCGCCGGCGTGAAAGCCGGTGGCGATATTGGCCGAGCTGATAAAGCCCATCAGCTCGTTGTCGACGCCATCGCCGATGGTCCAGGGGCCGAAGCTCTCGCCCATGTCCGAATTGAAATCCACTGCCTGCATCACTGTTGCTCCAACTCTTGTGACTTCGTGTCACGGAAATTAGAGCGGCCTTGACCCCTTGGGAAGATCTATTATCAGATAGAGCTTCTTCTGAAAAACAGATAAAGCTAAAGAGCAATGCCGGGTTTGGCGGCAGCGGCGTTCGCACCATCGCTTTCGCCGGCAAGCCGGCTCCTACAGGACAAGGGGGGAATGGGCCATGTCGTTGACCTTGCGCCAGGTGCGCTATTTCGTGGCCACGGCCGAGATCGGGCAGATCTCCCAGGCGGCGATTCACTTGAATATCTCGCAGTCGGCGGTGACCACCGCGATCAAGGAACTGGAGGCCATGCTCGCCGTGCAGTTGTTTGTGCGCTCGGCCCAGGGCATGAACCTGACCGATGCCGGGCGGCATTTTCTCAACCGCGCCTACGTGATTCTGCGCAGCGTCGAGGATGCGCTGAACAGCCCGTTACCGGACTACCGGGCCAGCGGCGTGCTGCACCTGGCGGCCAGCTACACGGTGATCGGCTACTTCCTGCCGCACCACCTGCAACGCCTGGAGCACTGGCACCCGGACGTCACCATCGAGCTGCATGAACAGGAACGCCAGGCCATCGAACAGGGTTTGCTGGAAGGCCGTTTCGACATGGCGGTGGTGCTCACCGCCAACCTGACCCACCCGGACATCGTCTCGCAGACCCTGTTCAACTCCGAGCGCCGGCTGTGGCTGCCGGCCCACCATCCGCTGTGCGAGCGCACCAGCATCAGCCTGGCGGACGTGGCCCAGGAGCCGTTCATCCTGCTCACCGTCGACGAGGCCGAACAGAGCGCCATGCGCTATTGGGAACAGGCCGGCCAGCAGCCCAACGTGCGGGTGCGCACCAGCTCGGTGGAGGCGGTGCGCAGCATGGTGGCCAACGGCAGCGGCGTGGCGATTCTTTCGGACCTGGTGCACCGGCCCTGGTCCCTGGAGGGCAAGCGCATCGAAACCCTGAGCCTGAGCGACGCGGTGACGCCGATGAGCGTGGGACTGGCCTGGCACCGCGAACGGGCCTTCACCCCGGCCATGCAGGCCTTGCGTGCCTACTTCCACGACGCCTTCCTCGCGCCCCAGCAACTGAGCGCCCGGCGCTGAACACCTTGCTTGGCGATCTCTTGCCGAACCTCCAGCGGCCTCAAGACCCACGCGTCTCCTACGGAGCCGTTCGCAGCCTGCGGCAGCGGCTACAACCCGACACCTGTAGCCGCTGCCGAGCCCGCGAGGCTGCGAAAAGGCCCGCAGGGCCTTGCCTGGCGATCCTGAGCCAAACCTGTGGCGGCAGGAAAAACCTGCGTCTCCTGCGCAGCCATTCGCAGCCTGCGGCAGCGGCTACACAAACCTAGTCAGGGGCAGGTCCAGCTACGCGCCGCGCCAGCAATCTGCCCAGCCAGCTGGGCGATGGCCTGCTGGTGGGCCTGGACCAGGCTGCTCAGTTCAACACCCGCCGGCTGGCGGATCTGGCTGCTGCAGGTCAGGCTGCGGGCCGGGCCGCCCTCGCCCCGCAGGCGCAGGCTCCAGACCACATCGATCAGCGCATAGCGACCGGGCAGGGATTCGAAACGGCGCACATCGGTCTGCAACGACAGCACCGGGCGCCCGGGCTGCTTGGGCAAGCCTTCAAGGTTGCGGGTGCCGAGCTTGTGCTCCATCTGGCTGGCCAGGGCGTCGTGGAATTCGTCCACCAGCGGCGCGCTCCAGCGTTGGGTTTCGAGGATCGCCAGGCTGCCGCTGTCCTGGCGTACCACCAGTTGCGGCTGATCCACCTGCACCGGAATGCGCACCGTGGACATCTCGAACTGCAGGTCGCCAGTGCGCGCCGCAGCGCTGCCTTCGGCCACGGGCGGCATCAGGGTGTAGTAACGGGTGGGCGCCGAACTGCAGGCGGCCAGCCCCAGGGTCAGGCAGAGCAACAGGGCACGGGTTTTCATGGCTGGGCTTCCGGTACGGATTCGCGAACAGAGGAGGATGGCGACTGGTAGGCATCCGGTTGGTTGTCTTTGAGGCGCCCGCGGATCAGCGCTTCCGGATGACGCCCGAGGAAGTCGCTGAGGACCCGCACCGAACGCGCGGAACGCTGCACTTCTTCCATGGCCTGGCCAAGTTTCTGGCGCTGTGGCGAGTCTTCGGAGAAGCTCTCGTTGGCGCTGGCCAGGGTCTTCTTCGATTGCTCCAGGGTGTCGCGCATCTGCGGCAGCACCTCGCCGTTGACCTGCTTCAGGGTCTTCTGCATCTCCACCAGGCTGCCATTGAGGTTGGCGGCAATCGAGTCGATCGGCAGCTTGCTGATCTTGTCCACCACGGCCTGCAGTTGTTCCTGCAACTTGTCCATGCTGCCCGGGATGGTGGGGATCTCCAGCGGCCGCGCCGTAGCGTCGTAGGCCACCGGCTTGGCGTTGGCGACAAAGTCCAGGGAGATGTACAGCTGGCCAGTCAGCAGGTTGCCGCTGCGAGGCTGGGCCCGCAGGCCGTTCTTGACGAAGGCGCCGATCAGCTGGGCCGAGCGCGCATCGTCCTCGCCGCCGGTCTGCTTGACCAGCTTTTCGTGGGCCTTGCCCAGGCGCTCGGGATAGATCACCGCCCCTACCAGGGTCGGGAAATACTTGCGCTGTTCGTCGTAGTCCAGGTCCATCGACACCACCTTGCCGATGTTCACCCCGAGGAACTCCACCGGGGCATTGATCGACAGCCCGCGCAGGGCCTGGTCGAAGCGCATGCGGATGTAATAGGGCGCGCCGTCCGGCGGCGCCAGGGCGGTGTCCTGGTCGCCGAACAGGGTGTACTCGGCGTTCTCCTCGGCCGGCTTGGCATTGGGGCTGTACTTGGGCTCGACGAAGGCGATGCCGCCGGCGAGGATCGACGACACCGACTCGGTGTTGACCTTCAGGCCATTGGCGCCGAGGGTCACGTCGACGCCGCTGGCGTTCCAGAAGCGGGTGTCGGTGGTGACGTACTTGTCGTTGGGCGCGTTGACGAAAATCTTCACGTCCACGCCCTTGCCGCCGTTGGCCAACTGGTAGGACACCACCTGCCCCACTTCGATGCGCCGGTAGTAGACCGGCGAGCCAATGTCCAGCGAACCCAGGTCATCGGTGTGCAGGGTGAAACGCTTGCCCTTTTGCCCGTAGGTGATCGGCGGCGGGGTTTCCAGGCCCTTAAAGCTGTCCTTGCGCTTTTCCGACTTGCCGGCGTCGGCGCCGATAAAGGCCCCGGAGAGCAAGGTGTCGACCCCGGAAACGCCGTTGGCGCCGATCCGCGGACGCACCACCCAGAACATCGAGTCGTCGGCGGTGAAGGGTTCGGCGGACTGATCCAGCTCGACCTTGGCCAGCACCTTCTTGCGGTCGTCGCTCAAGGCGATGGCGGTCACCTTGCCGATCACCACGTTCTTGTACTTGACCTGGGTCTTGTTGGCCTCCAGGCCTTCGGCGGTCTGGAAGCTGATGGTGATTTCCGGCCCCGCCGACAGCGACTTGTGCACCACCATCGACAACCCCACCAGGGCCGCGACGATCGGCACCAGCCACACCAGCGAGACATTGAAGCGCCGCGTGCGCAGCGCCGGAGCACCAGGCGCGGGCCGGGGATTTGCTGCGTTGGAACCTGGATGCTCAGACATCTTCAACCTCTGCGTCCCAGATAAGCCGGGGATCGAAACTCATGGCGGCCAACATCGTCAGCACCACCACCAAACCAAAAAACAGAATGCCCATGCGCGGATCGATCGAGCTCAGGGCACGGAACTGCACCAGCGCCGCCACCAGGGCTACCACCAGTACGTCGAGCATCGACCAGTAGCCGATCAACTCGATAAAGCGGTACAGCTTGGCCCGCTCGCGCTGGGCCCAGAGGCTGCGGCGCTGGCAGGTCACCAGCAGGGTGCCGAGGACCAAGAACTTGCTGCAGGGCACCACCACGCTGGCAATGAAGATCAGCAGGGCGATGTCCCAGGAGCCGTGTTTCCAGAACTCCACCACGCCGCTCATGATGGTGTTTTCACTGGCGCTGCCAAAGATGCTGGTGTGCATCACCGGCAGCAGGTTGGCCGGGATGTAGAAGATCAGGCTGGCCAGCAGAAAGGCCCAGGTACGCGCCAGGCTGTTGGGCTTGCGCGCATGCACCACGGCATCGCAGCGCGGGCAGCGGTGTTCGAAGTCCTGGCAGACCTGGCCGCAGGTGTGGCACAGCATCAGTTGGTAATCCCGGGCGTAGGGCGGCGCACTCATCAGTAGCGGCCCTCCAGGTCATCCCAGAGGTAGCGGATGTCCTTGCCGGAGATCAGGATGATCAGCACCGTGAGCATCGCCAGGGCCCACAGGCCCATCCCCGGATGCACATCGAGCATCCCCGCCAGCTTGACGATGGCCACCAGGATGCCCAGCAGGCACACCTCGAGCATGCTCCAGGGGCGCAGGTGCTCCAGGGCCCGCATGCAGGCCTTGAAGCCCGGCGCCGCACGGCCGACGTTGGCAAAGCCCAGCACCCAGCACAGCAGGATGATCTGCAGGCAGGGCGCGAGAATGATGGTCAGGCCGGTGATCGCCGCGATCAGGCTGATGCGCCCCTGAGCCAGGGCCTCGACCGATTGCCAGAGGGTCGCCTCGTTGCTCAGGCCTTCGAGGCTGATCTTGATCACCGGAAACAGGTTGGCGAAGACGAATAACACCCCGGCGGTGATCGACAGGGCGAACAGCTGCTGCACGCTCAGGTGACGGGCGCGGGCCAGCAGCGCGCCGCAGCGCGAGCACTGGGCGGCCTGGCCCTTGCCGAGCGGCACCGATTCGTACAGCGAATCGCAGTGCTCGCAGATGATCCAGTTGCGGGAAATAGTCATGGTCTTCAGATAGTCGGGAGGGCGGCAGGTTCAGTGACTCGAACCTGCTGGCGCATATTTTCAGAAAAACATCAGGACAGTGTCCAGTTTTGTCTGCTGCGTCGCCGCCGGTGTCTACGCCATGATAGGCGCCCCGGAGATTTTCGCCGCCCGCCACCGAAGGCGGTCAATCCCGGGACGCCCTCCCGTTCAATGGGCCAGGCGCGTTTGCAGCCACTTGCCCCGCAGCACGTCGTAGGCCCAGTGGTAGAGGTAGGTGTAGGGCAGGAAGAACAACAACACGCCGATGTCGAGGAGCAAGGCCTGCAACAGGCTGATCTCCAGCCACCAGGCAATCAGCGGCACACAGAAGGCCACCAGCCCGCCTTCGAACAGCAAGGCATGCAGGACCCGGGTCCTGGCGTTGTGTTCAAGCTCCAGACGCTTGAGCAAACGATCGAACAGACCGTTGAACAGCACGTTCCAGCCCAGGGCCAGAAGGCCGATGGCGAGGGTCACCAGGCCCATGTCGACCATGGGCTTGTCCATGATCCAGGACAGCAGCGGAGTACAGATCGACACCGCCAGCAGCTCAAAGGCGACCGCCTGGAAAATACGTTCGGTAAGGGATTTAGGCAGGCTCATTGCCGTACTCCTGAAGTAAAGGTGCTGGCGATCATCCAGGAGCAGGCCGATACTTGATAATCAATAACCATCGATCAAGGCGATAGTTCATGGCCTCACATGAAGTGCTGCTGGCGTTCGTCCAGGCCGCCACCCAGGGCTCCTTTTCCGCTGCCGCACGCAAGCTGGGCAAGAGCCAGTCCACCATCAGCGCGGCGGTGGCGAGCCTGGAGATCGACCTGGATGTCCAGCTGTTCGACCGCAGCAGCCGCAAGCCCGGGCTGACACCGGCCGGGCACGTGCTGCTGCAGCGCGCCGAAGAGATCCTCGCCGCCACCAGCCGCCTGGAAATGACCGCCAGCCAACTGTCCCGAGGGGTCGAGGCGAAACTCACCATTGCCCTGTCCGACACCTACCAGTCGGATCGTTTCGAAAGCTGCCTCAGCGCCTTCGAGCAGCGCTATCCGGACCTGGAGCTGGAATGCCTGATCGCCGAGTGCGAGGACCTGATCGCCCTGGTGCAAAGCGGCCGGGCGCACATCGCCTTTGCCGAGCAGCAGGACGATTACCCGGCGGACCTGGAGCACAAGACCCTGGATGAACGGGGTGAAATGTCGCTCTACGTGTCGCGCAACCATCCCCTGGCAGAGCGGGATCAGGTCGACGAACAAGCCCTGCGCCAGCACCGGGAACTGCGCCTGGCGACCGTGCTCAACCCTTACGAGAGCCGGAGCCAGGGCCGGGTCTGGTCGGCCCCCAGCTACCTGATGCTGCTGGAGATGGCCCAGGGCGGCTTTGGCTGGGCGCCCCTGCCGCGCTGGCTGGTGGAAGGGTTCGGCGCAGACAGGTTGCAGGAGCTGCAGGTCCGTGGCTGGCCACGCACCGTGGCGGTGGACGCGCTCTGGTCACGCCTGCACCCACCGGGTCCGGCGGGCAGCTGGTTGCTGGCGCGGATGCTGCAATGACCGCGTTCACCGGCTCCTGGCCGGCCCCCGCCAGGCGCCCTGAATCGCCAGCCTCTAGCGGGAGCCGAGCTCGGCCAGGCGCTGTTCGAGAAAGCGTCGCTCGGGGCCTTGCCGGGCCAGGGCCAAGGCGTGCTGGTAGGACTCGCGCGCGGCGGCGATATGCCCCAGTTGCCGGCAGAAATCGGCCCGCGCGGCGTGGGCCAGGTGGTAATCCTGCAAGTCGCCGCGGCTCAGAATGGCCTCCACTTGCGCCAGCCCGGCAGCGGGCCCATCGCGCTGGGCCAGGGCCACGGCACGGTTGAGCCGGATCACCGGTGAAGGCTGCAAGCGCAGCAGGATGTCATACAGACCGACGATCTGTGCCCAGTCGGTCTGTTCGGCGCTCGCGGCTTCGGCATGCACCGCGGCAATCGCCGCCTGCAGGCAAAAAGGCCCGGCGTGCCCGCTGCGCAGGCCGCGTTCCACCAGGGCGCAACCTTCCTCGATCATGTCCTGCTGCCACAACGAACGGTCCTGCTCGTCCAGCAGGATCAACTCGCCAGTGGCAGAGATCCGCGCCGTGCGCCGGGACTCGTGCAACAGCATCAGCGCCAGCAGGCCCATCACCTCCGCCTCGGGCAGCAGCTCCAGCAACAGGTAGCCCAGGCGGATGGCTTCGCGGGTCAGCTCATCTCGGGTCAGTTCGGCGCCCATGGAGGCCGAGTAACCCTCGTTGAATACCAGGTAGATCACCCGCAGCACGCTCTCCAGGCGCTCGGGCAATTCACTCAGCTCCGGCACCTGATAGGGAATCCCCGCGTCGCGGATCTTCGCCTTGGCGCGCACGATGCGCTGAGCGATGGTGGCCGGGCTGACCAGGAAGGCCCGGGCGATTTCCTCGGTACTCAGGTCGCAGATCTCGCGCAGGGTCAACGGCACCTGGGCATCGGCCGCCAATGCCGGGTGGCAGCAGGTGAAGATCAGACGCAGGCGGTCATCCTGCACATCCTCGACGCTCCAGTCGTCCTGTTCCAGTTGCTCCAACTGGCTGAGCAGCGCCGCCTGGGAAGCCGCGAAACGCGCCCGTCGGCGCAAGGCCTCGATGGCCTTGAAGCGGCCGACCGACACCAGCCAGGCCCGGGGATTGTCGGGCACGCCAGCGTCCTGCCAGCGCTCGACGGCCACGAAGAAGGCCTCGTGCAGCGCCTCCTCGGCCAGGTCGAAATCCCCCAGCAGGCGGATCAGGGTGGCGAGGATCCGCCGCGACTGCTCGCGGTAGACCTGCGCCACCTGCGCCGCTAGCGCTTCCCGCACCTGCTCGGCCATCAGTCCGGCAGGCCTTGGGTCACCAGGGCCACCAGACGCTCCAGGCTCTGCCCCCAACCCTCATGAAAACCCATGGCTTCGTGCGCCTTGCGGTCGGCTTCGGTCCAGTGCATGGCCCGGGCGGTATAGAGGGTCTTGTCGCCCTGCTCCTCGAAGGTCACTTCAGCGGTCATGAACGGCTTGCCCGAAGGAATCCAGCCCGGCAGGTAGGCATCGGTAAACACCAGCCGCGACGGGGCGTCGATCTCCAGGAACACCCCCATGGTCGGGTACTCGCTGCCGTCCGGGGCGCGCATCAGGGTGCGAAACTGGCCGCCGACCCACAAATCCATTTCACACTCCGGGGTGGTCATGCCGTGGGGCCCCCACCATTGCACCAGCAAGGCCGGCTCGGTCCAGGCGCGAAACACCCGGTTGCGCGGCGCGTCGATCAAGCGGCTGATGGACAGTTCATGCTCGGCGGGCTGGCGGCCCGTGGTTTGGAAACTCATCGCCACACTCCTGCTTATCGTGGTTTTCAGGGATTCAACTCACGCACCGGCCGCACTTCAACGCTGCCGACCCGGGCGGCCGGAATATGCCCGGCGACCTGGATCGCTTCATTCAGGTCCCTGGCCTCGATCAGGTAGAAACCGGCCAGTTGTTCCTTGGTTTCGGCGAACGGGCCGTCGGTGATCGACAGCTTGCCGCCGCGCATGCGCACCGTGGTGGCGCACTGCACCGATTGCAGCGCCTCGGCGGCCAGCATCCGCCCACTGCCCTGCACCGACTCGGCATAGGCCAGGCATTCGGCGTCCTCGGGGCTGTCGGGCAGGCTGTGCAGCAAGCGCTCGTCGCTGTAGACCAGGCATAGGTATTTCATGGGCACCTCCGGACTCGGGCTGAGCAACTATGGTCGCTGTTTTGCGCTTTGGCGAACCGCTCGCTGTTCAGAGTTGCAAGTCGAACAGGGTGCTCCCGGTGAGCATGTCGAACGGCGCCGACCAGTGCTCGTGCACCACCTGCCACTGGCCCTCGCGACGTTGATAGGCCGCGCTGACGCGCATCCAGCAGGCCTTGGTCACGCCCTCGGCGTCGGTGCCGCCGCAATGGGCCAGCCAATGGGCGCAGGCCAGCTCTGCATCGGCACGCACCTGCAGTTGGTGGAACTCGAAAATGCCCGGGCCGGGGCAGACCTGCATGCATGCCTCCCAGTGCGCGCGATAGGCCGCCTTGCCCTTGAACTGCAAGGCCCCGACCGCGTCGAAGGAGGTGATGTCGTCGGCGTAATAGCTGACGATGCGTTCGATATCCCGGGCCAGCACCGCCTGCTGCCAGAGATCGATCAGGCTGCGGATCTGCGCTTCATTGGATGGATTGAGCATGGCCAAACTCCTCAAGAGTGAAATCAACCGCGGCCGAACAGCCCCTGCACACGGAGCGTTGACTGTTCGCTTCACCCTTAGTCGCCTGGCCACTCGCGCAATCGACAAGCCGCGGAAAAAATTTTACCCGCTGGGCAAAATCGCTAGAATCCGCCCCCTCCTCCCGACCGGATCGCCCTGCCCGTGACCACCCGCCTCGTGCCTTACGAACAGCTCGACAGTCAGCAGCACGCGCGTTTGCTGGAGCTTGAAGTGCGGCCCGCACAGAAGACCTTTAGCGGCGACATTCACGGTGCGCTGCACGCCCTGGTCAATGCGCCCCAGGGTGCGATCAAGGGCTTTGCCCTGCTCAACGACGAGTGGCCGGTGGCCTTCGTGCTGCTCAAGCGCCCGCCGTGCCTGCCGGCCTGGGCCGACGCCGACAGCGCCAGCCTGCACGCCCTGCAAGTGGACCAGCGGTTCCAGGGCCGGGGCTTCGGCCAGGCCTGCCTGCAAGCCATTCCCGCCGCCGCGCGCCGACAGTGGCCCGGGCTCAAGGGCCTGAACCTGGCGGTGGACAGCGACAACCAGCCGGCCCTCAAGCTGTACCGCAAGCTGGGCTGGGTGGAGAACGGTGAAGCCTGCAAGGGTCGGATCGGTTATGAACGGCGGATGGTGCTGGCGTTCTGAGGCTCAGAGCATCAGGCAGTAGTCGATCAGTTGCTTTTCGACACTTTGACGCTGGCCGATGATCAAGGCCACAACCACCCGTTGCTCATCCGGATAGACCTCATAAAGTACCCGCTGCCCCATGCACAGGAATTCGCGAAAGTGAGTGACGCCCAACGAGGCCGCTTGTTGGCAAACCGCAAAGGTGTATGCCTGCTCACTCAAGGTCGAGGCGATCTGCCTGATCAATTGATCGACAAACTGTCCCGCCTGCTGCGGGCCGCACTGCTGGATCAGATAGTGTTCCAACGCCACTACGCCATGTTCGGCTGCCGTGGCGAACTCAACCCTATAAGTCTTCTGCATCGTCTTTCGACACTTGGCGACGCTGGGCCAGACGTTGCAGCAGATTGTCGGCGCTCACTAGCTTGCCCTGCTGCTTGTCTCGATCCGCGAACGACAACAGCTTGATCAGAGCGATGGCTTCGTCACGGCGCTTGCGCTCTTCGTAAGATTCGATCACATAGGCGGGAACACCGTTCTGGGTCACCAGCATGGGCTCGGACAGATCCAGATCCGCAGCGTTTTTCTTCACGAAACTGATGGTTTGAATACGCATGACACATGTCCTCGGGAATGCTGGACAGGGATAGCCCGGGCCAGCAGCAGCCTAAATTTAGACTACATAAAGCTCACTCACAAGAATGGAGTGTTACGGCACAAGACCCAACACCATCTCATGCCAGGCCATGCCGCCGTGGTCCGACTCCGACGCCTTGACGTAGACAAAACCAAAGCGCTGGTACAGCGGCACGTGGCGTTCCTTGCACATCAGGTGGATGCGCGCCTTGCCCAGCTCGCCCATGCGCGCGATGAAGGCGTGCAGCAGTTGCCGGGCCAGGCCCAGGCCCTGGAAGTCCGGGTGCACCACCACCGACATGATCACCACTTCCGAACCGGCCGGGTCGTGGCCGATCAGTTCCTTGAAAGCTTCATCGGCCATCTGCACCTCGAAGGTGGCGCCGGCGTTGATGAAGCCGGCCACCACACCGTCCACCTCGGCGACGATAAAACCCTCGGGCCAGGTGGCGATGCGGGTGGCGATCTTGTCCCGGGTCGCGGCTTCGTCGCCTTCGTAGGCCAGGGTTTCGATGGCGAAGCAGCGGTCCAGGTCGGTGGGCAGTACGGTGCGGATCAGCGGGGTCGAAGCGGTCATGGGGCAGCAACCTGAAGTCGGTGAAGGATGGCGGATTCTAGCAAGAGCGGCGCCGCGCAGAGCCTGGCGTATGCAGGGCATAGGGATCATCGGCGACGCCGTAAAGCTTTCATATAAACCCTGGCAAGCGCGGCGCCCAGGGATTATCTATCAGCTCCCCGACGCTTGCTGACTGGCCCTGTCGAGCCGGTCGTGCCGCGTCTTGCCCACAGGACCTTCCCCATGAGCAACATCCAGATCGGCCTTCTTCTGCTGTTCGGCATCGCCACCTTCGGCTGCATCACCCTGTACATCGACTTTGTGCATGAGCGGCGCCGCGGCGAGAAACCCCTGAGCGGCGCCACGCGCCGGGATCAGAGCCCCACCAGGCGATAACCCACCTGCAACTCGGTGATCAGGTGCTGGGGCTGAGCCGGATCGGCCTCCAGCTTCTGCCGCAGATGGGCCAGGTGCACCCGCAGGTAATGGGCGCGGTCGACGTAATCCAGGCCCCAGACCTCCAGCAGCAGCTGGCGATGGGTCAGCACCCGGCTCTGGCCGCGGATCAACGCGCAGAGCAGGCGGTATTCAATCGGCGTGAGGTGCACCAGTTGCCCTTCGCGGCGCACTTCATGGGTCGCCAGGTCGACCTCGATCACGCCGAAGTTGACCTTGCTGGTGGCCGCCGCCGCGCCGCTCTGGCCGTGGCGGCGCAACTGCGCGCGAATCCGCGCCAGCAGCTCCGGCACGCCGAACGGCTTGACCAGGTAGTCGTCGGCCCCGGCGTCCAGGGCGGCGACTTTCTCGTCTTCCCGATCCCGGGCCGAGAGCACCAGGATCGGCACCGCCAGCCAGCCACGCAGCTCGCTGATCAACTGCTTGCCGTCGCCGTCCGGCAGGCCCAGGTCGACGATCACCAGGTCCGGCTGGCGGCTGGCGGCATGGATCAGCGCGCGCTTGACGCTGTCGGCCTCGAACACCTGGAAGCCTTCGTCCTCCAGGGCTATGCCGACAAAGCGGCGGATGTTGGCTTCGTCCTCGACGATCAGGATGCGTGGGCTGCTCATAGGGCTTCCAGGGAAGGCGGTTGTCCCGCCGGCAAGGTGATGACAAAACTCAGCCCGGCGTCGGCGTGAGGCTGGGCCTCGATCCGCCCGCCATGGGCTTCGACGATGCGCTTGGCCAGGGCCAGGCCCAGGCCGATCCCGGCCACGGCGGACTCCTGCTGGCCGCGGCTGAAGGCTTCGAACAGGCTGTCCGGGGAACTGCCCTTGGGACAGCCGGGGCCGCAATCGCTGACCTGCAGAATGATCTGCTGGTCGACCTGACGGGCGCTGATCTGCACCAGGGTGCCGGCCGGAGTGTACTTGGCGGCGTTGTCCAAAAGGTTCACCAGCACCCGTTCCAGCAGCAGCGCGTCCACTTCCACCAGGGGCAACTGCGGCGCCATGGTCACTCGCAGCTGATGCTTGGCCAGGGGCTCGCGCAACTGGCGCAGGGCGCTGCCGACAATTTCCTCCAGGGAGTTCCACTGGCGCTTGAGGCGCACTCCGCGCTCCTGCATGCGCGCCATGTCCAGCAGGTTCTCGATCAGGCGCTGCATGGACGAAGCCTGATCGTGGATACCCGCCAGCAGCTGCTTGAGCGGGCCCTCGGAGGCATGGGGCAAGGCGGCGTCGGCGGCGCCGATGATGGTGGTCAAGGGCGTGCGCAGGTCATGGGAAATCGCCGCCAGCAAGGTGTTGCGCATGCGTTCGCCTTCCATCTGCACCACGGTGCTCTGGGCCACTTCGACGTAATGCACCCGCTCCAGGGCAATCGCCAGCTGGCTCATGCAGGCTTCCAGCAGGCGCCGCTCCTCGGGTTCGGCCAGGCGTTCGGCATCCGCCAGTTCCAGCACCAGCACCCCGCGCACCCGCATCGGCGCCTTGAGCGGCAGGTAGCAACCCTTGGCGGCCGCAAGGGTATCGGTGCCGCGCCCCGCCGGCTGGGCGTGGTCATAGGCCCATTGGGCGATGCTTTCGTCGATGGTCAGGACATTGGCGCTCAGGGCGCGCACGCGATTGTCGGCATCCGGCAGCGCCAGCCCGACCCGGGCCTCGAACACCCCGCTGAAGGTGCGCAGGGCCACGGCGCAGATCTGCTCCTCGGTCAGCGCCGCCGACAGCTCCCGGGCCAGCCCGGCCAGGGAAGTGGCACGGCGCTCGCCCTCGGCGGCGGTGCGCGCCTGATGGCGCAGGCGCGCGGTGAGCTGGCCGGTGATCAGGGCAATGCCGAGCATCAGGGCGAAGGTGAAGAAGTACTGGGTGTCGTTGACCGTGAACGACCACACCGGCTGGACGAAGAAAAAGTCGAAGCACAACACCGCCAGCATCGCCGCCCAGACGCCCGGGCCGCGCCCAAAACGCAGGGCCACCAGGACCACGGTGAGCAGGAACAGCATGACCACGTTGGCCGGGTCGAACACCTTGAGCAGCAGCGCCGCCACCGCAGTGGCGGCAAAGCACGCCAGGCTGGCCCACAGGTAGGCCGGCGCGCGGCTCGGCGGCAGCCCGGCCTCGGGCTTGTCCGCCGGCACCGGGCGCCGGCTCAAGGGGCCGTTGGCGATCACGATCTGATCGATTTCCGGATGCTGGCGGCTGATCCGATCGCTCACCGACTGGTGCCAGAACTGCCAGACCTTGCGCGGGTAATGGCCCAGCACCAGGCGATTGGCATTGTGCTCGCGGGCACAGGCCACCAGCGCCTCGGCCACGTCCAGGCCGGGCAGGGTCGCGGTTTCGGCGCCGAACTCGGCGGCCAGGGCCAGGGTCTTCATCGCCGCCGCATAACGGCTGGCGCCGTGGCCGCGGCGCTGCGCCGAGGCCACGTGCACCACCATCCAGTCGGCTTCGAGCTTCTGCGCCAGGCGCGCGGCCTCACGCACCAGGCGTTCGTCCGCCGGATCACCGGCCACCCCCACCAGCAAACGCTCGCGGGCCGGCCACAGGGCATTGATCGAACGTTCGCGGCGGTAATCGCGCATCTGCGCATCGACCCGGTCGGCGGTGCGGCGCAGGGTCAGTTCGCGCAGGGCCAGCAGGTTGCCCTTGCGAAAGAAATGCCGTGAAGCCCGCTCGGCCTGCGGCCCCATGTAGACCTTGCCGTCCTTGAGGCGGCGCAGCAGGTCGTCCGGCGGCAGGTCGATCACCAGCACTTCATGGGCTTCGTCGAACAGGTGATCGGGCACCGTCTCGCGCACGCGGATGCCGATGATGCCGCTGACGATGTCGTTGAGGCTTTCCAGGTGCTGGACGTTGAGGGTGGTCCAGACATCGATCCCGGCCCGCAGCAGTTCTTCCACGTCCTGCCAGCGCTTGGGATGGCGCGAACCGGGGACGTTGCTGTGGGCCAGCTCGTCCACCAGCAGCACCGAAGGACGCCGCGCCAGGGCCGCGTCCAGATCGAATTCGGGCAAGGCGTAGTCGCGGTGCATCAGGCGGTGACGCTCCAGCACTTCCAGGCCTTGCAAGAGCTCGGCGGTTTCCCGCCGGCCGTGGGTTTCCACCACACCGGCCACCACGTCGCGGCCCTGGGCCACTTCGCTGCGGGCGGCGGTGAGCATGGCGCAGGTCTTGCCGACCCCGGCGTTGGAACCGAAATAGATCCGCAGCTTGCCGCGCTGGGCGGCCTGTTCATCCTGTTGCAGCTTTTCCAGCAGCGCATCAGGGTCGGGACGCCCGTCGCGGGGCGGGGAACTCGCATCGAGCACAGTCATGAGCTTCCTTAAATGAACAATGCGGCGCTCCGGGGAGCGCCGCATTGTCAGTCCTTGCCTCAGACCAGGCCAAGCCCGGCCAGCAGCATGTCGATCAGCTTGATCCCGGCAAAGGGCACCAGCACCCCGCCCAGGCCATAGATCAGCAGGTTGCGGTTAAGCAGGGCCGCCGCGCCGATGGAGCGGTACTTCACCCCCTTGAGCGCCAGGGGGATGAGGAACACGATGATCAGCGCGTTGAAGATCACCGCACTGAGAATCGCCGAGTTCGGGCTGGTCAGCTGCATCACGTTCAACGCGCCCAATTGCGGGTAAGTGGCGACGAACGCGGCCGGTACGATAGCAAAATACTTGGCCACGTCGTTGGCCACGCTGAAGGTGGTCAGGGCGCCGCGGGTCATGAGCATCTGCTTGCCGACTTCCACCACCTCGATCAGCTTGGTCGGGTTGCTGTCCAGGTCGACCATGTTGCCGGCTTCCTTGGCCGCCTGGGTGCCGCTGTTCATCGCCACCGCCACGTCGGCCTGGGCCAGGGCCGGGGCGTCGTTGGTGCCGTCGCCGGTCATGGCCACCAGCTTGCCCTTGGCCTGGTAGTCGCGGATCAGTTGCAGCTTGTCCTCGGGACGGGCCTCGGCGAGGAAATCATCGACCCCGGCCTCCACCGCAATCGCCGCCGCGGTCAGGCGGTTGTCGCCGGTGATCATCACGGTCTTGATGCCCATGCGCCGCAGTTCGGCGAAGCGCTCCTTCATCCCGCCCTTGACCACGTCCTTGAGTTCCACCACGCCCAGGGCCTGGGCACCGTCGCTGACCACCAGCGGCGTGCTGCCGCGCCGGGAGACTTCATCGACCTTGGCCTGCAAGGCCGGCGGGAAGCTGCCCCCCAGGGCTTCGATGTGCCGGCGAATGGCATCGGCCGCGCCCTTGCGGATGCTGCGCCCCTCCGGCAGGTCGACGCCGCTCATGCGGGTCTGCGCGCTGAACTGCACAAAGCTGGCGCCCAGGGCCTCGATGTCGCGGCCACGGATGTCGAACTTCTGCTTGGCCAGCACCACGATGCTGCGCCCTTCCGGGGTTTCGTCCGCCAGGGAGGCCAGTTGCGCGGCGTCCGCCAGTTCGCTGTCCTTGATTCCCGGGGCCGGCAGGAAGGCGCTGGCCTGACGGTTGCCCAGGGTGATGGTGCCGGTCTTGTCCAGCAGCAGCACGTCGACGTCCCCCGCCGCTTCCACAGCGCGCCCGGACGTGGCGATGACATTGGCCGACATCATCCGGCTCATGCCCGCCACGCCGATGGCCGAGAGCAGGCCGCCGATGGTGGTGGGAATCAGGCACACCAGCAACGCCACCATTACCGTGGCGCTGATCACGCTGCCGGTGCCGCTCATGGCCACGGCGAAGATCGAGTACGGGCTCAGGGTGACGATCACCAGCAGGAACAGCAGGGTCAGGCCGACCAGGAGAATGGTCAGGGCCACCTCGTTGGGGGTCTTCTGGCGCTTGGCCGACTCCACCATGGAGATCATGCGGTCCAGGAACGACTCGCCGGGGTTGACGCTGATGCGCACCACCAGCCAGTCCGACAGCACCTTGGTGCCGCCGGTGACCGAGGAGAAGTCGCCCCCGGCCTCGCGGATCACCGGCGCCGATTCACCGGTAATGGCGCTCTCGTCCACCGTGGCCACGCCTTCAATGACCTCGCCATCCAGCGGCACCAGGTCGCCGGCTTCGATCAGCACCACCATGTCCTTGCGCAGCTCGCTGGCGGCCATGGGCAACCAGGCAGCGCCATGCCTGGGCTGCTGCAACAGCTTGGCCAGGGTCTGGCGCTTCATGCCCTTGAGGCTCGCGGCCTGGGCCCGGCTGCGGCCCTCGGCCAGGGCTTCGGCGAAGTTGGCGAACAGCACGGTGAACCACAGCCACAGGGTGATGCTGAGGATGAAGCCGCTGGAGGCCTCGCCTTCACCGCCCAGGGACTGGAACCACAGCAGGGTGGTGAGAATGCTGCCCAGGTAGACCACGAACATCACCGGGTTCTTCCACTGCGCCTGGGGCAGCAGCTTCTTCACCGCATCCAGGCACGCCGTCAGCAACAGCCCACGGTCGAACAACGCTATACGAGGGTTCTTACTCATGATCGGTATCTCTTACTCACTGACCGCAAGGGGCGAGGCAGGCACGGGTGCCAGGGCATCCAGCGCGAGATTGAGTTGCAGCACATTGACCCGGGGCTCGCCGAGCAGGCCGAAGGTGCGGCTTTCGCTGTGGTCCTGCAGCAGCGCCTGCAGCTCGGCCAGCGGCAGGTTGCGCAGGCGGGCCACCCGGTTCAGTTGCAGTTGGGCGTTGGCCAGGGAGATGTGCGGGTCCAGGCCGGAAGCCGAAGCGGTCACCGCGTCCACCGGCACCGGGATATTCGCCGCCAGACCGTTGAGCTGGCGATAGGCGCTGACCCGCGCGCTCACGCTGTCCACCAGCTTCTGGCTGGTGGGGCCCAGGTTGCTGGCACCGCTGGCCCCGGCGTTGTAGGGCTGGGGCACGCTCTTGCTCGGGTCCAGCGGATCGCTGCCCAGGGTCATGCTCGGCCGACCCTGGAAATACTCCGGGCGACTGAAGGACTGGCCGATCAGTGCCGAGCCCACCACCAGGCCGTCACGCTGCACCAGGCTGCCCTGGGCCTGGAACGGGAACAGCAGGTTGGCCAGCAACGTGGTCGCCAGCGGATAGGCCAGCCCGGTCAGCAGCATGAAGAACACCGCCGCCACCAGCACCGGGCGCAACAGGCCCTTGAACAGCACCACGGTGGTGCCTTGGGTTTGCATTTGCGTCGTCATCACAACCCCTTACTTGTAGGTCTGGCCGGCCAGCAACTGCAGTTGCTCCACCAGCGGGCCGAGCGCGAGCGCCGGCAGGAAAGTCAGGCCACCGACCACCAGCACCACGAACACCACCAGGAACATGAACAGCGGCGTGGCGGTGGGAATGGTGCCGGCACCGGCCGGGATGTTCTTTTTCGCCGCCAGGGAACCGGCCACCGCCAGCATCGGCAGCATGGTGAAGAAACGCCCCATGAGCATTGCCAGACCAATGGTGGTGTTGAAGAACGGCGTGTTGGCATTGAGCCCGGCAAACGCCGAACCGTTGTTGGCGGTACCCGAGGCGTAGGCGTAGAGCACCTCGCTGAAACCATGGGGGCCAAGGTTGTTGAGGCTGTTCAGGGTGTCCGGCCACAGCGCCGCCAGGGCGGTGAAACCGAGGATGCAGATCGGGTGCGCGAGCACCGAGAGCATCACCAGCTTGATCTCCCGGGCCTCGATCTTCTTGCCGAGGAATTCCGGGCTGCGGCCGATCATCATGCCCACCAGGAACACCGTCAGCAGGGCGTACTGGATCAGGTTGATAAAGCCCACGCCGTCGCCGCCGAACACGCAGTTGAGCATCATCTGCGCCAGAGGCACGAAGCCGCCCATGGGGGTCAGCGAGTCATGCATGGCGTTCACCGAACCGGTGGTGGCGCCCGTGGTGGTGGTGACGAACAGCGCGGTGTCGGCGATGCCGAAGCGCAGTTCCTTGCCTTCCATGTTGCCGCCACTCTGGGTTGCCGACAGTTGCTGGTCGGCGCCGGCCTGGGTCAGCAGCGGATTGCCGCCCTGCTCCGCAGTGAAGACGATGGCCAGGAAGCCGACGAACATCACCAGGAAAGTGCCGAAGAACACCCAGCCCTGACGCCGACGCAACAGCATGCTGCCGAAGGTGTAGGTCAGCGCCGAAGGGATCAGCAACATGCTGAGGATGTGCAGGACGTTGGTCAGCGGGGTCGGGTTCTCGAACGGGTGGGCGGCGTTCATGCTGAAGAAGCCGCCGCCGTTGGTGCCGATGTGCTTGATCGACTCGAAGCTGGCCACGGCGCCGACGATCAACTGCTGCTGGGCGCCTTCCAGGGTGGTGGCCAGGGCTTGGGAGTTGAGGGTCTGGGGCATGCCCTGCCAGACATAGACCAGGGCCATGACCAGGCACAGAGGCAGCATCACCCGGTACAGGGTACGGGTGAAGTCGACCCAGTAGTTGCCGATATCCGCCGAGCTGGAACGGCTCAGGCCGCGAATGAAGCCCGCCGCGGCGACAACACCGGCGGTGGCGCCGACGAACATCAGGAAGGTGATCACCGCCATCTGGCTAAAGTTCGACAGGCTGCTTTCCCCGGAGTACGCCTGCCAGTTGGTGTTGGTGATAAAGGACGCGGCGGTGTTGAACGCCAGGTCCGGGGTTTGCGCCGCCAGCCCCAGGGGGTTGAGGGGCATGACAGTTTGCAGGCGCAGCACCAGGTAGCCCAGGAGCATCATCGCCGCGTTGGACAGCAGCAGCGCCGAGCCATAGCGGGCCCAGCCCATGGTTTCGCCGGGGTCGATCCCCAGCAGGCGGTAGGTGGCCCGCTCGGGCAAGGCGTGGCCGCGGCCGCTGAAGACCCGGGTCAGCCATTTGCCCATGAGTACGGCGAGCCCGGTCATTACCCCAAGGATCACCGCGTATTCCAGCACAGTACTCAACATGTCGATGCTCCGTTCAAATCTTGCCCATGGCGACGATGACCAGGGCCGTCAGTACAAAGAACCCCAGGGACAGGCCCACGAAGATCAGGTCGTACATGGCTGGTTTCCTTTCTCGAGAATGCCCGGACGGGCGAATGAAAATGCCGGGGTAGCGCTGAGTGCAGTCATCAGAATTTCTCGGCACGGATCAGCGCGTAACCCAGGTAGACAAACAGCAGCACGGCGCAGAAACCGCTGGCGCCGTAGATGAATTCCAGTGTCAGCAAGGCTTTTCCCCTTAATCCATTGAGGCCGCGCCGCAACCGCAGACAGCGGCCCGAGGCGCAACCGGTCAGGCGCCCGGCAATGGGCACCGGCAGGGAGTCGGGAACGAGCCGTCCGCCGCTCTCCTCTGCGCCACGCAGGTTAGGTGAGGGCGTATCAAGGTCGGACACTGATTGCGGGGGGCGGTATTAAGACGGCGTATAGATTGCGGCCAAGGCCGGGGGAATCGGGGGCCGGCCAGCGCCCCCGAGGGGATCATGCACTTTTCAGCGGTAGCCAGACCTCCACCACGCCGCTGCCGGTATCGGGGTTGAAATCGGCGCTGTAGCGCTCGAATTCCGGGGCATCGGCGGCCTCGCGACCGGACTGGGGCAGCCAGGTCTTCCAGATGTAGTTGAAGGTCTGGGGCAGCTCCTGCAAGGAACCGCCGTGCTCGAACACCGCATAGTTCTGCGGCTGCACTTCGATCCAGCGATAGCGCTCGGGCAGATCGTCGAGCTTGCTGATCTCGACCCCGGCCAGGTATTCGAAGCTGCCCTGGCCATCGGGGTTGCAGCAGACGCCGTAAGTCACCTCATCCACCTGCCCCGGCACTTTGCCGATGTGGGGGATGAAGCGCTGCCAGAGCTGGCCGATGTCCTGACCGGCGCCTGGGGTAAACCGCTCGCTGAAGCCGGCGATCAGCAGAAAACGCTCTCTTTCGAAGCGCGGTTCGGGACCTGCGCCCTGTTTTTGCTCATCCATGAATGCCACTCCTGCCGCAGAAATGATGGGTACGGCAGCAAGTATAGAAGCCAATCGCCAGGGCCAGGATCAGAGCGCCGGAAGGTCGACCACCCCGGCCCCGACGATGAACTCCTGATAACCGGAGAGGATCACGTACACCGCGAAATAGCAGAAGATCGCCGCAGATGCCAGGTAGGAGTAGCGCAACAGTTTGTCGCCCAGCAACTTGCCGCCCTGGGTCGCGGCCAGGCACAGACCCATGGTCCAGACCAGCCCGGCGCAAAAGAAGCCGGCCAGGAACAACCCGGAGTCGCCGATCGTGCCGCCCCCGGATCGGGCAATCAGGGTGCCGCCCACGGCGGCGAACCAGAGGATCGCGCTGGGGGAAGACATGGCCAGGAAGATACCGCGCAGGAACTCCTTGCGCGGCGAACCACGATCCGCCTCCCCGGCCGTGGCCAGTGTCGCGCTGTGATGAATGGCGGCGTAAATCATCTTCGCCGCGAAATACACCAACAGCGCCGAACCGCCGAGCCACAGCACCCAGCGCACGCTTTCGTACTGCAGCAGCACGGTCATCCCGGCCAGGGCCAGCAGCGCGTAGACCAGGTCCCCCACGCAAGTCCCCAGGCCCAGGCAGAAGCCCTGGAAATAGCCGCGCTGCATGGCCAGGGTGATCATCGCGATATTGGCCACGCCGATGTCCAGGCACAGCGAAAGGCTCAGCAAAAAGCCGCTGGTAAACTCCATCATTCATCCCGTTTGATGCGGTGGTTCGAAGCGCTGCCCAGGTCCGCCGAGCGCTGAAAAATCACCCTGGCCGACCTGGGTCGCAGCCCTTGCAGGCAAAAAGCGTGCACGTTATAGCGGCAAATCATCGACCCTCGCAAATCCGCCCGGCGCCACGAAAATAATTTTCCGTCCCTCTGGACAAGCCCGCGCCAGCGCCCTTATCGTCTGCCCCCGCAGGCCACCGCAGTGGCCAACGTCGCTCGGACGGTTCCGGGCGCTTACGTCTTTTCGAGGCAACAATGGCCGAACAAGGTTCGCCGCGCCGCTTTGCGCGCATCGATCGTCTCCCCCCTTACGTGTTCAATATCACTGCCGAGCTGAAGATGGCTGCGCGTCGGCGCGGCGAAGACATCATCGACTTGAGCATGGGCAACCCCGACGGCGCGACTCCGCCGCACATCGTCGAAAAGCTGGTGACCGTTGCCCAGCGCGAGGACACCCACGGCTACTCCACCTCCAAAGGCATTCCACGGCTGCGCCGGGCGATTTCCCGTTGGTACAAGGATCGCTACGAGGTCGACATCGACCCGGAAAGCGAAGCCATCGTCACCATCGGTTCCAAGGAAGGCCTGGCGCATTTGATGCTGGCCACCCTGGACCAGGGCGACACGGTGCTGGTGCCCAACCCCAGCTACCCGATCCACATCTACGGCGCGGTGATCGCCGGCGCCCAGGTGCGCTCGGTGCCGCTGGTGCCCGGGGTGGACTTCTTCGCCGAGCTGGAGCGGGCCATTCGCGGTTCGATCCCCAAGCCGAAGATGATGATCCTCGGCTTCCCCTCCAACCCCACCGCGCAGTGCGTGGAGCTGGATTTCTTCGAGCGGGTGATCGCCCTGGCCAAGCAGTACGACGTGCTGGTGGTCCACGACCTGGCGTATGCCGATATCGTGTATGACGGCTGGAAAGCGCCGTCGATCATGCAGGTGCCGGGCGCAAA
>Ga0194135_10000102_pt1 | contig 48050 bp, 35 predicted proteins | sample LitLau_LLRF_2013_FD_134024 | JGI IMG/M metagenome (GOLD analysis project Ga0194135, IMG submission 134024) | Freshwater sediment microbial communities in response to fracking from North America - Little Laurel Run_MetaG_LLRF_2013 (version 2) | ecosystem: Environmental > Aquatic > Freshwater >...
AAGTCTATATAGGTTATATTACTTACATAGAGTTAATTAGGTTTTAAGGTCGTCTTCTGTGAAAGTTTAGATTGTGATACAAAACGCTAATAAAATGTTGTTTGGTGAAAGATCTATTTCTTATGGTCATATATCTATTACAAACGAGATACTATGTATACGTCATTTCGCACTTTATGTATTCTTTGTAAGCTGATGATGATGATGCTCTGTTGCAGTTTTGTATTAAATGGCCGTTTAAATTACTAATGAACGATTCATACAGCCAGCGAATGCGAGTGTGTATGAATTTAAAATTCACATTTTAACCACTCCATTAGTAAATACCCTACGGTATAATTGACTTTTTGGCTCTTTGGGATAAGCTAAGAGGAACCTATGTGCTTTATAGTGTATTAGTACATGTATATATGTTATGATGATGACTCCATGAAGTGAATGCAGGGGATTTCAGGATGTAAATGTTATTTATTCACAAAGAATTATCTTCATTAAGCTGTGTAGATTTTGCAGTGGATGTGGTTAAAGACTCTGAATATGTGTAGCTTTGTAACTGAACGAAGGTTATAGCGTATGTATGCATTTGACTTGCATCTGACATATCTCTCATGAATATTCATGTTGTTCATCATCCGTTGTACGTGGGCAGAAGATGTTTGAAAAGACGCGAGCCATTAATCGCATTTAACTGCTCATGAAAGTTGATGTGAAGGAATCTATGTTTATGGACGGTGGTTAAAAATGAATAAAACAGGAGAGATTTGAAGTAACGACACTTTATTAAATAGAGGGAGAGCTCAAAAGTAATAATATTATTATCATGAGGATTAATACATTCAGAGAGCGAGGGATTACGTGCACACACACACAAGGGCCACAGGGCCGAGGCAGAGTGATGATGACTGTTTAAAGGCAGTTGTGTTAAGGTTTCCGAAGTTATTAATGACTAACTCCGAGATCAATAAAATCATCGTGCAGCAAGAGCAGAGGAGGATGATTTGGTCTGCAAAGAAAACTTTCCTTTCACCAGTCAAAGTAGTTTTCTCGACATTCCCGTGCCGAGTTGCAAAGTCTTTTCTCTGTCAATGCTGGACACTGAGTTCCTCCTCCTCGAGGATGTGAAGTGATATAACGATTCCGTCTTTGTTCACCAAAGCCACATAAGGCAGAACAATCTGACCACTCAGACCATTCGCTCACTGTGCAGTCTCGGTAAGAGCGTCCACCTGTTAGTAATGTCAGTCTCAGGTTTCATATATATTTTGGAATCGCTTGGAAATGAAATTTACTTTGACACTGATACTTGCTGCTGCGGATGGTTTACCTCGGAGTTTTCTCGATCGCTTTTTCTTAGACGCGGTGATGTCAGTGGGATCCTTGGCATCGGTAACCTCATTGAGTTCACTTCCAATATCATTACTCTCGACGTCTTCGTAGAGATGAGGAGGGTAGAGGGAATCTGATCCGTGTGGAGCTTCGATTCCAGGGTCTCTCAGGGCAGACAAGGAGTACTCTTTCAACTGCCAGACCAAAGAGGATTATCTATGATAGTAAGCTCCCTCATCATCAGATTAGCTCATCATCTAAATGAAATCGAAAACCAAAGCCTCTCGAGATGCTATCTATCATCTTTGATCTTTCGCTTCCGAAAACAACAACGGATCTCCTCCTAAATTCAATCTATACTATCAACTTTTTCAAATTCAAAGTTTACTTTGATTATTGTGAGGGTGGCGAAAGACTTGGGCTTTATGGTCCGGTCTTCTCTGTAGAATGAGTGGGCTGGGTGAAGTTTCACTGAATTTATTAAGTAAATTGCTTCTGCTGGCTCGGTGCTCCAGTTAGGCGCTGAGTAAGTATATCTGCAAATCACATAAGCTTATTCCTTAGATCTCTCTGCACCCTTTCACCACACAAACGGTAGCATAACATGTATGTGTGTATATCTATGTATGGGTGAAACGAATACAGACCCATTGTCAGTTCCAGCATCAATAGGATCCATCTGAGGAGAGACAAAGAAAGAGAAAAGCTTAATTAAGAAGAGTCAGTTTACTAAGAAAGGAGAGAAGTAGTAAAGAAGCTTACATCAATAGTCAGGTTATCAATCCATTCATTGTTGAGACACAGGTCGACACTGTCTGTTCCACAGAACCAGTCAGGGGAAGGGATTATTCTTGCAACCATAGACACCTGTTGACCAATAGAATCGAAGTGTATATGTGTGAGTGTGTTTGTGTGTCCTTATTTCATCTCTACTACCATATCATTTAAGGGGAAAAGTGTGTAAGACAGAGAGGAACATGGGGTTTTGTGGAACCGAGAAAGAATACGAATGAGGATGAGGATATGTTGAATTGAGTTATGGGAAGTAGAGAGGATATGTCTGATATTGTAACGGCAATAAAGTTTTTGTGTTTGTCCTTACTTTGGAGTGATTTCCATCGACGAAGAATTGTGTTTGAGTTTGACCTTCTCCAGAGAGAATGGGGGAAGCATTGAAGGCATCGAAGACTCCGGTACTTCCTTGTGAAAACTCATCCAAAGTATCTGAGGATGAAGTTTCAGCAAACTTCTTGAGACCTGTGATGATAGCAAAAGTACAACAACGTAGAAATGAAGAGTTCAGTACAAGTTGAATATTGGTCATCTTGAGGGCAAACGAGAGATATGATAGATAGATAGATAGAGACCTTGTGAAGCCATGCCACCAATCCGGAACAGGACATACGAAGAGTTGTGTGTCCTTCCTTGAATTCAAAACAATAATAGTGATAATTATATTGGTAATAATAAGGGAAGTGAATGAGGAAGATGACATGTCAGTATGGGGATAAGGAGTTTATTGGGGCGAGGGGGTGTGTGAGTGTACCGATTAGACGAGACCAACTTGCAGAAGGTCTAAATCCGAATTCCGATCCAGGATAATGTCGCGGAAACCGTTCTCGAGTCCAGTGGGTTCTGAGGGAGACATGGTAGAGGACTAAGCTATCTGGAGCACATTGAGATCTCCCTGGTTGGGGACAAGAGGCGACGATGAAGAGTAGCACTAGAAGAGCCCCCACCAGACCTTCTCCAAGATTCATGTTGTTGGTTCCCTTGACCCTTCTTCAGATTCTTCCTTCCTACTTTCGATGAATGAATAACTTTTGTCCACGTGCATTCGACCCAACTGAATCCAAACTTTGTCCACATTCAGCTTCTTATATGAGCTCTTGGATTTTTTACATGGGTGTGGGATAGTTGTGGGCGAGGAGTTGTGCAGTAATTTCATCAATTTTATGATCAATATTAGTGCAAGAGACAGTCGTTCGTACGCGTAAAGTATAGGGATCAAGTTATGGACTCGTAGACTGATCAGGCGTCTCTCTCATATATGTATATGTAACAGCTAGTCGTCGAGAGGAGGAAGCATCAGAACTCTCGGTGTTAAATGTCTGAGGAGGACGCTCAATCATGATCCTCTCACCACTCCATCACAGATCATCAACCAAATTACACATTATTTGGCACCACCACCACCACTCCCAAGGTCTTTAAGCCATTAAAGGTCTGTCTGAGTTAATGCGATGCGGTTCTTGACCTTCTCCAAGCTCAGGTGTGTCATCATTTCTTCTCCTGAACCTATCGCACGACGGAAGTCTTCCTTAATCCACTGCCCTCTAATTATCATCCCTGTCAAATTAAGCTGATTGTGAGTAATAGACTTGCCACACAAATTAAACTCCTCACACCAGCCCCGACCACACTCACTCGTCACACCTGCTGCCGTTATTACTATTATTATTAGAAAGTCATCTCGCGTTGTTGTGTCCATGAATGCTGCTATGACCTAATCCAAGATTGTATATAATAATTAGTTTAACAAATGAAATTACATCGCGATTGCATCTCTCTCTCTGTACGCGAGCTATAAGGGGAGTCAAGTACAATTACGAAAGTTTAAAAAATTGTCATCCTACATGATGCAAGCAAATGAGAGCAGATATCATCCAATCTTCATCATCAGCATGCAATTACTAGCGACAACAATATATATATAATGCAACTAACCAGCAATCAACCGGAAGATTAATGTCGACTGCTGAGAAGTTATTATTGCAGAGCAGAACAAGAACAAGTACTATGAAGTCTGCGATTACATGTAAGACTAGTCGTGCGACATGAATAAGTGCGAAGCCTACACACATAACTTCCTTCCAATGAACTCAAGAGAGCCAATAAAGGAAACTGTCGTGTAGTGAGTGACCATAGTTGGTTGGCTTCCTAATTACGACAACTCTTGACAATGATGTACTCGATACAATTACATCGCATCGGGATATAATATAATTATCTGTGACCACATCTACTACAGAGTTAATGATGATCATATGTTCATAAAAATTCATGCAAAAGCGATGTTCAAAGTAGTTTGATTGATTTGTGAGTGGAATGAATGTTGAAAGGGGAGTATAGATATATATATATATTGGAAGCGACCTGCACAAGGGATTAAGGAAGGAATAATTTGTAAGAAATAATGGGATGTGAAGAGACAGAGCGTGGGACAGACGCTACCTGAAAAAGCGATCTGAGAATAAGGAGGAAGATGCTTTAGAATTGAAATGCAAAAACCTTCACTCTCTCTCTCTCTCTGGATGAGTTTGTACTGTCTTCTCCGTTCCACTTTCACTTTCGAGCAGTTTTCTGTATATATACGCGGCCGGTTTGCCCCTACTCGGAGGATTATGATATAATAAATTGAGTGAAAGAGATGCCTGATCACAAGACATTTATTATGACTCCCCACAGTCATGATATAATGTTGGGCTACATGAAAACCTCTATATTTTCTCCTGAAAGTCTTGGAGGCTGCATTTTTGTGTGCAATTTCAGCTCACATAAAAATACTAGGACATGATTCCCACACATAAAGACACTTTTACGCATATCAGTTCGTTGGGAGTATCAGACCATCAAGCCCATTCATCCGCCAAATTCTTTGCTTTACTACCTCACTCAACCCTCGCAGAAGTGTATAAATGGGTTTTCTTATTGTAGATGTGACGACTGTGACTTGAGGAGATTATGCATTTTGAGCCTTTGCTCTTTTCAGACATGAATCAATGGGAATATATATATATATATATATATATTATATGTACTTATGGATGGGTAGCAGTAAGACAGCGAGTCCTGTTTGTATGCAGTGGACGAATATGCTCAGCCGCTAAGCACCTTTTTATTTGCCAGAATAAAGGAAAGTTATAGTATAGGGTATAAGGATAGAATTAAATGTGTGTATGTGTCCTGAGGAGACGTTCGTTGGATTTATCAAGTGAAATGTAGCGATTAAAACAAGCTGCTTAATCCAAGTAGACAGTGAGTTTAATGATGATTCGATCATTCCAGATATAGTCCGGTGTCTTGATGACACTGTGTGGGAAACCGAGACCGACACATTCTGGGTTGTCTCCAACCAGAGGTTTCCTCCAGTTCGTTCCAGAACACAACTCCTTAGGGTCCCATATTCTGGATTTCAAATCATGAGGTCTCGGCTTGGACTCATCTTGATCCAGGACTTGAACTCTCATCTTGTACGAGAATGGCCACTCTAAATCCTCATCGTGGTCCCCTTTGCTCAGCCCAACGTGGATGTACATGGTTGATGCTGAAAACCGTGGAATGATCTTTAGATACATTCGATACCCCTGAGGATAAATGTAGAAACTATTCGATCGAAGTGATCGCTTATTCGACCAGTTGTTTAGCTTAAATGACACTCCAGTCACGACCCAGTAAAAGGAGAACACTCGCTTCCCGTTCTCTATGTGGACCGTCGAGTTATACTTGACCATCTCATCTGCCCGAGGTCCAGTCGCTCCACTTTTTATGCTCAGAATATTATTCGCCTGTCCGCCGCCGACGACGAGTCCTCCTCCACCCGACGTCTCTTCAATATCTTCCTCATCCCCGATGATCTCTTCCGCCCTGTGAGGCACTGACGGGACGTAAGCTGGACTGTACGCCGTCGATTCTATTACGTGAGACCCACCACCACCACTGCCAACAACGCTGCTGCTGCTGCCACTACTGCTCCCATCAGATTTCTTCATCCCAGCAAGCAAACTCATCACTCGTCGATGATTCCTTTTTATCTCCTGGTCTTGTTCTCCCAACTTCTCTTCTATTCTCTCCAACAAAGTTCTCACGGACCCAAGCTGTCCTCCCAACTCACTCTCCAAGTCTCGGAATCGACTTTCTATTTCACCTGAAATCACCCATGTATTCACCCTTTATTCATCCACACTCAAAAATCATCTCACTTTCTCCTTACAAAAACTTACACTTGTAATTCACACACTTTACGTACTATATACGTCGTCCATCCATTCTCCTACTATGCATTATTATTATTTCATGCTACTAGAACTTTATTCCGTGCGCCTTCACTTTATTATGACCTACATTGACATATATCTTGTATCCTTAAATTGCGAATTGCTTCGGAATGCAAACTTCTCCTTTCGGCCCATTCTCTATTTTATTATTGACTTTGGTTGAACCGACTTTATTATTATTCATAGACTTCGTATGCAAGGAGTTTTAAAGTTAGGAATTCTACTGCTCACGGATACTTTTTAGGCTGTTTTTTCTGCATGGGAACTGTAACACGCCTCCACTTGGTGGCTCAAGTGGGGGCGCAACAGGACTTGTCGACCGTCCCACTCAAGAATTGTCTACTCCAGAAATCCCAACGGGCCCTCTCTCTTATCTATTCAAATACCGCAGCTCAATCTCTAAAGAACCGATATTTACGAGGAAGAAGTAAACCTAATTCCTTAGAATGACATCAACCGTTCCGCTTTTAAATCAACCAGGTGGGTGTCAAAAGGCGTTTTTCACTTTGTGATTTACGCCATCAGATCAAATCCCACAAAGCTTTGGCATTTTATGACTATGCGACACTTCAAAACAATAAAAAGAGCTCCGAAATCTATTTATGCACACTCAAAATCTAATTTAGAACAAAGTTAATCTTCGCAACCTACTTGTCCTACTAGTTGTCTGTCTAATATATAATTGATGATTAATTAATTTTGTAACACAAAAAATGTTGTTTCGCCGGAAGGTTATGCTGCATCACAGCAGACATCCTATTATATGTTCATACATCATGTTCCCTTTGGAAAATTCCCTAGACAAATGTCTCGAGTAATAATAATAATAAAGAGCTGCTGGGTGTAATGCGGAATTCTCATCATATCCTCATTCAATTTTAATCTGTGTAAGCTGTGTCCCGTCGCTCATTGTTCAAGGAATATTCGTAGTTTTGCAAAGTACTCATTTTTTTACACAACAGTTTTGAATGGAAGTGAAATACGTAACTAACCCTGACACAGATGCTCCTTACGAATGATACTATTCATTGATTGCCCTCTTTCATAAATCAGTTAATGGCAAAAGAGGATGATGATGATGATAAGTCGCCGCTACGGAGTATAACCTTCTATTTAAATGTACGACGAAAAGGTGTCACCGCATATTTATATCTGAAGTGCAGCCTGTCTTAATAAAACTTTCAATAAAAGTAAAAGAAAGAATAAGGTGAGAAATATATATATATATATATAATATATAATATATATATTTAATAGGTATACATACTTGGGTTGCAAACTCCCTTGAGAACTCTGGCCGCAGTGGCTTGAGCCGTTGCAACTAGTTGTTGGCTGGAGATTTTACACGTCGAGACTTGGATATCAGTAGTATCTCCATTTTCTTGAGCGTTTCTCAGAAACTCGTCTATAGTATCTTCAAACCACTGACTGTTTCTAGCTTGCTGACTACCAACGATTGTGGTGAAAGTCAAAATTAAAGTTAAAACTAGAATGAACGTCAAGTCAAATAACGAAGGTACAAAAATTCGACTCATTTTGGGTCCGGAAAGAGACTAAACTCTTATTTTAACTGAACCTACCAAAGTTATCGAGGTGACAGCATGAAAAGTTTGCTAAATCCATCCATGCATGACTAGAAAGAGTCGACGCTGGTTTTGGAGGTTAATAAGCAGACTTTTAGAGGTTAATAAGTCAGTCATTCATCCTCTAATTATCAGGAGATAAGAAACTCAATGGAGCCCAGCAATGATGGCTCTCAATCTCTACGAATTAACGCGAATTCTTCTCTGCCCTTTCAACGATGTTTGTCACCTACTTTTTTCTAACTGCTTCACAACTGAAGTAAGTAGCTCATACATATATATATACCACTAACGAACCACTATCCACAATATACATAGAATGAGATGATATTATGTATGATTATATTGCGTATATACGCAAGCATTATCATACATTCATTGTATGCTCACCACAACAATATAATGGAACACTTTACCCCATTCCTTTTTCCATTCACACAATTGACGATGCTACACAGTCTTTTACGATTTTACTAAAATGTAATGTACCGTTATTTGAGGAAACTTTTTCCATCAAAATCCCCATTTCTATATATCTCCAGAATGGTTTTAAAGAATGAGCATCGCGAACATATATGCAAACTACTAACGCTCGAAATAATAATAAAGCGTGCATTAACGAAGAAGGCGCTTTCATTTCTTTGAAAATTGAAGAATTGTTTCTAAAAAAACTCTGTTTAAGTTAAAGGGGAAAAGTTAAAGTGATTGCAATTGAGAAGAATATCGAGCCTACAGCCGAATGAAAATAAGTAGGCTTTTAGCTTGAGTATCAAGTTGCAAAGAATAATATGGATGAATGTATGACTCGTTGGCTGAAGAAAGAAAAGAGGCGAGAGATATATGTAAGGCAACATGAAAATATTTTCTGGTGGTCCTCTGAAGATGGCTGGTGGAGAAAGTGGAATGAAATCAGTGTGTGTGTGCGATGATGATATAGTAAATGTGAGTTTGTATGTAAAAACCTTTGTGAAGGGTTTTTCATGGCGACTCGTAGAGTGAAAGCTGGTCGGGATATCTTCTTATATATTGCTCAAATCCAATAGGGGAAAATGGTGAAAGTGGGGAGGGACTGTATACGAGGGTATACTTAATAGTGTCGTATATATATATCTATAGTTGAGAGAGATGAGACTAAGGCACAAAATGTAAGTATCGATCTTGATGCGCGACTTCACTTGCGCTGGATAATTCCACACACAAACTGACTACTTTCTTACTACACTATATCTGAGGATTGCATAGAAATATTATAAGGCTGCCATTCGTTTCATCACTACAACTTTCACTCTAATGTATCTTTACGTCATCAGTTTCAAATTGTTTAAACCATTTATACTTTATTGGTAAGTCGGTTAGTGGTGTGTCTATAAGAGTAAATATATTATATCTACTGTTGACTGTTGCTTTCTGGTGCTTTCTCTACGTCGCATTAAAACGGTGTTTACATTGACGTAACTACTACTACTAGTTGACCTTTCTACTACTTTTACGGTAAGAGCAGTAAGAAATTATCCATATTGCTTATTCATTAGTACGCTTAAAATTTACTCTTGAGTTTGAAATTGTTTCCTCATTCGTGTATAGGAATTCGTATAGAGTTGTAACAGCAACAGAAGTATTAGAACTACTAACAACAATACAAGTTAAAGAGAAAATCAATATAAATAAGAAACACGAAGTAGTTTACAATTTTGTTGAGTGACATTGGGTTAACGTTTTCTACTTACGATTAGCTAACTGAATGGATTCATTGGAGTTGTTACGAGTCGTAGATATCATATTCTTCATTTGTCGTGAACAGTGGAAACAAAACAACCCTTGTAGGTTAAGTTATCCAGCTGTTTATCTACAAAGCTGGATTAAAGTGTAAGTACATAATTAACTAAGCAGGATTTACGAATGTCCACATGACATGTCCGTCCAAGAAGACCATCGTTTCAAAGAAATAAACTGAATAGATAAGTATATTATATATGCACTATAGTTCGTGCAAGAGACGATTCCACCGGCGAAGCCTTAGAAAACGCTACATTTAATGGTAATGACAACGGAGTGTACTCGTAAAAGAGATAGTTTGGTTTACTCCATGCAGGATGTGTGTTGAATAGATGCATATATACATCCGTATAGAATTATATAGTGGGCATATACAAGTGGATGAGCTGTACAGTGGTTATATGGTGAAAACTTGTAACTTGCGGCCTGGAGAAAGTACCACTACGGTTCTCGTTATAGTTTTTGAGAGGTTATAGAAGTACTCTCTCTAGTGGTTATTGCTGTGGCACCATTAATTCCATGCACCATGTAATGTAAATGTTCAGTTTAAAAAACACTCTGGCTTCAGTGTTTTTAGACATGAGAATTACGAAAAAAGCATAGGTGACAGTTGTTCAGTCATGAAATCACCCAACCGAGCGATGAGAAATGAGCTTTTACCAGACAGACAAGTTATTCAAGACTTTTAGTAGCATGCAAAAACCATATAATATTGTATTGTATCAGTAAACACATCTTTATGTACTAATTTTTTACACCACCTACACGGGGAGTTTTACTGCATCATTATTGTCAGATATAAATGTCAAATGATAAGGGAAAGTCAAGTGATGTGATAGTGCACACGGTTTATAATGAGGATTTTGTAAGAGGTGGAATATAGTTTCAGTATTGTATTACACAATTAAGGAACACACATATTACTATATTAGATAGCATGACTTAACAGGTTAGTGAAAGTACGACTGCTCTTTCAGAATCCATCTAAAAGTCTACATAACTAAATGTATTTATGTAGTGCACTCAATTTGATGGGTAGCAAAATCCCTTGGTAGTCAAAACGTAAGAAACAAGCTTTTAGAAAAATAATCTAGTTTTGCGTTGTCTTGCACTCTTCCAGGAAATAACGTTGGGGTGAATTGAATAGAGACTTCCTAGTAGTAGTGGTATTTTGTGTATACGTGATACCAGTGAAGGGTGATGGTTCATTTCTTTAAGAAAACAGTAAATTTTGGAGTGAACCCTCAGTCCAATTAAAATCTGTCATGTACTTCAGGTTGTACCGAAAGTGTGTGCATGGAACTATATGTCTTCGTGGTTAATGTTTCAAAATGCTCGAGGAAACAGAAGACAAATAGACGTTTAAAATGCATGAGGTTGGAGGGTTATGTGCATCCTTTAATTCAAAGCAGTATATATGACGAGGAGGTCCTTTAACCCGAGAGCAATTTTTAATTTCAGATGGAAGGAAGAATGGATGACGGGTAAGAAGAAATACACGGCGGAGACGGGACTTTTTCTATTCAGAAGTTCAAAACGTGAACAATGTCACAGGAAAAGCCTCTGATACATATTCAGGTAAAGCTGCTGCTGTTGCTGCTTACACAACTTTTATGGAACAACAACCATACACACTTACTGTGTTTTCATAGAATTACATATTCTCCTTGTGAAAATTTGCATGACGAAATTCGATGCTATAATTGTCCTTCTTTCCAAAGTATATGTAAAGAGATGTTGTTGGCACATGGTGAATAATTCCAAGAGGTGCTTTTTAACCGGCTCATTCTCTGCTACAAAAGCTCCACCGAAATTATATTTAGTTGATTCTTTCAGAAAAATAATGTTTGGAAATGTAGGACATTCCCATTTAGAATTCACAAAACGGCACCCCCAATAATTAGTTCACACAGAAGGGATCATATTGTAGCTCTTTTATTGCAATCCACTTTAATAAGCGTATCCCGTAATGACGGTGACATTAAACGGACTCGAGATAACATGTGCTTTTTATTGGTTTCTCTTTTAATTTGATTCGAATGAACAACCTTGATCGTTAGAGCCAAGTGAAACACAACATCATGCAGCCTTTCATTCTCTACACTGTCTACACACACACACACACGATTGTTTCTTGTTTATTTATTGTTAGAAGCAAACCTGCTGAAGGAAATAAGCTTGCCCGTTAATAAATATCGTGAAACTTCTTCTTCTTCTTCTGAAGACTCTGTGTGAGTACTGTGAGTTCATTCAGAAACTTATTTTTCTTCGTTTGGAAATGTTTCATTCAACGCGTAGAAAGAAAAGTAGCTTTCCCTTTATACCGTTTTCACTATGTCACTTCAGTATCTTTTTAGTTTTACCAGTCACTCATTATTATGAATGGTCATTTGTGTGTGTGCTACTTCGATTTCTGAGAAAGTTGTTTAGATAAGAACAACCGGTGGCACGGCATTCAGGCCGTAATGGTCAGTAATTTAGGAGGAAGTTGAAGTTTTGTGCGTAGAATAAATGGAATGGGGGAAATGAATTTGCGAAGTTCGTGAGTCTGTGTGGGGAATTCGGAGATGGCAAAGCTGTAAAATGAGTTAAGCCAGGGTGATGTGAGAAAGCATGACATTTCATTATAAGGGTTTAGCTTAAACGACCTCCTCGATTGAGGTGCAGTCATCGTCAATGTGTCAGAAAAACTCGATAAGCACTTAAACCCAAGAGTGTGGTAGACTTAATGAAGATGGTGTCATTCTTTCAGAATGCGTCAAATCGAATTCTGCGATCCCCGAGTCATGAGTCAATATCGACGGAAATATCTCTCCTCTCACTCTCCAGCCTGGGTCCGTTTGTTCGAATCCCGTCACCCATTCCTGACAGTCGACACAGACTTGCAGTCCCCAACTCCAGTGACGGATTCAAAAGCCAGGACATTTGGGTGGAGGAAGAGAACGATCTGATAAAAAACTTCGGGGCGTTATTCAAGTTCTTAGGACTTCCCAAATCCTTTTCAACCACAGATATCAGTTCAAGTCTCCAACAATCTGATCCTTCTCAGCCACCTGCTCCCCCATTACGGAAGTCCAGCTCGGAACTCGATCTCTCTCAAGTTCGTTGCAGCGACGTTATTTTCCGCACCCACTTTGGAGTGCAATCTCGAAGTTGCTCCACTTGGGTGGCTGTGGGAGATGTGTCTTCCACATCTCAACTACCTTCCCCTCAGGGTCGAACTCACTTGGGACCTAATGGAGGATCATCCTTCACCCCTGCCGATCTCATTCGTTCCGTCAACAAAAAAATTCGACAACTTTACATTCGTAAACGGCTCTTGGTTGCTTACAGAGCTCTCGAACGACTCAGCCAAAGTGACTTCGACCTTGAAAAGCTCCCAGTTGTCGTTTCCATGAACTCTATTGCTGCAACAAGGACTGACGTACCCATCGTTTCTAAATCTGAATTGGACACTCTCAAGCTCCCTACGAAGAAAAAACCAGTTAAAGAAATTCCCTTAACGCTCAAAGACGTGGAAAGAGAGCGAGGTCGACCCCTCTCCAAGTTTGAGAGGAACATGATGATCTTCAACTGGCTCCATAATCTCGATGAAGAATCATACGAGTCCATTGAACAGTAGGGCAAGTCGTCACTCATTACTTGGAAATTTATCACAAGACGTCTCTCAGTTCAATCCATACAACTCAAGGTGATCTGTGTTGCATTCATTACTGAAATTCTATGTCTGGTATTTATTTATACTATAGCCGTAGTTTGATGTAGCACTCGTGTTCAAGCAACCAAAATTTCACGCTTCCAAAATCATTTGGAAATTGCCGTTTGATATTTGAATTTGAAATACGTAAGAATTTAAGATTCGTAGTAGAGTTTTATTTAGAAACACATGAACACATATAGTACTTCAACCTTTAGCATAAACCTCACGTGTCACCTTATTTTGCATCAAACATACCTCTCATCGCACAATTAACACAGCGTGGTAATTAATGGTTTTGATTGCGTCCATCAAACACAAATCCGTTTGCTCATGTACGTATGTATGTCTATAATTGTTTACGCTTCACTTTGGAAACTTGGAATTTGAAATTACCATCACAGCAGTTCGGTATGCAAATTATGTACTTCTTGAGGGAATAGCATCTATATATAATGTCAAATGTAATATCGGCCCCTTTTGCACAAGATCAAACTTGTCACACACACACATGGAAGTGTATAGTTGGTTAATAGCGACAGTCTCTTCTTCGTGTGGGACTTTCTCTTCTTTTTAGCTCTTCTATCTCTCTCTCATTGGCTTTGTTCCTTTTTATCTACTTTGCCAGAGGTAGTGAGCTGAATAACTTTCCTTATAGCATGCCAAGTACACACACAGAAACTATACAAGATTTTATTTAGACTTCTGCTGTGCGAGGTTAAGTGTATACGTGCGATTGTTTTCTTTCTTCCTGTTGATTTTCTTCAATCTTTCCCAAGACTAGTAAATCATGATTTGCGTAGGAGTAACAAAGGAATAAAAGATAATTCCCTTACAATGTCACAATACAAAACTTTCTCCTGCCAAATTGTTTATCATCCACAGTCACAAGTTTATTAGAACAAAATAAGACAACAACAAATGAATTTACTACTTGAGTTTAAGTTGGCTTAATTAATTTTCTCACTTTAGAACATTACAAAGCATAACATAGTATTTTAAAATTTGTTTTAAACTGCAGCCGTCTCTACAGTAAATATCACAGGGCTTCAATTGCACTGTACAGAAACTCAATTCCAAGTTTTATTGTGATCAGCATCCATTCAGTTTTAGTGTTCAAGTATTCAACAACCTTTTGCAATTGTATACGACTACAACCGTAATGTTTTGATCCGCCAAAATAAGGAAATGTTTTTATTATGTTGCATGCGTTGTAGTATAATGTGTATGAGCACTGAGCACTGTGGTACTTGCAAGAAGAATTTCTATTAAACGGAGTTTTATAAATCAGGATGTACTATGTGGAGTCAGATTGTTATTTTATTAGGAAGTTGGGTTTACGGAGATTTCTTTGGGTTATTTGAGAGGGGAAATTGAGATTTCCGTGTCAGTGGCTTACACCGTGTTGATTCACTGTATAATTCGTTTCAAAAGGAACAAGAGAAAACTCCCAGAGTTCAGAAGAAAAGACTGTCTCTGTTTCTAAATTTGTTATGCATTATTACATAAAATAGACTCCAGCATGATCGCACCTATATGTATGCACTAGATCCTACCCACCTTCATTTGTACGCAAGTTTCAAGTCGCGATAAAAAAGAAGCCTCGCAGTCAGTTTAATTTCAAATTAAAATTTTCAGTTGTAAATAATAATAACATTGAGATAATCATACTGAATAGGAGTTTTGTATCAGGTTTAAACGTAAACTTGTATCGGGTGTCCTGTTGCAACGATTAATACTTATTATGACTAATTAAATACATTAAATATATCTTGAGAGAAAACGTCAGAGGACCACGATAAGCATTTCTTGGTGCAAAGTATCAGTATTACAAACTAGGAAAACTATATACGAGTACTATTATTATTGTTATTGTTATCCTATTATTAAGATTTAAAATATCTATTTATATTTAAGGGTGTGAGTTGACTGATAATTGGAATATTCGTAAATACTCGTTCGTTCTATGAGTGTATAATATGTTTATGAACGATATTCTAAAAGATAAAAAAACTATGGTATATATAAACCATATAGACAGACATTTCGCGGATCTTCTTCTATGAAAATAGTCGTACATACTTTATAAATTATTATCAGAATGAAGATAGCAAGAGAAGAAAACTGAGTTTTATTAAAAGTGTTTATAAATTTAGACATTGTGCCATATGGTAAACAATTAAACATACCATCTATACATAGATTCGCATAGTGTTCTGCTAAGATGCCATATATTATGTGTAGATATATATATATATATATGTACTTCCACGTTTTCCAAAAATGTTCAAGCAGACGTAGTAAATATATGTTAAGGAAATTTTATGGTGTCTATTTAACATTTACTTATTCATCAGCTCTTGAATTGATTGATTTGTGTATGTGTAGCGTGTCCTATATGTATGTATGTACATATGCAGCTTCGTCCTACCTGTTATTAAAATTGCTAAATGGAGTGGTTAAATCTAGATAGCATTAAATGTATGCTCGTGTGTCGTAAAATACTCATAATCATGTGTAATTTAGTTTAATACTATGCGAGTTCCTACTTTCTACTCACGTGTAAAAATAAAAATGATTTAATATACAATCAGATTTAATTGTTTTAGGACTTGTGAATACTAATCACAACTTCACTGTAAAGTTAGACTCAAGACTTTTGGAATTGCGCTGAATACATATACGTATATATGTATTTGAATCTGATAATCATGTAAAATGTAAAACAGGCACATAATATGTGTATGCTATGTGTAAGTAATATGTGAATATAAGCCAATGACGATGGTACACTATATATACATGTCTCGAGTCTCTGGCAATTATTAAATCATATGAAATCGCTGTGATCGAGGATGGCGATAGCTAATTTTATTTCTTTTATGTCTGTGAGATTTGGTAAGATTGTATGAGAGGACACATTACGAGACGATTTCTTTATTAGTTCCAGAGATTCCGTGGAATTTCCTTGTAAGGGAAAGTGAGTACACATCCTTTTTGTTTTTCACGGCTATTCAGTATATGTACAGATATCTACTTACTTTACTTGTCGGAATGAGTTGCAGCTCAAGTTTTCCCATTCGAAGAGGGTAATCGACAGTTACTCAAAATACGAATCCTTCTGCTCTGCCTTCCTTTTTTCTTTCTTTTCTCTCTACATATCTCCCATCAGTGAAAAAGTTTTCACTACGTAACGAATTTGAACAATTACAGAAGTGACACTCTTTCCATCATCATCTTCTTTTACTTCAGTTCCAATTTTTTGTGTGGTGAAAACAGCGCATATCATCCATCTTAGGTTACTGAGAAACTGTGAGCATTTAAATTGTGTTCGCTTAATATAAATGTAATTAAAAGTTGGAAGAGATAGTATGTGTAAATTTTAGATTTTAGTAGGAGTGCTAGAGTTTGTTGAAAAAGTTGAAAGAAACACACATACACATACATAATTACTTGGACGTCAGAATTCTCACTCGGAGTGTAAGTGACGTTGACATTGAGTGGTAATTATTATTAGCCTGTACAGAGAAAACTAGTTTCTCCACGTCGTCGTTCGTTCTATCGCTATATGTACGGCATGAAGTATGGTAGAGGCACAAAAGTGAGACACACGCCAGGAGAGGAAAGAGATGTTTATATGTTAGTCAAGATATTTAGGTAAGTCGGTGTGAGTTTTTGCGATACCAATTAAGTTGAATTCAATTTGAGTAGGGAAATGAAACGGGATAATTGGTTCCGGGGAAGAAGTCAATTTTATTTTCATTTCGTTCGTTGACTGAAGATTAAATTTATCTGGGCATGTATAAGTTGTTTAGGGTGAGTTGGTGTGGGAAAGTAGGAAAGCAGTGTATAAATGTATATATGGATGCATCCGGTTTCGAGAAGTGATGAATCAAAGAACGTCAGGACTTACTCCAGATAATTTCCGGTCATTCATCTTGAAGGAAGACTTTGGTGGGAGGGGGCTCTTCTACAAGTAGATGCGATACATCATTGATGTTGAAAGGCCACCCATACGTTGAAAAACAGGGAGTAAGTAAAATAATATACATACATGTACCATGTGGAGAGAGGGCAAAAGTTGAAAGTGTCCAAAAAATTCGAAGGACACAGAGTGAGAGTATGGGAATCAAGTGGAGTGAATGAATGGAAACTGTCGGCGAGTCAGGAATAAAAGAGAGTCGGTGGAAATGGAAAATATCTCACAGAGAGAAAGTATCTCTGTGTGTGGATTAAAAAGGAAGTAGTACATTGAGAGTTTGGTGGTGGGCAGTGTGTAGGACTTATACACAGAGGATACTACCACTGGACCTTTTTGACAGGAATTTCTAAAAGATGTGATGAGGTGATATGGAAAAAAGTATTCAGAGATTTAGACGACGAACTGACTTTGCGTGTACATATTGTACCTTCTTCCGACCTTGTTCATATTTCAGGTTGACCAAGCAGATAAAGGGTTGAGGTATCTGATCCTATTCTGTGTGTGCGACCATAGAGAGCTGCTTCGAATTGTTTGATACATACATAATGTTCTTGCTCCAAGAAATTTCGTCGTCCTCCTTACATGAAAAGAACTATCTTTTCTTCCTCACAGTCGTCCTATTTATTTTTCCATGAATTGGATTTTATTTTATAGGAAAGAACATATCGACAGTCTTTCTCTCGAGAAACTACCCTTCAAATATATCTCTCCCTGTTTTTCTCTCTCCTGTGTGTGTGTATGTCTTGTTTTTTACATTCCATGTAAAAAGGGAATACTTTACTTTACAGACCTCTAAAGTTTCCTACACACTACTAAGAAAGAACGAGTTTCTCTCTCTGGCCGGATTGATCTACATTTCAGCCCTCCTCTCACTTTCTCCACCCGAAGTAAACCGAATGCAGCCACAAGGCATCTCATCCACGCTGTGTTTCTACACACACACACACACACACTAAGTCACACCGCTCCTGGCTGTAGTGATTTCTTATTTTCCGATCACTTATGCCAAACTACTTCCAAGAGCAAACCACATCCGACTTCTTATTCTTTCTCTCTCTCTCGTCTATAACTTTTACTGTCATTCTCTATGACTGACAACAGCCTACGGATTTATCCTCATCTTCACTTCAAATCACCATCCAATCGCAATTACTCAACTCAACCTTACATTCTTCCCTTCTTTCTAATCTTTCTCTCCAGCAATCAAACATAATGTCTCCAGACATACTTTCTCCTGTCCCAAAACTTCTTTTACATACTTATACACAAAGATACATTTAGATACATGAATCCATGTTATGTACTTTTCCTATTCAAGCGACAGGTAAGAGTTGGCTCATTACACACAGGAAACATCGATACATAAATACTTTCTCCACTCGGTACACGGACTTCTTATCCTGAGAAAGCAAGTTACACCACAAAACTTTCACCCAACTAACTTTCAAACTTTAATAATATTAGGTATCGAACTGCACCAACACAGGACACAAGATACACACCTCAAATTCAATCAGTTAGGTCTATTTGAGTTTATCTTCATTATTTGGGACACAATAAAGACGTGCTCAGCCTACACGTCTTTTACCAGAAGACCAGATAGAAATTCAAGAAGCTCATTCATAACACGTGGCGTGGTTTCTTCCACCGCACTTTACCTACTGCTACCTTTCTCTCTCCTGTGCACATATCGCTGCTCCTGTACTATGCTAGTTGTTGCATAGGCAAATAAAGTATCGAGGTCGTGAATAGGTCACTTTGGGCCGCAGTTGATTGGGAGGAAATAATTATACACGAGTATAGTTTCATAGATATTTCATCCGCTGAAAGCTGAAAGGTGCAACATTTTGTTCGAAGTTACGAAACTATGAAAGTATACAAGTAGTTTGCATAGAGAGTTTATCGGGAACGAGTATTATGAAGCTAGGCTAGTAGCTGAAAGATTCAAAGTAAGTGGAAAATGGAAAATAGACGAACTTACGCGTACATTTATGAGCATTATTTTATGGTTAATTCCATAGCCCATCTCATCAATCAGGTTCCTTTCTGAGAGAGAAACCGAAACACAAACAAAGTTCCCTATCCAGAGAGAGAGAGAGAGAGAGAGAGAGAGAGAGAGAGCGAGAGAGTGTGTGTAGAGTGTCGTCTATCTTTTCATGAAGTTGGGTTGCTAATATCCGAACTTAAACCAATAGACGTGATGGTGAAACATTATGAATTTTCTCTGCCATTTATCTTTGAAACGAGTGATTTATCGGCGAAGCGGATGAGATTCAAAGATTGTTCCCTTCTCTTTCTAAGAACTATCATTCATACTTATACAATATGGAGGCTGTACTTCTTCGCAGAATAAAGTGCTTTGTAAACAGTAATTTCTTATGTGAATTTACAGCTTCACTGGTAGATCATGAAAGTCCTTGTCTATTTCTTATTCCTTCGTTCAAGATTTAGCTTTTCTCGCTAGTCCCAAAACTCAGCAGGAATCGCTTCAACTGGAACAATGCTACTTGTATGAATGGATTCTACAGATGTGAAGACTTTCTTCATTCTCATCGCGAAAGTAATACTGGTTGCTCTGCAAATGAAAGGCCTTCGTTCAAATGTATATCAAAGGAAATGAAAGCTCTGTGGATGCACACACAGCTACTATACACACTGACACTACACTGGGCAGAGCCACTAATTATGAGAGACCCCGAGTACGAATTGATACCATACAAGAAGTACTTTGGAGCAGCTGAGGTCCTAACTAGAAGAAGGTATAATAGGCAGACAGGATATTTGCACTCTGGAGCGTTTTAGAGTGTTGTAGCCTTTTACTTCCTGAAATCTAGATAAAACCAACATGGACAAATGAATTATTCCTTCTTCCAACAGAAAACAGCTTCTCACCCCTTGTGGAATTCGTTCTGCTGCAATTAGGATGTTATACAGTCTTCGTTAGATTTACAATGGTTTATAGCATTCTGCCAGACCTTTGCATTCACATTTAGACTGCAAACACCCAGTTCATCACCTGGGACCTATCTATTTCCCAGAAGTTTATTCCATTTTAACCCAAAACCAATCTTCATACAGTGTGTGTGTGTGCTGTCCAATACTTTTAGAAACAATATTAAAGATAAAGTTTTATTTTTAGAACTGTCAATATATATATTCTTTCTTTTCGGTTGAGACAGACAATATATAAGTTCCACACTGCAATGGGAAAAAGAAAGCAAGAAAGTAATTACCATTAGACGAAGTACATGGCTGAATTGTTTCTTCAAAGCCATCAAGCCCCAAATTATTATTTGATAGCAGGTTTTAGTTTCCAAATGATCCCTCACAAATCCATGTAGCTTAAATTTTCCTGGGTTTCCAAGAATAACGTGTCGCTTCCTAATAGAAAGATAGAAACTGTCAGAGATTCTTTATATGAACTAAAAGAGAAGATGTGCAGAAGCTGTGCCACGTCAATGTTAAGATACCAACGACGATGGATTCGAGAGAATTGGAAAAGGATGTCGTCATAGACTTCTCATATGGAAAGATGAGTGTTATACACGGCTGAAAACTCCATCTTGGTTAATATCAAATTGAAAGCCAGGGAACGATCAAGAAAGAGAATGATCGAGATTCTATTGTGTCAATTAGGTTTCCAAGTCGGAGGTTTTTTTCAGTTAGGTCAGCTATACATATTTCAGTTTCAGATTCTGAAGCAGCAGGATGTATAGCTTTACGAAACGTATTTGTGCCTAAGGACACCATCTGAAAGCTAACAATAAGAAAAAAAAGGATTATTTTATTAGAACAGTGTGCAACCATACTTTCACTATATTAGCTTTAAGGTCCGTTCAATGGAATGGTGGTGAGAACATCGAAGATAGTTTAATGTCTCAGAAAGATGCACCATAACGTACTGATAGAAAACACAACGGCGCCGACGGTGTATTCTATATTGTGGTGTATATTTGACCTGAAAAATTCAAATATATCTCAGAAAACGGAGTATAACTATCATGTAGTCTCCATAATTTAAGGGTTTGTCTTGACGCTAAAGACATTAATTGCATCACACCGTTTCTTTAAGACTCTCACACTGTCAGGTATTAAGCCAATTTCCATAGAATTTATGGTATTTTTAGTCTGTACTCTTTGACAATGCATATCGCGTATACATACAGCAGGAAACCTTCTACATCTATCACAAAGACTTACATATACATATATAGTTATACATAATATTTGCTATGTAACCATTGCTGCTCATAGATAACTGATAAAATGTATTATATATTTCCCATAGCTTTAGTGTGCTTCACGTGCAATGAAGACTAATGCCAATAAAATTTGGAAGAATAAATTCAAAGATTGATAGCAGCAGTGGCAATTTCGTGAGTATGGATGAATGAATAAAATCCCATGGTAAAGTTGCAACGGCCAACACACAAAGTGAGATATGTAGGTCAGATAATCAGAAAATGATGGTAAGTTATTTCTAAGTGTGTGTCAGTTCACCTGATAATTTAGAAACCTCTTTACTTGTGAAACATGATGAAATATGAATGAAAAAACTACAAGGTCGAGAAAAGAACGACACTTATTCTTCTGTTGAATCGAATAAAGCGATAGGATGTGTGTGATAATCTTTTAGTAAACTTACTTGTTAGTAGCACGCTTCCTTTCTCCAGTACACTTTTCTCTTTCTTTCAGATCTTTTCCCTTTCGAGAGATTCGTTCCGCGAGTCAATACTACAGACGCAATATTGTTCTTGGCAGGGAATAAAGCTACACTAAATCCACCCAGACTATTTCATAAGAAGTTTCACGAGAAGTTTCAAATATACAAATACATACGCTTGAAACCCGGAGTTTTCTTCTTCGTAAGTTGTACATGGGCTGAAGATTTAAAAAATCATGAAACATGAATGATATTTAATTATAAATAAAACTCCAAATGACGTAAACAACTGCTTACTGTGCTATAAAATAAGATCCATCTGTCTATTAGATAGGATATATATAGAGTTATATGTTTTAAAACCATACAAACTTCAGAAGTTCTAATAGTCAGCTAGCAGGCTTGCAATAAATATCTCTTTGCTTCTACTAGGATTGGAACATGTCTTGGAGTCTTGTGAGCTGAGTGAGGTCTGCCCGCAGAGCGAGAGAGTCTCAAAAATAAACGTAAAGAGGAAATAAATGAAATGCTAAATAGTCTTTTATCGACATTCATAGCTTTTACTTGAAAGAAGAGTTTATGATAAAGAATGAATGCTGCATGAAATGAACTGGAGAAAGCAATACTGAAGTGAGGTTTATAACTTTGATTTCCTTGAAGGCAATAAATAGGATATGGCGAGGCTCTCTCTCTCTCTCTCTCTATATATATATATATATATACATGGCTAAGGGTACATCAGGTGTTTTCACGTAGTTTAATGCAGTAGATTACTTGGGAAAATGATCTCCAGGTCTTCCAATTTACGGAGAAAGTGCAACTTACGCAAAGGACCTTACAGAAGTTTATGCTCTCCAGTATCACACACACGTTATGTACATATACAAATTTATTAGACCAGGACACGGACGTATATATATTCGCTCGTACATACAAACCTATTAAAAGAGTGTTGAAAGTGTTGATTGATAAGGAGAGACATTCGCCTGTATATGCTCTCTTAAAACCTCGGAGAAAAATTTAATCAGCTTTTAGTATCCATGAATTGGTTGGATTAAGTGGCTCATATCTCGTGAAAGGGGAGAACCTGAGAAATAAAAAGAAGTAAAGTCATTTGACAGTGGAAAATAAATGGCTCTTTCAGTTTTAGATGTGTGAAAATTAAGAACTTTTTCGTATTGGTTGGCAGTAAATTTTTTTGAATGGTTTAGGTATTGCTGAACTACAAGGCGGACTCATAAAGTGAAACTTCTAAATGAGTTGAACACTCGCATATCACATCTTGAGACAGTTTGTCCCGTAACTATATACTTCTTCGAGGACCTCACTTAAATCTCCTGGTTTTATTGTTCCTTCGTTACATTTGACAACTCGTGTGTGCACATATGAGGGGTGGATTGAGTCATAACATTAAGTAGGGACCCACTCGTTCCTAAGTCTTCAAAATCCATCACAGAAGGATGGAGGAAGAATCTTCAGCCCAAGGAGAGCGCAGTGTCGATAACTGGCTACAAAAAAAGTGGGACGTAAGGGCAAACTCTTAATGACTCTTAATACTCTTAATTTTTATTTTATATTTGCTCAAACGTATTATTTGACATTTGTATTGGATTTTTTCGTAATTGAAAATGAATCAGTTTCTTATAATATTGTTTATACTTAATTTGGAGTATTGTGAAGCATGTATACTTTAAGTAAATGATATTTCATTTATTGCAAACGAGTCTCCTTAATTCATCAAAAATATTTTAAGAGCATCAGCTCATTCAAATCTTTGGGCAAAATTTCAGTAGAAAAGAGTGTGTGGATCAATAGAGCGTGCAAATAGTATTGGTGAAAGGTATGTGTGAAGAAAGTGTGCAATACTTTGGCATTGCTCCCACCCGATACACGTTAACATGGATGCATACAGAAAGTAGACTAGACATTTGTGGACACCGTACCCAGACTAGAGGTAACTGACAACATTTTTACGTTGATTGTATGAAACTTGTACAGTTGCATAATTATTTCTTAAGAAGTCATATTAGTCATATACACTAGAGTAGATAAGAAAAACGAGAATTGTTTTAAAGTATTTTAGTACTATTGAATAAATAAGGACAAATGTACATCTGGGACGAAAGAGGGAAGGAGATAGAGAAAAGTAAAATCTTTTAATCAAACGCATTTCAAGTAACAAATCAAACGAAAGTTAATTTAGCATTCAGGGAGAGGAGTCTGAGTGAGTAACACAATAAAAACTAAGAAATTTAGGGACACGCGAGAAGGCGTGAATGGAATATTTGTTTATCTGTTCAAGACTGGTGTTGTGTGTCAAGTATATCTATACAAGACAGAAGTGTATACGTACATATGTATATAAGACAGTTGATGTCTCCGATGGTTATTTTCGTGTGTATATATAGTGTCGGGGACAACAACAGACAATCTGACCTTCCGAGTGAATTACTGGGAAGGATGTCTCTCGGGTGAGCAGGGAAAGTATGACTAGAATATGAAAAATGACAGAGAAAGAATGAATTAAGGACACAAGGGAAAATGATGAAACTGACGGAGGATGCTGATTAGAAGGAGAAAGTATGTTTAAAAGGAAAATCAATAGAAATTGGGTGAGATTATTGTTGAAGGACCATGGGATTATAATGTTTGGGGAAATTAAATTATGAACTTATTAAAAGAGGAAAATGGAAGAAGGCGTCGGAGGAACTGGGAGAAAAACGCAATTAGGAGTTCCGATAGAACGTGTGTAGAATTTTGTAATCTTCTTTTGGTGTCCATTGTCTGCATAAACGTCCGATGCTCATCCTTTCTACTTTCCCATCCTTTCCTCGGCATCTTCTTCTGATTAACTCCTACGTGCCTTACCATTCTTTCCTATCTGATGTCTTATTAACGACTGATTACTTTCTCTCATACATACGTCGTTATTGCTTCAAAAATTGTCCCCAAATTGCAGTTTTCCCTCAGTTTTATTCCTTTTTTGCCACTAACCATCCCCGAAAGAAGAAGATATATGTATATAATGTGAACTTATTTCCACCACCAATAATGCCGGAATATCCTGTAAAAGATTTTGTATGTATACTATACATAATGTACTCCCTACCCCCATAATATATATATATATATATATACATATACTTGATCCTGTATAACTTTTAGAAAGTGTTACACACACGAACGAAAGACTGACTGCTGGTTACTTTCAGTGGTGTGGTAGCTTTCACCTAATCCGTAGAGGATTTTAATTCTAACTGAAAGTTCATATTCCGGTCCGTTTAGTAGGACGGAAGCTGAGAACAGTAAAATGCAGAGAGAGAGAGGCAGTGGTAGAAAGCACACGTTATGATAGTAGAAAAGAAAACACTAGTAGAAAGGTTTGTTTCAGCCCGGACATCCGGACAGACTTGTGCCTAAAGGTTTTCTTATCACGATCCCAAAGCGCTTTGTATTATATTCGTTTTATCTTGGTAAGCCGAGGAGAAGGAGGATAATAGTAAGGATCTCTATATATATATATACCGTTGTTGAGTTATATTAGCAAGATGGCGAGCATAGAAGCAGCATATAAATGAGTTGGAACTCATTGCGACCACAGTTTATCATGCATAATCCTCAGCGCACAAAGTATCTTTGAGAAAGTTGTTCCGAGATTATTTAAGATTTTTGCGATACTAAACTCCTTTTTGCACTAGACAAAAGGAATGTTGTGTTGTTGTGTTCAGAGTATGGAAAGACGGAAGGGGAGCGACTGCTGCTCCTGCTTTCTCTCCAGAAGTATTCCCTTGCGGGACGGAATTGATGCTGTAGGAAAAATAAAAATAATATGCATCCCCAAGTTGCTCTTCTGCCTCCTCCGTTGGACTAAACTACCCATTGATTTAATTTACTTTTTCATCTCCTCCTCCTTCTCCCAGGTTGGCCTAGACATGATAAAGCACCGTTTTGTCCTTTGCAGACATTTGTCTACTAAACAACTACGCGTCGTCGTCTTATGACATGTGTTCAAGAAATGAAGAAATACATAAATTTAAATAGCAAAGGAGGAGGATTTTTAAACTCCTCTTCGTATCTTTATTTCAGGGGAATGTTTAATGTAGACTATGCATAGTCACCCTGTGACCTTTTATTTGTTCTTGTGTAATGATGAAAACACTCAAAATCGTATGAATTTTTAAAATCGTTTTATTTTTGACGAGCTAAACACTACAAGGGATGTACTGGGATTTTACCTGATCTCCTCCAAACTTTGTAGGAAGTGTGTAGGATCCATCTGTGCAAGTTATTAATGTCGTTTGCAGTTTATTTAGAGTAGAGTTTATTTTAGTTTAGAGTTTGGAATACAATAATCATAGTCTTTAGCTGACTATACATACATATATAAAACATTCCTGATCTCAATCGGCAATTCGCTCGAGCATTATTATCATTATCATAGATTTAGGAAAGAAACAATTGTATCAATGCTCTGCAGACCTCTCAGCATGTTAAACGCTCTTTATGAATAAATAATACATGAGGAGAGAAGAAATAGCCAATCCACAGCTTTTGTGTCAGAGTGCAGCATTTGTTTAAGAAATATATACGCGTCGGATACACATGGAAATTTCTGTGCTTTTGTAGTAAATTCAAACTCGCGTAATACAGTTTGGTTGTGGAGACTACGGAATTTTGGAGTGACTAGACGCGAGATATGTATGTATAGGGTTGTGTAAAGAGTAGTTGGCACAGTTATGTGCAGTTGTGATTCGATTTCGAAAGCTCTGTGAAAGAGGAACGACAAAGCAAGGATAACAAAAGGACTAGTGGCTCTTTGGTTGAAAGATGAAAAGATAAGTTTTTAATTTGCCTCTTTCCCAGAGTGATGAAATTAATGAATTTCAGTTTCGAGAGGAACTCGAATATCTCATAAATATTTGTACACTAGGGGAGTAGGAGGAGGTGCCCGTGTAGATAGATAGACATCCTTTCCTCTCTCTCTCTCTCTCTCTTTCTCTCTCTGTCTGTGTAGTATCGGCAATGCTGAATGTGATAGACATTTCGCATACCGGAAGCTTTGTGGTATGATTCTCACGAACCTCACAGTTTGCTTATTTTGCCGTGAAGACAAGAAGCAATAATTCCACAAAACATCATTCCCTTCAGCAGCCTTGAAACAACTCCCAGTACAAATAAATGCTCAGCTGTGGAATTGAGTGTGGAAACTAAGGGTCAATTGTGGTTCAAAGGCTACCCCCCTCACTATTACTACTACTACTGCAACTACTACTACTACTGATGCTACTTTCATTCCGCATACTTCGGATATCCTCAAATGCCGAATTAGTATAACTCACATTCTCTTGTCTTTATGATCCTCCTGGCACTCCATCATTCTCCTCCTAGTGTGTGTCTGTTCTATATTATACATACGCAAACAAACATTTCTTCCAAATGAATTTCAACTTCCAAAAGATTATCACTACTCCTCCACGTATGAAACACAAAACAACTTTCTCCACTATTCATCATCGTCATCGGATGCGCAGATTCTGCACAAGAAATACAAAGGGAAACACACAAGACACACAATAACTTCGAATACATTCATTTAATCATTTATTTCATAGTTTGAATATTAATTACACATTAATGAACATTACTGTAACATGTACATTTGATAGTCACGATATATAAGACGCGTTAATAATATTAATAGTATGTAGGTTGCCGTAAATATAAGTTGTGCACTGTTGTTGCACAACTATATGTATATATTATTGTATGAATTAATACATTCATTCCTCTTCTTGTCAATAGATAATAATCCTCCACACTTGTTTAGTCACTGTATACCTTTTTGGCGTGCTGAAATTCGTGTACAATGATTTATTTAAGCACCTCAAAACACCCCTTAAGCTTATACAAATGTATTTAGGTTGTCTAGTGTTCATCTACCAAATACATGTTTATTTTTATAATATAAATAGTGGTAAGCAATCACACAATATTTATCTACTTAACAATTAATAATAATAAATCTTTATTAAAATCCCTGGGGAATACAAAATGCATTGACGAGTTGTATTTATATTTTCATTGGGTTTCAGTCTAACTTGTGTTTACTACGTACACGTCACATTAATCAATGTAATCTATACTGATGAAGCTGTACCACCTAATAACACACGTTTATAATACTTTTACTGGCATAATAGAAGTATAGAAATGCGTCTAAATTACACTACACACGCGTAGCTTGAAATCTAAATGTTTGTAATACTGATGAAGAGTCTGCTGTATGTGTGTGTGTTTGTTAATAAAAGTTGTATACACTTTTCCTAGTATTGAATAATAAAATTTCCACAGTGAAACAACTTCAGCCCTTTAACTAATTTAGAAGTCGAAGTTGCTGATTATAAAACCATTGATGGGTAGTTGTACAAAGTTTTATCATGTAGTGTGTGGTATAGTTATAGTAGTGTATAGTCTTTACAAGAATATGATTGGTAAATAGAGATAAAACGAATCAACTTCTCTCACCCACTTATTATGCGTAGCTTTCTCCTTCCACACGTATCTGCTCTCTCTGGATATAGATAATATGTTAAGAAAAAAAGATGAGGATCTGAAAGTATTTTGCGAGTTGTACAAAATGTTGGATTCATCATTCGTCGGGTACTGTGGGGATGTGACATATCCTGGAGCTCTGGGATTGTATCACATTCCAAGCCCTCTATAAACAGGTCGTCGTCGTATGTGTGTGTGTAGAGAGAAAGTTGAAGACTTTCACTTACATGAACACACACAATGCAACTTGAAAGCATACACACTTTACATATATATATATATAACTTGCTAATCATCATTATGTCTTATAAATTGCATCCACGCTTTTTATTATTACTATTGTATGTGTGTACACATAACGTCTTCAGTATGAAAAACTTTTTCGTTTTAATGCGAAGTTATCATTCATACTAAAATTTTGGAATATCTGTTTCAAAAACCCTGCAGCATTCTTCATCATCATTCGTCGGAGTGTATGTATATAAAGTAGGGAACACTCGAGACTCGTTTAGAAACTATTATAGAAGTACACCAACCTCCTCCGCATTCAATAAGGTTGTGTACGTGTTCTATCTCAGTGTGTAATTAAGTCATTATACTTTAGCTTGCATATTCGTCAGAAAGAGTTTCTTTCTTTGGGATTTCTAAAGTGCATAGTCATTCAAGACTTTTGTAAATACTGAATAGCAGAACGTGTGTTATATGAATACACACACACGCATTTAGGGTTTAAATTACTCTTAAGAAATTCTTAAAATAGTCACTTAGCACTTTCGAATTTATTTGCACTATGCACACTATAATATGTGTAATTGTAAATGTGAGGGAGAGTTGTAAAACAGCAGTTGTATATATGTGTAACCGAATTCAATTTAACTATGAGTTTTTTTCGCGTTCGCACGATACTTTATTTTTGTCACATGCACAAATCTCAAAGAAGAAAATAGTTCAACCTTTTGGTCTACTCTAATTAGGATCAATTTTAATATTAAATGAATTCCGAGTGCTTGGTTGATCATGAATGAATACATGTCCATCATGTGGTCTAGTGTGTTTGTAAAAGAAACTACAATGACATGACAATATGGGTTGCCAAATATTCCAGAGCCGTAAATTGTTAATGATTAATTCAGTCGAGAATGAGAGTGTTTCAAAGGAACAAAGTGCTCAGTACTAACCTCATATAAATATAATGTCGTGGTTGTGCGAACCAATGGTAAAATGCATGTCCGTGTGTACTCAATTTGTGTATCTTTTTATAATGACGACAATGTATATAAATATTTAACAGTAGCACTTCACGTCAGCAATTTGAATAAAAGTGTTTGATGCCGTGTAATAGTATAAGAACCGATACAGTCCAATGATAGGGCGAGAGCTCATAGAAAACACGAAGATGAACTTTTGACTTTGTTTTGTATCTAAAAGCATTTTTACACGCCTATACATATACATATATATATGTTTGTATACATGCTTACGTAAGTTGGAATTGAACTGAGTTAATTATTAATTTATTGAAGCTTTAACAGGGTAATTTGCAAATTATCGTGTACTAGTAAAACTGAAGTTGTGTGTTTGTATGCGCATCCTTTCCTTTCAAAGGAGTGTAAAATTATATTTGGGAAGAAGTTCTATAGCAGCTTGTTCCAAGATCATTATTATTTCATACTGATTGCTTATTTTTGAAGATAGGTAGCTCTTTGCTTGATGATCACAACAATTATTACACACTCGTTATCACATTAATAAGTTTAGTAGAGGAGAGAGAACATCCCTTCATGTCTTACACGTAATGTGAATATCCGCAGAAATGCAATTTGTAGTTTGAGAGGAATTTATGGAATTTGTCCACATTCAAAATTTGCTTTCATGCGTCGCAGAACGAAGAGGAGATTCAATTGTCAGCGTATATGACAATAAGAAGAGTGAGAGACTCTTGTAATGTGTACTATTATGAAAGGTGGATGCTTTCTCTGCCTTGGAATTAAGAGAGCAGAGATAACTCGCGAGAGAATATAAGTCTCATGTAGCAAAAGTAAATTGAGTCCTTGGTGGCTAAGGAGAGACGAGGAGGACACGACGGGAGAGAATGGACAACAACGTCAGCAGGAGTTGAGAGTGTGATTTCATGAAGTATGAGAGATGATTCGGAGGTGAGATGTGAAGAATGTCGGGTGAATTAGCATATCATGAAGATGGGGAGACGGGTGGTCTGTGTGCAGGAGATTTGGTTATTAGAGTGATTAGGTGTGGAAGGAGTAGTACACTCGTGTAGGACAAAGTGGAAGAATGAGGCCCTTGATGCATGTCGAAGTGGATGGAGTCTAAAAAGATAAATGAAATGTCTCCATTTCTGTTTTGTAGAGAGATGGTTTTAAGAAAAGAAGAAGTGGGACAGAGGACAATAAAGCAAGGGAATCAAATAGATGAGAACGGGAGGCAGGGAGCAATTATTGTTTGCCTCCACGCACTAAGTAAGTACACCCAAAGGACGCATAAAGAGAATCTTCCTTCATTGCCTATTCCCCTTGAAATAAAACACTTCTTCTCCCATACTTTAGACACATTGACGTCACTGACCAAATAGCCTAGCTTTTTTCCTCGATCGCAACCAACAGCAGCAGTAGCAGTAGGTCTTTCTTTTCTTCTCGGGAACTTGTTGTGATAACAGGAGGAACAAACCAAGTTAACTCGCAGAGTCTATATATAGTTATATTGTTGACTTATTGATAAAAACATGTGGGCAGGTGTGGGCATAGAATACAGAGATGGGAGAGAGAGTAGTAGGATTATTCTCGTGTGTAGATGTACACACGTAGTAGCAGTGTAGTAGTAACATTTTGGATATCTCATCGTGTGCTTGAGGATGTCTCGGAGAAAGCTAGACAATCTGTCGAGGTGTAATCGCGGCAGAAATGGACGTTTTGAAGAAACAAAAAAGAAATAAAAAATAGAAACTCTGGGTCTGCTGGTGGTGCTGGTAGTAGTAATAATATGAGACAGGAGCGGATGAAGGGAGAGAAAGCAATATATTTAGTAAACTTGTCCAGTCGGATGTTTCCTTCCCAAATCTGAGAAAGAGGATCAAAAGGGCTAACCATAATTTTTCTTACACGCCAAGATGGTTTCGATTTTGTGCTAGGCAAATAGTCCAAGAGAACTTTTCCCGTCTCGCGTTCTGTCTACACCCTCTTAGTAAGTATCCAGCAACGACTTCACCCGACCCTTTTTATAGCCTTGATGGTAATAATTGCACTATGGAGCCTTCAGGCAATTTCGGACATTTGTTTCCTCCAACACTCCGACCTTACGATAATGAACCGTCTTCGTGTATAAAAATCCATTCTATCTCCCATGAGAGTTTCTCTTTCTCGTCTTAAGTGCAGAAGCACAAAGCCTAATTCCTCCGCTCCTTTCTCCCATTGTGTTATGACATTCCCCTTCTCTGCATTGTATGATCTAATGATGTCCCTTCACCCTGATGAATGTCCTTTTGCTCCTTTAAAATCTCACACATAACCACATTATAAGACTGGAAACAACTGCATACATGATCGTTCCGATCCGTGTGTGTGAATTTGACACACCCACCACCCTCTGCCAAATCTACATACCAAATTTCATGCCCCACGCTACGTTAATTTTTGTAGATTTATTTTTGCAGAATACACATCTCTCTATATGTTATCGTGGTGCGGCTATCCGATGAAAGTTAATTTTGTGTGCCACATGCTGAACTAAAGCTTTGGGAACTTTAATAGCAGAATAATAACAGGAGACTTTACACACTATACTTTTGTATGCGACGCGCTCAATGGGAGAGCTTTCTTTCTATACATTACTCCAACTGCTTTAGGCTGTTTGATCCGAGCTTAAAGAAATTCTGTGAGGTTTTATGACTGCTGCGTGAAAGAAGCAAGGAAGAAAGTTAGTCTGTTTGTGAGAGAAGGAATAGAAACAAATAGAGTCAAAAGAGACAATGCTTTCCTTTCTTTCTAAAAGACTAAATTTTCGTCTCTTTGATATTGGAAACCAACAAAGTTCTGGTAGAGTGGAATGCAGATCTTCCTTCAACATAAAGACACACTCGATAGAAAGAATAGACCAAGTGACATTTTTACTCCACAAAAGACCTCCTCACGAATTTAACTTTCGTTCAAATCAAAATACTATAGAGCAGAGGATTGGGAAACAACTTGTTCAGAGCATTATGCCCGAGTGCTTTCTTTCTTTGAAACAACCCAACATTGCTACCACTTGAATTGTTAAACGTGATATAATTCGAGATAGAAAGTCTCGGGGATTAATACGGAAATCTTTACGTGTGCATCACCACAAGAGTTATATGTATATACTTATACATATGTGTATACATGCATGTGTGGAATTGATGAGGGAACCTCAAGCTGCAGCAGCAAATTCCATTAAAGCATTTCTCACATTATGATTTCGACCTCGTCAAGTTGATAGATGATTTTAGCACTGCTCAGGGAAAAAGTTGGTCTGAGCGGCGGAAGAAGGTGGCGAAAGAATTGACTTTGCAGGGCAGATGGATTGTACCCAGAAATGGTATATAGTTGGCATTACTGACTCACAGAGTTGAGTTGCATTCCGCACTTTCCCCCTTCAGAATAACTATTCTTGAAATTGCCCAGTTCTGAGGAAGAAAAGGCTAAAGTAGATTTCTTTGAAGAAAGTTCTTCTTCTCCATCTACATATACACAACCAACCCGGTAAGTTATTTAATATACAGCCACACACACACACACAAAGTCTTCTTCTGCTACAACATACTCCGTATTATTCAATCAGAAACTTCCAACTCCTTCCACACTACATGTTGATCTTAAACAAACTCGATACGACGAAGGATGCTGCCACCAACTGAAACAACTCCAGCCAAATATACTTCTCTCTCTTCTTTCTGCTTGAGTTATATATCAATGCTTTCTCCAGCACCACCACACACACCAGCTTGTTTCTCTCTCTCTCTCTCTCTCTTTCTACACCGGTTTCATACACAAGTGTTGTTAGACTTTAAAGATTAGAAGACACGAGAAATTTACTGTGTTTACCACATTGCTACTATACTCACCACACCACATTCTCTCTGGCACACACACTATATTTCCAAGACATAAGATGCAGAGAAACTTTCCCACTTTCATCTCATTCATCTTGATCCCATCTCTTTATCCCTATCATGAATAAACAGACCGTCATTCTTTGGTCATTCACTACCCAGGACAAAGGTTACTTCACACCAACAAAGTTACTGTCTCAACTCTGACCTGAACATATGCACTTGCCTTTCTCTTTTCCCCATCGTTCTAATCCCTCTCCCTCCACACACGGCCTATCTGTGATATTAACCTCTACTCCTCCGACGTCAATTAACAGGCCCTGGAATCTCACAAAGCTCTTATATATCCTACATATATATCCTTATGGGAAGATCGGATACAAGATTACTGAACCAGCAGAAGTGAATGGTGCAATTGTGTGTATAGGTATACATAGATCTATATATAGTCATTTCCACCCAACGAGATGAGCTAAATTCTTCACGTCCTTTTTGCAGGAAGCAGCAGATTTCATTTCCAGATATGATCCTCACATTTGTCACGTTCAAACCCAGAAAAGAGAAATTAATATATACGAGGCGCTTGGGTAATTGACTTACTCTCTCTCTCTCTCTCTCTGATAAATTTAGTCACTATTTGGAAAGAGGAGGAAGTAACCATTCTTTTTAGATCGATTAATAAAATCGAGGTCGAATTTTTCACTACAAAGTTACTCTCTCTACACATTTCCGCTTCCAAAGTTATTTCTGTAGTTGATGCCTGTCAGATACATAGATTGTTTGGTTACTGCTTCGATTTTTCTTCCTGAGTAAAGAGGTCTTATCTCAGGCCCAGAAGTTTATTAAAATCAAAGTTTCTTTAATTTTGCAGAGCAATACTATGAGAATAAAAATAGCTGTAAGGACACACGAGACTAGATTTTGAATGTTAGACAATGTTTAATCGGTTGGAAATTCAAATTGCATTTCTGGGATATTATATGTAAATATTAGTAAATAACCATGATGGATGATCTCCCATAACTATTTTTAACATAACTCCGTCACACAAACTGAAACAGAGCTAGTAAAATTTCTCACTGATCAGTCCTAGTGCATTTTATGTTTAGCACAAATTTTTAGGATAAAGTCTTAGCGAATATGAGGAACTCTCTGCATAACAATTCGTTCTTATGCAACATCCTTAGTAAAGTAAGTAAAGTAGATAATTATTTTGGTGGGTAACCTATCTCATAAGTAATTATGGTTGAATTTAGTTATTAAGGAGAGTTAGAGACACCTAAATTACTTATGATTGCCATTTGCCACACTTCACATGCATCAACCTCCGGGTAAAAAGAGTCGTCGTTGTCGTTTGTTTTATATTTTATATAGTGATGAATACTGGAATAGCAATTATGCAGTGTTAGAGCGACTGACTTTCTTATAGTTGTGTGTAATTGTGTGTGTTTAATTACAGCTATGAGTAAATGTGCACAACAATTTGTTAAACTCTGCATCTTAACTCAGAGAATACGATGTAGAAGAAGATGCGCTTAGAAGTTAACATTTGGAAGACATGGTTATTTTTCTAATCGCGAATCCGCATATGCATAGGAGCTTTACCTTATTTGTAACAACTATCCGTTTTATGTTTTAAAATCCTTAAGGCAGTCGATATTATGTAGTGACGCAATCCACGATGAATGTTTGCAAGGATATCGCCGCATATAGGTAACTATTATATTCCTCTCACTAACCAACCCCAAAGTACATGTAAATGTTAAGAATTTAGACATTCCTGATTTCGAACACATAAGCCAATTCTTGATTGCTTCTGGGGACAAGATAAAATCGTATGTTATGTGTGTCTACTAAGCCAGAAGAGCAATCATTAAAATCTCTGGCCTGGAATCAAAAGAGCTTCTTGGTAGTTCATCTCCTTTCAAGTTTCAAACGTAACTTGCTCGTCATGAAGGTAACAAAGGGTGCTTAAATAAATTAAGCTGAATTCAACATGTCGACGAGAAATTTTCTTGCTTAGAGCGAGTCATCTCAAAATTAATTAATCAGTGCATGGAAGTCAAATATACGTGAATCTCTGAAGAAGACTACAGACCTTTTGAATAAGTCAAATCAACTCTCTGTGTAGTGTGACGGTTACGGATGCGACATAATTCGAAATGTGAGATGTACGGGAGTTACTTAAGTGGGATGAGAATAGCTAGATTAGAATTTCTCGTGTTGGGTTGAAGTAAGCGAAATTGCAACGCATACTACCGTTACATTTTATTATTGGATGTTACGTGCAATAGTGTCAGTACAATAAAGAAAGACACACACACACACAAGTCTACGTCTTGTCTCTGTTGATGTTGATACTGCATCTGCCTTAATTTTGTCTCAACGGGGAATCGCAGAAGCCAAGTATTATGTGGACCACACTGTGCTTTACTTTTATTGCAGGTCAAATCTCAGGTGAGTCATTGGGACTAAAACTGCATACTTATATATTGCATTATACCGACTTTCTCTAGAAAGACGTAATAATTACAAGTATAAAAACAAACTGCGAAGAATCAACGCGGATCAACGAGTTAAGAGAAAGATAGTAAAATACGAAGTAAAAGCCTCGGCTGCTTATAAACATTGTAAGACTAAAGTTGAAAGACTAAAAGTTGAAATATTCTCTCTGAGAGTCAATTGTGACAAAGGTGTTTCTTTGATTTGACTAGAGTAGGCGAAAATGTGAGAGCAAATTGAGGCAGATGGAATTTATGTCGTTCAGCCTGCCACATGTCACCACTCAGCTGAATAATGAATGAAAGGGTGAACAGAATGGTCCGTTTTGTGGTTAATCCGGTGAATCAACAGTGACTATGTAAATCTCTCTGACTCGAATGTGTTTCACATTACTTCCGTTTATCATTCGGAAATAATTTCTTACAGTAATCTTGGCCATACTCCTATAGATAGAAAGATAGATATGAGCTAGGGACAAGTGTGGTGTATGAAGTGAAAGTATGAATGTGGGTGGTTGCGAGGAAAAGCTAATAAAACTTTTTGGGGTTGAAATTGAGAGAGTGTATATGACTGACCTTATACATATATACATACATATATATATATATACCTACGTACACTTTACACTTTTACACCCAACATGCAAGGTCTCAATAGTAGATATAGCGTGTAGTAGTAGCAAGTTTGTATAATATATATATCCTTCGTCATCCATCCCTTGGAACACTTGGCTGGTTGGTTATTGGTTGCTTTATAGGATTTTAAAGTTACGAGTTTATTGTTGAGTAAAAGTCCTTTCTGCTTTTCTACTTAAACGTGATTCGCAAAAATTGGTACCACAAACATGACATGAGGAATATATTTAGCTCATGTAATGTCGTCAGCCTAATTCAAGGATTTCGGCTAGCCCTGGTGTCATACATATAAACCTATATACTTTTACATTAGTATTGAATACCCAACTTAGAGAGGAGATTGTCTTCATCTTCATTGTTCATCATTCGCCGAAGCACCTTTGTTTGCTTGCAACAGCCTCTTCATCTGAAACACATACATGAACACACATTGTAAATATATACATAGAAAATAAGCTTCATCGGAAACCTTGGGAAACAATACACCGAGAAAGGGAGCACGCTAATAAATCTCGAAAATAAGGAAATAGGATACAACTGTGAGATAATTGAACGAGATATACTATAGCCTCGTCGCAAGTTTTCAAATCAATATTACTCTCGTAGGAAATACAATATCCTTTAATATTGACTAGTGAGAGAGAGAAAAAGAAAGTAAGTCAAGACACAGTTGGGGTTTCAAGCATACAGGATTCTGTACACATACATAATATTATTATATACGATGTGTGTGTTTTTATTATGAGGAATTATGTATCTATGTAATATGTACTGACAGCCTTCAATCTTTGTCTTATTCGTTGTCGTTGTTGGTTGAATAAAAAAAGTACAGGTGATCTAATAAGCCTTCCTCATTAAAATACTGTGTGTACAGAGAGTCAGGCTATGTCTGAAGAATCATAAGTGACACATAATACGACTGAAAGAGATCCTTTTCTCTCTATATACATTAATATATAAATATATACCTGCTTAATCATTTGAGTATTCAGGCTACGTCGCTCCAATCATTTCAACCAGTGGCTTTGAAGCCTTCTCATCTATCTCTTCTGTCTTCTTACCTCTTCATCCTTTCTCTCTTTCCTCTCGTACACAAAGGTATCATATTCTCTGAGTGATGAACGTGGGCTCGCCTATTAGTATTCTCTCGGAATAGAATGGTTATGGGGTAAATGTTATTATATTTTGATATCCAGACGAAATCAATACAGTTATTCGGCCAAAACTACTTTCTCCCTTCTTCTCATCTCTCACACATACTTCTCCTTTCATATGCTTCGCTGAATTTAAATAATTTTCGCTGCTTACTCCTAACTGAATAGCATTGACGATTGTGCCCCAACTTATTTACAGATCAACTACATGTACTTATTCATGTATGTAAGTATAAGTACATACAAAGAAAAAAAGGGATAAATAATAACTTTTTGTTACTTGAGACTCACCTTTACTTAAATAAGATTCGGCGAAACGCTCTTCGAAAATCTTTGTTGAAAATTGTGTAGATCACTGTGAGAGAGAAAGCACAAACAAATAGAATATGAATTTAATACTGCTTTCACCACTCAGAAGACACTTTGTGGGGAAATGTGGGACACTCGTGGAGAGAGTAAATATAAGGTTAGGTAATAGTACCTGGGTTGAGTGCTGAGTTCATGTATCCCAGCCAGAAGGCTATGGCGAAGCCCCACGGAGCCACTTGACACGAAGGACACAGAGGTTCTAAAATGTATAGGAAGAAGAAAGGGAGCCAGCAAAGAATGAAGGATCCCATGATAAGGCCTAGAATGAGTGTTGCCCGCTTTTCCTTTTTCCTTGCGATTCTTCGTTTCTCTCTTTCCGGGTCCCGAACATCCTGCAACACATTCGAAACCTCCTTGAATTAACTCCCCGTGGGTACATCATCATGCCAACTAAGAACAACAACTCGGCCAGCTGTCTTGATGACACCAGTGTCTATTAACAGCATGACTCTCTCTCTCTCTCAATTATACTTCCGTCTAGTATAAAGCAGAGAGATATGTTTGTGTGTGTGTGTGTCATATCTCCAGCAGTTGACTACGATTATTAAACAAGGACCCACGTTCCAAAGTCTCTTCGTTTCCTTGTAGCAGAGAGAGAGAGAGAGAGAGACAGTCAGTAGTGTTCAAACACTTTAGTTCAAGTAGTTTTCCTTTCGTTGTGGACCACTCCTCATGTTTTGAGACTGTCGAAAGCAGGTGAAAGCTACTATACGTGTATAAAGAGAAGGCATATATATATAGGAGAGTTTGCGGTTGGGGAGGATTTAGTAAAAAGTGGGTTTGTGGGAGGCTTTATACATATATGTATATATATATATGCTTTGTCCTCTGCTGGTATCTCTGGTGTTGTTTGTGAATGTAACATTTCTTCTAAAGACAATGGATGACAGGAAGGCAAATCGAAGAAGTGTCATTGAGAGGGTACGACTACTAGTCCTTGAGTGTCCCTAAATTGTTGTTGTCTCTTCGTATCTCTCGATGTATGCAAGTCATCCTCCACATTGCGACTATGAGGAGCAGCTAGTAACGACGACGGTGTGTTGTAGTAGTATTTAAAAAGACAAAGGAATGAAAAGGGCAAAAGGCCCTACTAATCGATTTTGTATTTCCTATTCTAAATATTCCAATACAGAAGAGTACAAAGCCTATCTCAGATATCCATGTTCTATATAGGTTGGAACGTATCCTCTCTCTCTCCTCTTTCTATCTCCTCTCTAAACTTTCACGAAGTTCATACAGGAGAAAAACTCTTATTCCCCTTGAGTACCGTTGCCCTCATCATTCCCTTCTGCAGCACACACAGGAACCTTTTCTGCGGAACTTCTGCCCGACCACTTGTCTCAAAAATCGTGCATACATGTGTAAGTTGTGCATAATCGCTGGCGTCGTCCATTTCTCGTGATCCCAAGGATATCTCTACACAGATCCTGTCTTTCCTCCTATATTATTATTGTACCATATAAGTCTAAAAGTAGTAGTGGTAGTAGTAGTCTTCGCCTCGATAAGCTGTGTTGTATACACATGTCTCTCTATAATGGTCACCATAAAAGTAAGAGCCTTCTCTCTATAACACTATTGTCATGTGTCTGTGAGATACAAAAAAACGGGAAGATGGCTACGAGCATTATTGTTTGGAGGAGTGAGGAGCACCACTTATTATTATATTTAAGTGTGTAGTGGGAATGGATGGGATTGACTACTACTATCTGGATAAGAAGAATGTAGAGAGAGAACAATATCTCGTATAGTGATGATGACAGATATAAGGATTGTAATTGTTGGTGAAAGGAAACGTCTTTGATCATTTGAGGGTGTTTTAATAAAAGTTTTGTCGTCTGTCCGCCTAGTTTTCCCCTTCTTGAGAAAGAGAGATTCAAAAAATGTTGTTGTTCTATGTTGGTAGTAGTAGAAGTAGTGGTATTGGCAGTGAGAGAATAAACTTACTTTGGGAGAAGGAAGTTTGCCCATGTCAAGAACATCTCGTCGTGCTTTGTTAGATGAGGAGGCTGATTTCTTGCCAAAGAAGGGTTGACACAGTCTAAGTTTCAGAGGCTTGACAACAGCACAGCGACTTACGGCACCAGAGTCAGACGAGGAAGGCTCCACGTCACTTACAGGATCCATGTCCAATTGAAGTCTCGAACAAGAGCGAGATAATGTCCCCAAGATGTGAACATCCCCGTTTAGCGAGAGACTTGACGATGTCCTCCAGATTGTTGGAGTCTCCACTCGAAGGAAGTGAAGTTTCGTGCGTTTTGACCTCTTCGATCCAGGATGAGAGAGGCTGGTGGGGGGAGCACCTTCTTCTTCCTTTCGACTCGCTCCGTTCGACTGGATCTCTGAAATCGCACTCTCCAAGTCTCGCACTGCCAGAGTAGACGACGACTGTGGGGAAGACGAGGAATGTCCCCCGAGGGGATGATGGGGATAACTTGACGACGAGCCACAGAGACCTGAGGATTCTTGTTTGAGGTGTACAGTGGGCACGAGTGGTTGTGACCCTCCACACTCCTCGTCATCTTCATCCCTATCGTCGTCGTGTATTTGTACGTTTGCACCTTCAATTGTATTGCCATCCTTGTCCACACCTGACTTATCACTGCTTTTTGGACTACCATTTGAAGTGCCCAAAGCTGCTGATTTTGCATCTGAAGCACTTGCACCACCACCACCAACTTTGAGCTCACTACCACCCCCACTAGAGTCTAGGGAAGTAGTGAGTCGTCGCCCTTCAGAACTCGACTTAATCTCACTGAGTAACGTTCTATTATTTTTCGAAGAGCCATCATTCATTAATTTAAGTTGAGCTTCATCGTCGAGGGGTGCAGCTGCTCCGTCATCGTCGTTGGTACTAGACTCAGGAGGAGCACATCTCTCCACGGTGATCTCAGGTTTGACTACAACACTTTCTCGGGTTTCGAGAGGCTCCTGGAAGCCAACTTGTTTGACAGAACGGCTGTCAGGGGTAGTTGGAAGGCTTGGAGACTTATCCTGAGGATCTGGAGGAGAACCCACTGCCGGAGACGAAGGGGGGATGAGGGCTGACGATGCGACAACATTCACCGTGGGAGTGTTGGGCACTGGATTACTCTGAGCGACCACTGCTGGATGACGTTCCTCTATTTCAATGGACACTGGCTGTGGCTTTGGCTTGGGTGGCTTACGAACTGCTCTCCTGGCCCTTGCACGGGCAGCAAAGTAAATTCTGATGTAGACGAACACCATGATACAACTTGGGATGTAGAAGGAACCAAGGGCTGAGTATAGAACGTAGCCGATCTCTCTGCTCAACTGAAACAGTTCCAGACATTTATCATTAGATTAATTAGACAGAAAAGCACATCTATTAAGTTTCCAGCTCTCGAATTATATTTCCTATCTAAGAAGCCTCTGCACCATTTTGTACAGCACTCTCACTTCACTTCTCTCCTACTTTCTCTCTCCCACTCTCTGGATACAGAAAGTAATGAACAGCATCCATCATCAATTAACACGTTTAGCTTTCTCCTCTCAAGTCTACCTTTCTCCGTTCCTCACAAAGAATAGCCTCTAATGATCCTTATCCATGCACTAGTTTATATGGATATTTATACAGGCTTAACAAAATACTCAACTGCATCATCTTGACCTTCTGTCTTCACTCGAGGTGGAATGTGTTCACCTAATACTCTGTTTAAAATTAATGGATTTGTATTTTTACTCCAGATGGGGAGCTTCAAACCTCGCCTTCTTCTGCCTTTCTTCTCAATGACCGTCGATTAATTACATCTGCTTTATTTGAATTGATTTATCGTCGTAGTTTTCCCGTCTACTCAACTAACTCTTGTACATATTTCTTACAATGCATGAACGGATATGTATGTACGATGAATTATTCTCCCTGGTTAAACATGCCGAGAGCTTCAATTTTGTATGAAGATGGGATTTGACTACACGCGAGTACTACAAAGCTATAATACTGTGAGTTTGCTAATTGTAAACCCAAAGATATTCCAGGAATTGTGTATAAATGTGACTTTACATATATTGGAAACAAAGAAATACGTGACTTTTATAAGGTCAGTCCAATTTCAAAGAGAGAAACTAAAAGAGAATAGACGAATAAATAAATTCCTTATCATATTTATTTGTTTTTTCGTCGATTGTCGTCAGCATCGACCTTTTGTGCTTCTGTTATAAAGTGGCACACACACAGAGAGAGAGAGAGTTTCTCAGACGTGTAGGGATATAAAAGGAAGAGGAAAGCAGTTGAGATGACCTAGTCAGGGTGAATCATTAATGAAAACCTTATACAAAGCGAAAGGACACTCTCCTTCATGTGGAGGAGTTTCAAGATACTTCGAGGAATCGATTCAAGATAATTTATTTTGGGTCGAATCTCCATTTAAATAACCGTTTCCTCATGCATATTCATGTAGTCGCCACAGTGAGAATTTTTCACACTCTGGAGATTATTTTGTGGCGAATTTCCATAAAATAACCATAATGTCCTCATTCAAACGCAAAATGATTCTACACAATGATGAAAGAAAGATAAGAAAACCACAACTGGGCTACTTGTGAGCTAGCGACTTCGACCTAAGCAAGGAGCATTCGAAAGTAATGAAATTGCTTACGCACGAAACAAAGAATCTCTCTTGAAGAAGTACAAGGAGGAATACACATACCACCACCATATCAGTTTCGCTTGATCTGTTAAACTATGTAAAACTTCTTGTCTTCTGTGTATTTTAGTATTTTAGAGTCGGGGAAGTTTTTTGCAAAAAAAAAAGTAAAAATTAAACAGCATAAATCTCGTGGAAGCGATAAGGCTGCGAAATAAATCGTAATTTAAAGCGACACGTAAAAGTATACATAATATATTAGATTTTGATTATGATTTGTCTTTGAGACGAAGGGCGTGTGTCATTTACATGGAACGGAAGAATGAGAAAGTTGGAAAGTTAGTTTAGTATGTAGTAAGTTTGATAGTGTAAGTAGTAGTGAAGTAGTGATGATAGTGAATCAAATGGAAGAATTAAAGTGAACTGCGGGACAGTTGGATTGACAGAAAAGGAAGAAATCTATATAGCATAAAGAAAGCTCTTCTCTGTCTCCGTCTCTCTCTCTATAGTCTTTGATCTTCTATCCACTTACATTATCACAAATTGAATGCTATAAATTAATTAGACATTGATTTTAATGTCAAACGATTTCTCTTTGATAAATTAGAAGTGAGAAAGAGATTCTTGAGAGGTTCCAAGAGCAAGTCTGTGAAATGCTAAGTATTTCTTACTTAGCAATACGATGACCTCATTTCTCTGCAGTAAAAAGTCTCGACACGTTCAGTACTTTGGACAATCAATTCTGCATCACTCGATAACACTTAAATCCCTCAAGTATAGGGGAGCTAAGTACAACGCTCGTACTCTTTGGGATGCTCTCAGGTGTCTACTGACTAATGGACATGACACCCAAGGACAGCGTCTTATTTTCAATTCCCTCACAGATTTTTACGGAAACAAAACAAAACTGCCACACAAAAAACTCTCAAAGGTTTCCCCAAGCTTTCTACAGAGTCATGTGTGGGTGTTTGTGTGTGTGTGTGCTAAGCTTTATATTTTCATAAAAAGGAGCCGCTAGTACAAAGGAAATATTGTAATACATTTGTCAAAGGATGTGTGTGTAGTATATGCATGTTTTATAGTTTGGATGCATACGAGCATTTAGGTTTTGACAGCAGATGTGCAGAGCATGAGAGAGAGAGAGACAGAGAGGTACGGTGCTTAAAATTGTTTTAAAATGAAGTTCTGAATGAAATCACTTTTCACGGGAGGAAAGATGCGGAAGAAGGTGTGGAGGATGCTGACGAAGCGGAGTTTTTGCCAATTTATCTCACGTTGAGAGTATAAATTTAACAGTGTATATAAGAAGGGGAATAAAAAGAATGAAGTTGTGTAATATGAGTCGTGTTTCATATGTTGACTAGAATAGGTTATTACATAGAGAAGGGTGTGTGAATTCCTTATTCGAAGTTCCTGGGAATTCTGGAGGGCATACATGTATAAGAAGAAGAAGAAGGATTCCAAATGCAGAGGGAGAGAGAGTCTCTTGATCTAATGCTGGAACGAGAAGACGGAACGAAACCACTTATTACGTACATTCTATTTATTTCGTTACGTCTGTTGATAGAGATGAAGTAGGAATGGAGAAAGAGAGAAAGGAAATGAAAGATGAAAGCGATAAGAGATTCTTAGGTTTGTGTTCATCTCATAGACAGAGAGTATGCGACTCTCAGCCAAGAACATCATCATAGCTAGTACCATTACATATAGTAGAGAGAGAGAGTGAATGTGGGCACAACTTAAGAACATAATAATGCATTCAATACTCCAGGAAAGCAGCAGCAGCAGAGAACAGTGTTATAAGGATTCTGCTGGACGAGAGGAGCCGAATGTCATTCCTCTGCCTAAAGATCTCTTATGTGTGTGTATGTGTGTGCTTCGTCTCATGATGATGATGGTGATGGTTTGGTTTGTAAGTCCCGTTCGAACTTTCTCTCTGTACTTCCGTACAAAGTAAGTATGTAGTGCCATCAACAATACAAAGCTCTCAGCAGTCATGGCCATAACATTGTTGTTCATACTCCTTGGCTGGACGTAATAGCTTCGTTCGTAGCTTTGGCCGTAGATCAAATTCCACATTAGGTTAATACTGTGATTCTGTGTGTGTGTCTGAGAATACGGGACCTAAAAGAAAGAGTTCCATAATGGGATCGAAGCATGAGAAGAGGATCAGGAAGATGAGTAATCCGCTTATTTCTAGCTGCGAGTGGCTATCATCCTACAGACCAACTTCCACACGGACTGTCGATATGGCGACCTTCAATCCAGCAGCAGTACCAGCAGTACCAGCAGTAGTAGCAACAGAAGAAGAATAAAGAGGCTCAGTGTGGTGGTCGATTCTTCTATGAGAGAAAGCAAGACATTTACCCGTTCGACTTGTGAGTGTGTGTGTGTGTAATTCCCAGTCGAAAGATATACATACATACGCAGCAGCAGCGCGTTCCTATCCGGAAGGAAACTTTACACATTTTTTGTGAGATGGGGAAAAGATGCGGGTAGTCGGAGGGAAAGGTATAATCCTCCCAAGAGAAAGCTCTACACGAATGCAAATTTATCATCTACTTTTGCGGCCTGTTTAGGCGGTTCCCCCCAACACTCTTGTCTCAAGAATCACAGAACTACAATTTAAGCAAAGTGAACCATCTTGAGCATTTCATGAGAGTGGTGGAAGATGAAGTGGGCTACACCTACGCCTCACATTCCTGGCACAATTCCTAATCCAATCTATCAAAGCACCAACCATTCAACATTTAATCTCATATCAGCTTCTTCCAGACAGCCATTCCCCTGCTCGTCGTCGTCTTCTTCGTCAAGTCATCTGCTGCTCCTTCTCATCCTCATTTATTGCTCAAGAGAGAATATGGATTGGAAAATATACGAAGACCCTTCGTCATACTGACGCGCGCGATGAGAGAGAAAGAGATGAGAAAGGATCTGCATGAAAAAATCAATACCTTCATCATTGCAAGGCTCTCCCTCTCTCATTGTCTCACGAAGACTGTTCTTTCAAACCCAATGAATCTACTTTAATTGGACCCTTTCATCTCTTACACTAACTTTCATCAGCTTCATTTGACTCGGCTAGCCCAACCATTCCCTCATCTTGTCTTCCTGGCCTGCTTCTTCCTTCAACGTGTAAGTAACCGTATATTCCTCATCCCTGTCATTTCATTTATTTCAAACTTGCCATCATCATCCCTTCAAAAGACACTTACACGAGCGTAATTGTTTCCACTGTAATTCCTTCGCACCACCTCGCTACACAAATGTATATGTATTAAGGAGAAAGCCATCTCCCATCCTGTGCAAAGTCTGCTTAACGTGCTTTGAATTGTTTTCATGCGTGAAGAGGAAGTACAATAATAATGTATAGTGTATATTGTACAGATTGTCTGTTTCTGTCTCGCAGTTTCTGTTTGAGGTAATCTTCTTGTCAGTTCAGAAAGAGCAATGAAACTCATGTAAATGACTGAGATTCCGAGTTTTTTGTATGATAAAGGAAGTTCTAAGTCGTGAGAAGACACAAAGTAAGCATTTTTGAACACAAGAAAACTAGAAAATGTGACAGTTGCACAAGAAGCCTCCGTTTTGCACTGAATTCTTCGTTATTACAAGTTTCTTTACATAGTGAGAGAGAGAGAGAGAGAGAGTAGTTCCAAGGACATTGTATAGCTCGGTAGTTTGTTATTTCAACTCAACGATTTTGCTCTAAGGAAATATATACATACACAAGTTTTACACACACACAGTCATTGAGATAACACGGGGCTTCCATATATTATAAAACAACTCAACCGTTTCTGTATAGTTTGTTGTGAAAAATGATTCATGCTTTGACCCACGATTCTTTTCAAGTGTCCACTAGTGGACATAAAAATACTCGAAGGAGTCTTCCTTATCGCTCCGTTACATTATTTGGATAGCCAGATACAAATAAATTATTTACGACTCAAGTTACACAGAGGGTAATTCCAGAGTAACATCGTAAACAAAAGTTCAAGGATGTGTGTGTACAAATTTTGCATGAGCTGATTTTCTACTTAAGTTTACTCTTCGTGTGTTTAGTGCCAACCGTATTAAAAAAACACCCAAGTAAGTTACACACATAACAGTTGGCGTAAAAGTTCCATGAACACAACAGACACAAACACACACTCACTGTAGGACAAAAGTTTGAAGACATGACACGTTATATATACACATACATACATAAGTAATTTCAAAGTTGGAAAAACAATAATTTAGCAACCTAATATATATCTCACATAGATGTATACAAACATAAAAACAAAAGCTTGCTTATTATTGATCGACCTAGTATAAACCGATAAAAATTATGCTAACAATCGATTTAATTAAAGTTTGTGAACGCTACTACATAATGTATACATATATATGTGTAGGACGATGTATTTGAGAGAGAGTAGTGATATGTTTGAGAGAGAAAGAAGAGAGAAAGTGCATATAATAATATATGGGGCAGTGTGTAGACTTTTAGTCACGTCGTAGTAGGAGGCCTGTTTGTGTGTGTGTGTGTGTGTGTGTGTGCTGGGTTTATATGCTTGGTATCCAAGTCGCGTTGGACAACAAGTGGGAAACAAAGACTTGGGAATATTACATAATAAAGCATATATAGCTTTAAGAACATGGTGGTGTAGTATTGGATGAATGGCGAGGAGAGAGCTTTTGCTTTCTCCAGAATCATTTTGGAGGAGAAATCGTGAGGCTGAGAAAGTTCCTCAGATTCCATGCACACTATAATACCACCATCACTACTACCACCATGCACCATGTACATTTTGGGGCATAGGAATACAACCTCGATCCTCGCGTCCCTATTATGAGTAGTATGGAATTTTTATAAGAGAGTCTGATTTGCTTTGTTCGTATGCTGTGGCATTTGTTGGACTTATCCCAAAGAGTTTGCTGCTGCTCGAGGAGTAGAAGAAAGATAAAGTGAAAGCTGAGTTAGATGGTGAGAATAAAGGAAGGGGGCAGGATGAACCTTCTCTTCTTGTCGAATAAGGACGGAGAAAGTTGTATTCGTAATCGATAGGCGCATTG
>Ga0194135_10000103_pt1 | contig 47762 bp, 20 predicted proteins | sample LitLau_LLRF_2013_FD_134024 | JGI IMG/M metagenome (GOLD analysis project Ga0194135, IMG submission 134024) | Freshwater sediment microbial communities in response to fracking from North America - Little Laurel Run_MetaG_LLRF_2013 (version 2) | ecosystem: Environmental > Aquatic > Freshwater >...
ACACGATGGTACGACTCAGCTTGCATTACAAAGTGGATAAAGATCCAGAGAGGAATCTTTCAAGAAGTTGAGAATAACTCGTGCGTTCCGTTTGGAGAAATCTTGACTGACGAAGACTTGTTTTCAGTTGATTATATTCTTTTTAATTTTTTGGAATTGTATTTTTTACTATTTTTGCATCTGCAACTTAACTTCAGCCCTTATGAGTCAACTCACATTTAATTACCTTTCACGTTTATGAGTCAAATGTCACAAAAAGATTCAAGTGCGATATACAAAATCATATTAGGATTTAACAATGCAACAGACAACAATGTACAATACAGTTCAATTTATTAGTGTGCAGGTAGAGATCAAGCGATTATTAAGCAAAAGGAGTTATTCAAAAACACTTTTTTGGAAACTAGATTACTGGGAAATTCTGAAGTTTGAAATGAAAAGAAAATATGCAAGGGATGCCGTAATAGGTTTCTTTTGTAGATTTAGTATTTACGTATTACAGATTTTAGTGCATATAGCTATAGTCACAGACACATAGTGTATAAAAATAACTATGTCTAACGAATAAGTATCGTGGGATAAAATACGGTGAGAGATAGATACTAAACTATGTTAAAGGACACTTTATGACGGTAATAATGTATAATACTTCGGAAAAGTCATGACAGAATCATGAAAACAACTGTTCCATCTTAGGCATTCAATCTTCTTGAAAAACGGAAGGATTAATTGCAGTCCATAAAATCTGGTATAACAGCACAAAAGGCTACAAAATTCATGATCATATCACCACATCTCAAAACCAGCAGGAAACCGTGAACATGGAACGCTGAGACACAAAGAGATTCGCAAATATTTGCAATTTATGCCGTCTTGTAACTATGATTGTGGGATTGTCTCTTTCCCTGCGTGGTACATATTGACAGCGATGTAAAATATCTGATTCTAATCAAATTGGGCTTGAAATTTGAAAAGCAGTATTGATTTTGAAGAGAAAGGTTTGAAGATTATGTATAGGGAATAAAGGAATAATAGGCATATTCATCGTTAATGTTTTCTAGATTCTCAACCCACCTATCTGCCATCATTATTCCATGACTATCCGTATAAGATAAAATAATAGTGGCTATTTTTCATCTGTACCTAATAGTGGGGTAGAAAAGAGGCAAATAAGCTGTACAATCGTCAGTAATATGTGTTTGTACAAATAGAAATCAAGGGATTGAATTAATGATCCAATGTCAATTACAACTTATTGCTAGACTAGGCAGACAAGGAAACTCCATAGATAATAATACGTGTGTAGTGTCATCGTTATCATTGTAAAACCAGCAAAGAGGAAATAATGGTTTAGAGAAGCAACAGCCAATCTCTCATTTATTAGTATTAGTGGCTTCTTATTGGTGAGATTATTACGGACTAATCGAAGTTTTTTCCAACTGTCTGCCTGTCAAGACAGAAACTGACTTGCTGTTGTTTCCATCCATTGAATGCCAAGTGCAGATGCAAAACGTACATATGGCATCGTACGGAGCTTCTTTGCTGGCTGGGCGAGATCTCATCATCCTTTTAATCCTTTTCCGAGAGAAACGAGCATGTCTATTGAAACTGTGCTGGAAAGTGAAAGGCCTTTAGAGAAAAGACGATATTACTAGAGCCTTCACTTCCAGCGTACACTTCAGTCAGCCCCGTGCAGTGTCCCTTTATTCCACCACCCTTCTTTTGTATCTCCTTAATGTACCTACACTACTTGAGTATTTACTACTTCTAATACGACCCTGTAAATACCTCTCACACTGATAGCCGCCTTAGTAGTAGTCTCCCAGAATTTTAATTAATTACACTGAATCATCACCCGTTCTGCTCTTTTCGTGACTTTCCCTGGCTTTTGATGCTTTCCAGAAGACTACTACGCAGATACTGATTCACGTAAAAAAGGTTTGTAGCTTTCTCTCTTATATGCATTCAAGAACTTTGGGGTGTTGTGGTCTGGATTTGAGGTGGATGGAACAGATTTTTCTTTAATCCTATTCCCGATGAACACAGATCACTTCTCCCCAGCATTAATAATCGCATAAATTTCATCTTTCACTGCTCTATAGGATTAGCAGCAAGCATCTATAGTCCAATTATACTCTTAATGCATATATAATGCCTTTCAAGCACATATATACATTCTAGGAGATATATACTAGTCAGTTTCAAGACAGTCTGAAGTTGACACAAATCAACTCTGGAAAAAAGTTTTCTCTCTTCTGCGAATGTTTCCAACGACCTTGATTTTAGCACACGAGGAATATGCCTGAAACTTTGATCGATTCAATCGGTTGATTGGATTGTTCTTGTATACTTCTGTAAGTAACCGCTTTGAAATTTGTCGGTTTTTGCAAGCTCCTATATAAGCGTGAGCTTTGCACAGCTGCCAAAGCCTTTCCTCATTTATTGTGCTCCAGTTCCAGTTCACTCCTGTCTTCCAGTTTGGATTCGATTCGTACTTTTAGTTCCATTTGTGTGAGCTACACACATATTCTTGTTAGGAACGAACTGCATGTATACATACAGACTCTCTCGAAGTCGTGAGTTCGTACAAATAGGAGAGGGCTACCACGAACTACTACTATTACTGAGCTCCTTTTCACACAGATCTAACCTGAGGTTTATCGATCATTCGCATAAATCGTTATGTCACATCTGTTGCTCACCTGGCCACGAAGTTTCTATTATCTAAAACAAAGATGTTAATTTTCAGCTAAGTTAATTCTGGTTGGTGATATTGTTTCAGAATTTGTTCTCCCTTCTCCATATGAGAAAATTGCCAAGTGTGCAACTTAGAAATACTTACACAAAGGTGGAGAAAGCATCCAGTGCAAGAATCACGACTGAGAATGACAGCAAGTCAAATTAAATAAAAAGTACAGAGTCCTCGTTCCAACGGGTTCTGGACGAGGTAAGTACTAATATACAATTTTGTCTGTGAAGACTACTTAGCAAGTTGCATAATGCGCGTACACTCCAACTTCATTGTTATCAAGGGACAATGTTACCGTTAAAAGTTATGTCGCTTTAAATCTTTATAAGCTAAGTATCAGTATATCAGTTTATTAGGTGTAGCCATTTTTCGATTTACAAGTAACTAAATAAAATCCGATTTTGTGGTTGGAATGGGATTAGTTTCATTATTTTAGAATTATTCAGTGCATCACAAGCTTTAGGGTTAGTATATCCGGCACGGTTTTAAAAATTAATATCGCTCCCAAATAATAATTTACGGTGACATGGACTTCCAATGACTATTTGATTCGCCTATGAATTATTAAAGTTGAGTTTCCATGAAAATCGAGTTTCTAGTGTCTGGACACTTAAATTCTTGAAGCATAAAAATAATGTATTGATTCCACAATAAGTCAGTCTAATTCTAACATTCCTCAAGGTAGTAGGGTAGTAGCCAGAAGCTACTACGAGTTTTCTCCACAAATGGATAAAGTTCGAAAACTGGTGTCTGATTTTTCAGGAGAAAGACTATCACCGATAAATGAATTGAGAGAACAGTTTATTCAGAAAAGACGCAGTCTATCACCACTTTCTACCAGAATGGGTTCAGCATCTCTAGGTAAAATAATTATGTTCCATGTTTAGAACTATTTACGGAAGTTACAAAACAGCTATCGCTTCAAAGGAACAGAAGCATCGACTTACATAGTTTGAATTTTGCAGATAATGGTTACAAGGAAAAGCTCATTAGGAACGTCAAAAAAGAGGTAAGTATGTATACAAGTAACCTGATAAAAGAGAGAAAGAAACAAATCTCAGTTATGAGAGTGAATAACAGGTGAAGCAGATTATGGAGGAGGCTGTTACCAAGAAGTTTGTTCATGAAGACAGTGCTTGTATAACATCATTGTGTGGTGAGATTATTTCTTCAAAATCATTACATATTGTCGTAATAGTGTTTGTGAGTATTCAATGTCTCACATTCCCCAAGAATTTAAGGGAAAAGTAGCTGTTGATCTGTTGATAAGGTGTCTAATGACTTCACCTGTAATTTAGCTGCTGTTGAAGCCTGTGTCTCCCACGGACTGAAACGAAGGGCTTTAGGTCTTTTTAAAAGCAGTTCAACTGCAGCACTCCTCCATAAAGTCGCCAAAACGTACCAACCGGCTGCTACGATTGTTCAACTTGTAGCTGAATACGAGAATTGTGATCCCAATAAGTAAGTTACCTAACTTATTAGCTCCACTTTTAAATTATTTTGAAATTCGAAAAAAGCTGAATATCAGAAGACCTATTATTAGACTAATTCACTTATTTTGCCTTTTTGATGCCTTTTTAGAAGATCCTCATCTGGAAGTGAGAGTGCCAGCAAACTTGGTGTCAAACCTCCATTGCAAAAGAAGAACTCTGTTGCAACTGCCAAGTATTTGTGGATACGTATCGCTCTAATAGAAAAACATTTAGCCAAGATTGTTGACTATGTCGTGCAGAATAGCAGGTATGTATGTCTCCCAAGAGGTTTACTTGTATAGTTGTTTGCCCTTGTGTGAGTGTCTACTTATTCATCCTAAACAACAAATATAAAGAGTCTCTTGTATTCGATTCTTGTAAGAATTCGCTGGTTTAGAAGTCGAATCTACACGTTCCACAATGCCCTGGGACATGCTAGGCATTTTCCGAATCTGATTGTCAGTAATAAGCTTCTAATTATAACGTTATAAATTTTTCAAAGAAACTTGTCGAGTTAACCTACAAATTAAAGTTAAATTACTCAAAAGTTCGTTTAGTTTTTCAAACTTCTATCAAGTACAGACAAGTCTTAAAACGAGCTGAAAGGGAATAAAAAACTATTTATACGAATTCCATTCGAAATAAATTTTTCGAAATATGTGTAAGAGACTGCTAGTTTTGAATTCCAATAATTCCATTAAAATCTTGTACGTAGAAATCATAGAAAACGGTCATATTGAAGTATCGATTTTCTGTGGAATATCCTTTTGCACCTTTCTACTTCAATAATATACCTGACCAAAATGAAGATACTCAACTCAATAATCTCCCCTTGCATGTTTTACCCGAATCCATCTGAATTAATAGAAAAGCAATGGTTTTACTTTTTATGTGGTATGTGGTTTCAGCAAATACTATGAAAGAGATGCTCTGGTTGCTGATCCTGATTACGGTTCTATTCTAAGCTCTCTGTTAGGTTCGACCTTACACAAAGCTTGCATTCATGAATTAAATGGGGTTTTACTGCAATAAGGAAATAAAACATTTTTGGAAATAATTACAGTTGGACCGTGTGCACTGGACTTCTCAAAGTTACGAACTGGCGAACATTTCTGGACGGATCCACCTGCAGATGAATTAGTGCAACGACACAGAATTTCTTCCGGGCAGTTTCCAACTCCTGCATCACCTCCAGCTCATAAAAGACCAGGATTACATGTAACAGAATATTTCATCATTCTATATATAGCGTATCTTCCCAATTAACCCCCTTAAAATGACTCAACTATAATGTTTCAGTACAAAGCAAGTATCGGGTTTAGTAATTCTGACGAAAATATGCGATCGAAGGATTACGTAGAGTCTTTACATCAGAATAGCAAGACGACTTTGCTATATGGAAAAAACAATGTCCGCGTCTTCATCGTAAGTCACACGATTAAATCGATCTAATCTGCTGAAATAGGGTTAACTCTGATACCTCTAAAATGAACTTTCTCTTGTATCGTGTCTAGAAGGACGGTACTCAGCCGCTGGCAGGCTACCTGAGTCTACATCAATGTGGCGATACACTGAATCTCAAGTGGACGCCTAATCAATTAATGAACGGATCCAGTGAGCCGTCTGCTTATGACAAAAGGTGGGCTGAACTGGAAAAGATGTTCTGTGAAGCATTATAAAGATAATACACTAATTAACTATACTCTGTTTCAAATACAGTATCTACTGGGATTTGGCATTAAACGTGGCAGTCCATGATATAGTCTACGTTCACTGTCATCAAGGAAATGAGAGTGACTGGATTGTCTTAGTCGGTCAAGATGGTGTACAGCGGTCTCCTATACATTTTCCAAGAGGAGGCCATCTCCTAGCATTTTTGTCGTGCTTAGAAAACGGGCTACTTCCTCATGGAATGCTGGATCCCCCTTTGTGGTCTCAACGAGGCAAAGGTAAAAGTGAGTGTCGACGAAATGTTTGCAAATATTACGATAGAGAGTTTTATAGCAAAACTTTTGTCCCTAGGTAAAGTATTTCCCAAGTTAAAGAGGAAAGGGAGCAGTCGCTTCCATTCAGACAGTGTCAAAGAAGAAGTCGTTCCGGATGAGGAGGAGCCTACAACTGAGCACAATACATCAGATTTTGTCTTCCGCATAGTGTATCCAAATTTCACTCGTACTACATTTCCTCAAAGTAATTTCAGATCATGATGATGAAACATTCTGGTCATTCATATGTCTTGAAGATTCATTTGCTACTTTTTGATTGTCCAGTTGACGATGTCTTGGAATACCCCGTTTGGCAATCGTCTCCGTCAACCCCGAAGTCTGCAGTTCCACCGATAACCCCGAGATCCACTCCACTCCATTCAGTTTCAACTGCTTCATCCACTTCGTCGTCCAGAAGCTTGGATCAGCCATGTTCCATGCCAGAAGTGGGGTATGTTCAGTTCTTGTGAATTTGACATTTCGACGTTTTGAAACAGCAACTGAAGTTGTATTGCACACCTGTATAGCGAGCCTATTCATGTGGTGTGCCAAACGATGAAGAAACAAATCATATCGCGAGCATTTTATGGGTGGCTTGCTCACTGTCGACATTTACGAACTGTTCGTACTCACTTGATGGGCTTAGTTCATCAGGAGATAGTGAAGCCAGATGTTCCCGAAGGTATTTCGTAATACAGATTGTCATTGTTATGAAAGATTGATAGTAATCGCTTACTCTTCTTTTTGTGTCAGATGCTGTGAAAGGCCTGACAGAAGATAAGTGGAAAGAACTCCAAGAAGCAGGGCCGATTGACATAAAAGAAGTGTACAGGCTTGTCTACTTTGGAGGTATGGCTCATTCTTTACGGAAGAAATTATGGCCAATGCTACTTGCTGGAAGCACAGAGCCTGAGAATCCAGAAAAATTGCGCCGTGATTATGAAGACAGAATGTCAGAGTGGTTAGCTGTTGAAGCCATAGTTCGTCAAAAAGATCGAGAGAATATGGCTATAAACTTGGCCAAGTTGTCCTCTGAAGGAACCTTTGCGGAGTCAACTACTTTACCAAGAATCCTTCAAACTCATGAGAGCAACGAGGTTGCAATTAATTATTTGTCAATTGGATTTATTGCAAGTCAGCTAAACTCAATGTTCTGTTTCAGGTGTTCGAAGAGACTGAACCGGAACCAGTTGCAGCTACTAAAAGCGATGTTGCACAGCCTACAGAAACTGGGGACCCCGAATCAATCCAAAATGATACTAACGCAGAAGAATTGGGTCCTAATAAAGCAGACGAAGATAATTCAGATGGCTCCAGTGCTGGATCACCTACTTCTACAAGAGGTGGGGTTTACTCAAACGAACTTCTAGAAAACTTCGGCTTAAACATCCACAGAATAGACAAAGATGTGAAACGATGCGATAGGAACTATTGGTACTTTACGGAAAGCAATTTGGATAAGCTGCGAAATGTCATGTGCACGTAAGTATCATAAACCACAAATATATATAAACTAATTGTAAGTATAGTATATAGAGATACACTTCCCCTTCGAAAGTCAAAATCAACATGTTCATATTACAATGGTTACTATTTCGCCTAAGGTACGTCTGGGAGAACTTGGAGATGGGATACGTGCAAGGAATGTGTGACTTGGCTGCTCCACTTCTAGTCATTCTGGATGACGAAGCTTTGGCGTATGAATGCTTCAGGCGACTTATGGAAAGAATGTCAGCTAACTTTCCAAGCGGCGGTGGAGCAATGGATGCTCACTTTGCGAACATGCGATCACTTTTACAAATCCTGGATCACGATCTGTTCACTCTAATCCGTCAAAATGGAGACTATACACATTTCTATTTCTGTTATCGGTGGTTTCTTTTGGATTTCAAGCGTGGTAAGCGAATTGTAGCATCACATCTCACTGCAACCATACATACATGAGAAATTAATTAGCATCTCCTTATTTCACAGAATTCTGTTACGACGATGTGTTCCTTGTGTGGGAAACGATCTGGTCAGCTCGACAACTTGCTTCCACGGACTATGTTTTATTCCTTGCTCTTGCGTTACTTACTTACTACCGCGATATTATACTCTCTAACTCGATGGATTTTACAGATATAATCAAATTCTTTAATGGTAAGACTTAGTCTATTTTAAATTATTCAAACCCATCCAATGAAGCCAAAAAGAACTTTTACAATTATATTGGCTGCCTTATGCTTAGAAATGGCTGAACGACACGACGCCCGTGTAATACTGCAAATCGCTCGGTCCTTGGTTCTCCAACTACAAACTCTAATCGAAAACAAATAGTTTCTCCATATCATCGTTTATCAAAACACCAGTCGTCGAAAACTGAAATTCAAAACTATTAGTACATAATATCTTGTTGGAATTGAATGTACAATGTACCTATATATTATTATGTAAAATGTATGTATATGCATGCTTGGATCTGCAGTCCATCCATATCACATATAAAACTTACACTCACTTCTATATATTGATATTATACCTGTCTTGATCTAATCTGATTGACTTCAATGAGTTATTGGGTCTTACTGCTTTAAAATGTGACAATTCGAGTACCTTACCAACTATAAGGAGATTTTTAGTAGTGCATCATTTTCAATTTTTTAAGTATACGTAATACCTACGTCGTGTGACATTTTACTGGCAAATAAGTATTTTGTAACTTATATAGACAAAATGTCAAAGCAGAATTGTCAAGTTTGTCGCTACAAAAATGATTCTTGCTGTGAGAGTAAATGTATATATGAGACAGACATGTTATTTAATCGTCTTCTTGGTACATTGATCTAAAAGCAGAGAAAGCGTTGAACGTCGAACGTGAGCAGTTTCAGTTCTTTTCTGTACGCATTAAAAATGATACTAGTTTAATCATACACGGCAATTTCAAGACATCATCACATATACACACATATGTACCCGATCTTCTAGTCTAATATAAATGTCTAATTCAAAGTGCAATTCGTAACTTTATTTTGCTTCAGATGTGAAATCGTATTTTTTAATTTTGTCAAAAATCACAATATGACTACTACTAAACTACTACAATACATGATATAATACATATATTTATTATTCTATGCATTTAATGCTACTTTAAAGTTAAAGTGTGCTAAAGATTAAAAATGACATTCTATGATTATAATATGCAACCTGGTGAATAGTAAGAATAAACATTTATCGTTGATCGTGTGATAAACATCATTTTCAAAATATTTTCAAAATTCTTGAATAAAATCATCTCTTTCCATCGCATCGTTAACTATTAGTGTGTTTGGCTAGAAGGAAGGAAGGACTAAAAGCTGCGCCGTAGGATTTCCAGAATTGAGTGGCGGGAATGGAAGAGGAGCAAATTATTCAGTAGCCTCTAAGGCGGCTCATTGACCAACAATAACATTGCAGTGCTGAGAGTTCATGGATGAGTGTCAATCTTCCAGCAACCTTATAGTAATAATAATAATAGTTCTTCTCATTTCCATCATTACTCTCGGCGAGTGCACACTCGTCGACTCTTGTCGTCTTCACGGAATTTTTCGAAACTTCGTTTTCTACTGGAAGGAATGTGGGAGGAGTAGCGATAAGTTGCATTTCTCATGGAGGGGGTTTGTGTTTAACTAAAACTTATCAATTCCTAATATAAGGTAATATAATTGTACAAAGTTTTTAATCAAGAGTGAAAATTTTCACAATTTTCACTTCATCATTTTCGGTGGAACTTCAGGTTACTCGTGTAAGAATACAACAGCGGCGAACCCGACTTATCGTGGATATGGACGGATCTGAAGAAGGGTCAGGTGGGGGGACGGGTTCCTCCGGGGGAGTTGGTGCGTTGACTGTGGAACCTTCGTTTTTTAAAGATATTAGCTACTGCATCTGCGGGAACATTGACTCTCAGGTTAGTGACATTTATTTCAATAGTCAGCCAGCCTTGGTTCTCTGCTCAGAAGTCGTCGTCGAGGGGAGAACAAATTGTTGACTGAGCCAATTGTTGAAAGTTTTATTGGGTTTGATTTTTTGAAATTAAGTTTGGGATGATGTTAAATTTTGATTTTTATATTATATTAGTTACTGAGATTGTTGGAAACTGGAGGAGGAAAGAAAACCAACTACGCTGGTGTTGGGACAACTCATGTCTTCGCTGGCGAAGGTGCTGACAAACTCAAAATTGAAGAAGCTCAGGAGGTATTCGAGGTTCCGGTGGTGTCACCAGTGTGGATTTTAGTTTGCGCATCACTTAAGAAGATTCTACCGTAAGAAATAATTCCAATATAGAAAATTAATACAGTTTCTTCTAGGTAGATTGTTCGTAATTGTGTTTGATTTTTCAAGATTGGATGGATTTAATGCTGGAGGCAATCAACTATTTTCTAATGTGTGTGTCACATCTACTGGAATTAGGAAGAAAGATCTGAGTAATATATGGAGCATGATTACTTTTTTTGGAGGGAAGTATACTCAGAAATTAACTAAAGAATGTACTCATCTCATAACGATAAGCACGAGTCCAACACCAAAGTATCTCGATGCGAGAAAATTGGGTCTTAAGATAGTCACTCCGGATTGGATCTACCAGTGTGTATCGACCAATTCAATTTCTGAAGAAAGAATGTTTGATCCAGAGTTGCTGATTAGTCCAGCTAGTAAGGAACCACAAAATGAAGAAGTTATCGTCAAAGTGGAGACTAAACCACCGAATATTACTAACGCGTTGATAACAGCTACGGAAGGAATAAAGCTCAATGATTCTACTCCTACTACTGCTACTAAAACTACACCACCGGTGAGCAACATCTTACAAAACAAACTAATGTCGCAACATCAACAGGTTCGCGCTAAAGCTCCAGGTGACGTTGGTGTTAACCAAGTGCGGATGATACAGGTGAATCAGACAAGATTGCAACAACCTGTACTTACTCCGACGATGCAACAGCAACTTCAGAATGCTTCAACAAAAAGTTCGCCTGTAGTAGGTCAATCTATCAGGTTAAACCATCCGGGCAATGAGTCTTCAAACCTAACTGATGGACAACGGTATATGCAGTGGCAACAGAAACAAACTCCCACGAATGTGCCCCAATCTCAATTGCAAAGTGTTCAAGGGCAGCAACAACAAGTCATGAGAAGTAATGCGTCTCCCGCTCCACTTGGATCGCAGCAAAATACACAAAATCAACAAATTTTGGCAGGACCACAGCAGTCACCACAATCTTCGCAGAATCAGCAGCAGATGCTTCAGGGGCAACCTCAACAAACCCAACACCAGATGCAACCCCAAACTATTCAACAGCATAATCAGGCTCAAATTCATCCACAAGGGAATGTCCAGCAAGTTCAGATGCAAAATAGCCATCAAATTCATCCAGTCCAAATGTCTAATCAGCAGCAAGGAACTCAACAGCAACAACAACTTAGACAGATGAGTCAAATACAGCAGCCTCAAACGTTTCAAACAATGACTCAAATGCAGCCACCAGGTCATATTCCGTCTCAGCATACTCAACAGCATCAAAATCAACAGCAGTTGCAGAATGTACAGCAGATGCACAGTCCACAGCATCTACAATCTTCACAAAAACTCCAAAGTCCCCAGCAAATGCAAAGTCCTGGGCATCAGCAAATCCAAAGCCCTGTCCATCAGCAACTTCAAAGTCCTGTCCATCAACAAATGCAGAGTCCTGTGCATCAGCACATTCAAAGTCCAGGTCATCAACAAATATTGAGTCCCAGTCCCCAGCAACTCCAGAATCAGATGTCTCAGCAAATGCAAGGCCAAATTTCTCAGCCGATACAAAATCAAGTTGGTCAAATTCCGCAGCAGATGCAAAGTCATCAGATGCAAAACCAATCTCAACACATGCAAGGCCAAGTTCCTCAACAGATGCAGGGTCAACTGTCCCAGCAAATGCAGGGTCAGATTCCACAACAGATGCAGGGTCATGTTCCACAGCAACTGCAAGGGCAGGTTTCTCATCAAATGCAGACCCAGGGCCAGCAAATACAAGGACAAATACAGCAGCAAATACAGATACAGGGTCAGGGGACTCATCAAATGCAGGGCCAGGTTTCACAACACATGCAAAATCAAGCTGGGCAGATACCTCAGCAGATGCAAGGGCAAGTTGGACAGTTACCTCAACAGATGCAAGGGCAGGTCGGACAGTTACCTCAACAGATGCAAGGGCAGGTCGGACAGTTACCTCAACAGATGCAAGGTCAAGTAGGGCAAATGTCGCAACAAATGCAGTTACAAGTCGGACAGTTGCCCCAGCAGATGCACGGACAGACAGGACAACTATCTCAACAATTACACGGACAGGCTGGACAGTTGCAGGGTCAAGTAGGTCAGATGCCTCAGCAACTTCCAAATCAAGTTGGACAAATCCCGCAACAAATACAAGGACAAGTAGGACAATTGCCCCAGCAGATGCAAGGTCAAATTTCGCAGCAATTGCAAAATCAACTTTCGCAGTCAATTCAAAATCAAATCCCGCAACAGATGCAGGGTCAGCAGCAGTTACAAACTCAAGGTCCTCAGCAAGTCCAGACAAATCAACAAAATCAGTTTCAGCAAGGCCAAATTCAATTTCAAAATCAGAATATGCAGCAAATTCAATTTCAAAATCAAAGTCCGGTCAGAGCTCAACAGCAGCGTCAATTCAACCCAAGTCAGGTTCAGTCACAGCAGCAGATTCGAGTTGCTTTACCAGTATCGACCCAAAATCAGCAAATCCATTTTCAAGTTGTTCAACAGCAACCAAACAGGCAACCGATGATGATAAATCAAGGCGCCCCACGAGTACAGTATCAGTCTCAGGGCAACGTCACGAGCCCTAATAATCCCATGAATCAGCAAGTGTACAGGCAACAGCAGCCTAATCAAATCCAGCTTTTCCATCCCATCCAACAAGGCCATCGTATGCAATCCCCAGATCAGCAGCATCCTGGAAATCAAATCCAGTCAAATCCAAATCAGTTACAACAAAACCAGGGGCAGCTGCATCAAATACCCGGCCACTATAATGTTGTGATAAATCAATTTTCCCCCAATAGTCCTAATACTCATCAACAGGTTAACAATGTGAACAGTCCTCAGATGGGACAACCCCACCAACAGCTATCTCAAGGAGGCCAGACAGTTCAGTACGCACGCCCATCACCTTGGACTCCTCAACATTCTGATATTGTTCGGCAAGCTCATTCTGATCCTGAATTTGCAGCGAAGTGGAACAACATGGATCCTGAGCAGCGTACACTGTTTTTGCAGCAGCTGATGCAGACGCGGAAAAATGAATCCATGCGCCAAGAAATGATGCAGCGACAACAGCAAATGCAGCAGCAGAGTGGAAATCCTTCTCAGTCACAGCCATTAGGAGTTGGCCAACAGCCGCAGCGCCCAGGTATTGGAAGCCCGCAATCAACAATGGGTTCATCAAATCAGAATTTGTCCCTCCAACAAAATATGCAGACCCACGTCGTAGCCCAAACTCATGGTGACAAGCAATTAAACCATATCAATCCAAACTCGTCCACATCAGGACAAGTTGGAGTAGTAGGAAGTATTCAACAAACCCAGGGTCCTATAGGATCTCAACCGCAACAAATGATTCTACAGGGACATCAGTTGCAAAAGACTTCTCCTGGTATCACTCCAGTCCAAGGAGGAGTTCAAGTACAAAACTCGCCTAATCAACAAACTGTTCTTGGATCTCAGTCTTCTCCAGGAGGTACACAGAAGTTCCTTCCACCACAAATTCAACAGACTCGTCTCGCACCTCACGGGTATATCGGTTCACAACAAGGATCTCCGCAAGTAGTTGGAGTCGTCCGCACTCAAATTTATACTCCCCAAGTAGGACAACAACAGCAAAGAGTGAATATAAGACACGGTATTCCGCAGCAACCTCCAGGTCAGCAAGCCCGACAGCATCTTGTTGTTCAACACGCTGGAGGGCCTGGTCCAACCAAAATGGCAATCATGACCCCTGGCCAACAGCAACAACAACAAGGACATCTTCCACAGCAACCCAGTAGTTTACAGTGGAGCCCCAATCAACGCATGGTATCTCCAAATCAACCATCGCAATTCCAAAATAGATTACAAAGCCCCGAACAAATGAACACGTCACCTCAACAATCTTCGTGGAATGTAAGACCACCAAGCCAACCTCCTTTGAGTCCAAGTGGACCACAGTCCACTATGTCTTACGTAAGTTACAGCTCTTTCGTACTTTATCACTTACAATATGCATGGTTTTGTGTGACATTTGACATTTCTCACTTCCTATGCCTATAATCCTTTGTTTTGCTCCCTAAGCTCACCCCTTGTAGTACTTTTATAAAAACTACATTTCATCTAGTTTCTGCATGAACATTTTTTGGCTAATCTATCGTTGAGCTAAAACAAATTCTATAAGTTGGCGATCATACTTGCTCCATTAAAAGTTAAATCTATCAGTTAACATTCTTAATTTTATTTTGTCGATGAAAAATACCGTATTAACCGAGGATAAATAATTCTCAAGCATAATCATGTTTCAGTGATGTATAGTTGTAGATAGACATGAATAGTTTTTTATGTATATTGTATGACTTCAAGGGAATTCATGGAAATTTTAAAAACTTGTTTGGAATTTTTTCAATGGTTGCCATTAATTAAGTGTACTGCCCTATTTTTAAATATCAAATTAAAAGATTCTTTTATTATTTATAATCTCGGTTATTCAAACGACAATGTTGAATTTTGAAAATTTTTAGCTGTCAGTTGTATTCTGAAGTTCTGAACATTTTCTTTTATCGATGCACGAGTTTTTGCATGGTTTGGCTCATCTTGTACTGAGTTTTAGTGACCACGAAAGTTTTCTACTACTTGTTAGGATGGAGACGTGTGGTTAATAACATGAATTGAGTTTTTAGTCAAGTAGAGGCATGGTTTACAATTAGTTTAGCTAGCTTCCTATGCCAGAGTCTGTGCGTGCAATTTTTACTTTGAACTTTTGAGTGATGTACTTTTGTGTGTTATAGTCAGGTTAGTATAGGTAGTATCAAATTGGTACATGTCTTATGGAACTGTGATAGGTTCAGGTGGTAAACTCCAAGACAAAAACAGCTTTGGCGAATTTGTTGAGTAATCGACTTCAAGGGAATGCAGTCCCAGAGTCGAACGCTGTTCCAACTACAAGTGCAAGCACTACTACTCCTACAGTATTATCTTCAACTCCAACAACTCAGGCGATGTGCCCCCCACCTCCCCCACCAGTTACCTCACAATCCTTATCACAAACTGCACCAGTAACAGCTCAGACAAATATCGTTCTTGAAAAAAGAACGCTAGCCAACATTACTAATGGCTCTAAAACAATTCAGGTTAACACTTTTGGAACTTCAAGAGCTCCAGCTTCTCAGATTGCGTCGTCGCCGACAGCTCCACCTCGTCCCCAGTTTTATGGTCACGACCCTCAGCTGACAAGTAACCATTTATCCATATAAATTGGTCTACGCATACAAGATAAATGAGTTAAAAATTCGAAGGTAATGTGATTCTTTGTTTGTTGTTTCTAGTTCCCCAAGATAAGTTTCTATTAGGCTGCGTGTTTTGGCAAGCTGAAACTAGTCATAAAATAAACAGTTTGAACAGCATTATTTCTCAGCACGGTGGTGAATTAGTTCAGGAATATAATTCAGCTACGGTTACCCACGTCTTATGCGAAACACAAGCGTTCAACGAGTTTGTACAGGTAATGAGGGATGGGAAACGAGTAGTTACTCTGCATTGGCTAAATGACATATGTGCCAGAAAAATGCTCCTTCCGCCTTACTATGCCATTCACCTTCCAGTGCCTTTTAAACGAAAGGAAGACTGTACAGAGTAAGTCGTTACTAAGAATTGACTACTGAGCTAGTAGATGCGATCAACTGTGTTCGATTCCAGCCAGAGGCTGGGAGCACTGTCTTCCTTCGGAAGAGAGTTGATCGCATCGACTACTACTGAGCAATGAGCTCTATCAAATGTTTAATTCGTTTTACAAACTTTCCAGTCTCAAGAGGAATATACCAGAGCCTCCGCTTAAAGATCATGTGTTCTCGTGCACGGGATTTAATACTGAAGATCGACAACGTGTTATGCAGATGCTAAAACTTTTAGGGGCAGTATATACGGTGCATTTTTCTTCCCTCAACACAGGATTAGTTGCTTTTAGGTAAGCATTCCGATCATAATTTACACTTGTATGCTTTGTCTAAATCTTAATTATTTTATTTTGTAGAGCTGAAGGCATCAAGTATCAAAAAGCTCGTGAGTGGAAGCGTCCAGTTGTGTGCCTGCAACTATTAAACGAATTGATGCTAGGGCATAGTTCTGGATTACAAATGATCCATAGTCCTAAGTATCAAAACTTTACCCTAGATCAGCCCTTCCGTTTCGACATAAATCTGGCTCTTGGTCTGATGGGTACTGAATCATACTAAATGTTTGGAATGTAAAAGAAATGGTAACGGATTTATTTATGATATTTTGAAACTTTGTAGCCCCATGGAAAACACCGATTCGGCCAACTCCAGAGCAGAAGCTGAAACGTCGATCGGATAGTGATGACGGATCACGCAGTCCAAAACAGGCAGTTATGGATATTGATGATGAAGTCCTGTCTCCTCAAGGCATAGATAATGAACAAAACAATGGCGACCTTGACCAAGAAGCTGAGTTGAGTATATGGAAGCCTATAGTTATTATTTCAGGATTCACCATTCTAACCAAAGAGCAGGTATATTTTAGTGGGAACACTTTCTTTTAGTTCTTTTGGGTACCTAAATATTCATTTCATAGTGTCGGCTAAATGCGTTTTATTCTATCTACAGATCAAGTCGAAAATCGAAAAATTAGGCGGAAAAGTGACCACCGACTACAAAGAAGCTACTCACTTATTAGTCAAATCGAATTCGTGTACAATGAAACTGTTTTATGCGATTTGCCGTATGCGACATATTGTTGGCATATCTTGGGTCGTAGCATCTTTAGCTGCCAAAAAGTTCGTTGATGAGAAAGCACATACTGCAATCCACACAGCATTTGAACTTGCGTACAACGTCAAACTAGCCGAATTAATGCAAAAACCATCAAGACGAACATTGTTTAAGGTAAGAGGAAAAATTTCATACATGTTGTTGAATCATAAATCGAATTCTAATGCAATTTTATCCTCAGGATATCACTTTTCACATAACTCCGGGCATATATGGTGTTCCAAGACAAGATTTGGTTAACCTAATTCAGTGTGCTGGAGGAACCGCTGCTGATGTTCGAAATTGGAAAATTCGGGATACGCTTTCAAGATACCCGAAAAAAAATATTCTAATCACTTGTGAAAGTGACTTTAAAATTTGCAGAGAACATTTGAGTCAAGCTCGTAGGCCTCACTTAATCAGTAAGTAGTCAGATTTCTCACGCATTCAAGTATGTGAGTTTTTGATGCGGGGACTATTTTTAACCTCAGATATTATTTACGCAGATATTATTTACGAAGAGGATATTTGGGAATGGGTTGCGATTCAAAGGGTAATTCTTAAAAGTGACACTATAGCAAGTCAGAAAAAGTTTGGAAAAATAGCAGGTAACCTAACAGCTTCGCTGGAAAATGTCCCGTCTGGATCAGGAAGCGCCATCGTTTCGGATTCAAAGCCTGAAGAAACTTCTACCCTGGAGACAGTATCTTTAAAAGAACCTACTCCAGCCCCAAGTAACATCAATGGATGCTCTTCCAGTAGTAGTAAATCTAACATATTGTTGCCATCAAACTCATCAAGTTCTATCGTGCCTAAACCATCAAATGCCAATCAAATAGACTCTTCTCATATTCCTATTTCCACAAACTCATTGGTTGCTAACAATAATGAGGCCACTACAAACTCAGCCATTCCCTCCGTATCATTTACCGGCACAAGTTCGTCAGAAGTACCAAGTGTAGTAACTAGAAACGAATCAAGCGGGTGCGAAGAGCCTATGGACGTGGAGGATGATGCAAGCTTAAGTCAGTCCTAGTAATCAAATACTTATCATTTCAGCAGTATCTATTAAACTAACTCCTCGGATAGCTTTTTCATTCAGATTGAATTAATCTCGAATGTCCTTTCTGCTTCTGTACTCATTTTGTAATATCCAGTATCCCAGGTCATGAATTGTGACAATAGTAGCAGATTAATTACCAAGTATTTTTCAGAAACAAGGTTTTTAGGGAAACCTTAAGTGTATAGATTTCATATTTCAAGTCGTTACAGAACTTTGTATTTTTAAACTTTGTTACTGATAAATGTATTTCAGACTACAGGGCTATTTTCTAGCCATTTAAATAAAATAAAAATCATGAAAAAAATGATGTTCCTGTTCCAGTTTTTCATTATTATGAACATGATGAGAAACTGCTACAACAAAATCAGTCCTCTCATTCATAATTTTACCGAACCGTTGTTGGCTCACATAGTTATTAGAGAGGATTGTAGTGACTGAATGTCACAGAAGCATCTGAATATGACCTGTGCATATTATCAATGTTACTTAATTAAAATTACACCTAAAACTAAACAGGTAGTTCTATGACATGGATAAAGAATGCGAAACGGGACATGACTTCGAAGTAGTTCGAAGTGAAAGAATAGCTACGAGAAAGTTAGTTTGTGTATTACGCAGTTTCCCGTCAGATTTCTCTCGGTGTCCTTTTCCAAAAACTCAGGAACATTGCTAGTAGTCTTCAACTTCAGGTGCTGCTGTACACAAGACACCAATCTATAATTTTCTCAAGTAGTCTCTGCCTCCACCGAAAATTATCCCCAATGAAAGTCTCTAAAAGGCTCTAAATTCATTGAATAGAAACCTAAGATTTTGATTATGATTGTGATTGTTGTATACCTTCATATTATGGGTTCTTCCAAACTACACGATACAAATATCCGTACATACTGTAGACTTGTAGACTCATCTGTGCTTCTAGTGTGTGAACTCCGAGCACCACCTAATTACTAATCACCCAATATTCTAGGTCACTTAACACTTTGAAGAATCAAATTAGCAAGAATAGAAGAAGCCGTGGAGGAACATAAACATGAGTTGAGTTAATGAAGTGCGAATGAGAGGGCTAATGAGAGAGTGTGGGTGTAAACCACATGTGAGTGAGTTAGTCATTCGTAGGCTACGAACTCCTATTATTCATTGACAAATTGGATGACAGATTTCAATATATCTCAAGTTTCTCTCGACATTCCTCTTTCTTGCCTCACCAATATAACAATCTCTTTCGCCTTCCTTTTCCCATAATGCCTCTTTCTCGTCGTTATACCTAAACTTCAGACGCTTCGCAATTATCATTCATTAATGAGTATTTGTTATATGAAACTTCGAGACGAAGATCAGTTCTTATTGGCCGAACGTGTTGAATTACAGCTTCAGTGCATGCCTAGGAGAGAGGTTCGGAGTATGGAACTGAGACGTTTCGGGATAAAAACTACTTCTTTCCTGGTAAAAGTCTAAAGTTTTCATATCAAATGTGTATTTGATACATAAATTGTGAGGAAAAATCTAGCCAGCTCGGAATAAGGAAGGTGTCATCAAAGTAGTTTAAGTACGAAACCCTCTCATGTTATATTGATGTAAAAAAACAATGACTAATCATGGGATGGCTACACGGCAGTACTTTTGTAAAGGAGAAGCATCATGCTGTAATTTATGTATGGTCGTTCTTTAAGCGGAAAGCTAATGAAGTGGAAAACGAAAAAAATATGTGGTGAGAAATTAGATCTCAGAAAAAGACACATTTTTGCTCGATCTTCAAGAATGATAAAGCAGATTTGTGAACCAACTCCTCAAGCTGTTGTTGGCCAGTCAGAGTTATTATTCTCTCTCCTGCTTGTGTGATGATAAGAAGAGACCATTTCCGAATTCTGTCTGCTGTGCAACAGGGTGGGTCTTCTTTTGTTTTCTGAACAAGGGAAAAAGTTGAATCTATTCTTACATTGTCCAAATCGACTAGCATCCTCGTCTGTATACGCGAGTACTAGTTTTGTCCAATCTCATTTTTTACTCGGACCTCATCCCTCCTCCAACAAATCTTACCGAAAATGTTACCATGATTTGAACTTTTTTATCCATCACTCAACCACATCCAATTCATCTTTATTTCATATTTCAAATTAATCTGTGGCGTGGATTTGTTCAACTTCTGGCTAAATATTTATAAACATCAATAGCAAGATTAATATTACCCATCATACCTTGCTGAAATGAAGGAATAATTCATTTTTCGTGATAATGCGTCTTTTGCCAAACTTATTGTAATCGTAATGTCATAAACACAATTACTCACAGAGCAAGGTTCAAAATATTTGTATGAATTCCCGAAAAAGTTAATGTTTCACGTTCACATCATTTCCTCCTTCCAGTAAATATTATCTTTTCACAATTCAAATTTTTATCTTCAGCCACCCTTGAACGTGTATATGTTATGTATGTAGAATAACTTCGTATACAAACTTGCCATGTAGTTCTGTGTAAAAAGACTAGCTGTTGTGTGATAGGAAGAGACTAAGCTAGTCAGTAAAAACCTCGTTGTCATCGTCCATATCTAATTTTTAGCTGTGTAATTGTTGCCTTGATCGTCCACGAAGCTATTGTTCAGCTTGTAGTCCGAATTTAAGTGTACACAGAAATTTTCACCTACAATGTGCTTGCGTTGCAGTGCCTCATCATCATCCACCAAAAGTTAATCTCTCATCAATCGTTTTTATATTTCATCTTATGTAAAAAATGTTCAGTCATGCAGAGAATACGGGCAAGGGAGCTTGTGTGAGTTGTGTATGACGAGAGATTCTGTACTGTAGACCAATAACCTTGCATGAGACAAGGATAAAACACGCAGAGCTTCGACTTGAGATTTCACATGATGCATTGTAAATGAAGCACACTTACACATCACATGCTGGGTGCCCATCCGATCTTTGAATTTGAATCTTCATTTATGACTTCATACTCTTCTTCGTAGCTTACAGCAATTTCATTGCTGCATAGTCAAAATGCCCATTTGTGAACTACGAGAATGAGAGACTTGAAAGTTGCAACAACAAGAGTTATTCCGAATACTTTGAGTTTCATTCTATAAGTGTGTCTATCTCAATTTTTGAACTTGTCTCAATTTTACAATTAATATCTTGTTGGATGAATAAACCCAAAAACCTTTTGCGCAACATCAAAAGCACATCGAATCATGCAATATTTCGTTATGCCTCATTTTAGGTACATGAATTTATTGTGTTTAAAAATCTTCAAGCGGATTGAAAGACACTGGGACATTGTGCGCAAACAGACAAATACGACATGAGAGATGAATAAGATTCATACACGCTAAATAGGCACGAGTGCACAAGAGACCCTGCAGTTCTCTTAACGCAGCGTTAAATCGCCCTTTTAAAATTTAAGTAGCAGGATATGATGAACCCCTACAAAAAGAAGTTCGGAAATGACCAATTAGTGTTGGCAACTTGGTATATCTGGTTTTAATAAGACTGTCCCATGTGTGTGAATATGAACTTGGAAAAACTAAATGGTCCATGAGAGCCAAGTCGTCCTGTTAATTTGTTAGACGAGAAGAGATCTTCCTTTTCAAACTGGCAGAACTTCAAAGCTAATTAGTTGGTGTGGATATGTTCCATCAAAACTATTTCAACGAGTTTTTTTTACTCCTTCAAAAGAATTCTTGTGTGCAACCATTACGCGACTTTCACATGTTCAATTTCTACTTCTACATGTCTCAACTTCTGTCATCACATCATTGACACCGTTCTTCGAGACAAATAGTAATTGATTCTCAAGTAACTCAACATTCTCAACCTTTCTTCTTCCCTTCTAAATTCTTTCAAGTGACTTCCTTACAGTAGCTGTAGAAATATATGAATTCTTCATCCCCGGTACTTTTAATCTGATTATCACGAAGCAGTGCCTTCAAAGTTCAAAGTATGCAAATGGTACCTAAAATTTACGAAGAGTTTTCTTGTAAAAGTTCGGGGGTTGTTTATTAATATCAGACAACCGGAATACAAAAAATACATTCCCGTGATGTGGATTGGATGTTTTTTTTGTGTGTGTAGAAGTGTGTAGATAAAAGAATAATCCATGATACATATCTGGGAACTTCAACTACTGAATTGTAATTTTGAGTGCACCCTGAGTTTAAAGTTATCAAGTTTTGTTTAGTCTCCAAATAGAAAATCGTGTGGGAGAGGGTAAAGAGAGAGAGAGGATTATATGGAAATAGATAGGATCCCGAGATGACAGAACATTGATGCACTCGAATGAAGAGGCTGGAATGGGTGGATTCTAGATTATCAATTTCTGATTCAACCCGAGAAGCACAGAGGAGTGAGAATGGTAAAGAGATGCAAAACTAGTAAAAATCGTGATATGGTTCTTTACCATACCACAACAATAATTATGGGTTGTCGAATTCAGTAGCTTCATAATACACTGAATGACGCCTACTCACGGATATTCACGCCTACAGCTTCTTACATCCCATCCTCATCTATGCATCTCTTTCAATGGACCAGCTATAAAAAACACAATAAAAATCCTTGTTTCTATCTTCTCCACACATTCAATTTTTGCATCTCTCAAAAGTATCTTCGTAGTCGTTACTTACTCTCTCTTTCAGGCACTTTCAGCCTTACTCCCGACCTTTCAAACGCATCTCTCTCATCTCACGAATTTCACCGACCAACAAGAATGGTGTACATACACGTATAATATATATATATATATATTCCCTGACCAAACACTACTTAATGTTGTATTTAAATTAGGGGAGCTCTTTCGCTTCTTCATCTTCCATCTTCTTCATCTATTCTCTTCCTTATCCCCATCAATATCTGATTAAATTTCCCGTCGATGTACCATTTCACTGTATGCGGAAGCCCCCCACCATCCAATCACTTCTTCACATATCAACCTTCCTATCGAAAGTTTTTCCATCTCTCATGTAAATCTTATTTCGAGACTTGAGATGAGTCAAACTCAATTTTTACCTTCAGAAGCACAATAAACGTGTATGCTTGTGCGTATAAAGTCGGTTCCCTTCGCCTGCTACACAAGCCTTATATAAATTGTAAAGTTGCTACCATCACAATCTACATTATAGGATTCCACCGTCAATCATCGTCCTTTTGATTGCCATTTAGCCTTGTGATTAGCGTAAATAAATTCTAATACACTGCTCCTCGCTTCTTACGTATCCGCTGTCTTCTGAATCTTCATTCTCCCCATATACTTTACTCACTCAGTCAGTCAGTTAATCTTGCTTTGTTCTTTTTTCCATCATACACCACTCTCATGAAAACAACGAACATATTATTACATGCATAATGAATTACACATATTATATTCACATGCAGCCGAATTCATTTTTTAATCAGAGTTGCTCATAAACTTGTATATGAACTGAAAACTCAGGAAACTCAGCAGGCTTTCTTAATCGCCAAGTTGTATGACAAGTCATGTAGATCAACAAGCTCCTTTGGGGTTCTTTTTCTCTAAAGTTGCATGAAAGCCTAAAAATACGCCTCGAAATTTTACATTTCAGACTTGCGATGGAGAGGGACATTGCGTGATAATCGCATATTTCATGCAGTTACTTAAAAAACTCAAGAAACTATATACCAACCAAAATACAATGACAAAATTATTTATTACTACGCAAAGTCCTCAGTTTACAGCTTAAAACTACCCCTAATTAATTAAGTGTTCTCGAAAACCAGTGAAATTCAGGTATTCGAAATTGTAATGCTCCAACAAAACTTCACCCAATGACCAATAAGTAATTAGAAGACTTCACCAACTTACATAACATATAAATACAACACGATTCTGCTTTCCCACATGAAACGCATACATCAACCTCAGATAAAAACCCTCACTGGTGTCATCATCAACGCGGAGAAGGGTTACCCCAAAAAACAACAGAAATAAAGAAAAAGGTTGATCCACACAAAACCTAGTGAACAACACGATCTCTCATGAAGTATTTTAAAAATTCTATTAGTGTGCCCTACCCACTTAATTACAGGTTTCATTTGGATGGACATTAGCACTCAGAATTTGAAATGTGTTTTCCACAGACTTCTTGGTATCATCCGAAACAGAACCATATCCAAAACTCTACACTAAACCTTTCACAAATGAAATTTTTCATGAACGCATGACATAAACATGAAGTTTGTTTCAAAAATCCAATTTTGCTCAACTTCAAATTGAATGTCTGTAAATTCCTAAATGATTAAAACATGGGAAATGCTGTTTCCTCTTTATATACTGATCTTTATTCTCTAATAATGCTCCTATAAAACTGTATAAACTACATTTGTATAGTTTCCACAATTAAAAATTCCTCCTGGCACACATTTCCTTTCGAACTATTTGAACTCTTTCAATTCTAGCTTAGATATCCTTCCATTTCCATCTGCAATAAAAACACATCCAATCCGGCAAGATTACGCACAGCTATCGATGCACAAATGCAGATTAGTAAAAGGTTAAATCATCATTATCCTTCTCAATAGAAGAAGGACACTCACTTATAAATATGATCATCCCCAAAGAACTAAAAAAAGGTCGAATCATTTGTCCCAGCTAGCATCATCTCCCATATATGATATCATCCCAAGATATAATACATAAGAACACTACTGCACATCTTGCAGACTTGTTCTTGAAGATAGTTCTCGTTGGTAGTTGTGGTTCGACTGAGAGTTGTTCGTGAAGTGAGTTGGACACTGTGGAGGACGACCTGGGTGCAGGTAGGCAACTCATTTTGGGAGTGTTGGGCGGAGGAAGGGCGTCGAGGGAGTCCAATGGGAGTTCCACCGTTTGAGGCGCATGGCAAAGTTTTAAAGAAAAACCCCGAAGAGCCTTCCTCTCGTCCTACCCAACAACAAACGTCGACCACTTCAGAAACCACACGGACCACGAGAGAGGCAGCAGTTCCAACAGCGTCGACCACGAACACGGGAGTCTCAAAACTCTCTCTCTCTCTCTTCGCCAACCGAGAAAGCACCTAGTAATAAAAGTTACCGTGTTAAATTCATACAAAACTGCAGTTTTGCTCTTCCATCGAAATCACTGCAATCTCATCTTGTCAACCTGCTCCTGCTTCTGCTGCTGCTCTTCTGAGGGTCAGTCTATCATACAATACAACAACAGCAGCAAAGCTCTGCTGCATATCTCCTGGAATTCCAAAGTTCCGTCGTGTGTGAAAATTCGCCGTGATAAGACTGTTGTTCTTGCCTGCATTGATTGTGATAGTTTTAATCTCTCTCTCTCTCTCGCAATTCAACTGAGATTGTTTGTTTTGTCTCTTTGCCGACTTGTCACCTCTTTGTCGCAACATTCACCCAATTGACCAGTTGACACCAAGTGCTTCGATAAGAGCTTTCCACATTCAATACATCATCACCGGTTTATTTACACATCTCATATCTCTCCCAATACCACCAACAGTACCAATTGATACTCTCTCTCTCTCTCTTTCCATTCTTCCCGTCTCAGCAGATATAATATATCGATACCACCAATATCACCACCGAATACACAATATGATGTTTTATTATTATTGATCATATTCACAATCTCCTCCTGGACATGTTCAGACCATGAGAGTATAATATCACTAAAAAAAAGTAACGACAAGAGAGTGGTCACAATCAAAAGCAACGAGCTCGGTGTTTCAAAAAAAGATTCTCTGGGTTGAATATATTTCGTGCAGAGTTGGATATTTATTTGGTAACAAGTCTTTTTGAGAAGAGAAATATGCGACAGGACAGAAATCATATTCGGTTAAAGATTACAATCCTCTTCACTTCGATATAAGAATGTTTTCTTGAAGGATATTTCCTGAACTGAATTTATATATATAAATATATCGGCATATTCACTGAAACTGTGGAGTGTCATAATATCTCACTTTATCGAGAGTCTCGAGAAGACTTCGAATGAGAAGGTTCAAAATCTCATCACTTATTCCTCCTGTTGAGGTTCCGAAGAAGAGGTCTCAAGATCAGTGTGTATGTGTGTGAAATAAAAAAAGTTGTCGACATGATTATAACGTGTGCTGCGTGCGATAAGGCGATACTAGACAGATACCTTGTGAAAGTTTTGGACAGGTCGTGGCATTCTGCGTGTGTCAGGTGCTTCGATTGTCGAGCCATCCTTACCGACAAATGTTTCACGAGAGAAAGCAAACTGTTTTGCAAAAATGACTTTTTCAGGTACAACCTCACTTTTCTATTCTTATTGCTTTAAATCGAACGTTAAGTTGAGAATTTACAATAAGTATCATTGGAAGGTGTTCATTGTAAAAGACTATTGTAAAGTATAAGATGAATTGTCATGTCTAGAGAATGCCGTGCACTAACGCACGTCGGTTGGGTGCATGGAGAGTTCTTAGAAATACTCCAAGGTTTAGGTTGAGATTTTTGAGATTTTGAGTTATAAAGACCCTTGAGTTGGATTCCTTGTAAGCAAAGTTGGTGTATAAAGCATACAGCATGATGGGCATAGATTTCGGGTAGACAGGTTGGATACATGGTGTCGAATGTCGATTGTCTTCTTGTGAAGAGCACTTGAGTGAGCACTCTTGATACACTTCCGATATTTGCTTGTTTAAATCCCAAAGGCACCGGACCTGTTGTTCAAGAGAGTATTTTATGTTCCTCCAAAGAAGAGAGCGTGCGAGGACATGTTCCATTGTTTGTCAAATGTCATGCATGTCTAGAGAATAAGAGGAAAGGAAGGAAGGGTGGGATCTCAGCTAATCATGTCTACATGAATTCTATCTAGAGAGGAGAAAGAGAGGGGATTATTCAGCAACGTGTGTCAGTAGTTTTTAGTCCTTCACAAGTACAAGGGTACTTCAATTCGTCTTACAAACAACTACATAATCATACCCTTTCCTTCCAGTTATTATATTCTTAACACTTATGCCTCATGATCAATCAACACCCGAGCCAAAACAGCAGGAGGACCCTTAAACTATTATATTCTTATGAGATGATCATTCTCTACTACTACACCCGCATCATCATCATCATCATCGCATTTCTCGACCCTTTCTCTCTTCATCTTTTGAAATTGATCATCATATTTCCTCGAGCAACTGCTCAATTTACTATTACTCTATCATATAGGCTTGTGCACTACATCTTGCACTAACTTATCTGGTTGTTGTAGGGTTGTAACTTCTAGTGGTAGATAGAAAGTATAATACACTGGCCAGCCAAGCCAGCATTTGGACTTCCTTACACTAAACGCACTAAACACACACTCGTCAGAATAAACTGCTACCTGTGTGAAATTTATGCAGCAAACATTGCTCCGCTGGTTACAATAAAAGATTTGCCTTGCTGTACATCATGGGAATTTTACCATTTTACTTGTAGCTCGGAATTGTCTGTAATGGACTACACACTAAACATCGGAGATTATAAATACTACACATATGCATTTATCATAAACAGAAAATTTGTTATAGGTATCATCTCCCCTAGCCATTAAAATTTAATTCCTAAGCTTATAGAATTAATATATACTACACACCAAGTGCATTGCTGACAGGTAGAGAGCAATTATCAATTTATTAAATAGCTTGCGAACCCATCGTGGCAAAAAAAGGAGAACATCCTTTTTGACTGGGAAAGGCTGTGGTTAAAGAATATAATTTCTGCAGTACGTGATATGGTTTGTGTATAAATATTAGTACAACTTAATACGATGATGGTTCTTCCCTTCTTTCTTACTTTTGTAAATAATTTCACGGTTGAGGATGAATGTTGTAATCATACTAATAACGATGAACGCAAGATTTGAGGCTCCGATTATACGCTTATTACTTTGCCCAAGTTAGCACGCTTCTCCCGTAAGGCTGAATTCATCTTGTATTTACTATGCATGTGTTGAGGGTTTCTACACGGCTACTTAATTGTCAATATTAAAAACTAGTTACAAGCATATTTCTATTCTATATAGTACTTAAAGTTTTATTGTTGCTCATCGGTTCGCACTTCGTTCGCTCTCATTATCGCCTACAGCAAAAGCACATGTGTGAGTAATTGTAATGACACCATGAATGCTGTTCTTATTGTGTTTTATCATGGATTATGGAATCCTACATCTATTTTGCTTTGCCTCATCGATAGAAGAAGATAGTAAAATTTGTACTAGCCTTATATAAGATGAGAGCTTACGTAATATTATTTCATATTTGTTCTATACTTGTGCATAAAACTGTTTACAGATAGTACAATGTGAGACGTTAGGTCACCAATCTTCGCATAATAATAGCAGCGCTTTCAAATGTGTTTAGGGAATGGGACTGAACAAACTAGAGAAATAAAAGTTGGTGAGAAGTTGTAGGAGTTTACAGTGGCCGAAACGTGAGAGAGTGATTGCAATTTTCACATGAATTCAGTGTGGTGGTGGTAATCAGAGGCAGACAGAGTTTAATCAATATTCATGAAAAGTAGCAACTTCTTCGGATGTGAGTTTTGTTCATTATCGAGATGCTGATCTCAGGAAGGTAGTATATAAGTGCTGTCTAATTTTATTATGGAAAAACAATATTAATGTGAGGTGTACGAACCCTCCATAAACATTTGGTGGAAAGTAGCATCTTTCTTTGAGGTTGTATGGTTGTTACACTATTTACCAAATCCGGTTAAGTATACGTGTGTACACAGAGGTGTAATTACTCGGGTGTAATTTCTTGTATCAACCCTTCATTTAAAACTCAGGGCTTAGCTACACCAGCCTATAATTTTGAACACCGGATTTTTCTTCGTATCTAAAACGTGACTTCATTCTCCTACTGACAAATTACACTTGCTTGCCACTTCACTGGGCTTGCATTATCCGTCCCTCTCTCCATCTTCACCTGTAATTTGTCTTCATAATCATTCGGATTACTTCATGAGGAGCACAAGTAGATGAAATAATTATTTAAACGGTTGTATTACCGAAATTACCGACCATTCACAAAACTTTGTGTAATACTTTCTCACAATAATATCAGGAAAGGCTTTTTCGAGGGCACTCCCAAACCATTTTGGAGACTTCCCGTTCTTCTTCCTAAATCCTAATTGGTGAGAAGCAATCTTTTGTTGTGATTGTGATATACGAATTCGCACAAACTCATTAAAATTAATGTTGATGATGAGGCTCAAGAAAGCATCTTCGTAAATGAAAAAGCAGGAAAATAAATTACGTGTATCTCATTGCACAATCAAACCTCCTTCTCCTTCTGCGAGTTAATCATCAATCCCACACCAGGCAAACGAAACCTTTTGGGCTCTGCTCGTTAGCTTCATTCTAGATTTTTAAAGCTATGGCCTGTTTGAGTGCACCTACAAGGTCAGGTGTACGTTGATGTCTAATTTCAATGTGTTAATCTCATCGTCTTATTCAATTACTTATGACTATTCACAAATTATAGAGCTCAGTAGTGATCATTTTCGACGGCTTAATAATAAAATTAAGAAGAAAATCTAAACATGACACACAACTGATGCGATTTCAGTACAATTTCACTTTGATCCTACGAAAACAATTTTTGTAAAATAATTGTAATCATATGCTTAGCTCTGCGATATAATAGCGACTTCAAATTCATCCACATGAGCATTATAACTTGAACGAATATAGAAAACATCACATTGCCACATTTTCTATTTTGGAAACATATTTGCAATCTGTCATAGCTTGAGACTCCTTCGTATAGTTTTCATTTAGAGATTAGGGGCTGACTTGGGACTCATATCATTGTTCTAATATGCATTGCACTTTTCGTTTTGATATTGATGCTGATTTTGAAGGTTTTTGAAGATTACTTTTTAGTCAAATCCACTCCATAAAAGTTACCCTGAGAAAAAGAAAACTTTGTGGACAGTTGTTGTAAGTAACAATGTTTATTTGTTGATTTTTTCAGACGCTACGGAACCAAGTGCTCTGGTTGTGCTCAAGGTATCTCACCACACGACATGGTTCGGAAGGCCCGTGATAAAGTGTTTCATTTAAATTGTTTTACGTGTACAATTTGCCGAAGACAATTATCGACAGGGGAGGAGCTTTACGTTTTGGACGATTCGAAATTCATTTGCAAAGACGACTATATCCAAGCCAAACAAGGTAAGAGCGAACTTTCTCCACTCGCGAGGCTTATAAATATAAAGCAGACATGTGTCATATCATCATCCACCTCAGGGAATAGAAAGCAAGGGGACTTTTGTAGGAAAATAGTTGACAAAGATCCGTCCCGTGTTTGCTTACGAAGAAAAATGCTATTAGCATGAGATGGGAAAATGATTGAAACGAGAGGATCAGTTAAAAGTGGATGAAAGAGTCAGACTTTGAGGGCAGTTTATACCACCACTGCCACCGCTATGATCCGATTGTGTGCATTTCCTCCCTCCCAGCACAGTTCTCTCTTGTTGAGACAGATACAAACTCGACTCTGAAGTACCTCTCGTCTTCAAAAGCTTAGCTGCTGGGAGGAATAGGGACTGCATAAGCGGATTAAATGCAAACTAGCATAAAACCGGTGGCTGTCTATTTCACGTATGACATGTGGGGAAATGCCAAATGAGATTCTCATCTTTGTAACATGTCTGTCTCTCTCCAGACTCGTTGTTCTCCAACGACGAAGATGATGATGAAGATGACCTGAGCTTGAACGCAGACGAATGTCGACTAGGACACCACCACCACCACTCCAGTCTGAGTCCCGGAAGTACGTCGCTACCTGGAATGGTTACACCTACCAAAGGAACTCCTTTAGTGGGAGACACAGACGTACGCACTCCTATAACATCTTCCGGTGACAATAGCAATCCTGAAAAAGACAATGGAAATGAATCTGAGGTATGTCAAGTGAAAGTTTATAATGCTCAGCTTGTTATTATTATTATGTGCATGCAGGTCATTCAGATTCAGCATGTAGACTGCGGGTTATTTGCCAAATTTAGCATATGGGCTGTAGTAGTAGACGATCGTTGTTGTGGATTCATTATAATGGTAATAAGATATGAGAATGATTGTATTTGTACGCAGGGTTCGATGGACGCAGATGGTGAATCTAGAGATCCAGGCGCGGAGAACAAGTCCCCGGAGGATTCGTCGGTAGGATCGAAAAGAAGAGGCCCTCGTACCACCATCAAAGCCAAACAGCTGGAAATACTCAAAGCAGCATTCTCATCAACCCCCAAACCCACAAGACATATCCGAGAACAACTTGCCAAAGAAACTGGACTCCCGATGAGAGTCATACAGGTAGTCACTCGAGTCTCACACTTTCGCCTTTTGCATGCCACGACTCCTCATTATACCATCACGAGAGCATATCATTGCATGATATTATTATTCCGACGATCCTCAAGATGATCCTCATTTCATTTCAGGTGTGGTTTCAAAACAAAAGGAGCAAAGAAAGAAGACTCAAGCAACTGACTTCAATGGGACGTGGTCCATTTTTCGGCTCGTCTAGAAAGATGCGAGGTTTCCCTATGAATATCAGCTCCAGTATGGACGACGGTCCAAACCCACCCTTCCCTTACTTTCCTGATGCCAAATTCTCAGACTTCCCGTATGGTCCAGGGGGTGGGCCGGGCCAAGGGTTCCACGAGTTCTTCCCTGGTCAGCAGCCTCATTTCCCTCCTGGGGGAGGTAAGCTCACTCGTCCTCATTTGCATTTCAATGTGACAACCACCAATGTTACAATGTAGCTTCTCTCTTCTTTCTAAGGAAAGCAATGTCTGATTTATCGATGTTATTTGTGATTCGCAGTTCCTGGTCCACTTGATCAACCTGGTGGTATGAATGAGTTTGGTGGCGGTGGACCTGGAGGAATGCCCCCTAACGATGGACAGGGACCCCCAAATTCGGGTGGCCCTGCAGGGGGGTTTATGAGCCAAGGAGAATTAATGAATCAAGCTAGGTCAAGTCCAGATTATATGCCACCAGGTAAGCTAAAGATGGAAGTTTGCCCCTCAGCGTGGCCTGAGTCATCTGGTCTGTTTTAGTGTCCGGCAGTGGAAGTTTCTCAGATCAACAGATAAATGAAGGATTAGTTTGGTGACCTTAATTCATATGGCTGTGACTACTGCAGCAACAGAGGATTAAGTGAAATAGCACATGTACAGAGAGTGTGTTTGTGTCTGCAATTGTGAGCTACTGTTCGTTCCTGCCGTTATTAAGATGCTGAAAATATTTTAGAAGATAATATTGCCTCGTCAATCCCTCTTGTCAAACAAGGATCACATGTTTGTCACAGTCATCTCATCGTACAGAAACAAGTTACACGCGTATGTGTATTGTATGTGTGTAACAGTTCGGTGTGTTCTGTCACACGTGGCCCATGCAAATATTAACTCGCTTTTGAGACACGGATCGAAAGCTCTGTGCCAAAAAACTCTGTACATGGTCGATCTGAAGGAATACCATTTTTCATTGTAACCTTTATATTTGAAAGTGTCAATCGAAACAGATACTTTTAATGCATCTCTTTTTGTACATCAAGGAAATCTTTCGGTTTTCCTAATGGTGATTGTGTTCGATGTGACTTCTTTGTGAGCCCTTTTTGAGAATGATGCGGAAAATACCAAATAAAAGACTGCCAGAGTTTCTGGTAACAATGCATAAGAATCCCAAGTCTACTCACCTTCATTTCTAATTGTTCGCACACAAGCATACACATTATTACATATACACGTACATGAAGAAACCTCTCAACCTTCTGTCATTCATTCACTATCTGACAACCACCACCACCACTGCCTGTCACTTATTCAGGTGACTTGACCTTTACGTCCGTCTGTGACATCTACACCACTGTCCACATTCTAACCAATATGACACATTGTAACAAGTGTCACCCTCAACAGAACTTTCCCATTATTATTTAACGTCTCCTGCCTCCCTGCACATAACCTTACATACTTCTTTGAAGTCCATGTCCATTCCTAAACTGCCATGTCTTTTGTGTACTCTTCACTTCTTCTTCTTTCATCCTTCTAAAGATCCTCCAAAAGAAATGTCAGCATGTTACATCGAGCAATCAAACCGTCTAGAGCGAACACACACACACACACTCACACATCTCAGTCAGTAAGACTACAATCTCACAATCAACTAACCTCAAAGGATTAAAAGAGTAGATGAGCAACCTTTTGGTCAAAAACATTTAAGATGACGCCATGTAGAGACAGCAAAGAACTCATGAGAATGTTGCGAAATTATGAGAGATATACAAGATACACCTACATATCCATATGACATGACAGGCCTCATCTGAAGTAATAGTAGTAGTAGACCAGTCATACGTATATTATATTAGAAGTGAGCAGACACACATTATCATTATTATTATTCCTGTTCATCATAAGTAACACAAATGAGAAGCTAATGTGTGAGCCGTAGTTCATGTTAGATAGAGGTCTTCTGAACACATGATAATTGATATTGTAGAATTTGGTGTAAGAAAGTCGGAATTGAGTTTTGAGTGACGAAGGGACACTTTTGGTTGAATGGAGAGAGAGATGACGTCGTTTGACTCTCTGGTGTCTGAGGATACTTGAGGAGCAAGAGAGTAGAACTAGTCTCGACACACACAATGATATGAAGTTTTATGCTGCCTAAGGAATAAATGCAGAAACGAGGTAGATTCAGGCATGCTGGAGTGTTTGGATATGGCAAAGACGTTCCATCCAGCTCGGATTGGTCTCATCGATTTTCTCTAGCGGAGGAGGAGCCTCTTAACTAGATTTTCTTGGAACGGACCTACAATTTCCAATTTCACCCAAGACCCTTTTTTATGTTTTTCCCTTTGCATCCAAAAGGCGAGTACAGAAAGCTCAGGAAAGTGAAAGAGAAGAAGATGAGCCACTTGCTTCTGGAAATGGAAATAGAGAAAGGTGAGTGGAAAAATAAAGTTCATATGGCATACGCCCTGGATGTCCTAGATGGGTACAAACAACATTTCATACATACGACGTGTATGTGCCTCTCTCTCTCTCTCTCTTCTGATTACCACACCACAGCTTTAAAAAATTATATCGGCACCCTCCCATCTTAACTTTCAAACATCTTCAATAATGTCACCCAAGACTTCCACCACACTAATTCACTAATCCTTCACTGCTCTAAAGTGCTCTACATAAAAAGACCCCTCCCCCAACAAGAACATGCTTCCCCCACAAAGATTTCACTCCAGATTCACTAAACTCATCCTCACACTTATTCTGATTAACTCCTATCACATAACCAGCAAAAGATGCGAGTGTGTTCTCTCTCTATATAATCGCATTAGAAGATGAAGCAACAGAGTCCTTTGCAGATTTTACAACAAATAATAAGTCCCCTCGATCCTCTTCTTCTTGAAGTTCTTGAGAGTGTACAGAATAAGAGGTAGACGCACAAACCAAAACACACGAGAGGGAACAAATGATGAGACTCTTGTACACGGAGTGTGTACATTGTATAGTGAATTGTAGTGTCGCAAATTTCGTGTCGTCTATTAATACACAACCTCCTCCTCTACCTTATTCTCCCACGAAAACTCATCTAATACCTGAGCACAAGTTACACAAGAGACGAAATTGTGTTTCCTCTGTAGAAAGTTTCCTTTCCTAATTGAATTACTCTAATAACATGACATAACGCGTGGCCGGATAGAAAATTTAGGTTCCATCCCATCCTCGAGCTCTTATAGAGTTAAGCTAGCAAACCACCACACACACCTAACTCACTTACAACTTACACAACATCCCTTCTCCGCATGTATACATTCCCCGAAGCAATGAAAATTTCCTGAAATAAAATAACATCGGAAACGGTTGAGGAGAAACTCATTCTGAACATTCTGAAGTACATTTGCCTCTAATGGGAAAAAATTGTGTTCAGACAAAATGAGAATTCCTCCGTGCAATGTTAAATTGCCTCTCTCACTCTTCCACTGCTGTACTGTTCTGCGAACACTTCTCCTCAACTGCTGTTGTATATTAAGGTCTTCATCCAATGTAAATGAGAAAAATTTGCCCTCGTTCTATTCAGCAATAATAATAATTTCACACTAGAGAAGTGAATATTGGGTCTGGAGCAATACTATTGCAATAATAATACACAATGAGTTGATCCAGTGCTGATGAGAGAGAATGTCTGTATATATATATATATATTCATGTTGGTGAGAATTGGTAGTGTGGTGGTACCTTAGGTGGTAGTCACACACACAAACAGGGCAAGTAGATTATTTGTACAAGGCTTGAAAACAAACCACTGAAGCTCAGGATGAGATCATATTCGCTTCAACGCCTCTCCGATATGAGAACACTTTGGCTCTCAAAACTATGCGATTCTGGGTGATTTTAAGCCAGTTAGTGGTGTACAGCACTTCTCTCTCATCTGACTCAACTTGAGAAAATACACGGACGCCAAAACAACAGGGGACTCAAATGCTAACTTCTCTCGTCAATATCGATCTCCAATGAGAAATTCTCATGAATTAATCTTTCGGAAATTCATGTTTCATCTCTCAAACGCAGCTTTATAGCCGGAGGTACACACATTTCTCCCTAAATACCTCGGCCCAGGGTATCTCTCTCTCTCTCTCTCTGTATATTCGTCGTTGAATGCCCCTGACTTCGCTTTTTTATTACCCTTGAATACTTCGTGTGCACTGGGCAAATGATAATAATGCCAGCGAAACTATCACCTCGCCAAATTCTCTATCTCACAACAACTTGTCTGCGGTGCTGAACGGGACATTTGCAGCTGCATACACTCTCATATCCCTTCCAATAATACTTTACAATATTGCTGGAAGAAGCATTCCGAATTCCAAGTTATCCAAATTGTCGAGTTTATTAGGAGAAAATCATGTTAAATGACCTATGCGTTTAATAAATCGGAGTGTACCGTGGATAATCAATTAATCAATCATCCATTGCTTTCTTTCTTGTATGGAAAACATTCTAATTGAATTGCTTGATGGATTGGAAACAAATCACTGAAGCAAATTTTGCCTTTCCAAATATTAATTCTTAGTCCTGAGTATTATTCCCAATAACAAAGCCTTGGTGATCATGAGTTGTAGAGAATATAAAGTCTCAGAATCTTAAGAGAGACACATTGTTTACGAACGAGGCTTGCAAATTATTGAAATTATCAAAAGATCTTTGACTAGACGAAAGTGCACTTAGGTACAATTTTTTTTGAATCCCGTCCACAAAAAAGTGGAGTAGATAAACTTATATTCCTCGAGAAAAAAGATTCAAGACTGCCTTAATTAATATAATAGGTCTGGTATTGAGACTGTATCAGAGATAATAATAATAATTCAAATACCTTCGAGCATAAAGGGAACTGTTACAGAAATATCTATCGTCTTTTATTCTATTCCCGACAGTAGAACAACAAGTGGCTGTACAATTATTATCACAAAGTACGCCAGTTTCTATTCTTTATGTCCTGCTACTGCATTTATGTATTCAACCACTTAAATTCCAAGTTCCTTCGATCCTCAAAAATAGTATGTGAATTACGTGATGTTGCTTTGTAGTGGGATTACAGAAAGAATTCTTCCGAGTAATAGAGATTCAAAAGAACATTTAATAGCCAAGTAGAATGTGTGATTTACCATTCACCCTTATATTTTCATTCCTACACTGTGTTTCATACAATTTAGGCATACAAGCAGGACGACAAGGCTCATCCCCGTTGTTGTACAAGTTAACTATTAAGATTTGAGTAGATATCAAAAGATGATTCCCTTCATCATCGAAGGTGGCAAGAATAAGTGGAATAATGTACTTCGTTCTCAATTGCAGGGAGTGAATAATCCTTTATTATACGAATTATTCAGTGGTCTGGTAGAATTGGTCTCTCAACATAAACACACAGTTCTGACAGGAGCGTAAACATAACGTGAAGTCATTAAGAAAAGTCCATTGATTGAAACTTCCATAAGAATAATACACACGTATAAGAATACCTGTGGAAGAAGTAGCAGAAGCAGTAGCTGATGTGTGGAATGAGTGGTAGTAAATATTACTCTGGTGTAGACGCTGGTATATACACGATTTTGTGCAATTACTCCAATGATTTATTTCGATAAATTACAGTAATCAAAGTCTCTATCAAGTGTACAATTATGTGAGTCCTCCGACCTTCTCTCTCCTCGGGAGCACCATAATCAACCAAATGTGGATTTGATCACGACCGGCTTCTGTCCTGTTGCATTTGCTCATGCTTTCCTCTTTCTTATATATTTATTTCAGCTACCAATTTTGTGACGACATTACACTCTACTCCCACAAACAACATCATTTTGATACAATCTTATCGCGTTCACCTACCTCTAAGATTCTCTGAGAGAGCCGTGAGCATATGGACGCCAATATTACTATATGGGACCATGCCAAACTTCGAAGACTGATCAGAATTTATACGTATTTAGTTCCTGCGTGTGTAAACTTTTCTCTGTGAAGAAAGTTCTATCGCGAAGATACACATGAAACCAAACTTTGTCTCTGCACTAGGAAAGAAAACTTTAAATGTTTATGATGGGTGGCATTAAAATAGCAGTTGTCATTCAAAGCAGCATTAAACTGGCTTGTGGTTTCCTCTTCGCGTGAAAAGGACTTTTTGGTGGTGGATGGACTTTGAGAAGGTGTCACAAAAGGTTTCCCTAAAAGACATTGACAACTTCATTCCAACCAACAACCTCTCTTTTTACTTCCTGCAGTCTCTAAAAGTGACAAACTCGTTTCTCCCGTCTCAAAAGATGTTTCGTATGTGAAGAACATCTCTCACAGTGTCGGTCTTCTCGTCGTTTAGGACCTCATCCGAACCAAATGGATCCTATACTCCTAACATTAGACTTTTAGGTCTCACCTCAAGTCAAAAGGTTTTAAATTGAGTGATAGAACCTTTAAAACCAAAAATCCATGCGTAGCCAACCAGAATACCAGAAATATTGATTACCAACGTATTCATTTCTTTTTAACTGCTTATAGGAAGGTGGGCAGACAGGCTCACTGCTCTCATACATTTCTTGATTCATATTGGAATTGACTAATTATGAAGAAACACATAAGTAGATGACATTAATCGTCTTACAGAATCATTACCACTCACCCAGTTGACTTTGATTTTTCCTCAAAGTACACACACACTCATATATGAAAGACGGCAAACTAATCGTGCCTTGATTTGGTTTCCGTCTTCACGAAACAAAGTTTTGTGTATTAAGGACAAGTATTACAATAAATTTCTAGTGGCTATAGTGAGATCGGAAAGCACTGAAAAGACTCGCCTCCTTGGAAATGAAACATTCTTATTGAGAATCGTGACTTGATTTCGGCTAGGCTCACACAGGTACCCATAAAATTCAAGCCACAAAAAATAAAAAGGGTATATAGGGATACTCTCTCTCCTCTCTATAATATAGCTTTATGAAATAAGTAACATTTATACTAGATGGGAAGCAATAAGTTAATATACACACCAAGTATATATATAATATATATATATATATATGTATGGTCAGGCGAACTTCTCAATTTTAACTTATCTATCTGCCATAAGATAAACTTCAACTCAATATTTTATAAAATCCTTCCTTGTCAAGCTTACAACAAATAAAATACTAGGAGAGATCTCATTTCCAGTGAATCTCCTGCGAAATCTAATTACTTCGTCATCAAATGAATAACATCACACTAGACACATTGATAGTGCTGAATACAAAAAAAATAAAATGTCGAAAATTGATATTTGTGTACCAACGAATGTGCCATGTAGTACAAAAAATACAAAACTACAAGAGATCCTAGTGAATTTTTCAGTGGGGTAAGTCACCGATGCAAATGATACTTCGCCCCTACAGAGAATCGAACCTCAACACTCTGCGTTGTGGACGAAGCGCTATCTCATTTGCCATCGGTAACTTCCCCACTTGAGCATGCAATGTAAACCCTCTCTTATAGAGCGCTCAATAGGTACTGTTGAGTTCACACCCACACACCACTATCTCTGCAATCCCACCCAGTCTATCAACGTATACGTTTCTTAACGTTTGCTACTCAGAAAGCCATCTTAAATTATGAATTACGTTAAAATTAGAAGTCTGGGATTCCAGCATCATGAGACGTATGACCCACGTGATATTGCGCAAATGCTAATTAGCATTTTTAGCATGTTAATCTTCAGATTGACCTTCATTTGAATAAAACCTATACAGAGCTAACTAAGAAAACAGTAAACGTATTTTAACTCGTCGGTAAGAGACTTGTAACTTCACTTGGGCTTACCATATGAATTGTGAATCGCTGTGCAACGCAAAGAAACGATATAAGTTGAGACATTTAAATCGATTTTGTGGAAATGCGAAGAGTGATGGTACAATAAAGGAAGTACGACAAAGACACACTTGCACATTTATTGTTGGTAGTTAAGGTCAATTTTCAAGACCAATGAGCTGGAAAAACCACGCGACGGCTGTACATGACATAACAGATAGTCCCTTCTTCGAAGTACGTTTAATTTCATGCAGTATTACACTTTTTCATACTATTTTTATACTCTGGCGAAGGAAATATATATCAGGAGCCCCTACCGTCTCATAATTATTTTATTCCCATCCACATCCAAACTTCCATCCATACGTACATTCTCTCTTTACAAACATACCGTTCATTTTTTACATCTCTTTTTACGAAGAAAAAAATTCACCATAAAATGCCACGATGTACGATGTTGAACTATACACGATAGAGAGTTTGTATCACATGAAATCAAAGAACAAGTTGTGGTTTAGTCAATAAAGTGAATGACAATTCATATATTGTTGTAAAATGGGTGACGATGAGCTTTCATCATAAAAGTATCCCTGAGAGTTTTTGTTCCTTGGCCGCGATGTAGTTTACATCTCATGAAAAATAGGCTTTTCTCTCGAGGCGAGATTGGATCATGAAGAAGAAGAAGAAGTAGCTTGAGTAATAATGGATGACAAGAGGGAGAAAAACATGGTACTCTCTTCTTATATAAAGTCTAAAAGAAGAAATAATACACACGGAAAGGCAGCCTTAACACCTTTGAAATGAGGACATGAGAGGAAGCAACTCTCAACGATGAGGCTTCACCCCTTTTCTTCCTTTGTTGTCAGCATTCCAGAGTTAATTAAAGAATGTTTTTGTCTCACCCAATGGAGAACGGAAAATTAATCTAAATGCATCACTCGACCTCTTTTGATTGACAACGAAGAGAAAGAACAAGAGCCTCATCGGCCTTGCATATTCTTCGTAATTTTAATCTCTCATTTCAAATATGAAGGAACAAGTGAACAAGCAACCAAGAAATATATAGTTTCATACGTAGCGTGTTGTTGGTTACTTAGGTAAGAATAACTTTACACTTTTGCTCCCACCTTTTATTAGTGAAATCCTTCAAGTACTCATCTATCTCAACCGTAGCACTTTTGATTGTGGCTTTTAATTGAATTCACTTTCATCCATGGTGAATGTACTGAATGCACTACAAGTTGCACTGGGTATTGAGTAGTATATATCAAACTTTTACTGCTTCTAACTTTGAACTTTCAAAAAGTACATTATGCGGCCTTCACCCTATGTCCAAATTCAACTCCATGAAAACAATAACTACATTAAAAGTTACCCGAATTCATAAGATATATACCATAAACAATTAAAAGTCACAATAAGTCTTAAGTTAAGCATAATATAACAAGGGTTACCTTAATTTATGATAATACGCCTTGAACATTCAGACATTTGTTTAAGTTTAAACTAAACTCATAATCATTGCTGGGGTCAATTTATGCCCTTTCTGTAATTTTGTAGCCTTCCCTTCAAATTACGAACACTCCTGGGTAATCGGAATAAGATATTCATGAAGGTGGTCTGCAAAGTGTATAGTGTGAGGAAGTTCCACAAAAGGGATTGGTGAATGTGTCATGCACATAATTGCTGGAGGTTAAAGGAAGAGCAGACACTACATCATATATATGTGTGCGATACAATCATTTGAAAGATGGAAACGATAGATTAGGTAAGTGCGGAGACATTGGAAGGCGACCGTTGGAAGAAATGAATGTGGAACATTCACTGTCTAATGATTGATTACAAACTTGGAGGCAATTAAGGGAACTATTTTTGCGATTATGAAGGGTGGAGCTGATCGAGTTGTGTTTGCATGGCAAGTGTGTGTGTGTGTATATACGCGTATACCAATCCAATCATACATATTGAAAACAAATGACAAACGATAAGGTGACAACAGAGCTCAAAAGATCTGGAAAAGGCTCAAGCTGAGAACTAATCCAAATGTTTCCTGTAAAGTACACCCTTTCCTTAGTGAGCTACAGAAAAATTGATGGATTTGCACGCAAGACATAGTTGAAATATCGCGTGCCCCGATTCTTCTCTGATGTTCGATGTTTCGAGCAGTTTAGTTTGTGACTGAGTTACAAAACAAAGGTTGACCCTATCTGCTGGGCGGACAGACTGCTGGACATACAAGAGAACCCGGATGATTTTCGGACGAAGGTTCACCTACAAAAATACACCCTTTACAAATGTTCATGTTTTTTTTCATAGAGCACACACAAAATATTCGATTCTCGATCACGTCCAGTTGGTCATAGGCCGGAAGAAGACCTTGGATTATTGGCAAAATGTGATGGGGAGACAGATTTGTCTGAGATAGTAACCCGTAACCCGGTGTATCAAACATGACACAACACAGGAGAAAGCGGATCCAGATGCAACCTTCGAGTCTATAATGATTTATTAATTAATGGTCTGAAATTACATCATCATCAATGATAACAGGCCAACTATATAAATGAAAGAGACGACGACGACTGATTGCAGGGGCATGCATTTCCATTCACAACCCTTTTTCTTTTGTTATTTCTAGTCAGACACACGTAAAACACGTTACAATTGATTCCAATTGAGATTGAGAAGCCCTTCCAACTTTAAATTCATCCGTTTTCGTATATTATACATGTCATTTGTACGGTTACAATAATGATCCTCACATAAACATGTATTGTGTGTCTGTATTTCTTACATACTACATACTCACTTGCATCCCTCCTGATGAATCCTTCACGTTACACATCTCATGAATTATCCGTGACTTCTGCGTGTGACGAAGGACCAGGGATTCGATTAATTATGCTATACGCACAAATGCAGCCAAGTCTGGTCGTCCCTACAGACTTCCAACAACTCTGCTCCTTCTACTATAATATTGAGCTCAGCAATGAATCTGTAGTTGCTCTATTTTAAGCATCTCTCTTCACAAAACATCATCGGGAATCATACAGAACACATAACATATTGACCGTAATGAACATGATGATGACGATGACATTTGGTGTACGACCGACTTGCCTTCTGAATTAAGTATACACTACTAGATGGAAAATTTATTGGCAGAGACATGTGTCTTCTTCGGATTGAATGAAACAATCGTAATTCATGTATAACGATGATGGGTGCTGCTGTGCTTTTCGTGTTGTTATATGTTGTGTTGCTCTGTTCATCAAAATTAGTATGACTAATATGCAACCATCCACTGAGCATCATTCAACTCTGTACAAAAAATACCAGTGTGGGCTTCTTCATCATCATCCTTTATTCAGTGTGTAATATGGTGTAGCTAAATGGTTGAATAAAAGTGCCCTCATGAATTTATTTATTTCTCTACACTTTATGCCATTTATCAAACATATTTTGGAGAGTATTGGACAGAAAAACAGTAACACAAATTTGACTGGTTTCCCATCTCATGTATCAAATTAATCGGATTTTCGAAATCCTTAACTAGACTGGAGAATAAATATGTAAATAATTGTTAAACGGTACTTGGAGAAAATTCCAGCGCACATTCGTAACAACCATACACATAATATTATTACAACCTAGATTATGAGACTGCTTAAATAACATGGGAGCATATAATGTTAAGGCCAAAATGCCAAAACCACATTAACCTCACTTGTGAATGCCCATAAAAATTGTTCTCGGACAATGTAATCTAAATTAACACAACACCTGCTGAAGTTTCCATCATTTATTTTGGTGCAGTTTGTGTCATCTCTTGCTTTGTACTTTTAGACAACCTTCCTCATTCACAATTATTAACACAACTCTTTGATATAGTTCCCCCTTAACGCGTTGTTTTCTTCCGGTAGACTTGTTACAAGTTACAACTAACAAACGGTGGTGTGGGTAAAATTCGAAGACCCCATGTCGTGGACTTTGTTATACGTATTTGTGGAAAGGTCATTTTTATTCTCGTTTGTGTTTGTACACTACTACATTTATAATCTCACAAAATTACCATCAGGCCACGTTGGCCAGAAGGACTCGATCAGGACTCTCAACTTCTTGACATTTAACAAAGCACGAGTGTCTATTTAGTCACAAACTGAACAACCACATTTTTCAAACCTTCACCATTCAACCTATTGATTAACGTGTCATGATCTTTCATGAATTGATACCCTATAATATTTTCCACCTCACCCTAATGTATACACTTGGCGTTTCTAATCATAATATACAAAAAAGATTTTACACATGCAATGCGTTTTACTAGTTACGGAATTACAGAAAACTGGAATCTCAAGTGTTGGTACTTAAGTACGTAGAAATCTTAGAATAATACAGTGAAAAATCGTGCATAGTAGTAGCAACTAGATATATGAATCAGACGCTGCTCACCACACAAGAATTAATTTTCATTGAAAAAATAGTATAAACTAAGTAAGCGCATGAATTTTCATCAGAGCTGATCGAATCAAAGGTGCTAATCAACTGGTAATTCTAGTCTAATCTCAACCAGATGAACGACTATGAGCAATCCAAATGCAACAGTATATAGATTTCAGGCTCATCAAGGAGAAAAAACTACTTACTACTGGGAATAGATAAAAATACTAACTAAGATACCTGTGTGTCTATGTAGAAGACGCGTATAGGCACAACCCAAAGTTGGTAATTTGTTCAGAATACACTAATATAGTGAGAGGGCACGTTTGTTCACACAGGAATTGGGATATGAAGAAAAGTTGAGATAAAATCAGCAGATTAGAAGTCATCATCAAGTAGAACTTGAGAAAGGTATTCATGAAATTTCTACTATGGTGAACTGGGTGTGTTTTAGATGAATAATTCTGGGCGGAAACCTCTTCTTCGGAAAAAGGCATCCTTTTATGAGTATGAATATTCTTTCCAATCTCACATACTTATTACACTCGTGTTATATGTTGAGGCTATAAGTTCTATTCGGAAGGATATGAAGCGGTAAGTAGAAGCTCTTTCACCTGCGGAGTTAATTCACTAAATGATCTATTAACCTTTCTTCACGCAGATTTCAGAATGGATGCAGAGTATGTATTTCAAGATACTATACTAAATATTCATTACACCTAGGCATACCTGTATGTATAGTTCTGTTCAAGTCATATTGGTTCTTGATCCCAAGCGTATTCGAGAGATGCCTTGTACTTTCTGTCATGAGGAAAGTTAAGATCAGACACTAAGGGAATTTTACTAAAAAGGTTTTAAAATTAGTTTTCATTCACAATTTGCTGCACAGACCAAGAAACCTAAGAATCAAGTCTTCAACATAATATTGCATGCGTAGCATTGCGTGAATTCTTCGATATTTGTTGAATAGAATCGAAAGTTTTGAATTAATTCGGAGATCAAGGGCGTGCCTATATACTATGCATGTACAATGTACACGTATGCAAGTGTAAGATTCACAGAAAGAGATGTGTTATCGCTGATGTTGTTGTTGTACGTGGAAGCAGTGTAAAATGTTTTGTGAAAGAGACTTTGTGTGATATCTTCAGAAATCGCTTAACCCTTTGACTCAGGTTGGTTGTTGTGTGGGAAGGGTTGTTGTGAATTAAAATGCTAATTGGGGTGAAATGAGAAAGGTCTCTTGGTATTGTTGTAGGGACTGGGAGCGGTTGATCGGTGTTTCTCTACAGGGGGCTTCCCACTGGGGGTCCTTCTCCCTCAAGCAACTGAGAGAGTCTCTAGGGAAGCCTCTTCTTGGACTTCACTCTTGGGACTCCTTCGCCCCACCGTCATCATCATCATCATCGCTCGGAAGAAGGGATGTTTTTGACACACACATATATACATATATATAATATATATAAATACAGATCGGATGATATTACTACTCTTCTTCTGCAATGAACGATCATCATTGCGATATGATGAATCTCCCTACGGGTAAAGGTTGTTCGGTGAATTCGGGTAGAATGGTACATACTACATACATAAGGATGAAGGAGCAGTAGTAGAGAAACGGGAACGAGCAGTCGGCCGCAACCAAAGTTTGTGTTGAAGGCAAACATTACATGACTGGCTGCTGTTCATATCCCGAAACCGAAATCTTCACGCAGTGCAGGGAAGCAGGAAAGTTTCGGAAAATTACATTAGTTGTGAATTCCCGTTTGAGCGTGTAACAGGTTGTACAATATGAATCCCTACAGGAGTGTTGCAAGCACTACGAAACCCTTATGTCGCTCTGCGGGATTCTCAATCCTTTTTCATGCAATTGGATTACTACACGATGATGATGATGATGACTCTCAGTCCTTTTCAACACTCATCATCATTTCCGAGTTGCTCTTGTGCACCTACTCCTCCCTCTGCCCTTTCATCCCAAAGACTTTATCAATGACACTTTAAATGACTCGCAAGACGAAGGACACTCGCTACATTCTTCCATTCAATAGGAAGTCCCCACCTTTCTTATTTGCAGTCCTCTCATCATCAGACTCCTTGAGTTCATCTCATTTCTTCAAACGGTCGAAGACATTGCAATAAGCTTCTGTTGACTATGGAATGAATCGATTCCACATTAAAATGAATCATTATCCGCGTTTTCAAAGGAGAAAGCGATTTCATGTTTAAATGATGATGCAAAGAGAGAAAAACACTGAGCTTGTTTCTGGGCGTTACATGTGAAAGCATAAACAAGGAAGTATTAAATAGTTGAACTGTGATCGAGTGAATTAAAAGCCATGTCATTGAAAGAGATGAATACGTGGAGGAACATTAGCCTCCATACACGCCTGGTAGAGTGTGACTGACACAGTTTTGAACGGTCTGTGGAACCGATGCCTGATGCTGGTAATGATGTTCTTCGTTGAAAATAGCAGTAAGGGCTCCCCAGTTGCATGGCCCCCCTTTGATCTTACTCATAACAAACATCGAGCAGGTTCCCGTGATAAATTGTGCTTTTCTCTGTGTACTACAACGATAACAATGAGTTCTTCGTCTTTTCAGGGCGGTGAGACTGTGAATCATCACAACAGACACCAGTCAAGAGAACAACCTCATTAACTTTACCTTTACCTGCCAACATTCAGCGGTACACCTTGATCGCCAACGGTCTGTCCGAATTCAGGGTCATGTTATTAATCAATTAACTTCCAAATTCGGGCAACTTCCCCCTCAACAATTCATAAACAAAACTGCACACTACGCATTTCTCATCCACATCAGTGTCATTAAAGCAATATCAGAACAACTGATAATCATCCACTGTAATAAACTGCACAAAATAAGATGCATTTGCCTCACATAAACCATTTTAAGTTGAGCAATACTTTTTAGTCCTGCTGAGAAGAGAGACTTTCGAAGGGTCTCTCATACGTGGAAACATACAATAAGGAAGGTAAAGGTAAAGTAGCACTGTCGGTTTGTTGGAGGAAGGAGAGACCAGCAAGTTGGTAAGCATTACAATGGCAATAATAATGATGGGAAGGCTGGAAGTACTTCATTTATCCGAGGGAAGACATACGTTAACTTTCCGAGAGAGAGAAAGACAATTAATGACTTTGAGAGTAAAAGAATGAGCCCCCAATATCCACCTCTCTCCTTTATAATATCTGCCAAGCCATATAGTAGTTAAGAAAAGGCAATTCGAAATTTGTACGTAACCTCTTATCCTTAGAGCACATGTTCTCCGAGAGAGAGAGAGAGATAGGAATGCTGAGGAATAAGGAGGATGGATAATGAAAACGTGACCTCTGAACTTGGTGGTCTTTATTTTTAAAGCGTGTGCTCGCACCTGGATAATAGTTAAACATATTTTAACGACGTTACACACATAAATTCGCACGGCGGCCTATACCTCTCTGAGAATCATTTCTGAGGGACATGACGTCTATGATTTCACATGCACTCTCAAAAGGTTCGAAGGATTCATCATCACATGTTCTTGTTTATCGCCAACCTTCTCCTTCCCCAATGGTCGTGGTTACCTGAACTATATATAAGAGTGCAATGATATTTTAAGACTCAACTGCCCAAGTGTCTTATCTTCTACTTCAATACCCATAATTTTATAATTTGTAAGTAAAAAGGAGGAAGGTTTCACCTACTCCCATCCAT
>Ga0194135_10000104_pt1 | contig 47665 bp, 47 predicted proteins | sample LitLau_LLRF_2013_FD_134024 | JGI IMG/M metagenome (GOLD analysis project Ga0194135, IMG submission 134024) | Freshwater sediment microbial communities in response to fracking from North America - Little Laurel Run_MetaG_LLRF_2013 (version 2) | ecosystem: Environmental > Aquatic > Freshwater >...
GTGGGAAGAACTCAATCTCTGTCTACATACAAATTAAATTTTGACACTTTATTTCGTTAGAAGTGCGACTAATGGTGTGTGAATTGAAAGTCTCTAAAAGACTACTAAATCTACTTGTTAACTAGAAACCTCTTAGTCAGAATTAGTTTACCCTTTTTCTCCCTTCTGTACTTTGTTCATGATTCATTCTCCTGTTTCCATATCAAGGGGAACGTACCTTTTCTCCAAATCAACTAATTTCTCCGGCTTTTGTTTCTCCTCTTAAGGGTGCATCTCAATCAGACTTAAGATTAACAAATCTTCACAACTTAAGTTATCCGCATCTCCCTTTCCACTAACATCCGCATAACTATCAGGGAACTCTTACTCGTTCAGATATTTAAAGTATATGCATTCTTTGCACATTTTAAAGCTTCATTATACACAATATTCACCGCCGTAAGTGTGTGCAACGTGATAAGTAGCTTTGATTATTCATTCCTGAGATTATGAACCAGATATTTGGCAGTAGTAGTAGCCACACTGCCCAAATAAGGATATTGTAAATTTCCACTTCTTACATATTTATTGATTGCGGTTTAAGACAAGGATATGAACATGTGTATAATATGATGACCACCTGAGAGAAATTCATTTACGATCAAACAGATGAAAATTCATTTATGATGGGCAATTTTTTACCTCGTTGCTCTGAATCAATTTACTTTTACAAGGTCTGTGAGTTAAAAATTCCTAAGCTCAAGTTTATAATATAGAGTTTTGTTTGACCACCGTCGTAGATTCATTAATGGGATTACCTCGAGCCTCCTCACGTACTCACGAATGATCTTTTAGTTAGTTGCAAGTCGTGTCATAAAACTTCAGAGGATAACTTTGTGCAAACACATTGCATCTTCAAAGTCTATTAGAATAAGTTTCGAAGGAAGGAAGATTGCGAGAGTCTGGTTGTCATTATAAAGATTGACGGAGAATTCAATTTAATGCTTTAAATGCAAAATGAAACTAAACGAATTTACCATTTCCAAAAACTCATCTTGCAGGCGTTTATGGATTTCCCCAATGAAATTTCTATTGATCTGGCGTAGCTTTTTCTTTATCGTAATATGATGAGACACTTTGAGACACTAGAGTTACACAGATTTATATATAGTTGTTTGCTGTTTCTTGTCACATTCGCGTATTTTAGTTAGCAGGTCTTAGTTGACTGCAATTTTCCTAAGTAAACTTCACCAACACAAAATGATAAAACTGCTAATTGAGAATATTTGAGAACGTGTTCAGTATATTGTAACAATACGGCAATAGTATCGAACAGGACTTGAAAGTCAGAGGGAGCAGCAGAGTGAATGAAAGTCCTGTAAGTATTATTTATGCTCCCAGTTCAGGAAGAGCGCAATGAAGTTCAGTCGAGAAGTGAGGAGACAAACAGTCTTCGAAGTATGAATGAATGAAATGGAATCACTCACTCCCAATCAACACTGCTCACTAAGTGGTCATTGCATCGATGATGTATTATAGTAGTAGGTCGGATAAGGGATAAAAGGGAAACTCAGGTCTTTCCCAGTGACGGGAATGTGCATCCCTTGTATAGCAGGGATATATATTCTAGTCGAATTGTCTGTACATGGCATGAAATAATCTTCTTGACTTTACCTACTTATTTAGAATGTAAGTGACACGACTTGGGACACATAATATACAAACTATTCACCAATATATGTAGGTACGAATGAGAAGGGCACTCTTGTTAGGCGATGAAGGGACAGAAAGAGAGAAGAAACCCGAGGACCATTGACAAACAGTTAACCAAGTGAACTGGATACGGTTTGGTTTCCTTTTTCCATTCGAGCTATTCAATTGAAAGGACACAGACAGCTGGGCAACCTACAAATATAATAATGGTCGAGTAATATGAAATGGATAAAGTGAGTGGCTTTTCATTCACCCGGAGCACGAATAAGGAATGACGGGATGTGTGATTGAAGTAGCTCTGCAAAAGAGTGTGGTACGCGACTTAAGGGTCCTACTAAAGGATGACTTGACTTTGGGCTTTGTGCTACACTCTCTCACTAAGCCTTTCAATGGTGTGGCATCGTCGTGGACCCCAAAAAGAGAGACGTGTCACTTTATATCCTATTATGATGTGTCCTTTATTGTATCAATTTCTATATCAGATGAAAAATTTAGATTATGTTCCCGACTAACGCGCTCCTACTTATACTACTGCTTGTACTCTCCTCATTATATTCACAGATTCACTCTCTCTCATCTTTAACATCACCAATACACATTACAGGGTCCCTGAGCCCTTACTCATTCTATGTATAGTAGTACCTCTCTGTAATATCCATCTAACTAAAAAATATACAATCCCAACCTCAATCAGTCCTCACCTTACATTTTTCATGCTAGTTCTCCATTACGTTTTTAGCACCCTAATGTGCTGACAATTTCGAGAATAACCCATTGTGTCTTTTCAAGTCATCTCTTTACAATTTGTAGTTGATAAACGGATTTTCCCTATTCCTTTCTCATTATCACTCTAAACATGCTGCACTGCAATAATATAACCGGTAGATCATTCTCAATCTGTGTGTTGAGTTTAATCTTACGATTAAACTCACAAATAAATACGCGTACCTGATTGCATAGAGAGATAGATTAGCCCAACTAAATTATGTTTGGCCCTTTTTTATTATTAATCGTAGAAAGGGTAGACGTAGCATGATGACAACTTTCGGAGAAATTTCTTAAACTAGTTTTTAGATCGTTGAAGCATTTTCTCAATCATTAAAATGTTCCTGCTCACGGCAACAAATTCACCTTGGGATTTACAAGATGCATATAATATGTATGTGTTGCAAAATAGCAATGCGCCAGCTTTGGAACCTCATAAATATGATTTCTTCCTTCAGAAACCTTTGCATGTATATATAAAGATGCATATACATATATATCTGGATTAACGCTACACATTCATTACTAACTTATACTGATGCTTCTGCTCTAGTAGTCTCGAAAATCTTGAACCTCTTTTGCTTCTTTGCAGTTGTAAAAGAATTAAGTGCGTGTATCTCATGGAAATGTGTGTCTGTGTGAGTGATGATGGTTTACCGAAGAAACGCCACGGTAAGTGAGAATGGAAAAGATGAAGAAGAAAAGGTAATACATTTCCACACTCATTCCTCATTTTATTTGAACCGACTTGTTTTATGACATGTTATCTTAGTTTATCGCGCTTTTTGTTAATCCCTTGAAAACCGACTCACTTCACTACAAGCTTTAAAGGGCTTAATCTGGACTAGAGTAACACACACCATACCCATGAAGTAGTCGGAGGAGTCAGTAAACACAAAATTGACAAAATGAATACACTACACAGCTCCGGCAGTCGTGGTAGCTCTTCATATTTTTCATGGCTACTTTGGTACAATAAAGTCATCTACACTTTTCATTTTACTGCATTTAATATTTCACTTGCACTACCAGACACACACACACACTGTACAAATCTCTTAAACTCCTTAGCATTATTGCATATATATGGAGCAGCTAGGAATGCGCGCATCTGAATTTCACCGGCAACATTTTCTTGCATGATGATGAGCATGTAAGGAATTCTTTTATTATTCCGTTTACTAAACGTCGACATTGTAGCCATCCTTCTGAACCAAATCTGATTCATTTATCCAATTTTACTTACATCAATTATGAAACCGGGCTTATTGTTAGTGTTGCTGAGAAATCCGCGAAATTTTGATGATATCCTCCATTTGCATTCCTTCAAAAACCTCATTGGTTATAGGGACCTTAGACTTCAGCCAAAATTTAATTCTCACAATACTTATTAGGGTAACACAAACTAGATTTTCCTGCAAGTACAACTACACAAGGTTTCAAAAGAAGATAGTTTTAAACATGAAACACCAACCAGTAAGTTGCAAAAGAGCATATGTATTTCATCGCAAAAAAGTCAGTTTAGAATTCTTAGGAGATATTTTTGCAGGTTTGTAAGTCATTTCACATGTGAACAGAAGAGTAGTACAGAAGTGGATAGGACGAGGCAACAACAAGAAAGGAGAGGAAGAAATGATTTCACTTCTCGAGAAAAGAGCAGCAGTAATCCTTTTTTCGCAAAGCGTCATTTGCTTATTTATGACTTTCTAGCATCGTAAAAATTGCTTTCAGTTTTTAGCGTCGAAACATCTTGTCCAAACACAAATCTTTTCGTACATTTTATTTTTACTAACTTGCGCCACAGCAGTAAGAAACAGTTAACAAGTTGTTAAAAGAATAATTTAAAATTTTAGAACACTAAAGCAATATGTATATATGGGCCGTGAGGAGTATTTTGTGCCATACACTTTAAACAATTTTAAAAGACTGAAATTTTGTGTGACTTGACTCATGCCAAATGGATTGAGGTTGTTCAGGCAGAAATGCTTTTTAGTCCAACTTATTATATTGGCTTGTGTAAAGTGTAAGCAATGGCTAATAATAATATATTATATTGTTATAGACAATTCATTTAGTCCATATAGTGTACTTACACGGTCTTGTGTATATTAAAATACACTTATTTTACGAAAGCATTCAGCAAACTGTACTTCAAACTTCAAATATCATATTTTGTTTTAGCGAAAATAGTTACATGGATTTGCGTGTAAAATTCATATACTTTTCCTCTTTCAGTTCTCAAAAACACACCTTATAATGAAATGTGCTTTTTGAACCTCCAAGACTTTTACGAGCTGCTGCTTAAAATTTAAGTATAGAATTGCTTTCAACTTGCAGAACTTCTCATTCTCAATCTCTAAAAATGGTAATAGGTATAGGCATATAATATACGTCTCGCTTGACTGGCCATTTTAATTTTATGCTTAGCGCAAATAATAAAATGTAGCACAAAATAGATATACCGGTTAATTCTTACTTCAAATCTGAAAGTTGATTAAACTTTGTGAAATGTATTTTGATAAGTAATCGTATTCCAGGAATTTTTATCGTCGACTCGAATAAACTCCAGTCTATGCTAAAAGTACCACCAAGTACCGGCGAATTCGTAAAAAGTAACAAGTGCCTAAACAATCGTGCTCTAATCTCCCAGTCAATTTATGACGCATGCATTACATATAAACATTTTTAAAATGTGAATATCAACATAAACTGCAAAATGTACTGCAATACACATATCTCATTTACTTTATTACGGTGCGATTGCACGAGCTCCTTAATTCTGGAGGGATTAATTTGATACTTCATCCGCAAAATCCTTTTCATTAATCCTTTATAAATGTCATGCAGTTTGCATACGGATTGAGGAATTTACTCTAACTTTAACGCTGAACTGAAACTAACTGATTCTTTTGAGTACATTTGATAGCTCATTTGTGTATCATTTTGATTTACATACGCCGGTGCAATAGTACTCTGTGCAAAATGCAGTGTCTAGTATCTGCACGATAATAATTGTCTACACAAGCTGCAATAAAGATTGTGTGAAGTAACCTCGCTGATCTCTTTTTAATAAATGGGATTGCACACAGATATGAGATTTTTAAATAAATACTCAAATATCATAAGATTAAAAGTTTATAACAAAGTTGCTGTAGTTTGTGTTTAAGCATCAGACGATGAGATATCTGTGATTTGTTCTGTACTACATGAACAAGGTGGACGCTTCAATATAAAGTATAAAAATTCATGCAGAGACCTGGATGCCTAAAACTTAACTTGAGTGTGAAATTGAAACCCTGTTGTTGTTGAAAACAAAAGAAGTCCCTTGAAAAGTCAAGCGCAGGACCTCCATGCATGAAAGTTTCTAACAATGTCGCATGATTGACACTTAACACGGACAACAAAGACCACTTACTCTGTCACTCAGTCCTGCCAACTGAGATTTAGAGATTCCTCTCGTTGACTTCAAACAAGAAGCGTACACATAAACACTTCCCCATCCTCACGAAAGACTTAAGAGGATTAAATATACGCGATCGCAGTATGTGTGAAATTTTATCCAAATGTTGTACTCTGTGTGTGTCTTTATTTATCTTTTGTCCGTCGGAAAAGTCCCTTCTCTTTAGCCTATCTACTGTTATGAATAGAAATGTCATGTTTCACCGAAAGAGGAAACATTTTTGCTATCGCCGCCGGTTACTTTACAACCTCATGTCAAATGTATCTGTGTCCCTCTCCTACTAAAACCATGAATACATTGACCATGATAACTGCTGTGACCTTTCGAATTTACGCTAAACATCGAATGTAGACAATTTTGGAACTTTTTTGTTTTCATCCGTATTGTCTCTTACCCTTCACGTATATTCCGCTTTCACACATTTCCGCATCTTTGCGTGGGTCATGACCAGAAGATAACCACACCCGTCTACACCGACACTTCAATTGTACGTTGTAACAAAGTGTTTAAAGAGTGCCCTAGAGTTACCCTAGCTTATGAAATGCTGACCATTGCTTCAAATAAAAAACAAATAAAACATCGTAATCAATCTCAAACTATTAGAATATCATTTAGAGATTATTATTGTAAAATAAAGCACACACATAGCAGAACTCTAATTCTAAAATTTAAAAACATTTCTTAACATCAGTTACAAAATAGTTACACGATATCATCTATTTCAAAGCTTGAAGTATTTTTACACATGGTTGGTTACAAACATACTTTTAAAAAATGAACATGTAGCAACAGAACTCATTGGTTTGCATTGTATGAAAATAATAGTCATTTTGGAACAATATTTTTCTGTGGATCGCATTGGTAACGTTGTCTAACAACAATATGAGATTTTCGTTAGCTGCTTCCCCGTACAATCTCACTCGACAGCGTGGCATCATAATTATCTGTATGAATATCGGATTGCTGCTGCTGTGACTCCTCCGCATGAGTATCACTTTCCTCTGAAGGAACTCGGGAGTATCCCAGGAGGCAAGAAGTCGTCAGAGAATCACAACCTCCATCTCGTAGCTTACGAGTAACCTGAGTGAGTCTGTAGCAACGGGAAACAAAGTGTCTTTAGAGAGTGAGCATCGCATATGACTTGAGAATTATTGGACAGGACACCATGAAATAGACGCCAAGCACTGAAAAGCAACTGTTACGACGTCACAGCATCTCAGTTCCATTGGTCACTTAGCGCCAGTATCAATTAGCGTCATCAACCCTGCACCGTCAATCCCCAGAGGTCCCAATATTTTAGAGAAGTCCACCCGACCCATTTACCATCACCAAAATAATCTACAACTTTCACCAGACTACACACCAAACGCCAAATATCATCTTTGTCACTAAACTGTAAACTAGGGAAGAAATTACTGGAAACGTTCAATAAGCAGTTGGTCGACTTGTGTCACGAGATGGCTAAAACTTTTATTTTACAAACAACTTTTGAACACCAATTATCGAATTCTTATATATTGGACTTGAAGTCCTTGATATCTAGAGATGACATTTACATTAAACCATATTAAATTTCTAAACACTATAAAAAGAGCTGCACATTAAAAGTTTTAATTAAACACCGGAAATTTAATGTCATGTTTAACCGAATCAATTTACGAATCTGCTTGTTCGGAGCAGGGTTAAAGCTCAACTATTTATTCTAATAATGACTAAATAATTAGAATAAAAATCTTACACTAAATTCTAAATCTTTTCTTTGCTACACCTCAAGAGAGATTTTTAAAATTCGGAGCCTTTCATTTAACTCATATTGGTCGAATCCAGTAAACCCATACTCCGATTTCCACATTTTCTACTCACAGACACCTATCACAACCTTGAGCACAAATTACAAAACATCTATGAATTTTAGCTGATGTCTGATAGCTGACGGCATAAGCATTGTATTGAATGGCCTCTTGAACTACATAACTTACAAGAAACAACATTTTTAAGCTTTAAGTTTTAATTGACAAACAATTTTAAAACGACTGAGGATTGTTAAAACCTCGCTGTACACACACCATTAAGAACAATGGCTGATTTTATAATAGTAATAGTAATATAGTAAACAGTACAAAGTACAAGTAGCAGCGATAATTTTAGCTCATTTGACACAACTCGTTGACTTTTCTATGAAGTCTGCAAGATAAGTTTCCCATTAAGCAAGATTAAGACAGTGTAAGTACAATACAACCAGTTATCGTATTAAAAATAAAATGCAACGGGTGTCATTGAAAAGACGACCTACCCTAGGAGACTAGCAAGTAAGATACTGATTCCTCCAAATGCGATGGAATGAGTTAAGTAATTGGAAACTTTTCCAGCAGAACTAGTTTTTCCATCGGTAGATTCACGGAGCTTATCTCCGTATCGGTTCATAAAATCTAATGCAACTCCATTGGTCCATCCAAATCCAACGACAACTTCATATTCACCACCTCCACCTGGAATTCCAACGACGGTCACGTCGTACTAAAATAAAGGGTCATGAAGAGTTTTTTTAAGTTCTTGTTTCCAAGTATTAGAATATGCGCACTTCAAATTGGGGTTCTTTCGTGATATATACCTTTTCAAACATCTTGCCAACTTGCTTGAAAGCTTTGTAATTGGTAGAGACCCATTTTTCTGCGAGTTCCATGGCCAAGGACTGAGCTTTAGAATTTCCTGACCGATCTAAAGCTTCCACAATCAAGTGCTGAAGAGGTGCCCATCCATTTGGAAAATCCCATTGTTCACCAGGATGTGCTAGACTAGTAGGTACTCCTCCAGGATACACCAGAGCTCCGACTTTATTCATGTATTCCATCACTCGTAGGACATCGTCGGGAGATTTCTCTGCTCCAGCCCAAAGAGGAGAGAGGTTGGACGGGTAGAATTCCTTTCGTAGTTTCAGATTTATAATGTCAAAGTCAAACCAGCACCCCTCTCCTTCATCCCACAAGAGCTCATTAATAGTTGTCTTCAGTTGGTTCGCCAAGTTCTCGTATTTGGGAGACTTGGAAGGATCGCCAATCTAATGGTTCATTCCATTCGTTTAACGCATCGCCGGATTTTTATATCAGGAATGTTTATGGGAAAGTCACAAGAGTTTACCTGCATGTAGAATTCAGACATGAGCTTCGCATTCAGTTGCATGAACGCATTGAGTTCCACCGGAATGATATCTCGAATTTTAGTGTGACTGAGGTTGCCTGAAGTGTTACACATGAGAAAGATGCATATTAAAGAGACTATACGTGTAAGTTCTAGCCGACATGAGAAAGAATCAATTGTAGATGACATAAATTACCTTTGACGCCTGCTGGAGGCATGTACCATCTTGAAGAGAAGTCCCAACCGGATTCAGCTCCAGACTTGAGATTAAAGTACAGTTCGTCTTGTTCGGCCTCTGATAAACCTTCCGCGAGTTTGTAATCCTCCCTAAAATTAAGTATACAGAGCGTTGTTTAGACCGATTAAAATCTACGTGATGCTCATTGCCAAGAAACTGCGGATGAAACTACTCGCACACCTATAAGACTCTGGCCGCGGTCCAGTGTACTCGACATTGTATCTGAACACTTGATAGGACTTCCCATTAGTTTGGACAGTGTAGAGCCGATTTTTCATCCAAAATTCAAACTCCTTTTCCAAAGCAGGCATGTTGCTCTTAAGGAAATCAATATTCTGCGTTGCATCCAGGTACAGCTTCATCATTGGAATAAGAAGTGGAGGCTGAGACCTCCTGAAGTATACTCGTCCCCCGTTGGGTACGTAACCGAGTTGGTTTACCATTTCAATGAAGTTCTCAAGCATTCCCTTTACAGTGTTGTTCATCTCAGAAAGAAGGAGTCCTTTCATGATCCAATATGAATCCCAGTAAAAGAACTCTCGAAATCGTCCTCCAGGTACGATGACAGGGTGAGAAGTGTAAATCATCGAATACAGTTCAGGTCGATCCCTTACTTCATCCTTAATCTTTCGACCGAGCTCTTTCCAGTAAGAATGGATTTTGGTCGCCCACGTTCTCAGTCCCGGATCCGAAATGTTCTTGAGAAACTTTGGGTTCTCGTGCCAGTCGTCTGGGTTCCATGGCTCAAATTCAGAACCTTCCTTGTCAAAATTTGAGTTCACAAAAGTCTCCAAGTCAGCTTTGCTAGGCTTCTGTTTGTGCTTCGCCATCAAGTCATCAAAGTTTTTTTGTATTTGATCCGGAGGAAATTTCAACTTCATGTCAACAAAGGTCTTTGAGTCCTTGAACAATTCAGCCATTTGAATCGTATGAAGAAGGGGGCCATGACAGTATATGTTACTGCAAGCATCAGCAAAATACCAGTTGTTAAAATAATGACACGCTAACGTGCATACAATTACCAAAAGGTACTTTTAAAAGTTTGAGGGCATTGTGAGAATTTGCATGCAACTGATCGATTCGTTGTCGTCTCGTTTATAAGCAGGAGACAGAAATCTTATCAGTCTCTCATTCCCCTTGTTTCATGCAATTCTAACCCGTTATTATCAAGCATTCAACCCATAATTATACCCAGCCAAAGTCACGGATATTCCTTGTTGCTTCTGTGGTTTGATCTTTCATATTATTTGATAGCAAGAAATACTCAACATGCAAAATATTACTTCTCGATGCCAACTGTGTGTATATTTTGAATTCATCACAACCATAAATATTGCAGTGTGTATCTACCTACTCGCGTCCTTCAGTAATTACGTGTATACAATGTTGTATACATCTTCGATCTACGATTGACCAATTATATAAAAGCTATTCCAAAATTTCTTACTCGCAAAAACTAGTTCGCAACAGGAATTTATGAAATTCAATTCAAAGAACGGATAGGTAGTTTAGAAAGAGAACACGCTAAAAGATTTACAGCATTTAGGATGCACATCAGAGAAGATTACGCTAAAATATTTCCTACTTCGGGACTGTGAATTCCCTTCTGAATTTAACGTCATGGGAAATCGTGTCATTTCCATAATCTGCTCTTCACTATAATCTTTGCTTTATTACACTGGAATGGAACTGTATTATGTCTGAGTCACTTTATATTTCTGTGACCGTAAATAATTTGTACAAGTGTTTTTGCAACTTACCTGTCACAAGGCGGATGGTACTTCGATGCAAAAGTAACTCCGAAAAGAACTAAGCAAAGAATACTGACACATCCTGCATGATCCATATTATATGAATAAGTGTTGCTCAGGCTTAGAGGTTCGTGAATTCGTATACTTTTGCTTGTTTTCAATCAGCAGCAATGTATATGTGCAACTTGACTGGTGTAATACTGTGGATTACGTGGGCTCGGATTATTTTTCAATTGTTTCAGTAACTTCAAATAATATACATCCAGGAGGTAAGTAGTCTTCGCTATCCCTCAAGACGTACAGGAGAAGCTTTAATGTCGGAATAAGAACTTGGCCAGGAGGCCTCCATGCTTATGTCAATCCGATAAAACTGAAATTTAGTATAGTTTACAGAGTTTTAAAATTCCAAGTAACATGCTCGCAAGCCTCTAACTGGGAAGATTAAAGGCAGAAATGTCTCCTGGGCAGATTTATGGAATGTAACCTTTCAATACCTTTATTATCTCTCTGAGGATGAAATACGTGTTATCTCTTACTATCAGCTACCAATATATTAAAATAATATTTGCAGTACAAGTACAATCGATGATCCCACCCACAATAACGCACGTTTTCTCAGAACCTACAAATGCGGTAGTCATCTAGTCATATACTTGTGACATACATTATTTAGACTCACCAAGTGCGAGTTATGTATTTAGGCAAACCATGCCTCATTTTTTTTTACTAAATATGAATTCTACGTCACGTTATGACACTTGAATGACTCGAGATTTATTTATTCTTGATTGTGATAAACTCCATTTTCCTGTCTAATGTTTCCCCAAGAAGTATTTTATGCAAGATCATGCCTTACGGAATCTGATGGTTTCAATTTCAAGGAATCGTAAGTAGTAGTCACTCGCTTTGACAAGATAAAAGATACAAAACTAAAGTTATAAATATATATACACGAGTATAATATAGGAATCTATATCTACACGCGAAAGTTTAATTTGAAGTTCTACAATGTAACTCAATTCACTGACAGAAAAGTTGTAAAGATGATATAGGAAACCTCTCAAGAAATAAAGTATCTCACTCAAAATACAATCAGAACTCAGAACTGCCATAATTCTCTATAAAAGATGCAACTTTCTTAAGAGAGTGGAAAAGTTTAGTAGAACATAGAGAGAATGCTTTTCAAAAGGAAGAAGATAAGAGATTTTTGTAAGAAAACTCTCAAGATGAACACGAACATACCTGAGTGTGTGAGTAAAAAGACGCGAGCAAAAAGAAACTCCCGGATGAGTGTAATATTTAAGTGTAAGTATAAAATTATCAGATGAATTGAGAATCAAAAATCTGGGAGAAAGTGTGAGAGTGGCTTTTGAGACGAAGTGTGTGTGTTTGGTTGTGACTACTCGCAATGGGTTCCAGTTCGTCTCTGTCACTTCCTCACTGCACTCGACTCTCTTTCTCTCGTCCTGACGCACTCAGCACAAGATACAAACCGAAAGGAAAGTCTCTCTCTCCTCCTTCTTCTTCAATACTGCTGCTGCTGCTGGGACTACTACTATGCGAGTCTCTTCTACACTTTGCAATCACGGCTGATTCTTATAGTAATAATGCTACACGGGCTTATGCAAAACTACAAAAGCTTTCAAGAATCAAGACCCACTGTGGTGCAGTTCGAAGATTATATGAATGGGTCTTTAAACCTTCACTGGAATTTAGGCAAATTAATTGTGAATTCCCAAGATTGCTTATTCTACTTATATGTTCTATGAAGGGAGCTTTTACACTTCTTCTGGTGGGGTTAGTAGTAGATTGGACTTGATGCAGCAGCAGCAGCAGCAAAGAGCTGACAAGAAGTAAGTTTCCCTGCGGAATATAATGATACGAGAATACTTGAGAGTTGAGAGTAACGAAAGACAATCCCTACTTTAATGCTCTTTCTTTCATTCATGCTTAGCGTGTATATCTTAAAGCTATTCTTTGGCTGAAAGTAGCATCGTCATCATAATATAAAGCTACCAGGAATTAGCTCGCCAAAATTTGTATTCTCTTAAGCCAACTGCATTGGATTGAAATTACTTACACTAACATACAGGCTATGTTTATCTCTCTTATCTCTTGTTACCATTTGTGAGAATTGTAAGGGTATAATTAGCATTGCATTTATATCACTATTTTATTACGAGTTCAGGCCAAATAATATGCCATTAAGTTCTGCAAAAAACCATGACAGACTGTCTCAAAATCTTCGACAACAAGTTAGTAAAAATGCATCTGTAGGTATCGTATATTGAAAATCGTCTTCAAACTGATTGATTCCATTTGAATTGTCTATCTTCCCATAAATATTTGGTGTACAAATTAATGGTAAATTTAGCATTCAATTCATTCTATGCATTAATTACTAGATCATTAAATATTTAATTACAAAGATTATTAAATTTTGTGGACTTTTGTTCTATGTTTATGTGTCTGGCACGTCAGGTAGTTGTAACGTTCAATGTTCATGTGATGCGTAAATATTTGAATAAATAATTTCACCAATATTTCAACATGATTCGCTGAATTGCTTGGGATTTCGTTTGCAGGCAGTTAAACATTAAACAAACCTTGCATCAGCTTTAGGTCACGAGACTCGTCGACTACCATTGGTCAGTAGAGAGACGAGCCTCCTTGTTGACGCGTTGGATTGGCCACTGCTAGCCAACACCTACGTCTGTGTAAAATTGTAAAAAGCAATGACGAAGAGTGCAAAGTGCAAATCATTCTTGATTTTTCTTCAATGGAATGTACGACTGTATTGATACGGTCTTTACCACGTAACCGCTACTACATATGTAAATGTTATTCCCTGGGTACAAAAAGCAAATTAAAACCACAGGGACGTCAGACATCGATTTCATGCGTGAATAGTCTAAGTCATGCAATAATTTTTTCAGCCACTCTTTTAATTCTCTATTGAAATGTTCAAGTGGAGTCGGATAATAAAGAAGAAATATCTTAACAATTTTTCCTTTTCCTCTTACAACGTCAAACTATTTCTGTTATTAAATTTGCGAATCTTTGACCTAAGGAATGAATTTCATTTATTTTCAATGTCAAATCAGGCATTGGTTAATTTACCCGTTCATTTTGTAATAGTCTTGAAAGTCTTGACATTATCAGTACTTAAATGCTCTCCTGAGCCCACATTGTAACCGGAGGAAACTACAGGTCAATATGTTATTTGCGAATTGTTGATTGTGTATGAATGAACCAAAAAAAGCTAACAGCAACTGCAGCGTATGGAATCAATGAACTGGCATATATAATATATATATATATAATCACATTCTACTCAATTCAATTGTTCTAACTTTCTAAGAAACCATTAAGTGTACTACCCATAATATTTTAAGACTGAAGCAGTACGAGTTTGATTCTATAAATTGGAGAATACATCCTACAGAAGTTGCAGTTGATAATTTGAAGGATATACATATGTAATGATTATATAGCCGGTTATTATTTGGCAAAGGTAAAGGACAGGAAAAATTTAAAAATTGCAATATATTCAGACAAATTACTCTCAGTAGTCATTATCAAATATCTGCAAGGCCTATTTGTGAATCTAATGAAGAGTCTACCACGTATCATAAAATTATAAATGCAGTCAGATCTCAATCCAATTTTTGTTCTGAAACATGAGCTACAAGGTACTTAAGGAGTTACCAAATCTCGGAAGATAATCATTATGAACAATATCAGCAAGATTTTCTTGTTCAGTTAATTTTCTGTTTGACTTGACTCGACGAATTACAAGTTGCAACTTTTGCAGACAGAAGTCTGTGAACAACCTATATACGCTATTATTATTGTTAGTAAGTAGTTTAGTTATACTTTGGATTTGGAATCACTCTGCACTTTACATTGCCATATCATCAAATAATGCAATCGAAAATATTTCTCAGAAGTCCTTCTCTGACATTATGTGATACGTTCATCATCACGCCATACTCTAAGACCTACTTATATTGCTAGAGTACTGAAATCCCGTGTCAACGTCCAGCATCAAATTTTACGATTCCCAGGAAGGAAGCATTAAACACTGAGGAAAGTCTTGCCTGATGCAATGTTCGAGTATTACAATACATTCATTAGTAATAAATCATTGGCCAATAGCTGCAATTCCATTCGTTCAGCAATTCAGCGTGTCTCTTTGCATACATAAAATATCGACCTGCACCAACTTAAGACGAAGTGACTGTAGTAGCTTGAAGTACAGGAAGAGAATAAATGCAAAACGGAGACCTTGTGTTAACAGTATAATACAATTTTGGCGAAGTCATCTCCTCGGCAATGACTCACCTGATACCCACAAGCTCTCGTCTAAGAATCTATTTTACTCTGCGTTACCTCATTCAGTATTCTTAATTGCCTCAGGATATATTTAAAAGGAAGGGATAAAAATATACACTTATTCGCATGGAATTACCTATTATATTGAAGCAATGACGCAAAATCCTCTATTGCTATTTGTCACCTGATAATTTTTAGCAGCAAGTGGACTGGTCAGTGATATCCTAACTTTAACCACGTAATGTGGTCTTTATGTATGCACCTGTAATTATGCACCATTATCAGCTACATCCAATCATATACCATTCGGATTTAATAAGTTGTGCCATTAATTGCCTACGTCAATTCAGACAGAAAATTATTGCGAATATTGCGATTGAAGATCAAGAAGGTTTTTTAATATCTTTCGTAGATACATAACCAAGCAAGTCTATGCAGTACAGTTTATTTGTATTATTTGCACAACAATCGTGATTCATTCATAGTGAAGTAGCTAGACATAGTCAGTTACTAGTCACAGATTGATACTAATTGTTCACTAGAACTATTATACATAAATATTTAAAAGTTCATAACTGCAAACTGAGATTTGAGTGAGGAATCAATTTCAGCTGATGTTGAGTTTTTCACTAACGCACCATGTAGGGACTCATCTTCAGTTTCATATTTTTATTGATAAATGAATTCTAGGTTTACTACATGTGTTGCAATGATGGTACATCAAAATCGAAGGATGAAACTAGAACAATTACAATAAATTGCACACTCAAAAATCATGCAATGTCTATACTTTTCAGTTTTCCCTGTGTCGGGCATCAACGCAATAAAAAGGCACCTTACATATACGCCTGCTAGTTAGTTATGCGGAATCGTCACACTGTATATTAAATATGATCATTAGTTCAACGCTGTTGTTTTAATGATGCATATGGATGACAAGATTTCAGATGATCCAATTTCCTAACTGACATCTAAATCACAGCATTTCGGAATCCAAAAAAATAATTTGGTTATTTTGCCTATTATTTGTTAGATGTGCTGCTCTGCTGCTTATTCATGGCAATTACATTACGCGTGTATAGATTCAGAGAAAGCAAGCACAACTGGGGAAGCTTTGACTCGTGACTTGACACAAAGCTTGAGAACAAGACAAGATATTGATCCAAAACTTCCAAAGCAACAAAACTTTTGTTGGAAACACACGCTAGAATAGATTTGAGAGAGGATTTTCATATTCCTTGCTTACTTGCGATGACACACACCAACGACAGCGACAGATGCCCAAGATCAAACCCCTATTACTATATATAAATATAGAGATTTCATTTATTCTCTTTTAATTCTTTCTCCGAATGTTCTGTACGCTTTACTTTCTAGACAGAGATAGCATCACTGACAAATCCGAATTCGATTTTACAAATAGTTTACAATGAGTTTAAAATTCAAATACCTTATAGTATTCAATCAAACGAGTACGTTTAGGCGTACAAAATCACTATCAAGATTGTAAAGAAAATCAAAGGTGAACGAATGTGTCAAATTTATTGAAAGCGCAATAGCTTTATATACAAAAACCGGTCCACTGAAGATCAAAGTATAAGCAAGTAAAAGTATAAGAGCTTATATACTTTAGTTTATACACGACTTGATTCAAGCAGACCGTGCACGACTACAAGTTCGCTTGATTCCAGGCTCCAAAGAATGAAAAGGTAGAGATGTAGTGCTTCCTCTGTTTTGTGCTAAAGAACTTATATAACTCCCTAGAAAGCAATACTACGAATAGAAAGGAAACGATGCTAGAGAATCTAAAACTTTCCTTCTTGCTCTTTTGTCACTTTAGCCGAATGCACGCCACAAATGATTAAGATATGAACAGACCGGTCACAGAAGTTGCCTGGAGATAAAGTATCCTCTTTGTGCTTGAATGCTTCGAATTTATACAGTTTATTCACATCATTCATCCATTTTGCTTCACATCTTGCCTACCTGGAGTTATACGTATCACTCTTGGAGCTTCTATCTTTTGTATCTAAATAATCCGATTACTAGTAGTGAAGTCCTGAGCTGTTGTTTCCGTAATAATACAATAGTTCTTTTCAGGATGGTAGCACAAGGTTTCATTATTTTTCCTTGTTAAAATGAGCTCTATTTTACCTTAGCATCTCTTCCTAATGCCAATGAAATCACATTTACATCTTAACCAATGTAAAATTATAACACACAAGTTGGAAGCTTCTGACAAGCTGAAACACAAGAAAACCAAAACTGCTTCTGTGGTTCCGATGGTTCAGCAACTATTTCAAATAGAAAAGACCACTTAATTTCTCAACGAAACTTTCTTTTAATTAGTGCATAGTGCACCGAAACCAACACAAGCGAATAAATTATATTACTCGGTTTGGAGTTCGTTTACACTTTTTTGATGCGTGTAAAATACCTCTACGTTTAATTAAATTATGATGAATATTATGCAGATAAGTTGAACATTATATACTGTTCATCAACTGTTTAGGTTATTAACCTATAAAAAGCTTTAAGAACTACAATTTTAGCTGCGAATTGCTATTTTTTATGTTGGAAAACATTCAAAATTTCTGATCGTTCCTTTATGTTAATTTCCCAGCGTATTTTGATATCACGCTTGAATTACTTGGTATCATCCCAACTGACGTGACAATAATCAATCTCTGTTCTTTGCTTCCCAAAATCCGTCTATTTTTAGAGATTTCAAAATTTATTCTGAAAGAGACCAATGTAGTGACAATTTTACTCTCTGACTGATAAAAGTTTCGTTAATTTTGGTCTTGAATGAATAAAAGTATTTTGACTTATGTGAGAGTTGCTTCACATCAAATTCCTTCACAGAGTGTAGCTCTGATGTCATCTAGAATTGTACAGACGAGATTTGCAGTTCATAGTAAGTAATTAGCTTTGTAGTAGGACTGACTTGACGAGATCTACTCTGATGTGAGTCTTGACAGGGAGTATTTCAGAAAAGAACAACAACTCCATTCATATTTCTCTAAATTAATCTACTTGAGGTTAATGCTACAGAGACGGTTCCAATTTTGAAAGTATTTTCACCGTCAATACCTAGGATGCTTATATCTTTCAGACTAGACACAGACAGCATATCATCATAGTGCTTGACTCTATACGCCTTTTGTCTACTCAAAAAAGTTTTCTGAAATTTTATATCGCCAATTAAGAGTCTAAAAATCTCAGTTTTGCATTTATGCCCAGTCGTACTAATATCCTATTATTAACTGCACTGCTGATCTTTAGTAGCGATTCATTTTATTTGTATCACTAGCCTACAGTAATAAATTCGATTTCTGATTACACTGCTTTTTATAAACCAAAAAATAAAGCCATGCAAAATTATAAATGTGGAAAAAATGTGTGCTTACCTTCTAGAAGTCCAGTACCTACATGGTAATCTCAGCCAACCCGGATTAACCTGAAGGGCTTGTAAATACTTATTTCCAATGTCCAAGAGCTTTCCTAATTTCACTTTAGGACTCTACAACACAAATTCATCAACATCATGCAGTGACTTGACTATCTTCCTATATAATATTCTCACGATCAGTACTATTGACTATAGTGAGAAATATATGATCTGTACATAATAAGCAAAGTAGTTAACAATAAGAGTCAACATGTTATAAATATAATTAAGAAGGAGTAATTTTACCTTAATATGCTTGGAACTTAATGGACAGCAGAGGTGTTGAGGGAATATTTGTTTGTAGCTGTACTTTGACAAGGCAGTATGAACAACTCGGTTGTGCACCACAGAAGTTACGTCGACCGTGAACAGTTTTAATTTAATCACCATGCTGTAAATACTTAAAGGCACTTAAGGCACATCGGAATTTCTAATTTACTTAATAAATACAAACTTTTAAAAGGGCATAGCTTTAAAAGTAAAACGCTCTGTTGGTATAATACTGGAATGGATGCTTGATTAAACTACATTGCATGTTAATTGCAAAATTTTCAGGTTTACTCTGTTTTGGAAATGAATATAATTTGCCCATAAATTTGACTCTATAAAGAACTCGAATTTTTCTGAATCAAGAACCTGCAAAACTGCTGAAATTTCATTACAATAATCTCGTTCAACTAATTTGTCTCTTGCAACCATTTCGATATGTCTTTTGATTACTTATTAAAACTTATTAGGTGCTTTTATGGAATGTTGGAATTAAGGCTGAAACAGTTTGGCTGTAAAAGTAATCTTTGGCATAATAGAATAGAAACTATGACTAAAATTCGAAGAATGTTAACTCCTGCCTGACTGACAGATGAGACTTCATCTGTATTAAAGTTACATAATTCATTCTCATCCGTTCTTTCACAAGTTTGATTTTGAACTTCTTTCACTCTATGCATTGTTCATTTTGGGAGATATGCTGCTAGTGAGATGCTTTTTCGTGGATTGCTACCACTGATAGATTATTATATGTTATAGTTCATATTATAGTTCGTGCATGTGCAACTTTTCTTTTGATCATTCAATTTCAACATTGTGGCATGAAGGTTTATATTGTTTCAAATCTCTTATTAATCAAATCTCTCAAATCGTGTTATGAAAATCGAGATAACTTAGAGATTTTGGAGGATTTGGGTGAAAAACAAAGCCATTCAGCATTTGAATGCATGGAAAAAGCTTCAAGTGAAGTCAGATGCATAAAGTACATTTCACTGTTACTTCATAGAAAATATTCCATGTTAGTCACGTCAGCATTTCCAAAGGAATATAGTACAAGCACAAAAGGATATCCGCTTGTCTTAGTCAACGTCTCTCACCTTTGGTGACACTCCTGACACTATAATTTCATAATTTGATCACGCATATATGTAAGCTAAAGCTACTTTCAGCTATTTGTCAGGAGACGTTGAGATTTATTTCGTCTCAGACCACCAGAACTAAGTATAAAACGAGGTTATAAATAGCCAAATGAATAGTTGTCCTGAATGATAGTCCTGTCCTGGGGACAACTTAGGAAATGGGAGCTGATCAAAGTTATTTAGTGTAAGCATAAGAACTTTTGCAGTGAAATATTGATCGGTTTTTGAATTTCTAAACGTAGTTTGTTTTTATTTGTGGCATTTTCCACAGGGGGCCAGAAGTGAAACTCACTCAAATTAACTTTTACGTCAACGGCAAGGAGTATAGTGGTACTTAAAGTTAATAATCTTAAAAGTGTTTATGTCCTCTGTAATTTATTCTAACTAGTGTATTCTTGAATCAGTTAATCCATCTCAAGATAATGTTGGGGGTGACTCTCGTCTGGTTGATTTCATAAGGGATAAAATCGGTCTAAAAGGAACCAAATATACTTGTAGAGAAGGTACTTATTATTTTCATTCACCTGTGTGATACAGTTTTCATACAATTCAAAGATATCATTAGAGATGCTTGTGTGATCAGATTTCACAAATCATTTTTCCCTAGGGGGTTGCGGAGCTTGTGTGGTTTCCGTAAAAACGAGAGATCCAACTTCTGGAGCTGAAATAGTTCGAGCAGTCAACTCTGTATCCGTCCCCTTTATAAATGTTTTGTTACATTTACAGTTGCTTATTTTGATTTGTATGAAATTAATATGTTTTCGTGACCTTTGATTAGTGCCTAGTACCGGTATTAAGTGCTGATGGATGGGACATCACAACAGTGGAAGGTCTTGGTGACAAGCGACAAGGCTACCATAAAATACAAGATCAAATAGTCAACTTCAGTGGAACTCAATGTGGATTTTGTACGCCTGGAATGGTTAAAAAAATTCATCATTTTCTCGTTTTGTCATTCCCAACTGTCATACATTCTTTCTCTTTCTGTTTCCAGGTCATGAACATGTATAGGTGAGGAATTCTTTCTGAATCTACGAGCACGCGGCATATCGCTTAGAAAACTCGATCAATATTTTCATATTTTTCAGCTTGACTAAATCAAAGCCAGCATTCAAAGCGGAAGACGTTGAGAGTTCTTTCGATGGAAATATTTGCAGATGCACAGGCTACAGACCTATCCTTGATGCCTTTAAGTCTATGGCAGGTGATGCTTCTGAAGAGCTCAAAAGGAAATGCGTGGAAGTGTCTACAGTACTTATTGTCACCTACAATAATAATAAATAATAACCTCATAAAAACATGAAATTTTGATATCTGAAACGAGTGTGTGTATATTCTGTAGGGCGATTGTGGTAAAAAGTTTCAGTGCTGCAAAATTTCAGAAACTGCAGAAGAATCTACAACAGATGATTTTGAGAGATGTGTAGAAAATTCTCAAATTTACCTAAAATTTCAATCTGGAGAAGAATGGATTCGAGCAACAAGCGTAAAAACAATGTTCGAGGCTCTTCAGCGGTTTACATCTGCTGGCATGAAGTATAGAATTGTAGCTGGGAACACAGGAACAGGTAAAGAGTCATAAACTAAAGGGAACTTCTTTCAATTTTTAAGGTGAGATGAATTGGAGTGAGTGTATAACCGTCATTCTCAATTTCTAAGGTGTATACAAAAACGATGGTCCATATCAAGCATTCCTTGACATAAATGGAATACCTGAGTTAAAAGTTACCAAGATTGATCCAACAGGAGTGGAGTTTGGAGGCTGTGTGACTCTCTCGGATGCAATTGATTTATTAGAAAAAGCTTCTGAGTTAGATGGATACTTTTATGCGGCACAAATGAGCAAGCATATCAAAAGAGTTGCAAACACTCCAGTTAGAAATGTAAGTGTTGGTATTGTGAGAAAGAAAGTTTCCGGGAGAATAATGATGCCAACTTCAGAGACTCATATATTCACTTAGGTTGCTACTCTTGCTGGAAATCTCATGTTAAAGCATGCTCACAGAGAGTTTCCATCTGATATATTCCTTTTGCTGGAAACAGTAGGAGCGAAATTGACTATAGGTATTCACATATGTATACAAATGATTAATCAGACTGCTTTGGTCCAGAGTTACAAAAAATCCTGTAAGAGCAAAAGATGTTTAGCTATTGATGTGTTTTTCAGGCACCTCGCCTACAGTTGCCAGAGAGTATTCACTATTGGAATTCCGAGACACAGATATGAATGGAAAAGTCATCCTTTCAATCCGTCTTCCTCCTTATAGGGGAGGACAGTATTACATGAAAACCTTCAAGATAACTCGCAGATTTCAGAATGCTCATGCTTACGTCAATGCTGGATTTTTGATGAAAGTTGATCCAAAAAGAAACTTTAGTATTCGAGAGAAGCCAACTATTGTGTTTGGAGGAATCAACTCAGACTTTGTATAGTTCTTTTATACGTATAATTGATGAAACAATACCAGAGCAGGCTGTCTCATGAGTTTGGATTTATTGGATCACTTCTTAGGTTCATGCTGCAGGGACGGAGATCTTCTTTGTTGGAAAGTTCTTGGATCCTAAAACTATAAGAAATGCTATGGAATATATTGAGAAAGAAGTCCAACCAAACAATAAGCCTCCTGACGCATCTCCTGAATACAGGAAAGGATTAGCTCAGTCTTTGATGTACAAGGTTATCATTATATATGTATTGTATACCATATTACTTTTATTCATTCCGACTTCAAAAGATCCTTTTTTTCAAACGATAATTATTCTTTTCTACTTTCATCACGGTAATGAGCAGTTTATTCTCAGTATTCTTGCGGATAAAGTTTCTCCTAAATTTAAAAGCGGAAGTCAAGAGATAGAGCGAAACTTGATGTATGGAAAACAGGATTATGACACTGACAAATCCGAGTGGCCTCTTTACCAACCTATTCCTAAGCTGGAAGCTCGAGTCCAAGCTTCAGGTTTTTATATTCTTAATTATATTTTTAGATTCTTAATAACGAGCAGTCCTTGTCAACGCAGTAGTCATTCAAGATATTTTCTTCATTATTCTTTCATTAACTTCGTAATATTTACTAGGGGAGGCTCAGTACGTGAACGACATTTGCCCAGAAGGAGGCGAACTCTTCGGGGCGTTAGTTTTGAGTACCGTGGGAAATGCTACATTGAAAAATATAGATGCATCAGAGGCTCTGGTAATGCTACAATGAGAATTTACCTTATCTTTAAGATGTACATGAATATGAAATACTTTTTTCATAATAGATGATGCCAGGTGTGGTAATGTTTCTTCAAGCAAAAGATGTTCCTGGGCTAAACAATCACGCTATATTTTATCCCGAACCTGATGAAGTAACTAGTCAATATTTCAAGACGGCACGTTAATCTACAAACATGCTGAAATCCAGAAATGTATATTGATTTTAGATCTTTGTGAAAGAAAAAATTCGACACGCTGGTCAACCGGTAGGATTAATATTGGCCGAAAATAAAGAAATTGCCTTTATCGCTGCTAAGAAAGTATCTGTCATGTATGATGATGTGCAAGCCCCAATTCTGGATATTAAATCATCCATAAAGCTCGCAAAAACAGAAGGAAGATTTGACAAGTGTCTCTTGCAAGTTAGAAAGTCGTCAACTGAGCCACTGTCAGCTTCACACACTCTCACAGGGGAGTTTGAAATTGCTAGCCAGTACCAGTAAGTATACTTTCCCACTAAAATGCTTACATAAATATGCAAACAATCGTGTTTTTGGATAGCTTTCATATGGAAACTCAAACGTGTATTTGCATCCCTCGAGAAGATGGAATGGATGTTTTTTCAGCAACACAATTTCCAAATAGCGTCCAGTGTATCATAGCTGCTGCTTTGGGGAAACCTACGAACAGGTATCAAGCTGCAGGCCAAATTGTCATCATAGGCCCGTTCCCGATGATACAATGAGATGTATTGAACATTTTGTATTTTTGTAGCATAAATGTTTCTGTCCGACGACTGGGTGGAGCGTATGGGGCGAAAATTTCGAAAGCAAGTCATGTAGCAGCAGCATGTGCAGTTGCTGCTGAGGTTACTGGGAAGCCAGTAAGAGTAGTACTGGACTTGGAGACAAATATGAAAATGATTGGAAAGCGTCTGCCATATTTAGCGAAATATGAAGTGAGTTCTTAACACAAACGCAAACGATTGGCATTCAAAATGCACTTACATTTGTCTAATTATTCTGTAGGTTGGAATAGATAACTCTGGAATCGTTAAAAGCTTGAAATGTGAGGTGTTTTGCGACCCTGGTCATAATGCCAATGAAGAAACTTCATTGTTCGCTATGCTATGCATGCAAAAGTAAGTAAACTAAACACACAGACAAAATAAAATAGACAAGATCAAGCATTTAAACGTTTACTCTGTAGCTGCTACACAGCTAATGGATGGCAGGTTATACCTGGCAAAGCTTTGACAAATACTCCTGCCAATACCTACTGTAGAGCTCCAGGTAACTTTCCGTGTTCAAGTTTTACACGGTTCACATGATTATCTGCCAACTCAGTCAGTCAACTCGCATACCTTACGCGTAGGGAGTACACAGGGAATCGCAATTATCGAGACAATCATGGAGCATATCGCTAGTTTCTTAAAGTTGGACCCGTTACAAGTTCGGATGAATAACTTTATAAAAACTGGAGATGAAATTTTTGGAATTCCTGGATTGACTTTTCAAGGAGAAAATCCCTTACCACAAATGATACAAGAGCTAAAGGCTTCTGCTGATTACGATGATCGTGTTAATTTCATCGATCGCTTTAATGAGGTATCAACATGAGCCATGACATGAAACCAATGTACTTGTATGGTCTAAACATTTTACATATCTAGGCAAACCGTTGGAAGAAACGAGGATTGTCTATAGTTCCAATGAGATATCCGATGCATTACCCAGATTACATAGCTCGCTTGCCAGTCTACATAGCAGGTTTTGATCTCGGTTCTTGTAAATCGATAACTTAACTATAGGTTTTGAATTTTATAGTGTATGCTCTTGATGGAATGGTTGCTGTTTCACATGGAGGTATGTAGGGTTATCCAACTTTTGGGTGTTCTATATATTCATTATATAAACTGCAAATATTATTAACTGTTAAATTCAGGGATAGAAATGGGCCAAGGCATTAATACTAAGGTAAGTTCAACTGTAATAGTTGGACGCTTGGAATCTGTAGAAAAATAATTATTTTTCACATTTTGAGGTTGCACAAGTTGTGGCTCACACATTGAAGATTCCTATTGAAAAAATTCAAATTAAACCAACTAACACATTGATTTCTCCAAACGCTGATTTAACTGGAGCTGCTATAACAAGTGAACTTGTTTGCCATGTTCGTAACTATCAGAACATTTGTAGGTATTTGTGTTTGGGTAGAAGTGAAAAATTAATAACGTTAAATATTTTAACCGAAGGCTGCGGTTGAGGCGTCTAAGCAGCTACTGGAGAAAATGGAGCCTGTGAGATCAGTCATGAAAGATGCCCCCTGGGAACAAGTTGTAGGAGCCTGTTATGGAAAACACATTTTGCTAACTGCTCATTATCAGTAAGAGTCTAACTTGTGCATACAAATATTAGTTGTATTGCATTCACTAAATTAGTTCACTGTGCTCAGGGGTAAGCATAATGATGTCATTCCTTACGAGGTCTGGGGTTTGACATTAACGGAAGTTGAAGTCGATATTCTAACTGGAGAATATAAAGTACAGCAGGTTGAGCTTGACTTCGTATCGAATTCCAAAATGTTTTCTGGTTCCATTGACTGTTTGTTTGTGTAGATCGTACGAGTTGATTTAGTGGAAGACGCTGGGCAAAGTTTGAGTCCTGAAGTGGACATCGGACAGATTGAAGGAGCATACATTATGGGTGTAGGAATGTGGACAACTGAAAAACTGGTTTATGATAAAAATACAGGAGAACTTCTGACTCACAATACCTGGGTAATATATACGTCATTTCATTAATATTTTCATGGAACACTAAGATACGATTGGTGATTTGAATTCAGGAATATAAGCCCCCTTTGGCTAGATGTATCCCGGAAGACTTTCGAGTAACCATGCTTAAAAATAGACCAAATCCGTACGGAGTTTTAAGATCTAAAGGTTTGCACACGATTTATATAATGCATAGAAAATGCTTACAATAAGCTAAGTTAAACCGTTTGATTTGAAATTTGCAGCAACTGGAGAACCACCAATCACGTAAGTGTTTTCGTAAATTCATGTACATCTAAGTTCATTTGAAAATATAATAAGAATCTAGGATGAGTGTTGGAGTTATATTTGCAATACGGCACGCAGTCGACTCAGCAAGGCACGATATTGGAAACCACGATTGGTATCAAATGAGTGAGTCTAAGTTACTAAAAAGCTAAATATCTACTAGGCGTTTTGATAGCTACTATATTGTAAGAGGTTTCAATACAGATGGACCGTTGACTCCAGAAGATATATATAATCTGAGCATGACATCAAAAACTCAATTTGACATATGAAGAAGCTGGCTGTGGACGCGGACAATAAAAACGGAATACGGAAATTACTGTAGTTGAATATATTTGCATTCGTAATATTAGCAGTCTTTTGTAAAAATTGTAAATAAAACAACCTTTCAGCATCCAAATTATCGTAATATGTATGTATTGAGAATACTCAGTAATTTAGAAATATGCACCTCAAGATTTAGCCCTTCTTTGATTTAGCCTTAAAACTTACACAGCGATTATTTTAGTCAGTAAATGAATCATCAGATGTAGGATGACTCGCGGCTCCAGCGAGAAATAAACTTGGAAACCAATAACAGGAGTGTCCCTGGTGAATATCTACCCAGACTATACCTTCGCATATCAGTCGTTCTATCACTGACTGGACTCTTGGATGAGACCAACCTATGCATACAAAAACAAAGTTATCAACACTAGTAAAATGCGCTTACACTATCACAGGTAATAATCACAGTAACTTACCTAATCCTTTTTCCAAACTGTGGCGAGTAAAAAACGGAGATCCTGACTCTGAAGTATGTTGAATAACAGTTGTAACATCTAAACTTAGTTCTTCTGGTACACAGAATATTAAATAATCTTCTTTCTTTGTCCCAGACTCGATGACACCACAGCTTTTTCCCAGAATATTCAGAGTTCCAAACGCACGTAGAATATCCGAGCTATCCCCATAATTATAATATAAATAACGTGCATTTAATAAGACTGACTCTGGAAATGCAAAAGAACCTCTTTACCTTGATATTTCCGCTTGCTTATGCGACCTCGTTTTAACCAGACGTTTATGCAACTCTCCAAGAGTCATAACTCCTCCGTTTATATGAGCTCTTGACAAAACAACTTCCACAGCTTGGACTGCTATTTCGAAATAGAAAGTCCCCATTCCGAGCATCTCAGACCAGAAACCTGTCAACAACAATAAACACTCATGTATTTTAGTTTGTAACAGAACAATATTAGTGTGTTAAAATGTCTCAATACCTTTCGAAGAAGCCAGTGGGTCGACCCCAATTGACGCACACATTTCTTGAAAATGTTCTCTGAACTCTGCATCTTTCTTAATTGAATTACTGTGCTTTGCCGCAAACGCCTCCAGCCTCTCTTTAAATTGATCGATATTTTTCGACAACTACATCACATCAAACAAAACCATCGTTACTTTTTAACACTTTAATACACCCACTGAATACTTAAATGACAAATCGGTAATCAATAATTTACCTCCTCAACAAGGTTCTCCTGCATCACACTCGACTTCTCCTTGAACTTCCCTTGTCCTGTCTTCATATCGTGCACAGCACCGACCCCAACACCTCGTCGACGCATTTTCGAATATTCAAATCGGTTGATTCCAAACGCAACTATATTTCAAACCCGTAGTGAGCCACGGACACACTCACTGACTCACTTCTGACTTGTGAGTTTTGTTCATGTTTTGTTCCAACTGGAATTTTGAAAGTTTGTTTCGCGGGCTCCAGCTCTTGGTTAAGTTACCAACCCCATACAAGAAGTTGTCAACCCGAAGAAGCGACGACAAGTTGGATCTCATTGGGTGCGACGATAGCACGAGTAGGGTAGGCTCCTATTATAACATAGTCACTGCAAAGAGGATTGAGCTGATTGAAGACATTGAAGAGGAGCGGTGGTGGTGGTGGTGGTGGATGTGGTGCATCGAAAATCTTGTAGAACAATCTAGCAGTTTCCTTCAGCACTCCACCATGATTGCTCATCATCGGTCCATTCGCCATTATTGAGGGATTTCAAGAGCATCAGTCGCACAGCAGCAGCAGCAACAGCAGCAAAGTTTCGAAGGAGAGTTAGGAGAGACGCGTCAACGTCAAGGAAGGAAGGAAGGCTTACTTGGAGATCAAGGGTTAGTTTGGAAGGGAGGGGGAAGAGTTCTGATCCACATGGAAGCCTCTGTGTCGTCCACGTCGACTGTGTCGACTACTTCACCACCACCACCGACTGACGTTAAGCCAAGCAGCACCATTTATATCCACAATTTAGGCGGAACTATTAAAATGGGAGGTATGTTAATTGAATGCTGTGTTGTCGGGCAGACCTTTTACAGGAATAATGTGTGAGCAATTGATGTCTCGTGTGAGAGATAATATTGAGATATTCAAGATATTGAGGACATGAGGACTTCACTGAAGTGAATTTTTATGTTTCTTCACAGAGCTTAAACGTTCATTGAATGAGGTGTTCTCTGAGTTTGGACCTATTGTCGGCGTGCATGCAAAGAAAACCGATAAAGGGAGAGGTCAAGCGTGGGTGAGTTTTAAGGATATTGAGAGTGCTACGAATGCGATGCTCTCGAAGCAAGGAGCCGTCTTCTTTGAAAAGCGCATGGTAAGACATTTTTAGTTGTAGTTAGTTTGTTGTGACTATTTTGAACTGTAAAAATCTAGAATACTGAAAATTTAATATGTTTGATGCAGAAGATAAAATATGCTAAGAGTGACTCGGATGTCGTTTCGAAACTCAAGGGAAATGCCCATGAAAGACACCGTGAAATGAAGCGCAAGAAAAGGAAGAAAAAGACCCATGAAGCCAAGGTAGCAATATAATATAGCGTTTGCAGTTAATTGTTGTTGCAGTTTTAGTAAACTGATAATGTGGAATATCTTTTGTTTTAGAAAGCCTTAGCTTATCAGTACCGAGAGCTAACTAGCTGTAGTAATAGTAAGTTTTATTTGTAATTGATAAATTCAACGGACTACTCGAATATCTAATCTAACAATCGGTAGTTAGTCTTCCATTTATTTTTTTGTCTAGTGATCCATCCTCTGATGGCAGAACCTGCAGCAGACGTGCAAACGCCGAATAAAGTTCTGTTCCTATCGAACCTACCAAGGGACACAACAGTTTTCATGTTACGCATCCTGTTCATGCCGTAAGTTGGTAAAGTCGACGGTTGAGTAAAACTGTGGTTTCAGATTTTTGTCCTCTGATTCCTCTGTGGGAATTTTCAGATTTGCAGGATTCAGAGAAGTAAGGTTTCCTGCGGGAAGGCACGATATTGCGTTCGTTGAGTACGATAACGTGACTAATTCCTCAGCCGCAAAGAACGCTATGCATGGATACGAAATACTGGCAACTTACTTTATGAATGTTACTTTCGCGAAGAATTAAGTTCCGTATTCTTTCAGTCCGTGGGCACTTTATTCGATCTACATGAGCATGACTGCTTTAACTCGGATGAATAGCTTGTTCTGTCGGGGTAAATTGTCTTTTCGGGCGGGTAACTTAGCTGTTCTGCTCTCCTTGGATGCAGTCAATCATTTTATTTCACATGATGATTTCGAGTGTTACATTTGAATGATAAGATTAAAATCATTTTTCACCCACTTGCAAATTGTAATCTATAGCCAAATGCTGTCGAATAATTTAAATAAAGCAATAGAATTAAGTATTTGAAATTTTGAAAGGTTTTAGTAACTTACTACTGCACACTCTGAAATGTCAGGTACGAAAATAAGCTGTTTTCATGTAAATGTACTCAATTTGAATAAACTTATTTCATGTTAACCGTTTCTCACTTGTTATGCATTTTCAAGCCTTCAAAATAGCATTAGTGCAGTTGGCTGTTTCAGCGAGTAAGTCAGATAATCTTAAGAGAGCTGTGAAACTTGTAAAAGAAGCGTCTGAAAAAGGAGCTAAAGTTGTGGCGCTTCCAGAATGCTTCAATTCTCCCTATGGAATTAGTAAGTTCTTGGAACTTTTGTGAGTGGATAATCGAGCAGAATGTTGGAAAGAATTAATCTCTCGATTTATTTTATTGCATAATTTAGATTATTTTCCTGAATATGCTGAGAGTATTCCAGATGGACCATCTTGTGAAGCATTAGCAAATTGTGCCAAGGAACACAAGATATACCTGATTGGAGGATCTATTCCAGAGAAGGCTGACGATAAATTATTTAATACATGTACAGTCTGGGGACCAACAGGAACTCTATTGGCCAAACATAGAAAAGTTCATTTATTCGATATTGACATTCCGGGAAAGATTACTTTCGAAGAATCCAAAGTCTTGACGGGAGGGAGTCAATTAACTGTGGTGGCTACGGAATTCTGCAAAATTGGAATAGGAATTTGCTATGATATTCGCTTTCCCGAAATGGCTCAGATCTACAGACAAAACGGATGTGACCTTTTAATTTATCCAGGGGCATTTAACATGACAACTGGTCCTGCTCATTGGCAATTGTTACAACAAGGACGGGCAATTGACAATCAGGTATGCGCTAAGAAAACCACAGAATAAATTGAATCCTACAAACTTGGTACTTCTACATAATATTTACTTGCTTGAAAAAACCAGGTTTATGTTGCGACGATATCTCCGGCAAGAGATGAATCCGCCTCCTACGTCGCATGGGGTCATTCAATGGCAATAAGTCCTTGGGGGAACGTACTAGCAGAAGCTGAGGGAGAAGAATCAATTGTTTATGCAGACATAGGTAAATAAACCAAGACAAAACAGTACTTCTTCACAGTAGATAGATATGAGATGAATTTTTTTACAGATTTATCTCGAATGCAAGAAATCCGGAGCCAAATTCCTATCAGCAAACAAAAACGCACAGATTTGTACTCGTTAGCTAAAGAATTCCAGTCTACAAAGGAATAGGAGAATGGATGACAGTACCACTAATTTCAAATGTAATGCTAAAAAATTCTACACTAATAAATTAAAAACTTATTCAATCAAGTTGGTAGACGAGCAGTAGTGCATTCATTTATTCAAATTGGTTAGGTGGATTTTTGGGATTTAGTATTTAAGAACATTATACATTACTGCTCATAATTCATGTCATTTCCCTCACATTGTATGTAATATTATCGCAAACACTCGGGAGAAGTACATTACAGTAAGAAAGCGATGATTTCGCGGTATGATTAAAAGTACAGTAATTTTTATATCGTTACATTAATTATTCTCGGCCTCAAAAATCAATTTTCTCTCGTTTCTCTATTATTTTAAGTTTTAAGACGCCCAGGCTGCCAGTTCTTTCATATCTTCATCATCTTCTTCTGCAACTCGTCGTGCTATAAAAATAATAAAACTATTAGACATCTGTCCCAATTACTGTAATTTTTTCATGAATTTTTTTTCTCCAGAAATTAACCAACCTGGCTGTCTTGAAGCAGCAGGAACATTTGGAAGTTCAACTGGCGATACAGGCAACTCATCATTAGTCATCGGTCCAACCTTAAGCAACTCCTCATCTAACGCTTCTTGCTCCAAATCTTCCAATTCTTTCAAAAGATCGTCTTCATCAACATCTTGACCAAAGGCTAATGGGTTAGAAATGGCATCCGAAATCTCCCTCGCCACTTCCTGCTGCTCGGCAATATCATCCATCATATCATGAACCTTATCAACATCCCTAAAAAGAAACAAACACCACATCCAATTTAATATTTATCCTCCACTTGTCAAAACATCCTCAACTTAATCTTAAGAGAAAACTTACATATGCTGATGAGCGGCTTTGAGAGCTTTGGCAGCTTCACTCATCGTATTCAACACAGCTGTATTAGTATTCGCACTTTCCAACGCTTCACGCTGCATCTCAATGGTCGACAGAGTTCCATCAATTTGCTGCAACTGCTTCTCATACCTCTTCTTCCTTTTCAAAGCTTGCAACGCCACTAAAAAGATAAACCACAATCAAAATGTACACAAAAAAATAATCACTTTTCACCTTTTTTGTACATTCCCAAAAACCAAAATTTCATTTTCCACAGCCCAAAAACAACAAGAACAAAATCAAAATACCTCTCTTGTTCTTCGTTCCATTGGTCCTCGCAGTTTTTAACTCCTGTTCAATTTTCTTTTCCAAAAAGTCTTGTTTCTTCACGAGCATCTCCTCCGTCTCCCGTAACTTTTGAATCGCTTCCCCGGATGTTATCGACTTTTCATCTTTCTTGAATCCAAATATCTTCCCGAACACGCTCATCCTTGCTGTCTCTCTCCTTCGACGATTTGTCGCAAGTCCCAATCACAATAATATAAGAACAGGTCACACAATAATCAACTTCCAAAGAAGATTCCCTTTCGCCACCACCAGCAGCTCTTCTGTCTGTCTGTCGTCTTCCTCAACACACGTCAATTTTTCTGCAGATTTCCAATTTCTAATTTTCAATGTTTGAATTTCGCCTTCGGTCGCCTCGTCGTCGCCTGTTGTGCTCAAATAAAACTCCACTGCCACAAAATATCACAAAGAATTTGAAATGTCCTCCTCCTAGGTAACCAACCAAAGTGTTATCTGGTCGTTATAATTCTCGTTAATGCTGAACACAGTTCAGACAAATTATTGTATGCTGGTGTTGGTGATGATGAGGAGCTACCAAATATTAACGATGACGATCAGCCTGTATGTATAAGTGTTCTTGCCCTGCCTTCTCTCTAATGTTTGGAGAGAGATTGACTCATCAAACTCTGCCACCACCACCACCACCACCACTACCAGTACGACCACCACTACCAAGTACAAGAACAAGTCTCACTTCTCCCTTCATTTCACCGTTCTACTCTAGCCCTGTTGTGACTCATCCTTTGGTCTTTCAGATCTAAAAAGCATGTGATGATGAGAGCTTAGCTTTGTACTACTACTACTACTTGTTATCTGTTATCTTCTTAGTATCAATGAAAAAGCAATGACGTAAAGTGAAGATGACTCTTCTTTGTACAATGTGGTGGTGGTGGGAGTCCACCTGCGATTGAGGTAATGATGATTGATGAATTAAGCGATATAATAATATGCAGTAATGCTGTCTACTGAATGAATGAATGAATGAGTGGAATGAATGATATGTCAGATACATTGTTGGAATCAGTGTATTACTGAAGTTTATTATGCAACGTACAAAAATAAATAGCTAGTACGAACAAGAAAGATTCGTTCGTAAAGGATGAGGAAGGGGGAATAATAAATTAATTGGAAAGTAATAGTAGTGAATCTTTGAGGGTAGAGGTGAGGTTTATCCTTCTAGACATTTGAAGTTGCAGTCAGATTCCAGAATAGCAGCTTGTTTGGCAACTCGAACGGTGTCTCTCCACTTCTTAGGAGAGAAGTTTTCTAGAAGGCTGTTGTGGGGAAACGGAAAATGTTAGAAATTTGAAAGGCTTTAAGACTTTTTTATCGTGAAGAAAATGCAGAAGATAGAAGCTTACGCGAAGATAATTTGCTTGCCCTTGATAGATCTCATATTTGAACCTGCTACACAAGCGACCTGCTGGATACATTCCTTGTCTCCTAGAACTGCTCCTACGGTTGCTCGAACTTCTTCTCTGTACAGGGGAACACGTTCAATTGCATTGGGTTCGGTGTCGACTTCCAACATTCGGTTGTTTCGTGCATCTCTTTGTTTCTTTTCTCTCCTGAGTCCTAAGATTTCCATTATTCGCTTCATCACTACACGGAGGTTTGCTGAAAATCAGAACAAACAACCTTTTTGAACTATTCACGGAATGCACTATAAAAAGGGGGTTTTTGAATCTCGGTACGCACTCATGTATTGGTTTGTCGCAGCTGCAACTATTCCAGTTGGTGTGGTTTCTGGCTTAACTTCCTCGGCTGCTGGAAGGTCAACTTTAGAGGATTCTCCTTCAGGCTTCACCTCTGTCACGGACTCGGTCTTATCAAGATTCGGAGTTGGAGGTGCCTCCACATCTTTCATGGAGTCTATTATAGACTCAGTCTCGTTAGTGTTCAGGGCTGCTCTCAACTTTTCCAATAGCTTTTTCTTATGTTCCTTACTTGTTCCTGCAGAAGCAGTCAAAACCAATGTCAGGGATACGAGAACGATAAGAAAACCAAAGTTCCTCATGTTGGATTTCGAGAGTGAAACTGACTGGAATCAAACTAAGTTGAAAAGCTTGATGTTCTCAAGACGAAGTGTTTAAACTGAATGTTGAAGATTCTGTGAGGAGAGGGTTTTTAAAAGGGTCCAGGCAGCCATCTCAGGTGAGAATGGTGAGATATTAATAGAAGCGAGTCATATCCTTCTTACTCCATTAACCTACTAATTGTCATTGTGAGGTAAAATCTGACCCTATTTTTGTCAGTTATTACCAAATCTTACAAAGGGATGATGCTCATGTTTCGGCTGTATAGCAGGAAGTAGACTTAACGGGAATTCACTAAGGGAGAACTCTTGTCAAATACAACTTTATGTGCTGCACATTGAACTAACTCTTTCTTGAGAAAGAAGTTCGCCTGAATAACAAATCCGTCGGACGCTTCCATGTTAAGGGAATCCTCTAATTTAGGTGACGATGCGTTGTCCATATTTCTCCAGTGACGAATGATCTACAGTGAGATATAATCCTCATTCTAATAGTACCAACATTCTTTTGATGAACGAGAAGGAAATGAAATGAATGTATGTGTTGCACGTAAGCTTACGCATACCTTTCTTCACCCTCACATGTCAAACTAGAAGGTGCAAGGTGCAGCATTCTTAGAACACGTGTTTCCTGAGATGTAGGTCGTTTTAATATAGACATATGCACCCAGAAACTCTCACTACTATGCATTTTGACGAATAAGTTATTTTTATTTCATCTCAAGTTTAGAAGAACTGTTTCAGATTTTTTGTGACTTTTTAATATTGTTTGATAGATCATTTTTACTTGTAGACGTGTGGAGTCTAATGAGCTACTCGTGGTTGCTGCTTCACAGGTTGTCCAGGGGCGGGTCCAGGAGGGGGAACTTTGGTACTTGCATCAGTGATCTTGCAAACGTACACCTCACAGTTCTGACCGTACATGGCAGCGTTCCTGAAGATATCGTAGTACAAACTGTACTCGGAAGGAACGTATCCGCCCATGAACCTACAGAAGCATTATATCAATCAATCATTTGAAATCTAACTTGCTTTCTGCCTTGAATTTGATCGTGTCGATTTGTAATTTAGCACACACTGGAATTTTAATGAAGATTATGCTGATGATTAAAATAATCGAACTTACAAAAATAGCAAATCTCGACCAGGCAAATTCCGAACATTGTTCCCCATGGTGCAGAATGCTTTCCTAGTACACTGCTCATCCCCGTTGTAAGACCCGTACAAGGTGTCCAAAACCACTGCGGTACTATGATCCACACTTGGGAACATTTGAAGCAACGGGTTGGGGCTGTTTATCTCATTCGAGTCTTGAGCTGTTACATTCTTCTGGTCAGCAAGGATATCTGAAAGGCAATCGCTTAGCTTGATTAAGAATGAACACATTGAACATGCATTATCAATTTAACTCCCATATCAAATTACCCCTACCTTGAACTAGAAATAGCAGTAAAATGTATATCACAGCAATCGCGATCAGGAAACCTAAGCCTTTCATTTTAAGAAACTTTTGAAAATGTGCTATATCTGGAGACTAAATGTATGTGCAATAAGGCTCAGAGCTGTCTCGAACTGACGACGAGTCTGAATGGCATGAAATGTACACCGAAATGATAATTTGGCCGTATCAGCTCTTCTGTTATGAATATTATGCAAATTAAACGAAAAAGAAAATGTATCTGGGGACACTGTAGTGATATAATATACATTAAAATTACTCGTTTTTATTTTCCGTTCTAAACATAGCATAAACTGTAGAAACATTTGAAGCATTTCTTATCATATGAGATTAAATAAAATATGCTAATCGCTTATTTCAGCCGACTATTTTCAGATGTTAATGTCCCATTCTCAAAGTTTAGGCTCTCGACAACATGAAGCACCATTTCTGTTAAGTTGTTTAAAGCCTCCTCGTTCAGCTTCCAATCGTTGAGTGATCGAGTTCCAGGAAGATACGCAATGCCCACGACCCACAAGACATACCCATGAATAACTATCATGAAAATCATGATAATGAGACCAAAAAATATATTGACCAATCGTCCAGGTTGAAAATCTGTTCCGGCCAAGTTGAGAAAGTCTAGTGGATTTTCTGCGGGGTCGTCTTTAGTTGAAGAGCTATTGGACTCTGCATTTGGACCAGTGTCAATAGAATCTATCTCTATGTAATCTCCATCCTCGCCAGCTTCAGTAGCTTCATCTTGATCAGGATCTGCCTCTTTCTCTTCGTCATTGGAGACCTCTGGATCTGCATTCACAGTTTCTTCTGGATAATGAAAAACGTGAGGTGGTCGCTCTGATGAAAGTATGTGTGATGGAAGTGGGGACAAATAATTTGGAAAGTTATCGTCAGTTGTAGGGATTCTTTCCTCAAGGGAGAATTCACCATCAGGGCCGTAAATGGCCTTCGCTGCTTTTCTCTTTGTAGACTCACTTAGAACTTCCGATGAAATAGCAATGAGAACGAATGAAAATGAAATTAACTTCATGATGATTTTTTGTTAGCTAGAAGAGCTCATGTTAATGGTTCGAGATGAAATGGAGTTTATTTCAAAAGATATTTGTTATTTATAGTAGAATAGAACACTTTAGTTCCCGTTGCCCGTAAAATAACTGTACATCAGGCAGCAGCTTAAGGTAAAATAGTGGCTAAAAATAATTCCTACACATAAAAAGGTATCCACAGAGCTGTCAGAAACATTCTTTTGAATCGAATTTATATATTGCAGTCCACACGCTTTGAAATTTTAAGATATATTCTTTAAACTGGACTTTGACCCGTGATCGTGATACACGCAGAATATAACAAAATGTGATCTACTCATGAAAAGAGAATGAGAATGTTCTTAAGTTAAATAATTTCGATTCAAAACTAACTTTCGTTTTAAAAAAAAATTAAAGTTGGCAAATTCACAGCAGCATTGTTCTTTAAAAACTTCCCGTATTAGTCAAAATGTCACGGCTTTACCATGCAGCATTTGGAATTGCAGGTGAAATAGGATTAGCGGCGTCCTCTGGAATATTTTTGAAGATCCGCAATAATTGTCGATATGAAAGCAGGTAAGTACTTATCGTATTGTAGACCATCAGTACTAAAGTTGTGGCGATTGCAGCGATGACATCTTGAATTCTGAAAATAAATGTTATTAATATGGGCACAGGTTAAGTATTTCCTTTCATATTTCAATACCATTATTGATAGCTTGTTAAGAAATATTTTCTCGCTGTTACCTCTGGAAAATATTACGCGGTTCCAAAGCTTTTTCCGGATCCACAGACATTCCATAAGTCCTGCCAGGAGCTTGTAAAGTAGAATTGTCTGCTACTGCATTAAGTTCCGGGTTCGGCTGTGTCGGTTCAGCACTAATCTCATCGTTAACCAAATCATCCGCGTTCAGAGAAAAGAATCCTGATTGTCCTTTGTTAACTGTAATACTTCTATCAATCAAAGCTTCGCTTAACTGACTGGTGATTAAGAAAATTACGGTTAACAACAAGCTGAAAACTCTAATCTTGTTTGCCATTTTAGAATGTAAAATTTCCCACGTGTTCCAAATTAATAGGCAAAAATTAGAAGCACACCGATAATAGTATAAAATTGTAAGTACTATTTAACCTAATCCCTATTCGTTCTTGGCATTTCTGGCAATTAAATGTCTTGCAAAAGTCAATTTAGCTGATAAAAGAACAGAATGCACCTATGAATACCCTGGATAGATTTACGATGCACTTCATTTTTCCTTTCCTACAGCTAAGCTGTTCATTAAATGCAAATGTGTGAGATAAGATAATCTGCAATTGCATATTTGAAGTAAAAGTACTAAGGGAGCTAAGAGCAGTTTATAGAATAGAATTTGAGAAACCTTCATCCTAAACTCACCTTTAGCTGCAACTAGAACTGCAGAGTGCATTTAAACGACTCGCAGTTCCGAAAATCCATACTCGACACTCCTTTAAAGATTGAGACAGGTTTGAGTAGACACTCCAAGATAAAGTTGAAGTGAAAAACCATGCAGTATCTCTCAAATGACTCTGTATTAAAGAAAACACAACCATGCCAGCGAAGACAAAGGGATATGATCGTCCGCAATACTAAAATACTTTCACTACATTTTAAACAACACCGGAAGATACCTTAGCATATTATTATAAATTATTATTGAGTTATTTCCTGTCTCATGACAAGTTCAAGCTGCTCCACAATCAAAAACCAGAAATGAGGCCTGTTTTATAAGAAATCAGTTACATCACTTACTACGATTGGGTATCCCACAGCTAATAAATATATTCCACTTTTCCATTCGATACAGAAAAAGGATTTAGATGTCCCGTTAATCGTGTACAATGGAATGTAGAGGAATTCGGAACCCTTTTTGGTTCCTCTTTTACGGTAACTCGAGTGTCCTGAATTTACCTAGCGGGACTGCTTTCATGTCGTCATGCTTATCTTGGAGAAAGGATCTTTCATGATCCTGCAGCTATAGGTCACCTGTGTCCAGTCCCCACCTGAACTATCCTTTGCTATAAATAATTACATAATCTAGACATCCTCTTCGTAATCTTCAACATGCTCTTCTTGAGCAGGACAAGAGCCTAACCCAGATCCAAAAATAAAACTAGGCCATAATCAGGTATGCTGTAGTAATTTTGAGCTGAAATTACAACTGGGAGGTTCCATGAAATCAATCTACTATATAAGCGAAGTTTCCATTGACCATGGAATCATTCACCATCTCAACTTCATTCAATCTAATATCATTCGTTCGGAATTCGGGGCTCAGTAGCCAGTGGAATCTCAAGTTCTCGTGGAAATTCAGCAACACAAGTTAAAGTTTATCATCATGTCTTCTCAGTCAGTTCTCGGATTTGTGTTCCTTACTTCTTTGATTGGATTTGGATGGAGTGCAACGGTTCCAGTGGCGGAGAAACGGGAGATGCCTCCCAGCCCCGGATACGGTGGGGGTGGCTACGAGCAAGCCATAATGCCTTACTCACAACCTCCTCCACAATCTTATGGAGGTCAATCGTATGGAGCAGCTCCACAGTATGGATCTCCACCTCCTTATTCTAACCCTGGATTCTCTGTTCAGACTGGATTCGAAGGATTCTTGGTACATTTCCTCGATTTGACGTAGTAAAATAAGTGTCACGAACAAAACTCAACTGTTGTTTAAAACATTAATGTAGGTTCCCAACTCTTGGTATGGTCTTCTTCCATGGGGAGTCGAAGGTGTGGTCATCGTCATTGTCGGAGTCATTGTTTTCATCGTCATTTCCGCTGTCTTGCTGGGTCTTCTCGCTTGGCTCGTTGGATTTGGAGACTACGCTGCTGTCAAAGAGTCTGCCAGAAATCTCATCCCAAGCCACATCAACTACGAAGCGATTGCCGATGTCACGAATTCAGTATTGGATGCCTTAGACAAATATGACGAAGTCTATCACAAACAGGATTGATTTCATATAATATTCTCTTAATGCTCCAACATTCAACTTAATTTATTTCCTATTTTTATATTTTGGTGCACAAGGTGCCTAATTACGCTGCCAATAAAACTTAAATTATTATAATATTTATTAATTGTTTGATTTATCTCTGACTATTTGTTTCGCATCATTATCATCATCATCCGCCGCAGGTGAATTGATGGAACGCATATCCGACGGTAAAATTAGACTGTCCTGGATTTTCCACACAAATAAATTCCCGTTATCATAGAAGGTAAATATAAACTCTTCAAAAGCTACCTGTACTTTTGGGTGAGATGTTTAATAGAATCGCAGAAACTTTCCTAGAGAAGATCACTTAACACTCACCTACGAAGAGTATCATGGATCGCTACGATTCAGGAGACACACATCTTGTGTTTGAAGGAATTAGGTGCGTGACCCTCGTTTTATTTTCATAAGTCTTGTGGCATTAAACGAAAATATTATCATTCAGATTGGTGTAATATAGTTCCGGAATTGAAAACAAATTCGGATTGGAAGCTGTTTTCTATGGCATGGGATTCTTAACGTTCATTATAGTTACGATTTTGTTCATTGATTTGTTTTTCACTTCCATCACTCCGCCAATATTCTACAGTAACTTTGCCCCCGTGAGAAGACGAAGAAGTGCAGACTTGTATGAAAGCAGTGACACTTTAGCAAACTCTGTCATTACTGGAATCCAGAACTTTCAAAGAAGATATTTGGTGGAATCGTCATAACTTCTTACATAGCAGATAGAGAAAGATTCAAAGCAAGTTTGTAATGACCGGATTAGTCTGACCCATACTAGAGTGCTGCAAGTGCAACAACTAACATTAACTTTCAAGAAAAAAGTGTATAATAATGTTTGCGAGTGTCCCGAAGTGCTCAGTTTTAATTCTAACTTTTGTATTTCTAATTTTGATCGAACACGCATCTCCTCAAGTTCCTGAAATCCATCAAGCTGCCGCTGTCTCCCAATACGTGGGAATATAGTACGTTACTAAATAATAATATACACAATTGATACTGGTAATATGTCAGCCGTCAACTTTATTAAAAGCTAATTAATTTAAATTTTTAAAGTTCATTCTTAGGGAGTTACATAGCCATCCGTGAGCTGTTTTTTCTCGCGAGTTTAGTAGCAGTACTGATTGCTGGGAACGTGATTATCACTTTCTTCCAACTTCCAGCGTTTTTCCTCCCCGTTCATCACAATCAAAGGAGTTTGAACGAAATAAATATCGAAGACTTAACTTTATCTCTTCTTGATAGCTTAGAAACCTTAAAATTTTGACTTCAGCAAGCGAAAGAGGTTGTACTTTCACGTTTAGATTATTTGAGACCTTTTCACGCTTTTACTAGCGTTGTAAAACCCCTGTCGTTTTTTTAGCCTCCAATTAGAAAAATGGAGATGGAAGGGGAGCACCCGTTTATAACGAGCCACCCAATGCTGTCAATTCCGGCACCACATAAAGACGATCATGTCGGATTGACACAATTCACATCCGGGTCCATCATCCCTATGCTGCGATTTTACTCAACTGTCTACAGAATATTCATCCTATTTTCAATTGCTCTAATTTTTATCAGTAGACCACTGGCCAAACTTATCCAACTCTACGGATGGGATTCTCCAGCTTACTTCCAGAAAAAAGTAGGGAAGCCTACGTGGTACTATCGGAGTTTAGAAGATTCTGTTGCAGATAGGATGGCTGCAATATCAGAGTGGATTACAAGGAAGTATTAATTACTTATTAAGGAGTCTTAACTATGCTAAGATTGCTATTTGAATCGTTGTTAAATTTGTCCTATTATTATTTGGTGCCTGTAGAACTACCTTGTTACAAAACCTCTTCTTTGTGCTATTTTGACCTAAGACGTCGCAATTTATTTCAGTATTAAAAATCTTCTACTTATGTTAAATTTTCTTGGGTTTTGTATCACCGGAATTTTATTACTTCATTGATCATGAAATTGGAAAGACGTCTAAATTTGTTGACCTTTTGAATGCCTTTATAAAGTAACAGGTGCTTCAAGATTTACAAAATATTTCCTCAAATGAAGACATGGTTTTTGAAAGAAAACGAAGTAAGTGACAGCTCAACAGGATACACATAAGCATGATTTGTGGCGTCTATAAACTGCCCCGTACCTGTCTTCACCTGTTGCCTGTACAGTTTATTAGTATGGGCCGATATGCCTAAAATAGCTGCTACCTCGGATTTTCTGAAATTCCAAGCATTGTCACATACTTTCTATTCTTTACTCTCCGTCCATGGTACCTTTCTACCCAACCAAAAAGCTTAGAATGGCTAAAAAATGCGTCTTTACATTGGAGCTTTTTTTAGACCTAAAAAAGTACTTAAACCCTTACACTGTGAAAAAATGCTTTAATTTCATGAAAGAGTTCGAAGTAGACGTTACTTTCCACAGACAGTTCATTTGTAAAGCACGGAATAGCCACAACTGGCAATAGATCATAATGGCAGCTAAATTAAAACTTGTAGTTTTCATTATAGCTTACGTTTGTTTCAATAACGCTATCCCTTCATCAACGGCAGCTTCTACGCTAACCGGAAACCCAGCAGTAAACATATCTCCAGTGCAGCCAACGATAAAAGATCAAGAACAAGTTAGTGTCAATGCGAAACCTGCACCTGGAGAAGTTCCATACTCGCATTATAACTACAGAGGAGGACCCGCAAACAATCAGCGATCTCCATCTTATCCTAACCAAGCAGGTATTTGTAACATAAGTTTTGGAATAAGTGGACTTCGAGGATTGTAGTTGTGCCCGTTTGGAGCAATGTGTTGCTACTTGATGTATTTTACTAATAATAATTGGTTGATTTCTAGTTTCCAACTATGCAAGAGAAGTTTATGGGGCAAATCGTGCTGCTTCTGCAAACCCATTTTTGGCGTTGTCCAGCGATGCGGATTTCCAAGTCTCTGCATATTTCGGACAAGTTTTCTGGGGACTCCTTGCAGTGACTTTCACCATTATTCTTTGCTTCTGGCTTATAAAGTTCTTCGTTGGCACTGACGTTGTCGGAGGCCTTGTCGAAAAAATAAGAGACTCTGGGGCAACGGCAAAGTCTTTGGATTTGGATCGCATTACAAACATAGTTTACAAAGCGATCGATACTTACAGCAAGTACGCCGTCAATGAAGTCAAGTATCTTGAAGATGAACTAAAGGGGAAATAATACAACGCGACAAATGTTAATTAATTATCTCGATAATGCTATTGTTATAGTTGTAAATCTTTCTTTGTATTTCTCATACGTGTGCAACTTGGTGCTAATAAAGTTGATGTTCACGAAAGTTAACTTAGTTTATCGGTCTCACACTTCCCATTGGTTCCCATCATAAAAAGCTTGTTCATTCATCTTGTATTGTTACTACATGCATTCCTAACTTTTATTTTTAGTACTCACATAATGGAATGTGCCTGTGACTTTGCACAGGCTAGTCGCATATTAAAAATAGAATGCACTCAGGTTCAAAGTACAAAACATGCATTTTATCAACTTTCATCTAACTGCACTAAATAATCAGGGCAGTATTTTTTAACTTCATTGAGCTGCAAACATGTATATGACCGATTTAAGCTGCAGGTAAAGAAAAGGCACAAATGGACCATCACATTGTATTGTTAAGTGATATAAAGAATGAATGACTACACAACCGTTGGCTGTGGGGCACATCAATTCATCCGAAACCGAAACATTAACACAGGTGAATAAGGTGAATAAAAACTTCAACAAGCTTTCATAAGTACTTTCAACTCACTTTGTGAATGCATTCCACTTCAAAAAGTTTTCTGTGTGTAAGCTCCCAAGTCTTAAATTATCAAGTCACCTTCATTATGTACCCTTAAAAGTGTAGTCCAGGCTTCGTCTGGACCTTGGCAGTAGTAGTAGGGTAGAAGTTGGGTTCCTTAAGTTGGAGGGAGGAACAATACATTTTACTCTTTTTCTCTTTCAGCCTTCATTATCATATCTTTTCGTACACCTTGAGCAAAACTACCTGGAAAGGATTCTTCTATTCAGAAGTGTATTGCCAGTTTTAGTTCAGACTTCAGAGTCATGTGTAAAAGAGTCTACATTTCAAGTGGGTCAAGTTTAGAGGATCAACAGCAAATAAGAAAAAACGGTAAGCCGAATTCAACAGGATGCAAAATCCACTACTACTGTAAGAATATGAACCTGCTTAAAAATACCAATATGTTTTTTACAGAAAAAAAGAAACACTTCCGAAGCTCATTATTATGTCCTGGGATCCCAGAATTTTGCTTAGCACGTCAAACATACGACATTCCTTCCAACAATTCAATTCAGAATGGGACAGCCGAATGGGACCGATTTATACTCCTCCAGATGAACCACCCCCACAAGGAGTTGTTAGTTCATTGATACAAAGCTACATAGATTTTGAGATAAATAATCATGAGTCAGCCGACGCTTTGAGGAAACTTCTCTTCGGATTTTTCATTGGAACTCTTGTGGCAGGATGGATTCTTTTGGGAATATTTGTCGGGGCGATTCCTATAGGATGGATGTTTGCAGGAAACACAGAAAGTGACAAATCTAGATTGAATCTTCGCAAAGCCCCTGAGGAAACGGATGACAATAACGCTCTGGCTGATCTCACCAATCGAGTAACATTAGCCTTAGATTCCAATTGGCTGAAGGAACTTGAAAATCGTGTGAAAAAAAATTCTGGAATGATAACGACTTTTGCAAATTGCTGTGTCTTACCAAACAATTCAAAAAAAGGGAGTGTGGAATGTGAGCTGGTCAGAAATGCACCAAAGAACACAACATTTCTGGAATGTGTAAGCAATCTCGTTTACAAGTTTCAATTTGGTCCAGCAGAAGAAAAATTAGGAAATAAAGGATGAAATGCTAGGAATTTCATTCCGTGTCTAGTCTTTTAGACGAACTGTACTTGAAAAAGTATTATAAGCACTCATCTCTAAATGATTCCATGATACAATAATTTCTATATAATTAATCCCTGCTTTTACTATATAGTTGAATTATTTTGTAGAAAATACTCAGTGTAAATTGAATCCTATAAGCTTAAACTTGTAAAGTATGTGATACTGTGAAGAAAAGACTGAGCCACACTGATTTGCAATTAGTACAAGGGATATGATTCGTTTTTATTACTCTTGCAAAATATCAGCAATTCATTTAAAAGCTGCGTCGATTCTGCAAATATTAAATTATTAGCATTCGTTCGACACCTCCGTATTCTCCGCAAGAGTCCGAAATATAATGGGTAACATTTTTTGTAAAACATTTTACAACAGTATATATATTAATGTTAATGAAAGATTGAATGGTTTTGCTTATTGATGTTTCTTTAAGTATGAATAATTAAGAATATGTATAATACACAAATAGTGATATCATGTCATCAGCACCTTCAATGATTATGTAATAACATTTTTGGTACGCTCATCCCCATTAGTTGTTAGTATAAACTATGTATAGTACCCAACTTCCTTTTCTCTCTCTTCTCAATATCTTTTACAGCGGTACAATTTATAATTACACTGTTAATATAGATGTAGCAATAAAAAGGATGTAACGCAAAATACACAATTTATAGGCCCAAATATACACCTTATACAACTTGACAGATTTCAGATTCGTGTTGTTCTGTTTATTAACTTGTGATAGAACACACGGTAGGCTGCAAACCTCAATTACACTCTAAACTAAACTTGGTTTTCATATGTATGTAAAAAAGTTAGTGACACACGCACATACAATAATGATAAAAACTTCCATTCACAATCTATAGTTAATAGATTCAATACTGCACCGAATACGATGTGACAACTAGTGACAAGGACAAAACATGGGTCAGAGTTCTGAGAGACTGGAATCTCAATTGAAAAATGCTGTGAAGAAAAGTTTGAAATAATTACAAGCACCAATGTCATACAACCTGAAATCTATACGCAAACAAATATACATTGCTACATTGATTCTGACAATACGGACATAATACTTGGCAAAAATGCTAGGGATTATTTTAACCAGATGATTAACTTCTATAATGTTCATAAATATATCTGTATAGTTTCTTTTAGGGTTTGGTTTGAATATTTGAATGGCTGCACATGCATTATTATTGAGTATAAAAACGATTTGTTTAGCCCAGACAAATTGATATTTTACAAGGGTGACACGCTGCTGTTTTGGCTGGTTGTGGACAATCTTCTGTACATAATAACTTTTTCTTAGGTGAGGCAAAAGGTTAAAATACTCCTTTCAGCTAAGTATGCATTCCCACCCTGCTTCCAAAACATCGGAAAGCTGTATCTCAAAAACTACTCAACCGATTTGGACGATCTTTTTTGCAATCATCATTTATTACAAATGTCCAGATACATTTTATTTTTTTTCTTAAGATTTTTACTTCCTTAGCAACAAAATATAGAAAACAAATTTGGTTTTTCCTGTTGTTATGCGGGTAATTAACGTAACACGCTATAGAGCTCTTAAAACAAGCTCCAAGCGATTATGCAACTTTTAAAAAAAGGATGAGCAAAATCGGTTAAGAATTCACTGATTTTCTTAATTGCACCATTTGACACATTTTTACGCATTTTCTAAATACGACATAAAACTTGAATGAAAGTCCGTTCTTCCCCAATTTTCAACATTTTTAGTGAAGTAAATATGTTTATGACCCTCCTCAGTTTTGTACTTCAAGCAAACCCCCCCCCCCCGAAAAATCTTCATTGTCCCATACTTCAAACCAGTGTTTTACTGGACTTAAATGTCAAACTCTGTTAAAATAGACTTGCATTCACTTTAAGAGACGAGTTTCTGGGTGGGATCGATTTAGGTGCTGTCAGGGAACGTTTGGAACAAACATGCATAAGTATACGAGATATCACGCTAGGTCGTTAGTGCCCAAACTGCGCTTGGGTTAAAACTTCATTAGATGAAAAGCTTGAAATAAAAATACATTTAAGAAAAAAGCCTCTTAGGTGATGCACTAGGAAAAGTAGGAAATAAATTTTTACAATTTCTTGCAAATCATGGGGTTTTCCGCCGAGCCTCTGGCAGGCGTAGTGTATTGAAAAACGTAAGTTAGCTTTGTTAGAAACCGATTTTCACCAATGATGAAACGCTTCTAACACTTTGTAAACAAGACACTAGGGTACGACTAGAAAATAGCTTGACATTTGGTTCAATTACTTAAAAGAGTTAATAAAAAGTGTAAATGTCGAGTAAAATAGGATTTGTTGCCACGTTGATTTTGTATGGCTTATGAATAAAATTTTTATACAATCAACCACTTGGATTTTTTTCCTCATTAGGTTTAAATACAGAATATGCAGATTGGTAACCTTTAATAATAATAATAGTAATAATAATAATTATTATTATTATTATTCCAATTAATTTAGTAAAATACAGTCTTAAAGAGCAATGACTATCCCCACGGGTGGGCAATTATTAATCTTTACTAGAGGAACCTTTGAAGTGTTAGAAGACCAAAAGCAAGTAAGCTATCTGAATATACAC